>WNGA01000222.1_pt1 | contig 117233 bp, 124 predicted proteins | sample 5400061 | NCBI WGS metagenome assembly WNGA01 (sample SAMN13153366, study PRJNA577476) | soil metagenome | isolation source: 100 cm soil or saprolite under grassland replicate 2 | place: USA:California | collected 2016-06-15 | reverse complement strand
ACACCGGCGCCCCGTACACCACACTGGGCCTCGCCATCGACCCGAGGCATCCCAGGGTGCTCTACACGTGCGGCTATGACCGGGACGGCCTTACCGGCGGCGTCTACCGATCCGTCGACGGTGCCCGCTCATGGTCGAATATCTCCGCGGGAATGTCTACGAACTTCGCCTCGACGCTGGCCATCACTCCGAGCGGAAGACGGCTCTACGTGGGATCCGGGATCAGCGAGTACGGCGGCGGAGGCGTGCTCGCGGCGACGGTTCGGTAACCGTCCGACTCGAGACGTTGTCTACGAGTTGACAATGACGCCGCCACCCGCCTAAGCCCTGAGGCACGGCAGGGGCTTTGGTTCGCGCAGCAACTGGCCGAACGAGACCGGAACCGGTCCCGTGCCGCGCTCTTCGGCGACCCGCTCCCACCGGCAGGCATCGAGGCGTTCGCGATCAACGAGGCCGAGTCAGCCTCAACGATCCGACGCCGAATCAAGAAAGCACGGAAGGAACTGTGGGGAGACCTATCCGACGGCGGGATCTACTACCGGCTTCGCCAGGAGCGCCGTCGCCTGACGGAGCCGACGGATCCCGGCTACTGCGAAGCGCCGCGTTGCGGGAAGGAACTTCCTGCTATATCGACGCCGCGCCGGAGATTCTGTCCGGGCAGTCGCTGCAGAACCAGAGCGCACCGAGCGAAGGGATCGGCGTGAGTTGGAGCGTGGCGAACGCCGACGAGGCGAGAGCGAAGCTCATCGAGCTATGGAGAACTACTGGCTCGTCTGCGCTGATGCACAGGCTGCGAAGCGAGCCGCCGTTCTCTCGACGGTCGCGACTGGTCGTCGAACCACAGGCCGACTCGAGCGGGGTCTGGGCGCCCGGACGACGGTCCCGGTTAGCCGGGCCGAGGCTCGCGAGCTCGCCGAGCTGGTTGCGACCGGCGGCTTTGTCGCAAACCCGGCGCTGCTCGAGGAAGCGTGCCGCGAGGTTCTCAAGAACGGTCCCGACTAGCGGATGGGTAGAGCGGCCAGCGCCGGCCGCGGACGAACAGAAGTGCGCGATTGTCCCCTCCGAGAGAATCTGGCGCGGGATCCAACCGGCGCATCGCGGCATCGGTAGGACGAAACTGCCTGCAAACAAGGCATTTCCCGAGCCAAGCGGGATCAGAGCGGGACACGCGAAAAGCCGGCGGTCGTTCACGCCCAATGTGACGACAAAAGAAACCGATTTGCAGGGTGTTTCAGCGCGAGCGACGGGACTCGAACCCGCGACCTCCGGCGTGACAGGCATGTTCCAGGAAAGCGACGATTGGCGACGATTGGCGCGCAATCGCTCTATTCAGCTCTGCGTGCTTCCGGCGCCTTATTTGTGCACATTTGCGTAGGCTCGATTTTGGGCGTTTGCTGCCCTTCTGCTGCCCGAGAATTCGCTCGCCGGTGGGTGGTGTCGAACCATCAGTCCTCGTCCGGCTCCGTCGGTCCCCGCCGTAGCTCTACGGGTAGCTTGCCGGCCGGGATTCCGCGGGGGTTGCTTGCCGCTGTGATGGACTGAGACACGACGCTGGCGCTGGTAGCGAGGCCCACGTCAGCCCACCGCCGGGCGGAAGACCGTCACGCGCGTGGCGACGGTGTTCTCCCTGCGGCCGACACGCCGAGCTCGTCGGCGAGCTGGAGGCGCGAGCCGCCGGTGCTCGCGCAAGCTCGCAGCCGACTACGCCGCCATGCTCGCCGCCGGCGAGCTCGGCTTCGACCCGCTGCTCAATCGCGCCGAGGCGCAGCTCCTCGAGGCGGGCGATCTCGCTCTGCGCGAAGGCGTCGTAGGCGAAATCGGCGAGCGGGCGGCCGCGCCAGAGCGCGAGCGCGTCGGTGAGTACTGCCGCAGCCGCCTCGGGCTCGCGCCCGCGCGCCTCGGCGCAAATCCGCTCGAAACGGGTGAGATCGAGGTCATCGGGCTCAACGTGTAAGAAGGTAGCCGGGGGCGCGCCGCTCCAGGCGCTCGGCCGAGAGCAGTTTGCGCAGCGCGGACACGTGGACCTGGAGCGCCGTTGGCGCCGTCTTGGGCGGGTGCTCGCCCCAGAGGCCGTCGGTCAGCACGTCGTCCGAGACGGCTTCGTTCGCCCGCAGCAGAAGGATCGCCAGGAGGGTGCACTGCTTGCGTCCGCCGAGGGCCAGCGAGCGGGCGCCGTCACGAACCTCGAGCGGCCCGAGCAGGCGAAAGTCGAGCGGGCGGGACAACAGCGCTCTCCTTTCCTCGAGATCACGGTAACACGGCCGTTCGCGGAACCAAAGCGCGTCCCTCTTTAGCCGTTCTTTAGCCCCGACAGCGGTGGCCCTTTGGGGCTCCGATGAACCGTCGTCCTATGCAGGCGGCGACGACTCGGCGGCAGGAACCACGCGAAAGTGGCCCCTCCCACACGCGTGCGTTTGTCAGCTCGACGGTCGTCGCCGCGCTGCTACTCGCGTTTGCGCCCGGCGCCTCTCCGGAGGCGCGAGCGCAGCACCGCCCCTCGGACGGCGTCCCGCTCGCACCGCCATGGGTCGCGACGAGCGATGCTCGGGCCCGCTGGGGTCGTCGGCCCGCCGTCTCGACCGGCCGCATGAAGCCCCTCATCCTCAGGCCAAGCGAAGCGTCTCCGCGCCCCTGCTCGCCCTCCCTCTACTCGGCGCCCTTCAGTGGGATGAACGAGGGGACGACGAACTCGGCGCTGCCCCTGAAGCCGCAGGGACGGGAGCTTCGGGCCGTGATGCTGTTCGTCGACTTCCCCGACCTCCATGCGACGGAGTCGACGGGCACGCTCTACGAGCACCTCGTCCCCCGCTCACGGGCCTGGTTCGACGAGGTCTCCTACGGTCACGTCCGGCTCGACGTGAGCCCGGTCAAGCGCTGGTTCCGGATGCCGCGCAGCCTAAGCAGCTACGGCCTTGCCGACGGGATCAGCTGGCCTGAGCATCACGACTACATCGCCGCTGCAGTCGCGGCCGCAGAGGGCGCCGTCGACTTCTCCGGCTACCAGATCGTCTACGTCGTCGCCGCCAAGGGAACCGGCGTCGAGCGCTCGCCCGCCTTTCAGGCCTACCCGGGCAGCGGGATCGCAGCCGACGGCACCGAGCTTCGCTACGGGGCGACCTTCTTCGAGGATACGAAGCTCGACGCTCGCTACGCTGCGAACGTCTTGATCCACGAGACGGGGCACATCCTCGGACTGCCCGACCTCTACGACGTGCCCGGCGCCGGTTGGTGGAGACTTTTCCGCTTCGCAGGTGGCTGGGACACGATGAGCTGGAATGACCCCGGCTTCCACTTTTTTGCCTGGGAGAAGTGGAAGCTCGGCTGGCTCGAGCCCACGCAGCTCGCTTGCCTCGACGGGCCCGGAGAGCTGACGGCGACCCTGACGCCACTCGAGCGGGCGGGCGGCCTCAAGGCGCTCGTGCTTCCGACCACCGCCTCATCGGCGCTCGTCGTCGAGGCGCGCCGGCGGATCGGGCAGGATGCGGGACTCTGCACCGAAGGCGTTCTCGTCTACGCGGTCGACGCATCCGTGCGCAGCGGCTACGGCCCCGTCCGCGTCCGTCCCGCCCAGCCCGACCGCAGCTCGGAGCTCCGCGATCGCTGCGGCCCACTCTACAACGCTCCGTTCGGCCGCGGGCGGGGGCGGCTCGCCCGGTTCGAAGATGCGTCCGCCGGGATCTCGCTCAAGGTGCTCGGATCAGGCCCGAGCGTATACAGGGTGCGCGTCACCCGCGGATGAACGACGTCAACCTCATGCCCCTCCGGACGGCCGAGGTCGAGGCGAAGCAGCGCGTCGTCGTTGGGGTCAATCGCGGGACAACGCTCCGAAGCAGAGCCGAACTAGCGGAGGCACAGCGCCGCGAGGTTGGGGGCGAAGTAGCCGGGGTACGCACTCGAGCTGAAGCAGCCGATTCGAGAGGAGACAAGCGTCAGCGTGTTGCCGGTCGCATAGGGCGCAATCGGGGCCGGCCCCTTCATCAGGTCCCGGTCGAGCCGTGCGTACGCCTTCAGCCGGCCGTGCCTCAGGCTATCCGTGCGCCGCATGCGCCCGACCCACTTCTCGTCGTCGAAACCGCTGAAGTTGTAGATGCAGGCACATCTCTCTGCGCTGCGGGGCTGATCGTAGCGGTGGCCCTCGAGCCCTTGATTGATGTAGACGATTGGATCGACGAGAAACGGGCTTGTGTACAAAGTGGCGAGGTCCCACTCTTCGGGATGATTTCTGAGCCAGTCGCGGATGACAATCGGCGCTTTCGGCACGACCTCGACGCGAAGCCCGAGCGGGGCCAGGTTCGCCTTGATGACGGCGCCGACGTCGGGGCCCGATCCAGTCGAGCTCACGATCAGGGTGGCGTCTTTCCTCTGGAGCGCTCCGCGAGCGAGCCGCCTCGCGCTCTTGAGGTCGGGGCGAGACGGGTAGAGCTTCCAGTCGCGGAACCCCGCGCTGATCGGAAGCAGGAGCTGGTCGGTCACCTGCCCGGCGAGCGGACTTGTCGTGTGGAGGAGCTGCATGCGGTCGAGTGCGAAGCTGGCGGCGCGCCGGAGCCTGGCGTCGTCGAAGGGCGGGTGCCGGGTGTTGAAGACGAGGTGGCTGCGATAGTTCTTCGGCAGCGCCCAGAACTGGCGGCCGTTGACGCCGTAGCGACGCTTGAGCACCCGAATCCGATCCGGGTTGAGGAGGGTCGGGTCGTGAACGGTCGCGACGTCTGCGTCGCCGTTGTCGACGACCGCGAAGGCGGCCTCCGCCGTCGCCCGCTCGAGGTAGACGATCTCTTTGAAGCTCGCCGGTCGGGTGGGCAGCGTCGAGCGCTTCCAGTAGGGGTTTCGAACCAGCCGCAGCGTCCGCCTCGACACGTACTCCTGGACGAAGTAGGGGCCGGCCGAGGGGAGCGGGGCGTCGACCCCGCCCGGGCGGACGGGCAGGTCGCGCGGCATCGCGCTCACAAGCGGGCGTGTGAGCCGTGAGAGGAAAGCGGGCTCAACCTCGGCCAGATGGAAGATCAGCTGGTCCTTCGTCGCCTGCACGCCCAAGACGTGGTCCGCCTGGCCCTGCATGAATGCGGGGGCACCCTCCACGTTTTCGAACAGCCATCCCCCTTGCCCACGCATCTTTGGATCGAGCACGCGCTCGAAGCCGGCCCTGAAGCTGTGCCCTGTCACCGGACTGCCGTCGCTGAACCGAAGCCCTGAGCGGATCCGAAACGTGTAGGTCTTGCCGTCGTCCGAGAGGGTTGGCATTTGCGCCCCATACGGAATGATCCGCCGACCCGTTCCGGGCCTCCCGTCCTCGCGGTACGCGACCAGGGTGAGTTGCGTCGCGGACATCAGCTGAACGGCTTGTTGGCTCACTGTCGTCCCCGGCTCGATCGTGCCCGGGTCGTCGTAGATCGCGACCCGCAGCGTCCCGCCGACCTTCGCCACGCTCGGTGCCCGGGCGCTTCCGGACGGCACGAGCACCGCGGCGAGCAGTGACGGGCCCAGCAACGAGGCCGTCACGGCGATACGAGAGCGCCTTTGCCTCGAGCCACTCACGACTCTAGCTTGGAGTAGACGGCGGTCCAGACGGCACCGGCACCGGCGGCGATGTCCTCGGGGCTGGCGCCGAGTTTCCATTGTTTGACGACCTTGGGCGGCGTCGTCGCTGGGTCGATCCGCCAGACCGTTCCGTCGCCCTTGCACGCGACCCAGACCGAGCCGAAGCCGATCGCGATCGCCGTCGGGCCGTCGCCGACGCTAATCGGCGTTTGCGAACGCGTAGTCGGATCGATACGGGTCACGACGTCGTCGCCCTCGCTGGCGATCCAGACCGCATGGTCGCCGACAGCAACGTCAACGGGGACAGCTCGCGCCGGGAAGCGGAAGCGGTCGACGATGTCGTTCGTGTCGGGGTCGATGCGTAGCAGGCCGAGGTATTTTGTCGTGACCCAGGTGGCGTCTGAGCCTGCGGCGATCGCAGTTGCAAAATCATCGAGCAGAACTCTGCTTCCGAGCGGGGCCAGCGTCTTGGGATCGCGTCGGGTGAGGCTTCCATCCCTCCCGCCGAGCGTCCAGATGGTGTCATTGCCAAGCACCAGTGGTGCGCCCAACCCGGCGCCCCAGATGGCAGGCCCGGCTTTCGACGTCAAGAGCTCGGCTCCGATCGGAACTTTCGCGGTCGGGTCCTCGAAGTTCGGGTCGAAGCGAGCAAGCCTTAGCCGGCTGCCTGCGGTGACGACCCAGGCGGCATTCGGACCGGCGATGAGCGCGGCGGGGGGAGCATCGAGGGGGATGTTGTTCATGATCCACGGAGCCTCGGGATCGATCTTGGTCAGGTTGCGGTCCTTTCGGTTTCCTACCCACACGTGTTCGCCCGCGGCCGCGACGAAGGCGGGTTGTCTGCCGACGGGAATGTCGCCGACGAGCTTGTTGGAGCCCGGATCGATGACCGCGACCGAGTTGGGCATAACGTTGACCGTTGCATCTGCCGGTGTGTGGAGGGCCGCTCCGATCCCCCCGGCAGCCACGACGAGTATGGCTGCACCGACCACGAGGAGCCTCCAGCGATGTGCCCGGCTCGCGGTCGGAGCAGGTCGACGCCGGAGTCGCCCATGCCGCCGCTTGGGGGCCGCCGACGGCAAAGCGCCCACGACGGCCAACGCCTCGTCGGCGTCGGCGACGAGCTCGCCCGCGCTGCGGTGGCGCTCCTCGGGTTGCTTGGCGAGTGCACGGGCGAGCGACACGTCAAGTGCGGGTGGAAGGCCGGGACGGAGCTCGCTCGCCGGGGAGGGCACGTCGTGAAGGTGCGCATAGAGGACGGCGACTTCCGAGGCATCGGCAAACGGCGGCTTTCCGGTCAGGCACTCGTAGAGCACGCACCCGAGCGCGTAGACGTCGGCGCGGCCGTCCAGCGTCTGACCGCGGATCTGCTCCGGCGCAACGTAGTCGAGTGTCCCGACCAGCTGACCCGTCGCAGTGGCGCCGGCGCGCGACGCCTCGGCTTTCGTCAGCCCGAAGTCGGCGAGATACGCGGTCTCAAGCGAGGCACCCTCGAGGAGGATGTTTGCGGGCTTGACATCGCGGTGGACGAGCCCGTGGCCGTGGGCAGTGTCGAGCGCGGAAGCGACCTGACCAAGGAGCGCCAGCGCGCGGGCCGGTTCCAGCCTGCTCTCGCGGCGCAGGAGCGCCTTCAGATCGGCGCCCTCGACGAAGCGCATCGCCAGGTAGAGCATTCCGCCGATCTCGCCGGCGGAGTAGACGGGGACGATGTTCGGGTGGTTCAGCGAGGCCGCGATCCGAGACTCGCGCAGGAACCGTTTGCGGAACTGCTCGTCGTCGGTCAACTCCGGTGCGAGCAGCTTCAGGGCGACGTCGCGCCCGAGCCGTTCGTCGCGTGCTCGGTAGACCACGCTCATCCCGCCACGGCCCGCCAGCGCCTCGACGCGGTAGTCGGCCACCATCGTGCCCAGACGCGGATCAGCGCTCATTGTGTGCGCCATGTTGTTAGCGTCGCGCTTTACGCCGCGAATGGCAAGGCCGCCGCTCCATTTGAGGAAATCGCAGCGGTTGCTAACGACCTCCTAAGGGAGCCGCGATCGGAAATCGACGCGAGTTGGAGTTCGGCATCCTCGGCCCTCTCGAGGTGCTCGAGGGCGGCAAGCCGCTTCCAGTCGGCGGGCGCAAGCAGCGGCTCCTGCTCGCGTTGCTGCTGCTCCGCCCCGACGAGGTTGTCTCCAGCGACCGCCTCATCGAGGACCTATGGGGCGACGCCATGCCGCCCACGGCCGTGGCCGCACTGCAGGTCCACATCTCGAACCTCCGCCGCGCCCTCGGCGACCGGGACGTCGTCGTCACCCGCCCGCCGGGCTACCTGATATCGGCGGGAGACGCGCTCGATCTCTCCCGCTTCGAGCGGCTCCTCGGCGAGGCGGAGGCCGCGGAGCCGCCGGCCGCAGCCCCATTGCTTCGCCGGGCCCTAGCCCTCTGGCGTGGCCCGCCGCTCGGCGATCTTGCGTACGAGCAGGCGCTGCAGGCTGCGATCGCGCGCCTCGAAGAGCTACGCGTGTCGGCCCTCGAGCGGCGCATCGAGGCCGACCTGGCCCTGGGTCGTCACGCGGCGCTCGTTGGAGAGCTCGAGGCGCTTGCGCGCGAGCATCCCTTTCGCGAGACACTCCACCGCCAGCTGATGCTCGCGCTCTACCGCTCGGGACGGCAAGCGGACGCGCTCGCGGCCTTCCGCGTCGTGCGAACCGCGCTCGCAGAGGAGCTTGGGCTCGACCCTGGCCCGGACCTGCGCCGGCTCGAGCAGGCGATCCTGACGCAGGACTCGTCACTCGAGCTCGAGGGCGCGCCCGTGTTCACGGGTGCGGATGCGCAGCTGCGCTCGCTCCTGCTCGTGCTCGAAGATCCGATCGCCGAGGAGCCGCTGCTCGCGCTCGGGCGGCTTCTCGCCGGACGCGCCGGGAGCGAGATCGTCCTCCTGCGCGTGCTCGAGCCGCAAGCTGACCTGGGCGTGGCGACGGCCGAGCTCAATGCCCGGCGGAAGGCACTGCTCGCCGACGGCGTTGCGGCCCGCGCGGCCGCGTTCGCGTCCGCGGATGCGCCCGCCCACGTGGCTCGCCTTGCGACCAGGCTCGACGTCGTGCTCCTCGTCTCCGCCGACGTCGAAGCGCTGTCGGCGCCGGTTCCGTGCGACATCGCCGTGCTCTTCCCACGCGGCGCCCGGGCGCCGGCCCCCGGGCCTGTGATCGCGCCGTTCGGCGGCGGCGAGCACGACTGGGCGGCGGTCGAGCTCGCGGCCTGGGCCGCCGCGGCCTCCGGTACACCTCTCAGGCTCGCCGGCACGGCGGGTGGGGAAGGCGCTGGGCGAGACGCCAGCCCCGCCATTGCAGACGCGTCGCTGGCCATCCAGTACGCGCTCGGGGTCGCAGCCGAGCCGCTGCTACTGGGTCGAGGCGAGGACGCACTCCTTTCAGCAGCAGAGCACGCGGGCCTGCTCGTCGTCGGGGTGTCGGAGCGCTGGCGCACCGAAGGGGTAGGAGCGCTCCGGCTCGACCTCGCGCGCCGTGCGACGCCACCCGTGCTACTCGTCCGGCGCGGTCTCCGCCCTGGCGGGCTCGCCGCCCCGCGCGAGGGCAGGACGCGGTTCACATGGTCGCTTGGCCCGGCGCGGGACACGAGGTCATAGTCACCTTGAGGCGCCTCCGCGACCGCTGCGGGCCGTTCTACAATGCGCCTTCGCCGTAGGGCGCGGAAGGGTCGCCCGCTAGGAGGAGGCCTCCGCCGGGCTCTCTGTGAAGGTCCTCGCCATCGGGGCCGAGCGGCCAGGGTCACCCTCACCCGCAACCGCGTCGTCCCGTAGCGCCTCGAGGCAAGCCGGGCGTTCTCGGAGCTCACAGCGAGCCGATGCGCATCGCCCTCGGCCGTTTTGGGAGGTAGCCGAGGGCCGGGGTTCCGGGGTCCGTGGAGCAGTTCTTGCTGGTAAACGATGGCTCCAAGTGCCCGAGCAGGCGAAAGTCGAGCTGGTGCGGCATCGGCGCTCTCCTTCCTCGCAGCACGGCAACACCGGCGCTCGTGAAGCCAAAGCGCGTCGCTTTTTGGCCCTTCTTTGGTGGCCCTTTGGCGCCCGCACGAAGAGTCGGCGCCATGCGCGGAACGTGCCGCTCGAAGCCCTCTCGGCTACGGGAAAGGAGGATCGAGGTCGGGGCAATGGACGACGCAAAATGCAATCCGGAGCAGGAAGCGCATCCGTGATCTCCGGACCGCCACACGTGCGTGCGAGAGGCGCACTGGACACCTGCGGCAAGGAACTCAGCCATTCCACAAGCACTGATCACTCATCCCGATTACGCAAAGGAGTCTGCTTTGTTCAAAATCCGAAAAGCCGTCAGGTCACGTACGACGCTCTTGTTGTTGCTCATCGTTATGGCGTCCGGCGCCGTCGCCGTTGGCGTTGCGCTTGCGACGCCGGGCGAGGGCACCGTCGGGACACTCCTCAACCGCGGGGCGAACCCTGACGAAGCGACGATCCACACCGACGCGATCAAGTTCAAGACAGACGGACCGACCGACATCCTTGTGGTGACGCAGACATGGCAGCCGGGTGGCTACTCCGGCTGGCACACGCACTCGGGCCTGGTCCTGTTCACCCTCAAGTTGGGGACGATTTCTGTCTTCGACGGGAGCTGCAACGAGCAAATCGTCAACCCAGGGGACGCGTTCGTTGAGCCGGCTGGCGAACCGATGAACGTCAAGAACTACGGGTCGGTGCCGGCGGTCGCCTACTTCGCGATCGTGAACCCGCCGGGTGCGCCCGGCAGAGATGACGCTCCGAACCCCGGCTGCGAAATCCCGTAGGTAATCTGGCCGGGCGAGAGCGGCCGCTAGCTGCTCTCGCCCGGCGCCAATCGGTTCATCCGGGCCTCCCTGGAGGCTGAGGGCTGCTAGCACCCCAGTCCAAGGAGGACACCGGATGAAGCTTCACCGTAACGCGGCACTCAGCTGGCGTGGCAGCTGGCCGCTGGGGGTGGCTTCGCCGCGTGGGCGCCGAGCGAGGTCGGTGGCGGAAAGGGGTCGGGTCTCAGGGTACCGCCGGCCCCTTATTGGTCGCTTTGGGTCGCTTCGAGAGATAGTTCTGTGTGGTCGGCTCCGAGTGCTGTCTGAACCGACAACAATATCGGCCAATTTGCAGGGATTTTGACGGGAGCGACGGGACTCGAACCCGCGACCTCCGGCGTGACAGGCCGGCGTTCTAACCAACTGAACTACGCCCCCGGGCCGACCTAGTCTAGCTAGGCGTTTTCCGTCAGGCCTAGCTGGCGCAGGAGCGTGACACCGTCCGAATACACGTCCTTGCGGGCGACGAGGCCGTCCCGGATCGGGATCACGTCCATGCCGCGGTACTCGACCTTGCGGCCGGTCGGCGCGACCTCGATGCCCGAGCGGGTCATCGGCCCCTCGTGCGTCCCGCGGGCTGTCCACTCCTGGACGACGAGGTCGTCGCGGATGTACTGGCTGCGCGCCTCGAACGAGAGGTCGGGGAAGACCGAGAAGATGCCGCGGATCGCCCGGCCGATCGCCTCTTTGCCCTCGTTCACGTCGCCCGTCGTGTGGTTCTCGAAGACCGAGTCGTCTGTGTGCATGGAGACGATCGTCTCGACCTCATGGTCGTTCCAGGCCGCGTTGTAGCGGTCGATGAACTCCTGGAGCTCCGCGCCGTCCACGCCGTTAGCCTAAACAGAGGTGACCGGCCTCGACTGGGTTGCACTCGGCCTCGTTGGGTTCGCCGCGCTTAGCGGAGCCGCTCGGGGCCTCGTGTGGAGCGGCCTCTCGCTCGCGGGGCTCGTCGGCGGGGCGATTCTCGGCGGCCGCCTCGCTTCGCACCTGCTCGACCGCGGGGCGGGATCGCCCTATTCGCCGCTCATCGCGCTCGCCGGGGCCGCCGGGCTGGCGATGCTGCTGGAAGCCCTCGGAAGCGCGGCCGGTGCGACGTTCCGCTCGCGACTGCGCTTCTCCAGCTTGCGCGCGCTCGACTCGGCCGGCGGCCTCATCGCCGGAGCGTTGACCGGCTTCGCGGTCGTCTGGGTGGTCGGGGCGGTTGGGCTTCAGCTCCCGGGCCAGACAAAGTTCAGACGCGAGATTCAGCGCTCGCTCGTGCTCCGGAAGCTGAACTCGATCGTCCCGCCGAGGACGTTTCTGCACGCCCTCGCCCGCATCGACCCGCTTCCGGTGCTCACGGGGCCGGGCGTGCCGGCGCAGCCGCCCAATCCGCGCGTGCTCCGGGCGGACGGGCCGCGAAGAGCTGTCCCGAGCGTCGTCCGCATACTGGGCACCGCCTGCGGGCTCGGTGTCGAGGGGAGCGGGTGGGTGGCCGGGAGGGGAATCGTCGTCACGGCCGCGCACGTGGTCGCCGGCGAGAAGGACACGACCGTCGTGTCGCTCTCGGGCGGACGCCTGCGAGCTCGCGCGATCGTCTTCGACCCCCGCAACGACCTTGCCGTGCTCCGCGCGCCTGGGCTGAGCGAGCGGGCTCTGGCCGTGGCCGACCCACGACCCGGAGCCGCCGTCGCCATCCTCGGCTATCCCGAGAACGGTCCGCTCGACGCCGTTCCCGGCCGGATCGGCACGACGGCGACCGTGCTCAGCGAGGATGCATTCGGGCGGGGGCCGGTCCTGCGCGCGGTCACGAGCTTCAGCGGGCTGGTCCGCCACGGCAATTCGGGTGGGCCCGCCGTCGATGCGACGGGTGCCGTTCAGGCAACCGTCTTCGCAGCCCGAACCGACGGGCGCGGGGGCTTCGGCGTTCCGGCCTCGCTTGTGCGGCCCGCGCTCGCCTCGGCGAGTGGCCCGGTCTCGACGGGGCCCTGTGCTCCCTAGGAGGGTCTGGCGGAATACTGCTCGTCGCCGGGGTGCGATGGTCGTTCCGAGGCAACGACGCAGGGAGCGCCGATAGCAGTTCGCTATCGGCGCGACGGAGGACGCCGCCTCGGGGCGAGCAGCGCGGCCCGGCGGCACAGCACTGTATTTCGCCAGACCCTCCCTAGCCCTCCAAGAGGTCGAGGATGCCGAGCGGCCGCCGGAAGGGCGCGACGACGTAGGCGCCGTCTGCGCGCTCGCGCGACCCGGCGAGCAGCTCCCGCCCGAGCTCCATCCCGACCTCCGCCGCTTCCGGCCCCGCCCCGCGCAGGGCCTCGAGCACGCGCTCGGGCACGACGATGCCGGGCACCTCGTTGTTGAGCCGCAGCGCGAGCTGGTGGCTCCAGACGGGAAAGATGCCGACGAGCACGGGAATCGGCCACTCGCCGCCGAGCCGCTCGACGAAGCGGTCCATGTACTCGAGGTCGAAGACGATCTGCGTCATCGCGAAGTGCGCGCCGGCCTCGACCTTGCGCCGGAAGCGCTCGAGCTCGGTCTCGAGGTCGTCGGCTGAGGGGTTGACTGCGACACCGACGAAGAACGACGTGGCTGCATCGATCGCGCGCCCGTTGTAGTCCTCGCCCTGGTTCAGGCGCGCCATCAGCTGCGTGAGCCCGATCGAGTCGATCTCGTAGACCCCACGCGACCCCGGGTAGTCTCCGACCTCGGGCGGGTCGCCGGTCACGGCGAGCACGTTGCGGACGCCCTCCGCGTGCGCGCCCAGCAGCTGCGACTCGAGGCCCATGATCGTCGCGTCACGTGTCGTCACGTGGGGGATCGTCTCGATCCCGACCGTGCGCTCGATCGCGATCGACAGCATGAGGGCGCTCATCCCGGCCCGCGCGGTCGCGTTGTCGTTGATGTCGACGAAGCCGGCGCCGCCCGAGTCCTTCAGCGCGCGCGCCACCTCGAGCATGCCCTCGTGGCTGCCGCCGAGGGGTGGGTCGATCTGCACTGAGACGACCCATTCGCTCTCGCGCAGCATCCGCGCGAGCTCCGTCTCGGCGGGCCGCTCGGGCACGGTGACGACGACCTCGCGCTCGGCGAATACGAGTGGGGCGCTCGGCTCGCGCTCTTCCTTCACGGCGGAGGCGATGGCGGCGATCTCGATCGGCGTCGTCCCGCAGCAGCCGCCGATCACCCGCGCCCCGAGGCTGCGTGCGTGCGCGGCGAACTCGGCGAAGTAGTCCGGCGAGGCGTGCGGGTAGATGACCCGGTTGCCGGCCATGCTGGCGAGACCGATGTTCGGCATCGCCGCGAGCGGGAGGCCGTTGCCGCCCATCTCGTTCAGCGCGGCGAGCGCGGCCTGGATTCCCGCGCCGTGGTTCGCGCCGGCGGCGGCGACGCCGAGCTCCCCGAGCCGCTCGGCTGCCTCACGTGCGGTCAGGCCGGCGAGCGTCTCGGCCCCCTCGTCGAAGGTGAGCATGGCGAGGATCGGCAGCGAGGAGACGCTGCGGACGGCCTCGATCGCAGCCTCGAGCTCCTCGAGGTCGAAAAACGTCTCGACCGCGAAGAGGTCGACGCCGCGACCCTCGAGCACCGCGGCCTGCTCCGCGAAGGTCTGCGCCCGCTCTTCCTTCGGCACGCCCCCGGGCTCGCCGAGCGGTCCGATCGAGCCGGCGATGAAGACGTCGCGGCCCGCGATCTCGCGCGCCTCGCGGGCGAGCTTCACCCCGTTCGAGTTGATCGCCTGCAGCTCGTCCTCGAGGTAGTTCGCGGCGAGCTTGCGCCGGTTGGCGCCGAAGGTGTTCGTCTCGATGAGGTCGGCCCCGGCCTGGATGAAGCCGACGTGGAGCTTGACGACGGTCTCCGGCGCACGCAGGTTCGCCTCCTCGGGGCAGCGCATGCGCGGCGCCGCGCTCGAGACGAGGACGCCCATGCCGCCGTCCGCGACCAGCGGGGGGCCCGTGGCGAGCCTCTCGGCGAACCGATGCGCCATTACCGGACCCTACTTCGGGAGGGTGGCCGGTTTCCGCCCCGGCGGTTCCGGTCGGTTGTCGCTCTCTTCGGGCATTAGGGCCAAAAATGCCTCGAATGTGCGACGGATGATCCCTGTTCGGGGGTTCAGGGTCTCCGGTGAAGCACCGCAGTCAACCGCGAAAAGGGGATGGATCAAGCGGTGCCCTCTGACGCATGATCGGAATACCAAGCGGGCCCCGATGCGGCGGGGGCCACTTGAGATAAGAGGAGAGCCCCGCTGCGGCGGGGGCCACTCCAATATCACTGCGGTTCTCTTCGGAGAACGTCTGAGCGGGCCGGGCGGCGGCCCGCTCGGCGTTTCCGGGGCCTTCAGGCTCAAGTCCGGCCTGCAACGTGCCGAAACGGAGGGCGACTCCTTCGTTGCGGGACTGACGGCAAGCTTTCCTGCGCAGGAGTTGGAGCGGCGAGGCGACTCGCCGCTTCGCTTTTCTGCACGCGGCATCAGGTCCGAGCGGGGCGTGTGCGCCGCGACCCCGGCCGAGGCGTCTCGCGTCCGGGCGGCAGGCCAGGCGGCGCCGGCCGTCCCGGGAAGTACTCGACCGCCGATTGCCGCCCGCGCGGCTGCGGGTACAGGCCGAGGAGCGCCCGCTCCTCCGCAGGCACGCCGATCTTGAGCGGCAGGCCGAGCGGCTCGAGCTCATGGGGCATGAGGGGGTGGTCGTGCGTCCACGACCCGCGCGCGAGCAGGCGCGCGACGTCGCGCGCCCGAGCGGGGCTCATCTGCCGTTCGAGCAGCCGGGCCACGAATACTTCGACCTGGCGAAGCGCCTTGCGCGCGACATCGGCGAGGATGAGCGTCTCGTCGGTGTGCGACCCGGGCCGCTCGACCGCGGCGAGGATCGATGTGGCCGGATAGGGGCCGAGCTGTGGATCCACAGGGCCGATCGCAGCGTGCTGGTCGAGCATGATCTCGTCGGCCGCGAGGGCGATCAGCGTCCCGCCGCTCATCGCATAGTGCGGCACGACGGCCGTCACCTTGCCGTCGTGATCGGCGAGCGCCGAGGCGATCTGGCTCGCCGCGAGGACAAGCCCGCCGGGCGTGTGCAGCACGATCTCGATCGGTCGACCGGGCTGTGTCTCGCGGATCGCCCGCAGAATGCTCTCCGCGTCGTCGATGTCGATGTGCCGCATGAATGGCACTCCGAGCAGCGAGATCGTCTCCTGCCGGTGGATGAGCGTGATCACCGTTGCGCCGCGCAGCGCCGAGAGCCGGCCGAGTGCCCGCCGCCGCTGCGCGAGCAGGAGCTGCCGCTGCACCAGCGGCTGCAGCGTGACGAAGACGAGGAAGAGCCAGAGCAGGTTCAGCGGGTTCAAGCGACCCGACTCTACTGGCCGTCCGGGTGCAGTAGCCGTCCTTCCATGCCGCCCGCCACCGTGACGACTTGGCCGGTCACGTGTCCCGAGATCTCGTCCGATGCGAGGGCGACGACCTGGCGCGCGACGTCCTCGGGCCGGGCCACCTTGCGCAGCGCCATCGTCCGCGTCACCCTCCGTACGAGCCCGGGATCGTCGAGGCTCGTCCGCGTCATCGGCGACTCCGTCCAGCCGGGGCAGACTGCGTTTACCCGGCCCTGCGGCGCGACCCGCACGATCTCGTTCTTCAGGCTGAGCAGGAGGCCGTGGACGATCGCCGACTTCGCGGCTGCGTAGTCGGCGTGGCCCGCCTCTCCGAAGAGCCCTGCCGTCGACCCGATGAGGACGAGGCTGCCGTGACCGCTCCGCTCGACCTGGCGCAGGAACGCCCGCGCCGTGAGGAAGGTCGCGGTCAGGTTCGTCCGCAAAGTGGCCTCCCAGCGCTCGAGCGGCAGCTCCCAGGCAGGCACGTCCTCTTCGGGCCACGCCCCGGCAACGGCGGCGCAGACGTCGAGGCCGCCGAGCGCCGCGGCCGCCTCGCCGAAGAGGCGATCGGCCTCCTCCTCGAGCGTGAGGTCGGCCGCGAAGATCGGCGCGGCGCCGAGCTCCGCGGCGAGAGCTTCGCCCCGCTCTCGGCCGAGGTGATAGTGGAGAGCTACACGAGCGCCCTCGGCGGCGAACGCACGGGCGCAGGCAGAGCCGATGCCGCCGGAGGCGCCCGTGACGAGGACGCGTTTGCCGCGAAGCCCCGTCTCCACGGGCGAGAGGCTACAGGCCGGCTGCGCCTCACCCTCTCTGAGGAAATTTCGCCTCTTCGGTCAGGTCCGCAGCCCGAGCGGCCGACAGGGAACAGCATGACCCCCCGCGACGACTACACGGCTGTGGAGGTCGGGCTCGCGATCCTCGACGCGCTCGACCCCGACGACGAGCTGACCCGCGAGGAGCTCGACGTTCGCGCGTGGCGCTTCGCGCAGCTCGTCGAGCACGGCTACGGCGTCGAGGACGCGATGGAGCTGGCGCGGGCGAAGCATGTCGATCTCGAGTACGCGCGGCGACTCGCCGGAAGGCTCGGCTGCCCGCCGGAGCTCGCCGCACGAATACTGCTCTAAGGAGGCTCCAACACAATGAGCCTTGTGCCGCCGGGCCGCGCTGCTCGCCCCGAGGCGGCGTCCTCGGTCGCCCCAATGCTGAAAAGCATGGGACTCCCTGCGTCCTTGCCTCGGAACGACCATCGCGCCCCGGCGACGAAGCGTCATTATGTTGGAACCTCTGAGTACGGATTGAGGAGGGCGGTGACGCTGAGCGCTCTAAGCTTCGCGCGACGCCGAGATGGCGCGCGAACGCAGGGGCGTCGACGAGGGGCTGAGGCATGAGGGAGGTTTCCTTTCCTCTGCAGAGTGGCCTGAGCGGACGCGAGTCGCGCGAGGATGAGCCCGCAGCGACCGGAACGCGGGGAGACGGGAGTGACCCCCTGTGCCCGCTCAGTCTTGGTAGCCCTCGCGGCTTCGAGGGCTATGTCTTCGCGTTTTCGGAGAAGGGGTGAGAGGCCGACCAGCTCGGCGGTTGCGAGTTGCGTCGCGGAGGGGAGTTCAGTGCGGGCGCGAGCGGTAGTTCCTCCCCAGCAGACCTCGCCGGGCTGCTCGAAGAACGGGTGGTTGAGATCGCAGCCGCCCGCGAAGATCCCTCGCTTGGCGCGGAAGCCAAGCTTGACGGCCGGCCAGACAACGAGGACCCAGACGCCGAGCGCGGTTAGCGCCAAGACGAACAGCGCGTCTGACGCAGAGCCGAACGTCGGTCCACCTTGTGGCAGGATCGACGCCGCCCAGACAACCGGAACGGTGGCCGCGATCGCCGGAAGGCGAGCCGCGAGGCCCAGGAGGCGTCGCCACCCAGCGGCTGGACACGACGCGCAAGCTCCTCCTCGAGTGCGGCGATCCGGTCGCGGTCCTCCGGCGCCGTCGTCCCGAGAAACTCCAAGCGAAGACAGGCACGAAAGGCCTCGAGCTGTCGCCGGACGTGAGTCTCGACGTAGAGGCGTGTCGTCCACCGCGCCGCCCAACGGTGCTTGAACGAGAAGAAGATCGCCTCGGTGACCGTAACCGGGATCCGCCAGATTACCGGCAGCTCCGCCGCAAGCTTCAACGCCCGCTTGTCGGCCCGCAGAAGCTCGGCCACGCGCGCCTCGACCGCATCGAGCGGGATATCGGACGAGAGCCCCGGCGGCACTGTCGGCCAGGCCGTGACTCCGTCGGAGCCCTCCGCTCTCGTTCTACGGGCCCGAGTCGTCGCTATGCCGGCAACTCCGTTCTCTCGCTCGACCGCAGATCATGCCAGACCGCAAGCGCCGAGCTTGCCGCTGTGAGGAGCGATTTCGTGCATGGGCTGAGATGACCTCCGGGTTCAGGGTCGTGTTCTGAGAGTACGCCGCTTGCTCCTCGCTGCTTCCCTCCCGCGGCTGAGTGCGCTTTGATTCAAGGCCGTGCAGGTTCTCCAGACGGACGCCCAACTCGTCGCGCGCTGCCGCGCGGGCGACGAAGACGCCTGGCGCGAGCTCGTCGAGCGCTTCTCGCGCTACGTCTACGCGATAGCCGTCCAGGCCTTTCGGCTGTCCGAGCAGGACGCGGAAGACGTCTTCCAGGACGTCTTCGCGCGTGCCTACCAGCATCTGCCCAGGCTCCGCGACGACGAGGCGATTCGTCCATGGCTCGCCCAGCTGACTCGCCGGCTCTGCCTCGACACCCTGCGCTCAGGCTCGCGGGAGCAGACCGGCGAGCCGCCTGAGCCGTCGGACGTGGACGACGCGATGGGGCGCCTGGACGAGGCGCTGACCATCCACGAGGCGCTCTTGACGCTCCCCGACAATTGCCGCGAGATCCTCGACCGCTTCTTCGCCCGGGACGAGAGCTACCGCCACATCGGCGAGGCTCTCGACCTGCCGCCGGGCACGGTTGCGAGCCGCATCTCCCGCTGCTTGGTAAAGCTCCGCAGCGAGCTGGAGGGAAGAATTCCAGGCGCTGCGGAGTCTGGGGGTTGACGACTTATGACTGCGTACACCGAGGAAACCGTGGCCGAGCTCCTGCGAGCTCTGCCGACGCCGCCTGACGCCTGGGTCAAGGCCGCCCAGGAGATCCCGCTCGCGCGGCGAGGGCTCGACGATATCGTCGAGCGCGCCCGCGCCGACCGGGAGTTCCGCGAGGCCCTGATCGCCGACCTCGAGCGTGCGCTCGAGGGTGCGGGCTACGAGCCGCATCCGGCGCTCGCCGAAGCCGTTCGCGTGCGCCTTTCTCTCGACTGACCGGCTGCGGGCCCGTCTGACACGATCGGTTGAGCCGATTGGGCTCATGACCGAACGGCTCCTGAGCGAGAATGCGGCGCGCAATGGCCGCCGGCGACCTCCTCGATGCGCCTCTCCGCGACTTTCTCGACACGATCTCCGGTGAGGGGCCGGCGCCCGGCGGCGGCTCGGTGGCCGCGATCGTCGTCGCGATGGCGGCGGGCCTCGCCGCCATGGTCGCGCGGGCCTCGAAGGAGGCGTGGCCGGAAGCGGGCGGCGCCGTCGCCCAGGCGGAGACTTTTCGGGCACGGGCCGCACCTCTCGCGGAGGCCGATGCGGAGGCGTACATCGAGGCCGTGACCGTGCTCCGCGCGCGCGACGGGCTCGAGCCTCGCTACCGTGACCTGAAACTGCGCGCGGCGCTCGAACGGGCGGCCGAGATCCCGATGCGAATTGCCGAGGCGGGCTCCGATGTCGCCTCGCTGGCCGCGCTCCTCACGGAGAACGGAAACACCGAGGTCCGCGGCGACGCCGCCGCAGCCGCGGTGCTGGCCGAGGGCGGCACGCGGGCCGCTGCCAAGCTCGTCGAGATCAATCTAGGCGCTACGGAGGACGATCCGCGTGTCCGCCACGTTCGCCTGCTGGTGGACGTCGCGGCCGAGGCGGCCGACCGCGCGCTCGCGGCGGTGGAGTAGTCGTCGTCGCGACCGCGGCCACAGTCGTACGATCCACTCGTGGCGGACCCGAATGGGGAGGAGCAGCAGCGACCCGAGCTTCGGCCCGCCTGGAGCCTGCCGGCCGACAGAGAGCAGAGCATCTCACTGCCGTTCGAATGGCCGGGCGAGGTGACCCGTGACTGGGCTTGGGGCGGCTCGACGGGAAAGGGCGTCCGCGTGTGCATCATCGACAGCGGCATCGAGAGCGGACATCCGCTCGTCGGGCGGGTGGAGCGCGCCGTCGCGGTCTCGCTCGGCGACGACGAGCAGGTGATCGTCGAAGACGACACCGAGGGAGACGTCGCAGGCCACGGGACGGCGTGCGCAGGGATCGTTCGCGGGCTCGCACCCGACTGCGAGCTCGTCAGCGTCCGCGTCCTCGGCGCCGGGTTCACCGGCAGCGGCGACCTGCTCCTCGCCGGCCTGCGCTGGGCCGTGGAACAAGGCTTCGACATCGTCAACATGAGCCTCTCGACGACGAAGCGGCAGTTCACGGGGACCCTCCACGAGCTCACCGACAAGGCCTACTTCCGGCGCTCCGTCCTCGTCGCCTCCGCTCACAACATGCCCGTCGAGAGCTATCCGTGGCGCTTCTCGTCTGTGGTCTCGGTCGGAAGCCACGAGGAGCGCGATCCGCTGACGTTCTTCTACAACCCCGACCCGCCCGTCGAGTTCTTCGCGCGCGGGGTCGACGTGGACGTCGCCTGGAGGGGCGGTTCGCACATTCGCTGCACGGGGAACAGCTTCGCCACGCCGCACATGTCGGGAATCTGCGCCCTCGTCCTGGGCAAGCATCCCGACCTGACGCCTTTCCAGCTGAAGAGCGTCCTCTATCTAACCTCGACGAATGTGGGAGGTGGACGATGAGCGATGAGCTGAAGGCTGCGGTTGCCGCGGGAGTGTCCGGCTCGGAGGAGGCGTTCCGCTCGCTGCTCGAGTCGATCGTAGAGGTGGCTCGAGCGATCTTCGGCGCGAAGGCCTCATCGATCTTCCTGCTGGACGAGGAGACCGACGAGCTCGTGTTCGAAGCTGTCACGGGTGAAGGCGCCGAGACGCTCGTCGGTCAGCGGTTCCCTTCGAGCACGGGCATCGCCGGCTGGGTGCTCGTCACGCGCCAGCCGATCGTGATCGAGGACCTGAACGACGATTCGCGCTTCGCGAAGGACGTCGCGGAGAGCACCGGTTACGTGCCGAGCGGCCTCATGGCGGTGCCGCTCCTCCACGAAGAGCGGGCGCTTGGCGTCCTCGAGGTGCTGGACAGGCCGCAGCGATCCCAGTTCTCGCTCGTCGAGATGGATCTCCTCGGGCTCTTCGCCAATCAGGCCGCGATCGCGCTCGACCTCCTGCGACGCGCCCGGCGCGCCGGGGCCGTGCTTGCAGAAAGCGGCGAGGAAGTGGATGTCGTCGCCCGCCTCGCGGCTACGGTCGAGGCCCTCGAGGACGAGCGGCGCGAGGCGGGTCTCAGGCTCCTCGGGGCTCTCGAAGAAGTCCTCAGACGCGGCGAGGGCGGCTAGCACCGCCCTCGCTTATTCGAGCTTTAGAAGGTCCAAGACGTCTGGGCTAGTCCTATTCGGCCTCGCCGGGATCGAGCCGGCCGGGATCGAGCCGACCTGGATCGAGCCTGCCGGGATCGAGCCTGCCCGGATCGAGCCTGTGCGCCTCGACGTCCGGCTCGTCCTCCTCCTCTTCCGAGGCGGCGGGGTCGAGCCTGGCGGGATCGAGTCTGTCTGCGTCCATCTTGTGTGCCTCGACGTCGACTCGCTCGCGGTCCTCACCGCCGAGCTTTTCCCGATCTTCACTCATTGTTCCTCCTTCTTGGTGGGCATCTGCGCCGGAGCGTATCGACCACTAGACGCGTCATCGAGCCTAGATCTTCCCAGGTCCCTTCAAAAAGGCAACTGCGGCTGCAATCCTTGACGCGTGCTCGCCTCGGTTCGAGAGCGGCTGCGCGAGTCGAGGAACGCGTTCCGCGCCGTCTTCACAAATCCCGATCTGCGGCGGCTCGAGCTCTCCTGGGCGGCCGGCGTCCCCGCCTACTGGGCCTTCATCGTCGCACTCGCCGTCTATGCGTACGACAAGGGGGGCGCGACAGCGGTCGGGGTCGTGGGCTTGATTCGGATCCTGCCGGCGATCGTGGCGGGACCGGTGGCCGGGGTGCTCGCCGACCGGTACAGCCGCGAGCGTGTCCTCTTCGGAGTCTCGCTGGCGCGAGCGGCCTCGACCGCGGTCGTTGCGGCGGCGCTCTTCGCCGATGCCCCGCCGTGGCTCGTCTACGTGCTCGCCGCCGGCGTCGCCATCACCTCGAGCGCCGTCCGGCCCGCCCAGTCGGCGTTGCTGCCCGCGCTTGCGAGCACGCCGGAGGAGCTGACCGCGGCGAATCTCTCCCTGACGACGATCGAGAGCTCGGGCATCTTCCTCGGCCCCGCCCTCGGGGGGATCCTGCTTGCCGCGACGAGCGCTGAGGTCGTGTTCGCGGCGGCGGCGGCCGCCCTGCTCGCGGCCGCCCTCCTCCTCGGCCGCATCCGCGACGTCTCCCCCGAACGCCAGGTCGCCGGCCAGGGCATGCTGCGCGACGTGTTCACCGGGTTCGGGACGATCGCCCGGGACGAGCACCTCCGGCTGATCATCGGCCTCTACGGCGCCCAGACGCTCGTCGCCGGGGCTCTGAACGTCCTGATCGTCGTCTCGGCGCTCGACCTGCTCGACCTCGGTGAGTCCGGAGTCGGCTTCCTGAACTCCGCCGTCGGGGTCGGCGGCCTGCTCGGAGCTGCTGCCGCCATCGTGCTCGTCGGCCGCCGACGGCTCGCCTCTGATTTCGGGCTCGGCCTTGCGCTCTGGGGGATCCCCATCGGCCTGATCGGTGTCTTCCCGCAGCCGCCGGTAGCACTGTTCCTGCTCGGGATCGTCGGCGTCGGAAACACGATCGTCGACGTCGCGGCCGTCACGCTCCTCCAGCGGACGGTGCCGGACGAGGTGCTCAGCCGGGTCTTCGGCGTCGTCCAGAGCGTCTTCGTCGGCACTCTCGGGCTCGGCGCGATCCTCGCCCCGCTCCTGATCGCCGGCATCGGGATCCGTGGAGCTCTCATCGCGACCGGCGTCCTCCTGCCCGTGCTCGCGGCTCTGCTCTGGCGCCGGATCAGCGCGCTGGACGCCGAAGCGCTCGCTCCGCCCGAGCTCGACCTCCTCCGCTCGGTACCGATCTTCCGGCCGCTCCCACCCGCCTCGCTCGAGCAGCTGGCCTCGGATCTCATCGCCGTCACCGCCACGGCGGGAACCGAGATCATCCGGCAGGGCGAGGCGGGCGACCGTTTCTACGTCATCGGCTCCGGCGAAGTGGAGGTCATCACGGACGAGCGTCCGGCTGTCACACTGGGGCAGGGCGAGTACTTCGGCGAGATCGCGCTGCTGCGCGACGTGCCGCGGACGGCGACCGTGACCGCGAAGACCGATGTCGAGCTCCACGCGCTCGAGCGAGACCACTTCCTGAGCGCTGTGACCGGGCACCCGGCTAGCGCGGAGGCCGTCAACGCCGTGATCGCGAACCGGCTCGCCGGACTCCGGCCCGGGGTCGCATCCGTCTAACCGGCCGCGACGGTGCTGGTCGCGGTACGGTGGGCGCCGTGAGCTCGCTGATGGACGTCCTCAACCGTCTCCGGCCATGAACGGAGAGGCGACGGGTGTCCTGCTCGTCGGCGGCCTCAGCCGCCGCTTCGGGTCTGTGAAGGCGCTTGCACCGCTCGGCCAGGAGATGCTCGCCGAGCGTGCGTGGCGCATTCTCGGCGAGGCATTCGCCGAGCGCCTGGCGGTTGGCAAGGGGGCTGACCAGCTCGGGCTCACATTCCCGGTGCTCGACGACGGCGTCACCGTCCGAGCGCCGCTGGCGGGCGTCGTCGCAGGCCTGCGGGCGGCCCCGACCGAAGTCGCCGTCTTCCTGCCTGTTGACTGTCCACTCGTAACCGCCGACGTGCTGCGCGCGCTCGCAGAAGCGTGCGCCGACGCGGCGATTCCCGAGGCCGCCCCGCTCCCGGGCGCGTACGCCCAGAGCGCGCTCCCGGTCCTCGAGCGGCGGCTCGAAGCCGGCCGGCTGGCGCTGGACGAGGCGCTTGCCGAGCTCGACGTCCGCACGGTCGAGCTCGACCCGGACCTGCTTGCCAACGTGAACACCGAGCGCGACCTCGACCGGCTGCGCGCGCTCGTCAGGGGCTGAACCTCAGCGCTCGGCGCCCCTCGCCGAAGCTCACATGAGCCGCTCCTCGGACGATCGCGCGAACGAGTAGAAGACGAGGTAGGTCGCCCCGAGGAACGCCGTGAACACAACGGTAACCGCGAATGTCCGTCCATGCTCGACAGGGTCCGCGAGTCCCGTCCAGAGGTCTCCGGCCAGGGCGCCAGGACGGAAGAAGACGTCCCAGGAGTTCCAGCGCTGGAACCGCCCCAGGTAGATGCCGAAGGAGCTGAGCGCGAGAACGGCCAGGGCGAAGAGCCAGGCGTTCAGAGCGCCAAGCAGCCTCCGCACAACCGCCTGCATCAGGTAGAGCGACATGAATCCGAGCAGCAGCCCGGCCCAGGCCGCGGCCGAGACGAGGACCAGGTCGTACCAGATCGGTGCGCCGGTCCAGGTGCGCAGGTGCTTGAGGTCGGTGACGATGTACGGCGCGTTCGGGAAGAAGAGGAGCCAGAGGACGCCGCCGGCAACGAGGCGCGCCGGCCCCGCGCCCCGCCGGTAGCCGTCGTAGACGAGAAGTGCGAGGCCGAACGGGATCCAGGCCAGGAAGAGGTTCCAGACGAGAGCACCGTAATGCCCGTCGCCGCTGTAGACGACGCGCACGGCGACCATCGCCACGGCGAGCGCGGAGAGGCCGGCGAGCGAGGCGAGCGTGGTGAGGCGTCGGTCGCTCATCGCGCTCAGCGTAGCGATGGCGCGGGAGCTTCGAGCCGAAGTGGTCGAAGCTGCCGGCAGGCGCCCCTCCCCGGCAAGCGCCACACCTTTGAACGCATAGCCCGTCGGTGGTAGACCTCGCATGCTCCCGAGGGGAGGCAGCACAGGTTAACGAAGCGTCTCGCGGGACGGTGGCGGCGCAGTTCGCGCGCCTGTCGGCGCTCGTGGCCGCCTCAGCTCTCGCCGCCCTCACGGTTGCCGGCGCGAGCGAGTCCTCGCCTGCGGCCCGGAGCGAGGCTGCCGGGTCCCCGGCTGTCGGTCTGCAGTCGGCGCCGAAGCAGGCCGAGCGGGCGGGGATTGACATCGGTGCGGTGATCGAGACCGTCAGCCACCGGGTCGAGCGGGCGCAGGGCAACGGGAGCCGACTTGTCTCCGAGGACCGCCTCTACGGCGCCGAGTTCGGCGAACTGGCGCCGGGATACCAGGTGTATCCCGCGCTCGCCTTCGACGGCACGAACTACCTCGTCGCCTGGGAGGACTGGCGCTCGGGCACGACCGGCGACGTCTACGGCGCGCGCGTCAGCCCGGCCGGCAGCCTGCTCGACCCGGACGGGATCGCGATCTCGACGGCGGCGAACGACCAGCGCGCCCCGGCGGTCGCCTTCGACGGCGCCAACTACCTCGTCGTCTGGGGGGACCACCGCTCGGGCACCTACAACAGCGACGTCTACGGCGCGCGCGTCAGCCCGGCCGGCGCCGTGCTCGACCCGAGCGGGATTGCGATCTCGACCGCAGCGAGCCACCAGGCGTTTCCCAAGCTCGCCTTCGACGGCACCAACTACCTCGTCGCCTGGTACGACGGGCGCTCGGACATCTACAACGACATCTACGGCGCCCGCGTCAGCCCGGCCGGCAGCGTGCTCGACGTGGTGCTCGACCCGAGCGGGATCCCGATCTCGACCGCGGCCGACCGCCAGTTCAATCCGGCGCTCGCCTTCGACGGCACCAACTACCTCGTTGCATGGGGGGACGACCGCTCAGGGGCGAGCTGGGACATCTACGGCGCGCGCGTCAGCCCGGCCGGCGCCGTGCTCGACCCGAGCGGGATCGCGATCTCGACCGCGGCCGGATTCCAGGAGTCCGCCGCGCTCGCCTTCGACGGCATGAACTACCTCGTCGCCTGGAGCGACTCCCGCTCAGGGGACTACGACATCTACGGCGGCCGCGTGAGCCCGGCCGGGAGCGTGCTCGACCCGAACGGGATCGCGATCTCTACTGCAGAGGGTGCTCAGTGGTATCCGGGGGTCGCCTTCGACGGCACCAACTACCTCGTCGCCTGGGGGGACCTCCGCTCCGATACGCGCGGGGACATCTTCGGCGCGCGCATGAGTCCCGCGGGCAGCGTGCTCGACCCGGACGGGATCCTGATCTCGCTGCCTCCGCCTCTGCCGCCTCCGCCACCTCCGCCGCCTCCGCCGCCCCTGCCTCCGCCGCCCCCCGACACGCTCTACGACCAGTCCGACAACCCCGGCTCGAGCTTGATCAGCTCGCAGGACTTCGAGACGGAGCTCGACGTCTACGACGACGAGACCGCCGACGACTTCATCATCCCGGCGGGAGTGGCATGGAACATCAACGGCGTTGACGTCATGGGCGCCTACTACAACGGCACGGGCCCTGCCGACTCGGTCAACGTCCGCTTCTACCGGAACGGAAGCGGCAACCTACCCGACGTGCTCGTCTGCGAACGGCTGTACCAGCCCTACACGGGCGGGCAGAACTTCGCCGTCACGCTCAGCCCGGTCTGCAGCGCCGCCGCCGGCCACTACTGGGTCTCCGTCCAGGCGAGGATGGACTTCAACCCGCACGGCCAGTGGGGCTGGACGGTCAGGACCGTCCAGTCGAACGCCGGTGCTGCCTGGCGCAACCCGGGGAGCTGGCAAGGGTGCAGCACCTGGTATCGCCGGACGATCTGCATCCCAACCGTGCCCGACCCCGACCAGGTCTACCGCCTGCGCGGGACGTGCTTGGCAACGCATACAGGAGCCTCGTGCGCGCCGCGTCTTCGCACCGGTGGGATAGATCTGCGACGGAGTGGTGAGGTGCGAGGCGGGCTCTAAACAATCACTGCAAATCCGGTATGGGCGGTGCCGGGCTCGAACCAGCGACCACGTACCCGCAGCTGTCCGCTTGAGGGCGGACTCGGAGCTTGCGATAATCGTCACGTGTCGCGGTGTCTGCTTGGCGCCATTGCGTTCATGCTCGTTTTCGGTGCTACGGCGGTGGGTCGAACCGGCGAACAGGCGGCGCAGCCAAGGACGCTGGCGAATGTCCGCGGTTCGGTCGCCGCGCTCGCACAGGACGGTCGCCGTATCGCCTGGACCAAGACTCGCGCGAGCTGCGGAAGGGACTTCCAAATCCTCACCCTCCCCGGCCGGCGACCGGTGGACGTCAGCTGGCGGCGCGGTAGACGCTGCTCGTCGCCGGGCGGGGGCTTCGCGCTCAGCGCCGACGGCCGCGTCCTATGGCAAGGGCTCGCGGGACAAGGGAATACCTTCCTCTCAATCGACCTGTTCACAGCGGCCCTCCGCGACCCCCGTTCACGCCTAGTCACGCCCACATATTTCGAGAGGGACGAAGGCGATCCCGACAACGTCGACCCGTGGCCTCTGCCCATGGCAGCCGACGGGAAGGCGATCCTCTTTTACGCGAGTTGCGAGGCAGGTGGAATATGCACCACCGGAAGCCTCGGACAACCGGCGATCTACCGGCTTGTTGGTCGCGGGTCGAGGCGCCTGGCGAAGGTCACGAGCCCGGTGGGGCTCTCGGTGAACGGCCGCCGGTTCGCCGTCGTCACGAACAGCCTTCGCTGCTGCAACGCCGCGCCGGCGTGGTCGCACGACGGGACGCGGCTTGCGTGGATCTACCACGGCAACCTCTGGACGGTCCGCGCAGACGGCACGGGCGACCGGCAGCTTGCGGCCGGAGTCTCGCCGCCCTATACGCCCCCGGATGATGTCTCGCGGCCCAGCTGGTCGCCCGATGACTCGCGGCTCGTCTTCGAGCAGACGGATGTGCATGGGCGGCGCGGTGTCGTTTACCGCGTCAACACGACCGGCGGCGGCCTGCGGCGCCTCGCATCGGGAACGGCACCGGCCTGGTCGCCCGACGGAACGAGGATTGCGTTCGTCCGTGGCAACGACGTCTACACGAACGATCCCGACGGCAGCGGCGCGACGAAGCTGACGACGACCGCGCGCGCGACCGCGGGGCCGCTGTCGTGGTCGCCCGACTCGACGCGGATCGCGGTCTCCCGCGGCGGCGATATCTACTCCGTCCGCGCCGACGGGTCTGGTGAGACGCGCCTGACGAGCAGCCGACGTTCCGAGACTCAGCCCGCGTGGTCACCCAACGGCGCCCGGATCGCCTACGTGGACGGCTCGATGATCGCCGTCGTCAACGCGGACGGCACCGGCGCCACCAGCCTGACAGAGGCCAGCGAGGGCGACAGGTCGCCAGCGTGGTCGCCGGATTCGAACAGGATCGCCTTCGTTCGCGTGGAAATTGGCCAGGGGGCTCTGTGGATTGTGAACGCGGACGGGAGCGATCAGCGTCAGCTGATTCCGTCCGACCGGTATGCCGATTCACCGCAGTGGGCCCCCGGCGGCAGCACGATCCTCATCGGCGACTCGTACGACCCGCGCAATGGCAACTTGCCGTATCGTCCAGGGATCCGACTCGTTTCGCCGGTCGACGGCAAGGCGAGGAAGGTCGCGCCGCTTCCGCACTCGCCGGTGCAGATCCGTGATGCCCTCACGGGCCGGCTGATCAAGCGCTTCACGATCGACGGGCACGCCCATGCGACCGCGCTCGGCCCGGACTACGTCGCCTTGCTCGTGGACCACGAGCCGGGCGTGCGCGTCGAGCTCTACAACCTGAACGGCCGCCTCCGCACAGCGGCCGCCGTTTCGTCGAGCGTTCGCGACGTTTCGGCCGCGGGCCGCACCGTCGTCTTCGCGACGGGCCACGTGATCCGCCGCCTGGACGCGAGGACCGGCGCCGTCACGGCGCTCGCGACGGCCCGTCGGACGCCGGTCGGGCTTACGATCGAGGGCCGCCGAGTCGTATGGGCCGAGAACGTCCGTGGCGCCGCCCGAATCCGCGCCGTCACGGCTCCCTAGCCCTACGTGATCCTGGTGATAGCACTCGGCGCAAAAGGTCACTAGGTTCGCCTGATCGTGCAGTGCTACTTGTTGCCATCCTGTTGCCGTGGCATCGATTTCGGAATCGCCAGCCGCGAACGAGGGACGGCGGAAACCCGCTACTGGAGCGAGATTCCGGCGATGGGCGGTGCCGGGCTCGAACCAGCGACCTCCTGCTTGTAAGGCAGGCGCTCTCCCAGCTGAGCTAACCGCCCGTGGTGCCCCCAGCGGGATTCGAACCCGCGCTACGGCCTTGAAAGGGCCGTGACCTGGACCGCTAGTCGATGGGGGCCCGCAGCCAGTCTAGCCGCGAAGAACCGCCGATACACTCGTGCCGAGGGCCGGTAGCTCAGCTGGTAGAGCAGGGGACTTTTAATCCCAAGGTCGCAGGTTCGACTCCTGCCCGGCCCACCTAGAACCCGCTCCAAGGCGAGGACTCTTTGTCAGGGGAGAGAGGGCGTTTGTCGAGGCGCCGGTCAAGCCCGCGCGAGCCGCGCCTCCGCCACCGCCTGGCCTGCCGCGTGCGCGACTGAGTGTCCTGTGACGGCTGCCAGGAAGTCGTCACGCTGCAGCGCGTACAGGTGGGAGTCGACGGCCGCCGCGACGCTCGCCGTCCGAGGCACGTCCCGGAGCAGGGCGATCTCGCCGAAGTAATCCGCCCGGTGGGCCGTCGAGTGGACGCCGTCCGCGTCGATGTCCAGCTCGCCGTCGCCCACGATGTAGAAACGGTCGCCAGCATCGCCTGCCCGGATGACGAGCTCGCCCGAGGGGACGAAGAGCGGGACGAGGCTTGCCGCCACGCGTTCCTTCGTCGCGATCGAGAGCGGCGAGAACATCGGCACCTCCTCGAGCAGCTCGAGCTCTGGAGCCGGGGCGACGGTCCTGTCGATCTCCGCCAGCCGCCGGTAGGCCGCAACGGTCAGCAGCGGCAGGATCGAGCCGACGACGATCAACGCCGGACGCGGCCCGGTCGCCGCGACGACGACGGGAGCGACGATCGAGCCGACCGCGACGGCACCCATCGCGAGCCCCCACAGCAGCCCGAGCACGCGGGTGAGGAGCTCGTCGGGCACGATCCGCTGGAGGAGGGTGAAGACGGCGACGTCCTCGACGCTGTTGGCGGCGCCGACGATCGCCAGCAGGACGACGGCTGCGGCGAAGTACGGCGAGGGCGCCATCAGCGCGATCGGCAAGCCCCAGAAGACGAGCGCCAGCCCGAAGGGGACCGCGAGCCGTCTCCCCTCGAGCGTCATCGCCCCGAACGCCCCGATCAGGCCGCCGACGCCGATCGCGGCGGTCAGGTAGCCGACGTCGGCGGCGCTTCCGTGGAGGACGCGGAAGACCGCCACCACGATCAGGACGTTGAGGCAGCCGCGCACGAACGCCTGCGCGGTGACGAGAGCGACGACTAGCCGGGCGTTCGGCTCGTTCGTGACAGCGCGAAACCCGGCGCTGGCCAATCGCCGCAGGCTTGCCTCGCCGGCCGCAGCCGTGAGCGTGATCCGGCCTTCGACCGTTACTCGCGCGAGAAGCGCGGCGGCGGCAAGCAGCGCTGCCGAGCCCACGACGAAGACGACGCCGACGTCCGCAACCGCAACGAGCACGCCTGCGACGAGCGGCCCGACGAGCGTGCCGACGCTCTCGACCGTCGAGGTCGCGACGTTAGAGGCGATGAGCTCCTCCGGCGTCCGGGCGAGCGATGGGAGCAGCGCCTGCAGAGCGGGCCTGATCAGCGTCGACGAGAGCCCGACGAGCGCCGCGAACGCGAAGACCGGGACCCGTTCGCCGGCGAACGCTGCGGCCGCGGATGCGGCGAGGGCTGCCGACCCGAGCAGCGACATCGCCAGCAGGAGACGCTCGCGGCGGAAGCGGTCGCCGAGCGACGCCGCGAATGGAGCCACCACCGCGGCCGGCAGCAGGCGCACGAGCCCGGCAAGGCCGACGCCCGAGGCACCGCCCTGCTCGTACGCGTAGACCCCCAGGGCCACGAAGTGGGCCCATTCGGCGGCGATCGCGGCGCCCCAGGCGAGCTCGACGCGCCGGACGTTCTCGTTCCGAACTGCCGCACCGAGAGCCGAGACCGCCTGCGCCGCGCGGGGCATGTCGAGATTGAATCCCTTTATGCGAGGCGGAACAAGGGCCGCCCGGCGCCCCCCGGCTCTTCGGCTGGCCCACCTTCTCCGCGGGGATCTCGAGGCGAGGCGCGCAGTCTGGCCCACACGATCGTCCGGCTGAATCCAGGGGCCGATTCCGCCCACCCCGCGGCCGATTGGCTACCGTCAGGGCTGTGAGTAAACGGGAACTCGGGCGGAAAGCCCGGGTCGCAGAGCTCCTTCTCGACGCGGCACGGCGGCTGGGCGAGAGCCTCGAGCCCGAGCGCGTGTACGAGCGGTTCCACGAGCTGCTCGCCGACGTCGTTCCGCACGACGGTCTGGTCGTCTCGTCGTACGACGAACGCGACGACCTCATCCGCTGCGAGTACGCCTGGACCGAGGGCGCCGTCATCGATCCGTCCACGCTGCCGCCGGTGCCGCTGAACCGCGAAGGCGGCGGCATGCAGAGCCGCGTGATCGTGGGCGGTGAGCCCTTGCTCTTCAACGACGTTGCCCAGCGCGTCGAGTGCGTCGACAACAGCGTCTACTACAACGTCGATCCGAAAGGCGGGGTCCGAAAGATTCCCGAGGCCGGCCCCTCCGAGACGAGCGCCGCGATGATGGTGCCTATCAAGGATGAAGGCCGCGTCGTCGGCGTCGTGCAGCTGATGACCGACCGCGGCGAATACTCGGGCGAGCAGCTCGAGGTGGTCGACGGGCTCGTCGCGCAGATGGCGGCCGCCGTTCAGAACACGCGCTTGCAGCAGGAACGGCGGCGCCTCGAGTCGGCCGAGGCGGCCGCGCGTGCGGTGGCGGCGGAGCGGGAGCAGGCGGCGCAGGTGCTCGAGGCAGTGGGCGACGGCATCTTCCTCGTCGATGGTGACGGTGTGGTTCGCCTCTGGAACAGGGCGGCGGAGCTCGTTACGGGCTTGCGCGCCGAACGCGTGCGCGGTAACGAGCTAGGAGCCTTCATCTCCGAATGGCAGACGCTTGCCGCTCGCATTCCGGTTGCCGAGGGCGGAGCGGTGGCGCGGCCGGTGACGCTTCCGTTCGAGATCGGCGGGCGCGATCTCTGGCTCTCGATCGTCGCCGTTCGCGGCGCCGACGGCGTGGTCTACGGGTTCCGCGACCTCACGAGCGAGCAGCGGTTGGAGGAGGAGAAGAGCGACTTCGTCGCGACGATCTCGCATGAGCTGCGCACGCCGATGGCCGCCGTCTACGGCGCCGCCCAGACGCTCCTTCGCCAAGACGTCGACTTGCCGGCAGAGCAGAGACAGGAGCTTCTGGAGATGATCGCCACCGAGGCCGCTCGGCTGAGCCAGATCACGGAGGAGGTGCTCCTGACGAGCCAGCTCGACCGACACGACCTGCCCGTCGAGGCCGAGCCCGTCGACGTCGCAGAGGTCGTTCGAACGACGGTTGAGGCAATGCGATCGCACCTTCCGGACTCGCTGACGATCGATGTCGAGATCCCGGTGGACGTCGGCTCTGCGTCGGGTGACCGCGATCGGATCCAGCAGGTGCTCGTCAACCTGCTCGACAACGCCGTCAAATACGCCGGCAGCCCGGTGAAGGTTGGTGCCCACGTTGCAGACGGTGCCGTCCGGATTTCCGTCGCCGATACCGGTCCGGGAATCAGCCTCGCCGACCAGCAGCGAGTCTTCGAGAAGTTCTTCCGTGCCGACCCACAGCTCGCGAGGGCGCCCAGCGGGACGGGTCTCGGCCTGTACATCTCCCGGGAGCTCACCCAGCGGATGGGCGGCCGCCTCGATCTCAGCTCCGAGCCCGGCGCCGGGGCGACATTCGTCGTCGAGCTGCCGCAGGCGTAGAGGGCCGCCGCGGTACGCTGCCCCTCCACTCCGAAACGAACCTCTAAGCTCCGCGCGTTGGCTCCCCTCGAGGATAAGACGGCTGTCGTGACGGGCGCCTCGAGCGGGATCGGCGCGGCGGTCGCCCGCACGCTCGCAGGCGCGGGCGCGAGGGTCGCCGTCGGCGCGCGCCGTGTCGAGCGGCTCGCCGAGCTCGGCCCGGAGTTCCTCGCTTTCAGGCTCGACGTGACCGACCCGGTCGAGTGCACGCGCTTCGTCGACCAGGCCGTCGCGGAGCTCGGCGGGCTCGACATCCTCGTCAACAACGCGGGGCTGGCTCTGGGCCGAGACCTCTTCTGGGAGGGGAGCGAGGAGGACGAGGCAACCGTCATCGAGACGAACGTCCGCGGCCTCCTGCGCATGACGCGCCTCTGCCTACCGCACATCCGCGACGGCGGGCACATCGTCAACCTCGGCTCGGTCGCCGGCCGGCAGGCGTACGAACGCGGCGCCCTCTACGTCACGTCGAAGTTCGCGGTGCGCGGCTTCACCTACGCGCTGCGCGAGGACCTGCTCGGCAGGCCTATCCGGCTGACGACCGTCGATCCCGGGCTCGTCGAGACGGAGTTCTCGGTCGTCCGCTTCCGCGGCGACGCCGAGCAGGCGAAGCGCGTGTACGAAGGTCTTCAGCCGCTGACACCGCAGGACATCGCCGATTGCGTGCTCTTCGCGGTCACGCGGCCGCCGCACGTGAACGTCGACGAGATCGTCGTCAAGGCGCTTGCCCAGTCGAGCGCCGTTCGCACCGCTCGGTCGACACAGGACGCGTAGCGTGGCGATCACGATTCTCGAAGGGTCGAACTTCTGCATCAGCGACCAGAACGGGGACTTCACCTTCACGACGAGTGGCCTCTACGCTGACGACACCCGCTTCCTCTCGCGCCTCGAGCTGACGATCGACGGCGACCGGCCCCTCCTCCTCTCGTCCGGGCAGGTCGAGTACTACTCGGCCGCCTACTACCTCCGGAACCCATTCGCCGGCGAGCTCCCGCAGGACTCGGTTTCGATCGGACGCCACCGCTTCGTCGGCGAGGGCATGCAGGACCGCCTCCTCGTCCAGAACCAGAGCATGGAGAAGGTCGGTTTCGAGCTCGCACTCGAGTTCGGCAACGACTTCGCGGACATCTTCGCTGTCAAGGACTACGACTTCACGCTCGGCGACCCGCTGCGGGCGCGGCCGCTGCCGCCTCTGTGCGAGCCGCGATACGAGGAGGACGCGAACCAGTTCGTCCTCGAGGACGACGGCGGCTCGGCGCGGACGCAGGTGATCCTCTCGCAGCGCGGCCACGCAGAGCCCAGCAAGGTCCGCTACTGGATCGAGCTCGAGCCGCGGGCGAGCTGGGAGCTGGAGGTCGACGTCATTCCGTCATTCGACGACGAGGCCGCGGTGGTGCCGACGGCGGCCCACCGCCGCTTCGGCGAGGAGCGCGAACGGGTGGATGCCTCTCTGCAGACCTGGCGCCTGCGCGTACCGCAGCTGCGGGGGACTTGGGAGGACCTGACCCGCTCGTTCTCGCGCTCGGTAGCGGACCTCGCCTCGCTCCGGATTCGCGGCGGCGACGGGCTCGGCAACCTGCCGGCGGCCGGGATGCCGTGGTTCATGACCGTCTTCGGCCGCGACACGCTGATCACGTGCCTCCAGACGCTCCTCTTCGGGCCCGAGCTCGCGCGCAGCGCGCTCGAGGCGCTCGTGGCGCTCCAGGCGACCGAGGACGACCCGTCCATCGACGCCGAGCCCGGGAAGATCGTGCACGAGATCCGCCGCGGCAAGGCTGTGCAGAACTGGTTCAGCGCCTACTACGGCACGGTCGACGCGACGGCCCTGTATCTCATCCTTCTCTCCGAGGTCTGGCGCTGGACGGACGACGCAGCCCTCGTCCGCCACTTCAAGGAGCCCGCTCTGCGCGCCCTCGCCTGGCTCGACGAGTACGGCGACCGCGACGGCGACGGCTTTGTCGAGTACGAGAAGCGCAGCCCGGGCGGGCTCGACAACCAATCGTGGAAGGACTCCTGGGACTCGCAGCGATTCTCGGACGGCTCGCTCGCCCGACCGCCGATCGCGCCCGTCGAGGTGCAGGGCTACGTCTACGACGCCAAGCGGCGCGCGGCGGAGCTCGCACGCGAGGTCTGGCGCGAGCGAGACCGAGCCGAGCGGCTCGACCGCGAGGCGGAGGAGTTGCGGGCGAGGTTCGACGAGGCGTACTGGTCTGACGAGCGCGGCGGCTTCTACGTGCTCGCGCTCGACGGGGAAAAGCGGCAGGTCGACTCCCTGTGCTCGAACATCGGCCATCTGCTCTGGAGCGGGATCGTCCATCCGGACCGCGTCGACCAGGTGGTCGACCGCCTGATGGGACCGGACCTCTGGTCCGGCTGGGGCGTGCGGACGATGTCGGCGGGAGACGCGGGATTCAACCCGCTCTCGTACCACAACGGGACGGTCTGGCCCCACGACAACTCGCTGATCGCCTGGGGCCTCTCGCGTTACGCCCGCTGGTCGGAGGCGCATCGCATCATCCGGCGGATGCTGAACGCGGCCGGGCATTTCGATCACCAGCTGCCCGAGGTTTTTGCCGGGCTCCCCCGTGCTGAGACGCCGTTTCCCATCGCCTATCCCACCGCGGCCCGGCCCCAGGCGTGGGCTGCCGGCACGCCCGTCCTCCTTCTTCAGCTCCTGCTCGGCCTCCAGCCGGACCGGTCGCGCCATCAGTTGAAGACCGTGACGCCGCTCGAGCTGCCCGCCTGGGCAGGCACGCTGCGAATGACGGGCATCCGCGCCTTCGACCGCCAGTGGGAGGTTCGAATCGAAGAGGGGAAGGTGCGTGTCGAGGAGAGTGACTGAGTCAAGCCTACGAGTCGCCGTCTTGGCGCCGACGTGGTTCGCGGTGCCGCCGACGGGTTACGGGGGCATCGAGCTCGTCGTCTCGCTGCTCGCCGACGGGCTCGTCGACGCCGGCCACGACGTCACGCTCTTCGCCTCGGGCGACTCTCTGACGAAGGCGAAGCTCTCCTACGTCTTCCCGCAGGCGCCGAGCACGCTCATCGGCCGCTCGCTGCCCGACCTCCAGCACGCGCTTGGGTGCTATACGCGGGCCGATGAGTTCGACGTCATCAACGACCACTCGGGGATGACCGCAGCGACGCTCGGCGGCCTCGTCGAGACGCCGGTCGTTCACACGGTCCACGGGCCGCTCGACGCGCATGACGCCCAGGCGGCTTACGCCGGCATCGCGAAGGTCTCGCCGAGTGTCGGGCTGATCTCGCTCTCGGAGAATCAGCGCCGGCCGATGCCGGAGCTTCCCTGGGTGGCGACGATCCCGAACGCGATCGACCTCTCCCTCTACCCGTGCAAGCCGCACCGCGGCGACTACCTTCTCTTCCTGGGACGGATGAGCCCGGACAAGGGTGCGCATCGCTCGATCGCCGTCGCCATGGAGCTCGACCTGCCGCTGAAGATCGCGGGGAAGAACCGGGAGCAGAAGGAGCGGCAGTACTTCGCCGAGTTCGTCGAGCCCCACCTCGGCCACAACGGCATCGAGTACCTCGGCGAGGTGACGCACGGGGAGAAGGTGGAGCTGCTCCAGGACGCGCGGGCGACGCTCTTCCCGATCGAGTGGGAGGAGCCGTTCGGCCTCGTCATGGTCGAGTCAATGGCGTGCGGAACGCCGGTGATCGCAACGCGGCACGGCGCCGTGCCGGAAGTGATCGAGGACGGGCGCTCGGGGCTGATCGTCGACAACTACCGCCAGATGCCCGAGGCGCTCGAGCGGGCCGACGCGCTCGATCCGCTCGAGTGCCGGCGCTACGTCGAGGAGCGCTTCGCCCCCGAGCGGATGGTCGGCGACTACGAGCGCGTCTACCGCGAGGCGATCGAGCGGGCTTCGGCTTCCTAGGCCGCGAGCTGCTTGTCCCAGTAGCGCTTGAGGCCTAGGTAGGACTGCCAGAACGGCGCGGCCCGCTCGTAGTACGGAGCCTCGCCTTCCTCGTCTTCGAGGTCGGCACGGGCGGCCTCGATGAACTCCTCCTCGCTCATGCCCTGGCGCACTCGCTGTGCCCAGAGGCGGAGCTGCCGGCGGAGGCGGCGCAGGTGGTCGCGCGGGTGCTCGACGACGCCGAAGTGGATGAGCGCGAGCCGCGCCGGCCCGCGCCGCTCGAGCTCGTCGATCGTCCGCTCCCACGCGTCCAGGTCCACCTCCGGCGGGGGCGCAACCGGGAGGATGTGGCGGCCGGGCATGACGCGCACGCCTGCCGCGTCGCCCGCGTAGAGCGTGCCGTCGGAGGCCACGTAGCAGACGTGATGCGCCGCGTGGCCGGGGGAGGGGAAACAGGCGAGACCGAGCACGTCGTCACCGACCGGGTGGACGTTCGGCTCGGGCACCGGCGCGAGCTCGCCCCAGAGCGTGTCGAACTCGTCGCCGTAGAGACGCCGCGCGCTCCGCTCGAGCCGAGCCGGGTCGACGAGGTGCGGCGCACCGATCTCGGAGACGTGCACCTGGAGGCTCGGATGCTCGCGGACGAGCACGCCCGCCGCGCCCGCGTGGTCGAGGTGGATGTGCGAGAGGAGGAGATGGCGCAGGTCGGTGAGCGCGAGGTCGCGCTCGGCGAGCCGTTCCTTTAGCGCTGGGACGCACGTCGTCGGCCCGCAGTCGAAGAGCGCCGGCCCGTCCTCGGTCTCGACCAGGTAGACGCCGATCACGCGCTCGTCGCCCTGGTGGTGGAGGTCGAGGGGCTCGGGCAGAAGCACGCCCTGATCCTACGGGGAGCCCCGAGGGGTTCGACCCCTCGGGGGCTCCCGAGGGAAAGATCAGGCTGCGTGCGGTCGGCGGGTGCGCCGGCGAATGACGATCGTCGCCGCAGCTGCAAGAACCAGAGCGGCTCCGGCCAGCGTGCTGAGCATCCCCGTCGAGAAGAACCCGGCGGAGCTGGACGAGCGAGCCGCCGCCGCCGCCGTCTTCGGCAGGCCGGCCGAGACGAGTGTCTGCTTGAGCTCCGGCGACTCGTACCAGCCGCCCTTGGTCGTGAAGTCGAAGATCTCCTGGCCGGATGCCATGTACGTCAGGGCATACGGCTTCGCGTATGGGTAGAGGTCCTGGTGGATCTCCCAGCTGTCGTTGTCCGGGCCCGGAACGGTGTAGTCGATCGTGTACTTCGGGCCGAGATCCCCCTTGGGGCGGCCCGGCAGCATCGGGTTGGGCTCCTGGCCGAAGGCGGCCGGGAAGAATCCCGCCTGCTCCGCGAAGTCCATGAGCGGCGATCCCGGCTGCTCGGGTCCGGTGATCGAGATCGCCTTGCCCACACCCGGCCCGTCGATCGACGCTTCGGAGGGCCCCTTGGCGAGCGCCGTCGCCGGGAGCGCCAGCGCCGCGATCGTGGCGAGGACGAGGAGAGTTCGGTTCATTTGCGAGCTCCTTTCGAGGTCGGCGTCTGCCGCCTCTACACCGGAGCCCCGAGCATGGTTCCCTGTCGACCCGTCCTAGGCGCCGGCGGCGGCGGCGGAGCGGACGAGCGCGGCCTCGAGGTCGGCGATCAGGTCGTCGACGGACTCGATCCCGACCGAGAGCCGAATGAGGTTGCGCGGCGCCGCGAAGGGCCCGTCCGCGGTCGAGGCGTGCGTCATCCGCGCCGGGTGCTCGATCAGGCTCTCGACGGAGCCGAGCGACTCGGCGAGCGTCCAGATGTCGGTCCGCGTGACGAGCTCGACCGCCTCCTCCTCCGAGGCGGCGAGGAACGAGATCATCCCGCCGAAGTCGGCCATCTGCCGCTTGGCGATCTCGTGCCCCGGATGGCTCGGCAGCCCTGGGTACAGGACCTGCACGACCGACTCGTGCGATTCGAGGTACTCCGCGATCCGCCGCGCGCTCTCGCAGTGCCGCTCCATCCGCAGGGCGAGCGTCTTCAGGCCCCGCAGCACGAGCCACGAGTCGAAGGGGCCCGGAACGCCCCCGAGCGACTTCTGGAGGAAGTAAAGGCGTTCGGCGATCGTCGGGTCGTTCGTCGCGACGAAGCCGCCGATCACGTCCGAGTGCCCGCTGAGGTACTTCGTCGTCGAGTGGAGGACGATGTCTGCGCCGAGCTCGAGGGGCCGTTGCAGATACGGCGTGGCAAAGGTGTTGTCGACCACCACGATCGCGTTCACCGCGTGCGCGGCCTCGACTGCCGTCTGGATGTCGATCACGTTCAGGAGCGGGTTCGTCGGCGTCTCGAGCCAGACGAGGCGCGTCCGCTCGTCGATCCGGTCGGCGAGCCCGTCGTTGATCTCCTGTGCCGAGAGGTACTCGATCTCGTAGCCCTTCGGCGCGTAGACCTGCGAGAAGAGCCGGTAGGTGCCGCCGTAGACGTCGTTCACCGAGACGACCCGCTCGTTCGGGTGCACGAGGTGCATGACGGTCGTGACGGCAGCCATTCCGGACGCGAACGCGACTCCGTTCTCCGCGCTTTCGAGCGAAGCGAGGCAGAGCTCGAGGGCCGTTCGCGTCGGGTTGGCCGCTCGCGAGTACTCGTACCCCTTGTGCTGCCCGACCGCGTCCTGCGCGTACGTGGAGGTCTGGTAGATCGGGACGACGACCGATCCGGTTGCGGGGTCAGGCTCCTGCCCTTCGTGGATGGCACGCGTCTCGAAATCCATAGCTGGATCTTAGTTACGGAGCCTGAATCCAGGCCTGCGGCCTATTTCCTGCTGCTTCAGCTTGTTCAACCGAAACGCAAAGCGCCAGAGCAGGTCGTCATTTCCGCTGCGAGTGGTGGGCGAACTGGTGGGTACGGGACTAGCGACCTAGAAGAAGCTGCCCTGACAGGGCTGGGGGCCCATCGCCGAGGTGACGATCAGCGCGACTGCGGCGAGGCCGAGGAACCAGCCGAGCGGAAGAAGCACTCCCAACGTGGGGCGCGTGAGCCGGAAGGCGATGACCGTGCCGAAGATCATCCCGAGCCAGGTCGCGACCCCGACGACGGTCAACGCCGTCACGTAGCGATTCGCAGCCGTCGTTTCGGGCCCATCGAGAAAGCACCACGTCTCGACTCCATTCCACGCCGGAATGACGAGGAGAACGAGATACACGCTGACGACTCCGAGAGCGACGATCTCGAGGATGCTGAGAAGGCCCCTTCCAGGTGCCCCTTGGGACTGGCGGCGACTTCGAGTCGAGATTTCCATGTGAGTCCTCCTTCGCTTGGTCATCGGACAAAGCATCGGAGAGACTGGCGTCGTTCGCGTCAGGCGAATCCCCCGGCGATCTAGGGGATCTCCCTAGTTCACAGGGCAGCCTCCAGGGACCTGAGCGCGCGACCCGTCTCGGGGGGTACTCCGAGCCCGCGCTCGCTGCCGGGGGAGGTACGGCGTGCCGAGGGGCAGGCCGAGCGATTTAGTTAGCGCGGCGTTAGGGGGTCAGATCTTTCAAGCCGCAGACCCGCTTTGAACCGGGAACGAGCACTAGTTACGGAGACTGTCGCCCCAGATCGCCGGCAGGCGCCGTGAGTAGGCGACCTCCTCGGCGCCGAGCCACTTGGCGAGCCGTGAGATCGTCCTGGCCACTGCTGCGCCCGCGGTCGCCGGGGCCCCGGGCTCGGCGAAGACGCCGTTTACCCGCAGCACTTTGGCCTTGCGGTCGTAGACCGGCTCGATGCGACCGATGAGGCGGTCGCCGCGCAGGATCGGGAGGACGTAGTACCCGTACTCGCGCTTCGCCTTCGCAACGTACATCTCGAGCCTGTAGAAGAAATCCCAGAGCGCCTCGGTCCGGTCGCGGTCATGGACGAGGCGGTCGAAGGGGGAGAGGAAGGTCACGCGATTTCCGACCCGCCCGTCGGTGGCCTCCGGATGCGCTACCAGCCGGCCCTTCTCGAGCCGCACGCCGAGCGCGCGAAAGCGATGCTCGGCGAGCTGACGCTCGGCCTCGCGCCACGGCACCGTTTTCGTCTCGGGGTACCACCCATCTGAGAGGCCCCACAGCCGTTGGCCGCCGCGCCTGCCTACGACGGCGATCTCGCCGTGGATGTGCAGCGTCCCGAGCATCAGCCCCACGAACCGGTTGCCGTACCAGCGGTGCTCGAGACGCCCTTCTCGCGAGCGGTCCTCCAGCTCGCGCGAGAGCAACGGCCCACGCCGCTCGAGCTCACGCAGCACGTACCGGCGGAACGCCGCGTTGTTCTTCAAGAACTCCTGGCGCCAGCGGTCGTGGCTGTGTTTCGTCCCCCGGCGGTGGTGGCGCATGCGCGCCTGGATCAGCGGCAGCGACTCGATCGGGTAGATGAACGCGTTCCACTCGACGAGCTTGCGCTCCTCCCAGATCAGGCGATCCAGCTCAGCCCGGTCGAACGGGCCGAGGCGGCTCCAGAGAACGAGGTATTGCGGCGGGGCAACCGTTGAGATCGGGTCGATCTGGAGGGAGCCGAGCCGCCGAACCGTGTCGAGGACGCCGGTCGCCGACCCGTCGAGTAGCTGCGCGCGCACGGCGATCCGCCGCGCCTCCGCCGGAGAGACCATCTAGTCGCGCCGGTGGGCGAGGAACTCGAGCAGGTCGGTGCGGGTGAGGACGCCGATCGGCTTGCCGTCACGAGCGACGACGACAGCGTTCGTCCGGCCGGTCAGCGTCGAGAAGACCTCTTCGAGCGGCTCGCCCGCGTCCACCGCCGCGAGCGGCGGCTGCATCGCAGCGGCCACGTCCTCGTGGAGCGCGTCGGGATTCTTGAAGACGCGGTCGAGGAGGTCGCGGTCCTGGAGCGAGCCGATCACGTCTGCAAGCGAGTCGAGCTCCTGACCGTCGCGCACGACGGCGAGCTGCGAGATCGAGTAACGCTGCATGAGGTCGATCGCCTCGCCGATCTTCTGATGCGAGGTGATCGTGACGAGGTCGGGGATGTCGGGCTCCTCGGTCTGTTTCGAGCGGAGGACCTCCTCGACTGTCGGCGAGGGGGCGGTTCGCTCGAGGAAGCCGAGCTCGAGCATGTAGTTGTCGTCGAAGAACTTCGAGAGGTAGGCGCGGCCGCCGTCGGGGATCAGCGTGACGACGGTCTTGCGCTCGCCGAGCTGCTTCGCCACCTCGATCGCCGCATGCACGGCCGTACCGCCCGAGCCGCCGATCAAGAGCCCCTCCTCGCGTGCCATCCGCCTCGCGGCGATGAACGAGTCGCGGTCGGACACGGTCACCCATTGGTCGACGATCGAGCGGTCGAACGTCTCCGGCCAGAAGTCCTCGCCGATTCCCTCGACGAGGTACGGGTGCATCTTCGCCTCGCCGGCGGTGTAGATCGAGCCCTCGGGGTCGGCGCCGACGATCAGGACGTCGGGCTTTTGCTCCTTCAGGTAGCGCCCGGCGCCGGAGATCGTCCCGCCGGTGCCGACCGCGATCACGAGCGCATCGATCTCACCCCCGGTCTGCTCCCAGATCTCGGGGCCGGTCGTCTCGTAGTGGGCCGCCGGGTTGCCCTCGTTCGTGTACTGGTCGGGCTTGTACGCGCCGGGAATCTCCTCGGCGAGCCGGTCCGAGACGGAGTAGTAGCTCTCGGGCGAGTCGGGCGCGACCGCGTACGGGCAGATGACGACTTCGGCTCCGTATGCGCGCAGCAGAGAGATCTTTTCCTGGCTCATCTTGTCGGGCATGACGAAGATGCAGCGGTAGCCCTTGAGCGCGGCGGCGATCGCGAGGCCGACGCCCGTGTTTCCCGAGGTCGGTTCGACGATCGTGCCGCCGGGCTTCAGCTTCCCCTCGCGCTCGGCGGCCTCGATCAGCTTGACCCCGATCCGATCCTTGACCGAGCCACCGGGATTGAGGTACTCGAGCTTGGCGACGACGGTCGCAGCGCCCTCGGGAACGAGGCGCTGGAGGCGGACGAGCGGCGTCTGGCCGACGAGGTCGAGGACTGTCGGATACTCGCGCGCCATTCGCAAAAAGGGTACTCGACTAAGGAAAGGGAACGCCCCAGGCAGTCAGCCGCGCGCGAGCCAGGACGGCAATCCGTCTTCGAGCTGATCGTCGAGGTCGTCGAGCTCGGACAAGAAATCTTCGATGCTGCTCCCGGCTCTCCGCGGCAGCAACGTCAGTCTCTTCTTGGCGCACACCGCGTTCTCGCTGGTCCACCTGTTCGGCGAGTTGTGCGCCCTTGGGTTCAGAGGAAGCTCATCGCCTGCTTTTCCTGCTTCTTACACGACAGGCCTCGGGATGCTTCAAACGCCGACAGATATCTCTCATCAGATCTGGCGGCCCCATTGTCCCAGAAACGGTCTCAAACCCTGAAACCGACCACTTCTCGCTCTCGGCTTCAACAATCACCTTCCACCTCGCATGATGAATGTAAACGCCAGTCGGTTTAGGCTCATAGCTTCGTCCAAGGAATTCGTAGACGAAACCATCGTCGGCTCTCTGCGATCGACCGGCAGGTATGTAGGCATAGGTCCTCATCTCTCGGGAGATCTTGGGTAACTCGGCAGCGAGAGGTGAAGACCCGGCAGAGAGATACCGCGCCGCCTCCTTGGGATCGCCTGCAAGGAGGCGCTGGACGAACGTATCAGCGACCAACCGCGCTTCGGCATCGAGGGGCGGTCTCTTCTTCAGCGGGCTCTGCGTCTCCGAGCCTCCACAACCGCTCGCAACGATCGCGACGGCCGCCGTGACCCTGAGCCACTTCGCGACGAGCTTTGCGAGGGCGAGGCACTGGCTCATGGGCGCTTTGGGTTCTGATCGTGCGACCGATGTCGGCCGCGCTCGGAACAAAGTGAGGGACTCCACCCACTCAAGTGGGCAATGCCGGGCGTTGCCGGACTCGCGCTCACTTTCGAGGCGCGTCGCTTGAACGCGCCTCGCGCCACCACGCACTCGCGTAGAGAGAAAGCGCGGTCACAACACCGAGTGCGGCGGGTTTCTTGCACCCGATCGTCAGCCAGATCCCTCCGACACAACCAACCTCACGGCACGGGCTCATTCTTACGCCTTTTGAGCCGACACGGAAATGCCGCTCATGGGGTTTTGCTGCTAGTGACGGAAGTGGCGGCGGTGCGTGAACACCATCGCCGCCCCGGCCTTCTCGACGGCCTCGATCACCTCGGCGTCCCGCTTCGCGCCGCCCGGCTGGATGATCGCGCGCACCCCTGCGTCGAGGGCGAGCTGAGGGCCGTCGGCGAACGGGATCAGCGCATCGGACGCCAGCACCGATCCTTCGAGGTCGTGGCCGTGCTCGCGGGCCTTCTCGATCGCAATTCGCGTCGAGTCGACTCGGCTCGTCTGCCCACCGCCGATGCCGAGCGTCTGGAGGCCCTTTGCGAGCACGATCGCGTTCGACCAGACGTGCTTGCACACGCGCCACGCGAAGAGGAGATCGCCCCATTGGTCTTCCGTCGGGGAGCCTTTGACGACCTCCATGTTCTCTCGTCCCTGCACGTCCCAGTCCCGGTCCTGTACGAGTAGGCCCCCGAACACCCGCTTGTAGTCGCGTTCGCCGGCGTCGAAGCGGCGCCGCTCTCGGTCGACGAGGATCCGAGTCGCCGGCTTCTGACGCAAGGCCTCGAGCCCCTCCTCGTCGTACTCGGGCGCGAGCAGGACGTCGACGAAGCGCTCCGCGAGCCGGTGCCCGAGCTCAGCACTGACCGGCCGGTTCACCACGCACACCATTCCGAAGGCCGAGACCGGGTCGCAGGCGAGCGCCTTCTCGTACGCCTCCTCGATCGTCCCCGCGACGGCGACGCCGCTCGGGTTCGCGTGCTTGATGATCGCGCACGCGGGGACCGTGAACTCCTGGAGCAGCATGCGGCCGGCGTTGAGGTCGTAGAGGTTGATGAACGAGAGCTGGCGGCCGTGCAGCTGCTGGACCCGGGACAGCAGGTGCCGGCGCACTCCCGCTTCGGCGTAGTACGCCGCGCGCTGGTGGGGGTTCTCGCCGTAGACGAGGTCTGTCACCTTCTCGAAGCTCGGGATCAGGAGCTCGGGAAACGGCTCGCGGTCGCCGAACCAGTGCGCGATCGCAGCCTCGTACGCCGCCGTGACCGCGAACGCCTCGGCCGCTAGCGCACGCCGCGTCTCGAGCGAAAGCGTGCCCGCCTCCCGCAGCTCGGCGAGGACGCTCCCGTAGCGCTCTGGCCGGCAGAGGGGCGCGACGTGCGCGAAGTTCTTCGCCGCGGCGCGGAGCATCGAGGGCCCGCCGATGTCGATCATCTCGACCGCGTCCTCCTCGCGCACGCCGTGCCGCGAGGCCACCTGCGTGAAGGGGTAGAGGTTCACGCAGACCAGGTCGAAGGGGCGGATGTCGTGCTCGTCGAGCGCGGCGAGGTCGTCGGGATGGTCGCGCCTGGCGAGGATTGCGGCGTGGATTCGCGGATGGAGCGTCTTCACCCGGCCGCCGAGCAGCTCCGGAATCTCCGTCAGCTCCTCGACCCGCATCGTGTCGATCCCGTGCTCGTCGAGGTGTTCGGCTGTGCCGCCGCTCGCGACGAGCTCGACGCCGAGCTCGGCGAGCCCGCGCGCGAGCTCGGCGAGGCCCGTCTTGTCGAAGGTGGACAGAAGAGCGCGCTCCATCACGAGATCAACTGGCGGACGGCCTTCGGCAGCAGCCGGTGCTCGACCGCCTGCACCCGCTGGCGCAGGCTCTCGACCGTGTCGTCCTCGCGCACCGGCACGCGCTCGGCGGCGATCACCGGCCCCGTGTCGATCCCCTCGTCGACGTAATGGACGGTCGCCGCGGTCTCCTTCGCGCCGGCTGCGAGCACGTCCTCGATCGGGTGCGCGCCGGGGAAGCCGGGCAGCGGCGCGGGGTGCGTGTTCACGATGCGGCCCGGGAAGCGCGCCAGGAAGTTCGGGCGCAGAAGGTGCATGTACCCGGCGCAGACGACGAGCTGCACGCCTCGCTCGGCGAGCCAGTCGGCCATCGCGCCGTCGCGCTCCTCGCGGCTTCCTCGCTCGTCGAGCTCGAAGACGGCCGTCGGGATCCCCGCCGCCTCGGCCCGCTCGAGCGCCCGCGCGCTGGGCCTGTTCGAGGCGACCGCGACGATCGGCAGGCCGTCGTCGATCAGGGCCTGGAGGTTCGTGCCTTCGCCCGAGACCAGAACGCCGATCACAGGATCCGCCCGATCACAGTGCCCGCGCCTGCTTCGGCTTGCGGAACGACTGCACACATCCCGATGCCGACGTTGAAGACCTGACGCTGCTCATCCTCGTCGACGCTCTGGTCGGTAAGCCAGGCGTAGACCGGTGGGCGCTCCCAGGACTCCCAGTCGAGCTCGGCTCGACGGCCTTCGGGCAGGACCCGCGCGAGGTTTCCGAGGATGCCGCCGCCGGTCACGTGCGCGAGCGCCTTCACGTCCGCCCGCTCGCGAAGGGCGCGCACATCGTCGACGTAGAGCCGGTGCGGAGCGAGCAGGAGGTCGGCGTCGAACGCCGAGTCTCCGACGAGACGCCGCACGAGCGAGTAGCCGTTCGTGTGCAGCCCGGAGGATGGAAAGCCGAGGACGACGTCGCCCGTCTCGACTCGGGAGCCGTCGATCACGCGATCGCGCGCGACGAGCCCGACGCATGTGCCCGCGAAGTCGAGCTCACCGTCCCGGTAGACGCCGGGCATCTCCGCCGTCTCGCCGCCAAGCAGAGCGCAGCCCGCCGCGCGGCAGACCTCCGCGGCTCCCTCGACGAGCTCTGCGACCTGCTCGAGCTCGAGCGAGTGACCGGCGACGTAGTCGAGGAAGAAGAGCGGCTCGGCGCCGGTGCAGAGGACGTCGTCGATGCAGTGCGCGGCGAGGTCGGCCCCGGCCGAGCGGAGCCGCCCGGCCCGGCGCGCGAGGACGAGCTTCGTTCCGACGCCGTCGGTCGACGCGGCAAGGAAGCGCTCGTTGTCGAGCGGGTAGAGGCCGGCGAACGCGCCAAAGCCGGTTGCGCCAGTCGACTCGACAGCAGCGCGCAGCCGTTCGACGATCGAATCGGCGAGCGCGAGCGAGACCCCGGCGGCCTCGTACGTCTTTCCCTCCACTCTCGGCGAGTCTAGCCCTATGGAATGACGCGGAGACGCTTGATCTTGGCCCCACCGTCGTCGTCTAGCACGACGTCGACGAAGAGATCACCTCGCCCGACTGCCTGCTCGTACTTGCGCGCCTGTCCCTCCTCGACGAAATAGGTCTCGATTCCGAATTCGATGCCACTCTCCGTCGCGTGCCCGCGGATGAAGGTCACATTTTCAGGTGGACGTTGCGAGCTGGCGAACGCGCCGGTCCAGCGGCCGCCTGTCTTACGCAGCGGGACGTAGACCGTCGTCCCAGGCGGCTCACCCTTCGTGTCGATCCGCGAGATGTCGTACGAAAGTGCGACGTATTCGCCGCGAAAGAAGTCGGTCGGATCGACCGGCTGCACATGGAGGCGAACCTCCTGGCCAGTTGCGAGCTTCAACTCGTTGTAGCCGATCACCGCGAGCGGAAACAGCAACTGCGCGGCAACTACGGCGAGGAAAGCGATGCGCAGCCGGCGACTCACCCGGGTGCTCCGACTGGGCGACGCCGCCGCTCGAGCACGTATGCCACCGCGAGCACGAAAGCGCCGGCCGGCATGAACACTAAGGAGCGCTCGAGCATCGACCACTGGGGATCGAAGAAGCGGGCGATGACGTCGATCCCCACCCAGACCACACCGGCGTTTGCGAGCCAGACCTCGTCGTCGTAGAAGCCGACGACAATCGCCCCGAGCGCGATCAGCGCCAAGAGCGCGTTGAACAGGAGCGGGTACGTGGTCGCCGAGCCTGTACCGATCTCGTCGAAGCTCTCGTGGCTGACCTCTGGTGCGAGAACCGCGAGGAGGATGAGCAGCGCCGCCGCTGCGAGCAGCGCCGCCTCCGGCAGGGACGTCCGGCGCGACCGAACCCGAAGCGCTACGAGCGCAGCACAGCCGGCGAATGCGGAGGCTGCGAACCCCCAGAGGAGGAGCTTCGCGCGACTGGGGTCAAGGGCGCTCTCGAAGATCGCGTCCTCGTGCACGAGGCGGAACGTGAACGCGAAGACGCCGAGCGCGACGAGCGGGTAGCCGATCATCCGCATCGGCCGCTCGAAGCGCAGCGGCGCCAGCCAGCGTGCGGCGCCCGTCCCAAAGGAGTAGAGCGTGATGCCATAGAAAGCGACCAGTGCGGGCAGCAGGATCGCGCTCTCCTCGGCAGTCGTCGAAAGATCGACGAGCTCGTGCAGGATCCAGGCGAGGAAGACGAGGATGGCCAGCGCCGCGATGGGTCCCGAGCGGACAAGCAAGGCGACGAGCAAGCAGCCGATCGACCAGATCAGGAAGGCGAACGGATCGTGTGCCTGGACGTGATACATCTGGCCGACGAGGAAGAGCGAGGCGCCGAAGAGCAGCGCGCCGAGGAAGAAGAGCGCATGGCCGACGTGGAGGTTCGCGCGGCGAACTTCGCGGAGGTAATGGCCCAGCCCGTAGAGAGCGGCCATCCCGACCATCAGCAGAGCTACTCGTAGCCAACGCGGGACGTCGCTCCAGTTTGCAGCGAAGAAGAGGACGATGCCGAACCCGACGACGAGCGCACCCATGATCGCAAGCACCGCCGCCATCCGAACGCGGCGTTCCCCAGGCGGGATCCGTCCGGCGGTAGCGCCGCCCATCGCCACGGCACCGAGCCCGATCACGAGCACGATGACGAGCAGCACGAAGACGATTTCGAACAGAGGGCCGGGATACTAAGGGCGATGGGCCTCGTCGCTCACTCCGCCGCGACGACGTGGAGCCTCGAGCCGCTGCAGCTCGTGCCGCTTGCCGCCGGCGGGCTCCTTTACGCCAGACGCGCCCGAACGCTCGCCCGTCGCGGCATGCCGGTCGTGGGCTGGCGCCTCTTCCTTTTCGCCTTGGGAATCGCGCTCGTCGCGGCTGCGCTCGTCTCTCCGATCGCGACGCTCGGCGAGGAGGAGTCCTTTGCCTTCCACATGGTGCAGCACCTCCTGCTCGGTGACCTGGCGCCCCTGTGCATCGTCGCCGGGCTGACCGGGCCGCTCCTGCGGCCGCTTCTCTCCGTGCGGGCGATCCGAGCGCTGCGCTTCTTCGCCCATCCTCTCGTCGCCCTTCCGCTCTGGACGGTGAATCTCTTCGCCTGGCACCTGCCGACGCTCTGGGAAGCCGCGCTTCGCCACGAGTCGGTGCACGCGCTCGAGCACGCGTGCTTCTTCGCTTCGGGCGCGATCATGTGGGCCGCCGTCGTCGAGCTCCTTCCGGGGCCGGAGTGGTTCGGCACGGCCGCGAAGATGGGCTACATCGCCGCCGTCCGCGTCGCCTCGACGGTGCTCGGGAACGTCCTCGTCTGGGCGGGCTCTCCCTTCTACAGCTTCTACGAGGAGTCGCACCGGCCGTGGGGGCTCTCGGCGGCGGCCGACCAGGGGATCGCGGGAGGGGTGATGATGATCGAGGGCTCGCTCGTCACCATGGGCGCGCTCGCCTGGCTCTTCCTGCGGCTCGCGGCGGAGGGCGAGCTTCGCCAGCAGCTGCTCGAGCGCGGGCTCGACCCGCGTGCCGTTCGGCGGGCCGTCCGCTACGGACGCGGAAAGGAGATGGCAGAAACGCGCTGAAAGCGAAAGGTTGCCGTGCGCTCGACCGGTATTCATCACATAGACGTCGTCGTCTCCTCGATCGAGCGCAGCCTTCCCTTCTACCGCGACCTCCTCGGCCCGCTTGGCTGGCACGGCGTCAGCGAGGTGGAGGGCGAGCGCGGCGAGACGATCTGGTACCTGTGGGGGCCAGGGAGCTCCGTCGGCGTCCGCGAGGCGCAGAGCGAGCGCGATCGGCCCCCCGACCGATATGAGGTCGGCCTCCATCACATCGCCTTCGAGGCCGTGTCCCGGGCGGTCGTGCATGAGCGGGCCGAGTGGCTGCGCGCGCAGGGAGTCGAGATCGAGAGCGGGCCCGAGGAGTACTGGTACCAGCCCGGCTACTACGCGGTCTTCTTCTACGATCCCGACGGCCTGAAACTAGAGATAGTCCACGTTCCCGGACACGCTGCCTGAAAGGAGAACTGCATGTCGACGACTCCGCCCGAGCAACCGTCCCGCCCGAGCTACGGCTATGCGCCTGGGACGACTCTCGACTTCGCCCGGCTGCCGATTCCCGGCAACGCCGAGTTCGGCGTCTATGTGCTCGTCCTGATCGTCTTCGCGCTCATCGCGATCTTCGACGATCAGGTGAGCGGCGATCGCTTCGTCTGGGGGGCGACGTGGGTCTCCGCCGCCTACCTCATCTCGCGCGGAATCGCGAAGGCGAGTCGAGTCCTCGAGCAGTAACGCGCTTCGGGTGCCCCTGGCGGGCCGGCCGGCCCGTCAGGGCGCCGTGCGCGCATCGCGGCTAGCGATTGCGAGCTGCACGGTCGGGCTCCGTGATGCGATCGGCGAGGCGAGCAAGTCCTCCTGCGTCTGCGCGTTCAGGTGCGTCCAGGTTGCGCCGTACCGCACGTACGGGGTGACGATGTTGAAGACGTCGACTCCCCGCGTGATGTCGTTGGCGTAGATGGCCCCGTTGTACCAGTACGAAGACCACGTGTCCGCAGCGCCCCGGCCCGAGTTCGCGTCGTAGTAGGCCACCTCGACCGGCGCGGTCGGGTTCGTGAAGTCGACCACGCTCGTTCCGCCCCCGTACCACGCGGCGACGAGCAGGTAGCGGCCTGCGATCGGGATGATGTTCCCGTTGTGCACCGAGCAGTAGGACCCCTGCGGGCGGGGGATCATGAAGCTGCTCATCAGGGCGTGGTCGCTGACCCTATAGATACGGATGCGGCCGTCGCCCCCAGCCTGGCAGGTGCCGGTGAAGCTCTCGTCGTTGAAGACGACGTACTGGCCGTCCCACGTGAACTCGGCCGAGTGCCAGTAGTTGACGCCGGAATCGTCGATGTGCACGGGGCTCAGCGTTCCCGGGTTCGCCGGGTCGCTGATGTCCCACAGCTGCCCTTCGGCTGCGCAGGAAGCGGCCATCATGTGGATGGCCAGGAAGGCGGTCAGGTCATGGCAGCCCGGAACGGTGGCGGTGAGCGGCGGCTGCGAGAAGACGCTCGACGTCTCGGGCGCGTCGAGTGGCACCTGGACGATCGAGATCTTGCGGAACGGCGACTGGCAGCGCGGGCCGGAGCTGCCCGGATACGAGGAGACGTAGATGAGCAGGCGGTTGTTCGGCAAGTCGGGGATGAGCGTGTGCGTGTGCGAGCCGCAGTCCGTATAGACGCCCTTGAGGTACACCGGCGTAGTTGGGTCCGTGAGGTCGAAGATGCGGATGCCCTCGAAGCAGGCCGGGCCGCAGGCAGTCGTGTCGCTGCCTCGGTTCTGGCTGCAGACGGTCTCTCCGTTCGTCTGCGGCGTGTCGACGGACTGGAAGAGCAGCAGCCGTCCGTTGTGCTCCCAGAGCGAGACGTCGTTCTGGGGACCGCGGCAGAGGAAGTTGACGAGCAGCCGGTTGTTGCCGGTCTGCGTGATGTCGAAGACGCGGAAGCCGTCGTAGTTGCCGGCGACGACGATGTTCCCCCAGGCCGCGATGTCCGAGTGGGTCCGGGTCGGCCCCTCCGGGAAGCTCCAGTCGATCTTCATGTTCGCGCTGTGCTGGTCGACACCGGCAGCCGGCTGCGCGGCGATCAGCGCGGCGGCGAGCGGCACCAGGATGAGAAGTCGGCGCACAGGCATCAGCCTTCGCGGGGGATGCTAAAGGGTTTCCTCAGGCCCGACTAGGCTCGAAGCGCATCTTGGCGAGCCTTCGATCCTCGGGCACGCGGGTGGGGTAGCTCCGAGTGAAACAGGCGCGGCAGAACTCCGCCGCAGGTCTCGTAGTTGCGGCCTGGGCGCCCTCGAGCGAGAGGTAGGCGAGCGTCGTCGCGCCGATCTGCCTACGCACCTCCTCCACGGTCCGCGAGGAGGCGACGAGCTGCTCCTCGTCGGCGAAGTCGATTCCGTAGAAGCAGGGCGAGACGATCGGCGGGGAGGAGACCCGCACGTGCACCTCCTGCGCGCCGGCCTCGAAGAGCACCGCCACGATCCTCCGCGTCGTGTTCCCGCGGACGATCGAGTCGTCGACGATGACGACGCGCTTGCCCGCGACCTCGGCGAGCGGGTTGTACTTGAGGCGGATCCCCTGCTCGCGCAGGCCCTGGTCGGGCTCGATGAAGGTGCGTCCGACGTAACGGTTCTTGATCAGGCCTTCCGAGAAGGCGATGCCGCTCGCGCGCGCGAAACCGATCGCGGCCGGGGTGCCCGAGTCGGGCACGGGCATGACGAGGTCGGCCTCGACGGGCGACTCTTCGGCCAGCTGCTCACCCATGCGCACGCGAACCGCGTGCACCTCGATTCCCCCGAGGAGCGAGTCCGGGCGCGCGAGATAGATGAACTCGAACAGGCAGCTCGCGCCGGCCCCGGCCTGGGGCACCGCCTCCACGGAGCGGACGCCGTCCTCGCCGACGAGCACGAGCTCACCCGGGGCGACCTCGCGTTCGAGCTTCGCGCCGACGAGATCGAGCGCACACGTCTCCGAGGCGAGCACGGAGTCGTCGTCGATCCGCCCGAGGCTGAGCGGGCGGAAGCCGAGCGGGTCGCGGAAGCCGACGAGCGTGCCCTCGCTGAGCGCGGTCACCGTGAATGCGCCCTCGAGCCGGCCCATCGAGGCGGCGACGGCCTCCTCGAGCGGCGCGGGGTCGTTCGCGATCAGCGCCGCGATCACCTCCGTGTCGGAGGTCGTTCTCATGTTCACGCCGTCGGCGGCGAGGCTCTGCCGCAGCTCCTCCGCGTTTGTGAGGTTGCCGTTGTGGCCAAGGGTGACCGTGCGGGCGCGGCCGTGCAGGATGATCGGCTGAGCGTTCGTCCACTGCGTCGAGCCCGTCGTCGAGTAGCGCGTGTGGCCGATCGCGGCCTCGCCCTGGAGCCCGCTCAGGCTCTGCTCGTTGAAGACCTGTGCGACGAGGCCCATGTCCCGGAGGACCGTCAGGCGCCCGCGCTCGGAGACGGCGATCCCGGCCGACTCCTGGCCGCGGTGCTGAAGGGCGAAGAGCCCGAAATAGGTCACGCGCGCGACATCGCGGCCTGGCGCACGGATGCCGAAAACACCGCACATCTACGCGGGTATCTCCTCCCAGCTTCGCCGTAGTTCCTCGACGGGGACCCCGAGCAGACTAGCGCCGCCGGCGGTGCCGATGCGGCGAATCGGGGTATCGAGAACCGGCACGCCCTCGCCTTGAAGCGTCATGACGACCTGGCCGCCGCCCTCGCCAAAAAATGTGAGTGCGTCGAGCGGAAGGTCGAGCTCCGCTCCGATTCCACTCCAGAGCGCAGCCTCGGCGAGCGCGACTGCGACCCCGCCTTCTGCGGCGTCGTGCAGGAGGGAGGAGACTCTCGCCATGTAGTGCACTTCTGAGATGAGCCTGGCTTCTGCGTCGAGGTCGAGTGTCGGTGGGCGTCCTTCAAGGTTCCCGTAGAGCGCCTGATACTCGGTGCCATCCAGTGACAGCTGCGGCTCACCGACGAGGAAGATCGAGTCGCCCTCATGCCAGGTCTTCGGGATCGTGCGCACGTCCTCCACGAGCCCGACGCAGCCGACGACCGGGGTCGGATGGATCGCGCGCCCGTCCGTCTCGTTGTAGAGCGAGACGTTGCCCGAGACGACGGGGATGCCGAGCGCCTCGCAGGCGGCCGCCATGCCCTCGATCGCCTCGGCGAGCTCCCAGGCGATCTCGGGCTTCTCCGGATTGCCGAAGTTGAGGCAGTCGGTGATCGCTAGCGGCTCGCCGCCCGCGCAGGCAACGTTACGCGCCGCCTCGAGGACGGCGAGCGCGCCGCCGATGTGCGGGTCGAGTCGGGCGATGCGGCCCGAGCCGTCGAGGCTGACAGCGAGGCCGCGGAAGGAGGGGCGGAGGCGGAGGACGGCCGCGTCGAGGCCGGGGCGCCGCACTGTGCGCGAGCCGACGAGGTGGTCGTAGCGGCGGTAGATCCATGCTCGGCTCCGAACGTTCGGCGAGGCGAGGAGCTCGAGCAGGGCCTCGCCTCGCGCGGGGCCGGCGGGCGGCGGCGCCGGCTCGGCCGGCGGGCGCGGGCGGCGCGGCACCTCGTAGCGGGGCGCCTCGTCCGTCAGGAACACGGCCGGGATCGCCCCCGCGAGGTCGTCCTCGAAGTAGGCACGCAGCTCGCCGGTTGCCGTGACCTCGCCGATCGCCGCGTGGTCGAGCTCCCAGCGGGCGCAGACCTCCTCTACGGCGACGACGTTCTCGGGTCGCACGACTGCGACCATCCGCTCCTGGCTCTCGGAGATCATGATCTCCCAGGGCTCCATCTCCTCCTCCCGAAGCGGCACGCGGTCGAGCTGGAGATCGATACCGCCTCCGCCGCGGGCCATCTCGGCGAGCGAGGAGGCGAGGCCGGCGGCGCCGAGGTCCTGGAGCGACTCGACGAGCCCGCGCTCGACGAGCTCGAGGCTCGTCTCGATCAGCTTCTTGCCGGTGAAAGGATCGCCGACCTGGACCGAGGGGCGCTTCTCGCCCGCCTCGTCGTCGAGCTCCTGGCTCGCGAGCACGCTCGCCCCCCCGATGCCGTCGCGGCCCGTTGTCGCGCCGTAGAGGAAGACGATGTTGCCCGTGCCGCGGGCACGTGCCTTGAGGACGCGCTCGGTGGGGAGGAGGCCGACGCACATCGCGTTCACCAGGCAGTTGTCGGCGTAGGCGGGGTCGAAGAAGGTGTCGCCGCCCACGGTCGCCACTCCGACCGAGTTGCCGTACTGAGAGATTCCTGCGACGGCTCGCTCGAAATTGTGATCCGGCGCGCCGAAGCGAAGGCCGTCGAGGAGCGCGACCGGCCGCGCGCCCATCGCGACGATGTCCCGGAGGATGCCGCCGATCCCGGTCGCCGCGCCCTGGAACGGCTCGACCGCCGAGGGATGGTTGTGGCTCTCGACCTTGAAGGCGACGGCCTCGCCCTCGCCGAGGTCGACGACGCCTGCGTTCTCGCCAGGGCCCTGGAGGACGCGAGGCGACGAGGTCGGGAAACGGCGGAGGAGCGGCGCGGAGTGCTTATACGCGCAGTGCTCCGACCAGAGCAGCGAGAAGACCGCGAGCTCGAAGTGGTTCGGCTCGCGGCCGAGCAGGTCGCAGATTCGGTCGAGCTCCCCGTCGGTGAGGCCGAGGGCACGGTGGAGCGGCTGTTCCGCGACCTGCGTCAGTCACCTGAGTCTAGCCTGCGCCCTTGACGAGCACTGCCGTGACAGTGGACCCTGTCCTGCCGTGACCGTTGAGACCCGCTACGCGAAGACCGGCGACATCCACATCGCCTACCAGGTCGTCGGCGACGGGCCGGTCGACATCGTGCTTGCCGCCGAGTTCTGGCATTCGATCGAGGTGCCAGTGGGACCAACCCGACCTCGCTGCGTTTCTCGAGCGGCTTGCCGCTTTCGGCCGCCTCATCTGCTTCGACCAGCGGGGCAGCGGCGTCTCGGACCCGGTCTCGCTCCGCGAGCTGAGGTCGCTCGAGCTGTGGATGGACGACATCCACGTCGTCATGGACGAGGTGCAATCGGAGAACGCCGTGCTGTACGGGATCGGCGGGGGTGGGACGATGAGCATGCTCTTCGCGGCGACCTACCCGCAGCGGGTCTCCGGGCTCATCCTCGTCAACAGCTTCGCGCGCCTGTCTCGCGCACCCGATTACCCGTGGGGGAGAGGGCCCGAGCTGGAGGACGAGGTCCTCGACGTGATGCGGACCGGCTGGGGCCGGGGAGTTTTTCTCGACCTCGTCGCGCCGAGCCGCGTCGGCGACGAGGCGTTCCGGCAGTGGTGGGCGCGCTACCAGCGGATCGGGGCCAGCCCCGGGACGGTGCTGTCGATGCGGCAAATGCTCGCCGAGATCGACGTTCGCGACGTCCTGCCGAGCATCCGGGCGCCGACACTCATCCTCCATCGAGCGGGGACAACCTGGAATCGTGTCGAGCACGGGCGGTATCTGGCCGAGCACATCCCCGGAGCCAAGTACGTCGAGCTACCCGGCGTCGACCATTTCTCTTTCATCGGAGACTCGGAGGCCGTCCTGCGCGAGGTCGAGCAGTTCGTCGCAGGCATCGCCGGCCCGCCGGAGTCGGATCGGCAGCTCTCGACGGTGCTCTTCACGGACATCGTCGGCTCGACGAAGCTGGCTGCCGAGATCGGCGACAGGCGCTGGAGCGAGGTGCTCGAGGCCCAGCGTGCGCTCGTCCGGCGCGAGCTCGAGCGTTATCGCGGCCGCGAGGTCGACACGGCCGGCGACGGCTTCTTCGCCACCTTCGACGGACCCGCTCGCGCAGTTCGCTGCGCCCGGGTGCTGCGTGACTCGGTTCGGCCACTCGGGATCGAGATCCGCGCAGGGCTCCACACGGGGGAGGTAGAGGTGCTGAAGGAGGGTCTCGCCGGCGTGGCCGTCCACATCGGGCAACGCGTCCTCGCTGAGGCTTCCCCCGGCGAGGTGCTCGTCTCGAGCACCGTCAAGGACCTGACGGCGGGCTCGGGGCTCGAGTTCGACGACAGGGGCCTTCACGCGCTCAAAGGCGTGCCCGACGAGTGGAGGCTTTTCGCGGTTCGGTAGCCCCCGCTCTCCGTCGGTAGCCTCTGAAGGTGGCCCGCGGATACGTTGCTCTGCTGCTTCTTCTGGCCGCGATCTGGGGCGCGTCGTTCATGTTCATCAAGATCGCCGTCGACGAGCTTGCGCCGACGACGACGATGGCGCTGCGACTCGGATTTTCGGCCCTTCCGCTCCTCGCGCTCGTCGTCGTCAAGCTCGGGCTCCGGCCCGCCGCGGCCCAGCTGGGTCAGATCACCCGCGCGGCGATCATCCTCGGCGTCGTCAACACCGCGCTGCCGTTCACGCTCATCGCCTGGGGCGAGACGAGGATCGACTCGGGCGTCGCCGCGATCGGGAACGCGTCGATGCCGATCTTCGTCGTCCTCCTCGCCTTGCGCTTCCGGTCCTCCGAGCGCGCCACCGGCTCGCGACTCTTCGGCGTGGTCCTCGGCCTCGCCGGCGTAGCCGTGCTCGCCGGAGTCGATCCCAAGGGCGGCTGGTCCGGCGCCTTCGGCACGCTCGCCGTCGTCGTCGCCTCGCTCTCGTACGCAGTCGGCACGCTCTATACCCAGGGCTTGCTCGACGAGGTGCGCAACGACATCCTCGCCGCGGCCTCGATTTCCTGGGGGGCGGTCCTGCTCGGCCCCCTCGGCGGGCTCCAGGCGCCATCGCATTTCCCGAGCTGGGACGCGATCGGCGCCGTTCTCGCCCTGGCTCTGCTCGGAACTGTCGCGGGACAGCTCATCTACTTCCGCCTGATCTACAGCTACGGCTCGGCCCGCGCGAGCCTCGTCGTCTATCTCCTGCCCGTGACGGCTCTGTTCTATGGCGCGCTCCTGCTCGATGAGCCGATCACGGTGGCTGCGATCGCCGGGCTCGTGCTGATCCTGACCGGGACCGCGCTTGGCTCCGGGGTGCTGCGGATGCCCCGCCGTCGCGAAGCGGTCGCGACTGCGCCGTGAGCGAGCCGATTGCGGGCGACGGCTTTCGTCTACGGCGCGCGACCTCGGACGACGTCGACTTCCTGCTCGAGCTTGCGACGCACGACGACGTCGATCCGTACCTCGCAGCCGTCCGCCCGCGTGAGCGGGATGCGATGTTCGAGGAGATCGAGCGCTCGCGCGAAGAGCCAGAGGAGTGCGGGCGATTCGTGATCGAGGTCGAAGAGGACGGCGAGTGGCGCCGAGCGGGCGTCATGGGTTTCGACCTCGCGAACCGCCGCAGCCGGATCGCGAACCTCGGCGGGCTCGCCGTCCATCCGACCTTTCGCGGGCGGCGCCTTGCCGACGACGCTGCGCGGGTCTTTCAGCGCCACCTCCTCCTCGACCTCGGCTATCACCGGCTGCAGCTCGAGATCTATGGCTTCAATGAGCGCGCGATTCAGCACGCCGAGCGGGCCGGATTCGTGCGCGAGGGAGTCAAGCGCAAGGCCTACTGGCGGCACGACGAGTGGGTAGACGGCGTGCTGTTCGGCCTCTTGCGCGAAGATCTGGAAAGGGAGACTGAGAAGAGCGCCTGAGCGCTCAGCCCTGGCGCCCGCAGACCTGAAAGCCGTAAGCCTGGGCAAGCGTGTTGCCCCGCACAACGGCCCGTCCGTATTCCTCGACGAGGGACCGAGGAACTTCTTTGCCGCGGCCGAGCGTGGTCTGGATTTCTCTCGCCGTCCTGAGGCCGTCATCGATGCTTCGTAAGAACTCGCGAACACGCGCCTCGTCCCCTGGCGGAGCACCAAGAGCCTTGAACCTTCGATGGAAGCGTTCGATGAAGGCGATCTGCTTGCTCCAGAAGGCCGCTGCCCTCCGCAGGAATTCCGGCTTCGTCAGCCTCTCCTCCTTCGCCTGCAGCGCTTCCGCGTCCCGGCGGAGCTTCGCGGCGTCCACCTGCACATCGGCACATAGGGCGTCTCCTTTCGCGATGTACGCCGCTGCTTCGGCGGGCCGCGTCTCGGTGACGGTGCGTTCACTTTCAGCGCGCACTTTCGAGCTTTCTCCCCCGGCGCAGCCGACGACCGCAGAGACGAGCAGCGCGAAGGCGAAAGACGCATAGCTTCTGCGGGGCACTAAACGCGATACTAGTAAGGGCGTGGAGCTCATCCACACGTGCTACCGGATCACCGACGTCGACCGCTCGGTCGCGTTCTACGAGGCGCTCGGGTTCGAGGAGCGCGGGTGGATGCCGATCCGCGACGAGGCGATCAACGTCTTCATGGGCCTCCCCGGTGACGGCAACCGGCTCGAGCTGACCTACAACTTCGGCGTCGACTCGTACGAGGTCGGCACCGGCTACGGCCACATCGCGATCACCGTCGACGATCTCGACGCGACTCTCGCCAACCTCGCGGAGCAGGCGATCGAGCCGGAGCGCCCGCCCTACAGCGTTCGCCAGGGCGGCTCGCGGCTCTGCTTCGTCCGGGACCCGGACGGCTACCGCGTCGAGTTGATCGAGCGGAAATAGTCGCCTGATGGTCGTCGTCCTGCTCGCTCTGAACGCCACTTGGCGGGCGAATGTAGCTACAATTGTGCTACATTGAGAAAGTGAGCGATCGAGTGGGCATTCGCGAGCTGCGCCAAGACCTCAGCCGTTACCTCCGGCGCGTTCGAAGAGGGGAGCGGCTCGTCGTGACGGAGCGGGGGCGACCGCTGGCCGTCCTCTCGCCATGGGCAGAGGAGGGCGACGTGATCGACCAGCTCGTTGCGGCTGGGCGCATCCGGCGCGGCGCAGGTGGTGTCCTGGCGATCAGGCCGCTCAAGCGCCCGGTGTCACGCGCCGGGAGTGACGCGCTCGAGGATGAGCGCGCGGAGCGCCTGTGAGCGCGGTGCCGGCGGCTGTATACGTTGATTCCTCAGCGCTTGTCAAGCTCGTGATTCCCGAGCCAGAAAGTGGGCCGTTGCGAGCGGAGCTGGGACGGTGGGAGCGACATGTCTCCAGTGCTGTCGCGCGCGTGGAGGTCGTGCGGGCATGTGGCCGGGTGGACTCGGCGGCGCGAGAGGTCGCAGAGCAGGTCGTTCGTGCACTCGACCTGATCTCCGTCGACGACGATCTCCTCGACGAGGCGGCTCGGCTCGAACCGGTCGAGCTGCGCTCACTCGACGCGATTCATGTCGCGTCCGCATTGCTGCTCGGGGACGCCCTCGGGGTGGCGATCACATATGACGAGCGCATGCGCCAAGCGATGATCGCTGCAGGGCTGCCAGCCGCCAATCCGCAATAACCCTGCCTCGACGTTCGGAACTAACCCGACGGCTACCGGTTCGAAATCATCGAACGCGGCTAACGTCTCCTCAGAAGGTTTCGGTTAGGTCCTTCGCGTCACCATGGAAGTCGGTCCAGAACTTGTCGGGCAATCCACGGCTCCCACTCGCGATCTCTACTTTGCGCAGCTTCAGGATGTGGGCGAGTGGCCGGAACAGATCGACCAGCCGACGCCGCATTTCGTCGTCTTCTTGGCGATGGACGCGAGAGCCGTGGAGTCGGATCGCATCGCCTCGTTTGCGAACAGGCTCATCGCCCAGGGCATGGTCTATCTCTGCGCGTGGGGACCAGCGTGCGAGCGAGTGCATGACATCTTTGACGAGGTTGATATCGAGCGAGGATCGACCGGCGACGCGTTCTTGATGACGACGTGGCACGAGGTTGAGGAGTTGGACGATGCACTTTGGTTCGCGTTGTTCGCCACGAATCCAGGCGAGGATTACATCGACACGTGCCGAGCAGTTCTCGCGGTTGTCATCGATCATCCCGAATGGGGCGAACAGGTCAAGGCAAGGCTGGCGGATGTGGATCGGTTCAACAACGAGGTGCTCGCCGGCGAGTCTGATACGTAGCGTTCTAACTGGCAGCTAGGCTGGTGAACCGGTTCGTCAACGACGGCCGGGGCTACGTCGCGGTGCTCGACCGTGACGCCGGCTCCTGAAGGTCAGTGCTGTCGGATGAGGTAGGCGGCGCGACCTTGCGCACCCGAGGCCCAACAGGCGCCGCTGTGTGCGCAGTCCACGGTGTCGAAGCTGCCGGTGTCGAATCGCTGCCAGGACCGACCGTGGTCGAAGCTCGCGTCGCTGCCGGTCGGCCCGACGACGATCGCGATCAGGCCGTTCACCCAGGTCGCACCGGAGCGGTACTCGTTCGGCGCGTCGTCGACCAGTTGCCAGCTCACCCCGCCGTCCTCGGTCAGCGCGAGCGCGTCCGGCGCCTGCTCGGGTGTCGTGAAGTCGCCGCCCACCGCGAGTCCGTGCTGCTGGCCGCGGAAGGCGAGCGCGAAGATGCCGGCCGTTGGGCCGCTGTGAATCGGCGTTGCGCTCACCTGCCAGCTCTCACCTCTGTCGTCGGAGCGGAAGACTCGAGCCTGCTCCGCGCCACCGGTGCCGAACCACGCGCGGTGCCCGTGATCGGTGACGAGGCATTGACCGCTCGCGGCGAAGGCGAACTCACCGTTCAGGGCCGGCGGCATCGCGCCCCCGACGACTCGCCAGCTGAGCCCGCCGTCGTTCGTGGCGATGACCCGGAACCGGCCGCCGACGGGGTCGGACAGGGCAAGACCGCGTCGACGATCGAAGAACGTCATGCAGTCGTAGAACGCATCTGGGTCGTCGTTCACGAACGTCAGCGTCCAGTGCTGGCCCGCGTCCGACGTCACATAGATCCGTGAAGCGTCGCCCGGGCCGATCGAGAGGATCACGGCATGATCGGCATCGAAGGCCTCGATGTCGCGGAACTGCAACGCATCCGTTCCGGGAGGCGAGACCTGCTGCCACGTACTCCCCGCATCGACCGTCCGCAGAACCGTGCCTACGCTTCCGCTCGTCCAGGCGACATCGGCGCTGACGGCGGAGAGCCCGCGAAGCCGCGCGCTCGAGCCCGTGGGCGTCTCGTGCCAGGCGTAATCTCGCGCACTCGACGCGGTGAACCCCAGCGCGATCCCGGCGACGGCAAGCACAGCCACCAGCAGCGAGATTCGCCTCGGCATGCTGCGGATCTACCCGATGCGTCGAGTGTCAAACGGTTGGCTGCGGGCGTCACGATCGGTGGACGCCCATCTTGATGCGTCCGACATAGCCTGCGCCGCTCCGGCGGACGCTCAACATCGACCGTCTGCCTCCGTTGCGGAAGACGAAGTCGGCGGCGTTGCGCACATCGCGCCCGGGATGGTTCTTGTACGGCGCCTTCCGGTAGACGGCGTCCGTGAGGGCGTCGGGGAAGTAGAGCTGGCCGGTGTGGACGACGTTGCCGCGGACGTGCACCTTGACGTGGATGTGGACGGTGCGGCCCCGGTACCAACCCGGATAGACGGTCCGGAACGTCGCCACGCCTTTCGCGTCGGTCCTCTGGATCCCGCGCATGAACGTCCGGCTTCCACTTCCTGACCCGACGCCCGAGTAGACGCCCGCCGCATCGCAGTGCCAGATGTCGACCGCGGCGCCCTCGATCGGCTTGCAGGTGGAGGCGTCGACGACCGAGAGCCGTAGCGTCAGCGGGGCGCCCGGCCTCCCTTCCGTGATGTTGCGTCGAAGCCTCTCGTTCGCGATGTAGTAGGGACCTTCGGTCTGCTCGGGGGTGAGCACGCAGCTGACGGCGCCGGACGCGATGCCCGCCGGGCCTCCGCCGCCCGCCTCCGCAAGCCAGCCGGGCTTCCACGCGCTGACCCCGAGCGCGCCTCCGATCAGGCCCGCGAGCCTGATGAGCGACCTACGCCGTGTGAGCTTGCCGTCCACGCTGCGAACGTAGCACCCCTCCCTGAGAAAGCCTTAAGAGGCTCCAACACAATGAGCCTTGTGCCGCCGAGCCGCGCTGCTCGCCCCGAGGCTGTGTCCTCAATCGCGCCCAGGCGGACCAGCCTGGGCGCTCCCTGCGTCCTTGCCTCGGAACGACCATCGCGCCCCGGCGACGAAGCGCCATCATGTTGGAGCCTCTAAGAGGTGAGCCGCCGTTCGATATCGGCGTCGGCGATGCCCTCGACCTCGACGATCTTGCGGGGCGCGCTCGCCCCGGCGACGACCCGAATCCGCCGCGCCGGCAGATCGAGCGTCGATGCAAGCAGGCGAACGAGCTCCTCGTTCGCGCGGCCGCGCTCCGGTGGAGCGGCGACCCGCGCCTTCCAGCCTTCGCCGTGACGGCCCACGAGCTCGCTCCGTGCGGCGCCCGGCGAGACGGTGACGCTGATGCGGCCCATGCGGCGACACTACCGGCGTGGAGATCGTCGACGGAAGCTCGCCCGATCGGCTCCCCGAGGTGCGCTCGCTCTTCGAGGAGTACGCGGCCTCGCTCGGCTTCGACCTCTCCTTCCAGGACTTCGAGCGCGAGCTCGCGGAGCTTCCCGGCGAGTATGCGCCGCCCGGCGGGCGCCTTCTGCTCGCGCTCGAGGACCGCGAGCCCGCCGGCTGCGTCGCGCTGAGGGCGCTCGACCTCGGGGCCTGCGAGATGAAGCGGCTGTACGTGCGACCTGCCTTCCGCGGTCACGGGCTCGGGCGCGCGCTCGCGCTCGCGATCGTCGAGGAGGCGCGTGCGGTCGGCTATGCGCGGATGAGGCTCGACACCGTGCCGGCGATGGCGGCGGCACGGGCGCTGTACGCCTCGCTCAGCTTCCGGGACATCGAGCCGTACCGCTTCAACCCCATCCCGGGCACGAGCTTCATGGAGCTGGTGCTCTGACCCCTCAGGCGGTGAGGTCGGTGCTGAGCTCGTCGAAGACGGCGACGAATGCGTCGACAGCTTCCTCGTCGTGCGCGACCGAGAGCGTCCACTCCTCCTCGCGACCGGGGGTCATGAAGATCCCGCGGTTCAGGTTGTAGAGCCAGGCGAGCGCGGTCAGCTCGACGTCCTGGTTCTCCTTGTACGTCTCGTAGTCGACGATTCGCACCGAGGAGAAGGTGACGCAGCCCTTGGCCCCGACGCCGACCGCGTAGGCCGGCAGGTCGTGGGGGTGAACCACTTCCTGGCAGCGCGAGAGGATGCGCTCGCCGGTCCGCTCGAGGTGCTCGTACGCCGCCGGCGTCAAGACCTCTTCGAGGCTCGCCCGGGCGGCGGCCATGACGAGCGGGCTGCCGTTGTACGTACCGACCTGGAAGACGGAGCCGTCCTCGACGACGGCCACCACCTCCTCGGTCCCGCCGATCGCGCCGGCCGGCAGACCGCCGCCAAGGGCCTTCGCCAGCGTGATGAGGTCGGGAGTGATGCCGAATCGCTCCGTCGCGCCGCCGGCTGCGATCACGAGCCCGGTCTTCACCTCGTCGAAGATGAGAAGGACGCCGTGCCGCTTGGTGATCTCCCGCACCGCTTCGAGGTAGCCGGGCTCGGGCGGGACGACTCCGATGTTCATCATCGCCGGCTCCATGATCAGGCAGGCGGGCTTGCGCCCTTCGGCTTCGAGCCAGCTGCTCTCCGTCGCCTACAACATCGAATACGGGGCGGAATCGAGTGAGCAGAGCTCGCTCAACCTGCTCTACCTGCTCGGTTACTCAGGCCCCGGGAATCTGCGGATCTTCGGCCCGTCGAACGAGAAATACCACGTGGCGGGCGGCAACGACCAGATCCCTGCCCTGCTCGCGAGCGCCCTCGCCGGCCAGATCACGCTCGGCTCCGAGCTCGTCGCGATCAGGCTGAACTCCGACGGCTACACGCTCACGTTCAGGGAAGGAAGCTCGACGAAGACGGTCGGGGCCGACCGGGTTGTCTTCGCGCTTCCGTTCTCGATCCTCCACGCTTCTGTCGACCTCTCGAGGGCCGGATTCAGCTCTCTCAAGAGGATCGCGATCGCCGAGCTGGGCATGGGCACCAACTCGAAGCTGCACGCGCAGTTCCGCACGCGCCACTGGGAGAGTCTCAACTCGAACGGCGAGACGTACGCGGACACCGGCTACCAGAACACGTGGGAGGTCACCCGCGCGCAGACCGGCCGCTCCGGGATCCTCGTCGACTACACCGGCGGCCGCATCGGTGCGAGCTTCGGCTCAGGCACGCCGGAGCAGCGTGCGAGGCGGTTTCTCATGCAGATCGAGCCGGTGCTGCCGGGGATCACGGCGGAGTGGAACGGCCGCGCCACGGTCGACTTCTGGACGGGGTACCCCTGGACGCTAGGGTCGTACTCGTACTGGAAGGTCGGTCAGTACACACGGTTCTCGGGCATCGAGCGCGTCCCGGAAGGAAACGCCTTCTTCTGCGGAGAGCACACCTCGATCGACTTCCAGGGCTACCTGAACGGCGCGGTCGAGACGGGCGAGCGCGCGGCGGGCGAGGTTCTCGACTCGCTGCCGTAGCCGCTACTCCCTCGGCCGGGTCTGTCACAGATCTGGCACGAAGACGACTCACACTTGTCGGACCTGGCTCGCTAGGTTTGCCCGCAGTGGCAACCAAGGCAATCACTCCATGGGGTCCTGCGACGCTCGTCGAGGAATTGTCCGTTCCGCAGCGCGCCGGAGAGAAGCGGTTCGCATCGGTCGTCCAGCTGCTCGAGGGGCCGAAGGGCGAGCGGCTCGTCCGCTTCGCGTACTCGACCGGCGGGACCGCGCGGCGCGGGCCGGTGACGCTTCGAGCCCGCGACCTCGAGCGGCTGCGCGCCCGCCTCGCCGACCACCCCGGCCTGGCCGGAGCGCTTCGCCTCTCGAGCGAAGGCTCGGAGGTGACTGCCTAGACGTCGGCGGGGACGGACAACCCATCACTCTCGTCGCGGGGCGCGCCCGCAGATCGGTCCTAGGCCGGGACCGGCGTACGGGCCTGGATCTCGTCGAGCAGTGAGCCGAGCACTAGCGCGCCGTCCGTCGAGCCGAGGAGCGGGTCGACCGCGTGCTCGGGGTGCGGCATCAGGCCCATGACGTTCCCCTCGGCGTTGACGATCCCGGCGATGTCGGCAAGCGATCCGTTCGGGTTGTCGCCGTCGTAGCGGAGGACGATCTGGCCCGCCTCCTCGAGCTCGGTGAGCAGCTCAGCGTCGGCGAAGAAGCACCCTTCCCCGTGCTTGACCGGAATCGTGAGCCGCTGCCCCGGCTCGCACCGGGTGAGGAACGGGGTGTCGGTGCGCTCGACGCGGAGCTGGACATCGCGGCAGACGAACGAGAGAGCGGTGTTCGGCCGCAGCACGCCGGGGAGCAGCCCTGCCTCGCACAGGATCTGGAATCCGTTACAGATGCCCAGCACGAGCCCGCCCCCGGCGGCGAACTCGGCCACCCTCCGCATTGCCGGCGAGAACCGGGCGATCGCCCCCGCGCGGAGGTAGTCGCCATACGAGAAGCCGCCCGGGAGAACGATCGCTCCCACGTCTCGCAGCTCACGCTCCGCGTGCCAGAGGAGGACGACCTCGGCGCCGAGCGCCTCGAGCGCGAGCGCGGCGTCCCGGTCGTCCTGGGATCCTGGGAAGACGACGACGGCCACGCGCGGGCGTGACTCGATCAAGACTCTTCCGCCAACTCGATCTCGTAGCTCTCGATGAGCGGGTTCGCGAGCAGCTCGGCGCACATCCGCTCGACCTCTGCCCGGGCCTCGCTGGGGTCGGATGCTTGGACCTCGAGGTCGACGAGGCGGCCGACTCGCGCGCCGTCGACGGCGAAGCCAAGGTGCCGCAGGGATTCCTCGACTGCCTTCCCCTGCGGATCGAGGATGCCGGGCTTCGGCCTGACGAGCACAGAAACCTTCATCGCAGGACGACCTCCGGGTCGGCGGCGTACGCGTCGAATGGAATCCCGGCCAACCGCTCGAAAGCTTCCAGGTAGCGGGTCCGCGTACCGGCAACCACCTCGTCGGGGAGTTCCGGCCCCGGGGGCACCTTGTCCCAGTCGAGCCACTCGCAGTAGTCGCGGACGAACTGCTTGTCGAAAGAGGGCTGCGGTCCTCCGGGCTTGTACTCGGCGGCCGGCCAGAAGCGCGAGGAGTCGGGCGTGAACGCCTCGTCACCGAGCACGAGCGTGCCCTCGTCGTCGAGGCCGAATTCGAACTTCGTGTCGGCGATGATGATTCCGCGGGCCGCGGCGTATTCCGCTGCGGTCCGGTAGAGCTCGATCGAGACGCGCTCGACATCGGCGAGCTGCTCGGCTCCGACGAGCTCGCCCGCTTGCTCGCGCGTGATGTTCTCGTCGTGACCCGTCTGCGCCTTGGTCGCAGGCGTGAAGATCGGTTCGGCAAGCTGCTCTGACTCGCCCAGTCCTTCTGGCAGGCGGTGACCGCAGACCATCCCGGTCTCGCGGTAGTCCTTCCAGCCCGACCCCGAGAGGTAGCCGCGGACCACGCACTCGATCGGAAGCATCACCAGGCGCCGGCACTCTGTCGAGCGTCCGTCCTCCCGGATCGCGAGCAGGTGATTCGCGCACGTTTCACGCGTGCGCGCGAACCAGAACCCGGAGAGCCCCGTCAGCATGCGGCCCTTGTCGGGAATCTCGGTCGGCAGGACGACGTCGAAGACCGAGATGCGGTCGCTCGCCACGAGCATGAGCCGCTCGTCGTCGAGCGCAAAGAGCTCGCGGACCTTGCCGCTCCCGACGTGGACGGCGTCACGCATGGACGGGCTCCGCCTGTGGCACGAGCGCGTGCAGGCGCTCGAAGACGGTGTCGACATGGCGTGTGTAGCTCTCGAGGTCGAAGACGGCCTCGAGCGCGCCCGCGTCGAGCAGGCGCGTGACATCCGGATCGGCTCGGATTAGATCAGGGAAGTCGCGCTCCTGCTCCCAGGCGCGCATCGCGTGGCTCTGGACGAGCCGGTAAGCCTCGCCCCTGGGAAGACCGGCGCCGACGAGCGCGAGCAGCAGGCGCTGGCTGAAGAAGAGGCCGCGGCCCGCGTCGAGGTTCCGCCGCATGCGGTCGGGCCGGACGACGAGGCCCTCGACGAGCCAGGCGAAGCGGTCGAGCATGTAGTCGAGCGCGAGGAACGCATCGGGGATCGCGATGCGCTCCGCCGAGGAGTGCGAGATGTCGCGCTCGTGCCAGAGGGCGACGTTCTCGAGCCCGACGAGGGCGTTCGCACGCACGATGCGGGCGAGCCCGCAGATCCGCTCGGCGACGACTGGGTTTCGCTTGTGCGGCATCGCCGACGAGCCCTTCTGGCCGGCTGCGAAGGGCTCCTCGACCTCGGCCACTTCGGTACGCGCGAGGTGGCGGATCTCGAGCGCGAACCGCTCGAGAGAGGCCGCGGTCACGGCGAACGCGGCGAGGAGCTCGGCGTGGCGGTCGCGCTGGACGATCTGCGTCGCCGCCGGCGCCGGTTCGAGCCCGAGCCGCTCGCAGGCGAGGCGCTCGACCTCGGGGTCGGTGGCGTCGTACGTGCCGACGGCGCCCGACAGCTTCCCGACGCGCACGCCCTCGAGGGCGTGCGCCACACGCCTGCGCGCGCGGTCGAGCTCGAACGCCCACACCGCGAGCTTGAGACCGAACGTGGTCGGCTCGGCGTGGACGCCGTGAGTGCGCCCGATCGTGAGAGTGGAGCGGTGCTCGTCGGCGCGTGCGAGGACCCCCTCGAAGGCACGGTCGAGCCCGCGCAGGATCAACCGGCCCGCCTCCTGCAGCTGGAGCGCGAGCGCGGTGTCGACCACGTCGGACGACGTCAGCCCGTAGTGGAGCCAGCGCCCGGCCGGGCCGAGCTCGGCTGCGACCGCGTCGACGAACGCGGCGAGGTCGTGCTGCGTGCGCTCCTCGAGCTCCGCGACGCGGGCCGGCGGGGGCGGCTGCGCGTTGGCGCGAATCTCCTGTGCCGCCTCGGGCGGTACGGCACCCACCTCGGCCCAGGCGTCGAGGGCCGCGAGCTCCACCTCGAGCCAGCGCTCGAGCTTGCCCTCGTCCGACCAGATCCTGGCCATGGCCGGGCGGGAGTAACGGGCGATCACCGATCCGATTCTAGATGCGGGTCAGGCGGGCGAGTAGCCGCCGCCCTGGGCGAGGATGCGCGCCGCGAGGATCGCCGCGTTGCGTGCGCCGTCCACGGAGACACAGGCGACAGGCACCCCAGGCGGCATCTGCACGATCGAGAGCAGGGCGTCGAGCCCGCCGCCGACGCTCTTCGACGAGCGGAGCGGGACCCCGATCACGGGCAGGTCGCTGTAGGCGGCGACGACGCCCGGGAGGGCGGCCGCCATCCCTGCGGCGGCGATGATCACGCGGACGCCGCGGATCGCCGCGGTCGACGCGTACTCGGCGACCCCGCGCGGGTCGCGGTGGGCCGAGAGGACGCGCAGCTCGTGCGAGATGCCGCGCTCGTCGAGCTCGGCGAGCGCGGGGTCCATGGCCTCCCGGTCGGATTCGGAGCCGATGACGATGCCGACGAGCGGGCCCGGCTCTTCGAGCTCCTCGAGCAGGCCGAACGGCGCCTCCTGGACGCCCGGGTCAGCCCGCAACGTTCACCGCCTTCGCGGCGATGTCGTGCCGGTAGCGCGCGCCCGGGAACGAGATTCGCTCGCAGGCGTCGTACGCGCGTGCCCTCGCCTCCTCGAGCGACTCGCCCAGCCCGGTCACGGTCAGAATTCGGCCGCCGCTCGTGACGAGCCGCCCGTCTCGGGCGGCCGTGCCCGCGTGGAAGACGAGCGCCCCCTCGGCTTCGGCCGCCTCGATCCCCTCGATCGGCGAGCCCGCGTCGCGGGACTCCGGGTAGCCCTCCGCTGCGAGGACGACGGTGACGGCGGCCGCGTCGGCCGAGCCGAGCTCGACCTCGCTCAGGTCGCCGGCCGCCGCGGCGGCGAGCGCCTGGACGAGATCGCCCTCGAGCCGAGGCAGGATCACCTGCGACTCCGGGTCGCCGAACCGGCAGTTGAACTCGAGGACACGGGGCCCGTCGGCCGTCAGCATGAGACCGGCGTAAAGGCATCCGACGAAAGGCGTTCCGCGGGCGGCCAGCTCGTGCACTACGGGCCGGTGAACCATCTCGACCAGGTCAGTCAACTCCGTGTCGCTGAGCTCGGGAACCGGGGAGTACGAGCCCATTCCACCCGTATTCGGGCCGGTGTCGCCGTCGCCGACGCGGCTGTAATCGCGAGACTCGGGCAGCGGCAGGACATTCCTTCCGTCCACCAGGGCGAAGAGCGACACCTCTTCGCCCTGCAAGAGCTCCTCGATCAGCCACTGCTCCCCGAGGGCCGAGACGGCACGCAACGCCGCGTCCAGCTCCGCCTGCGTGCTGCAGACGAAGACGCCCTTGCCGGCAGCGAGCCCATCCGCCTTGACGACGCACGGCGCGCGCGCGACGGACATCGCCTGGGCCGTTGGCACACCGGCCGTGCGCATCAGCTCCTTCGCAAACGTCTTCGAGCCCTCGATGCGGGCGGCCGCGGCGCTTGGCCCGAAGACGGCGACCCCTGCCCGCCGGAGCTCGTCGGCCACGCCCGCCACGAGCGGCGCCTCGGGGCCGATGACGACCAGGTCGGCAGCGAGCGTGCGCGCGAGGCCGAGCAGGCTCTCTCCGTCCTCCGCGCGGACCGGGTGGCATTCCCCGACCTGCGCGATGCCGGGGTTGCCGGGCGCGGCGTGGAGCTCCTCGAGCGCAGGGCTTTGCGCGAGCTTCCAGGCAAGCGCGTGCTCACGCCCGCCGGAGCCGACGACGAGGACTTTCACGCGGCGAAGCCTACTGGCGCCTCCAGGGGTTTCAAAGGCGCCGACCAGGCGCACCCCGACCGGGCATAACTGGCCTCGCGCGCCCTGTACGATCAGCCGATCGTCGAGCGATCGACTCCGTGAGCCAGGCCGAGGGCGCGGCGACCTTCCGCGCGCCGGCCGAGACGTACAACCGCCACGTGGGGCGGTACGCACCGGCGCTGTCGGCGGCGCTGATGGAGGTCGCCGGCGTCGAGCAGGGCATGCGCGTGCTCGATATCGGCTGCGGGCCGGGTGGGCTGACCTCCGCGCTCGCGGACCTCGTCGGCGCAGAGAACGTCGCTGCCGTCGACCCCTCGGAGCCCTTCGCCGAGGCATGCCGTGCGCGTGTCCGGGGAGCCGACGTTCGTGTCGGCGCAGCCGAGAAGCTCCCGTTCCGCGACGACGAGTTCGACTCCGTTCTCTCACAGCTCGTCGTCAACTTCATGAGCGACGCCGAGCTCGGCATTCGCGAGAAGCGTCGTGTTGCGCGCGCGGGCGGAGTCGTGGCGGCCTGTGTTTGGGACTACGCCCAAGGGATGACGATGCTGCGCGCGTTCTGGGACGCGGCGATCGACGTCGAGCCGGGGGAGGGGAGCGAGAAGGACGAGGGCCGGACGATGCGCTACTGCAGCCCAGGCGAGCTGCGCGACCTCTGGCTCGGAGCGAGCCTCGCTGACGTCCGTGTAGGAGAGCTCGTCGTGAGTGCCGAGTACGAAGACTTCGACGACCTGTGGACGCCCTTTCCGACCGGGATCGCCCCCTCGGGCGCCTTCTGCGCCTCGCTCGATTCCGAGCGTCAGGAGGCGCTACGGCTCGCGTACCGCCACCGGCTCGGTGACCCGAACGGCCCGTTCAGCCTCGACGCCCGCGCCTGGTTCGCCGTGGGCCGCGTCTAAGCAGCAGCGCCCTCGCCCGATCCGCGGCCGAGGGCGTTCACGATCTGCACCATCTCATCGCGGGAATGCCGGGCGAACTTCAGTCTGAGCTTCCGGTCCGGCGCTCTCAGTGTGGCCTTGCCCCACATGATCCCCTTGCGGAATCGGTCGACCGAGAGGGACTCGAGCGGATACGAGAACCCGGGCTCCGTCCGCTTACTGGATAGGCGAGACACCTTTCGGAAGATCAAACGGTCACCGGTCAGGCCCAGGTAGTAGGGCGTGGCGATCAGGAGGAGGAGGCCGTATTCCAAGATCATGAGGCCGACCCACCACGGGAACGAGAGGTTGTAGGCGTGCGCGACGGCATGGACCTCCTCGCCCGGGCGAACTTCCGGTTCGATTGAGTCCCGGATGCGCTGCGCGAGCTTCCCTCTCACAACCGGCTTCCCCTCATCTGGCGAGAACGGTCTCGAGGCTCTCCTGCGAGAGCACATGCTCGCGTCCTGCGCCTGTTCCGATCAGGCAGACCTTTACCCCGAGTTCTCGCTCGATGAACTCGACGTAGCCCCGCGCCGCCTCCGGTAGAGCGGCGACGTCCTCGACCCCGTCGAGCGGCTCCTCCCAGCCGGGAAGTACCTCGTAGATCGGCTCGCAGTGGTGGAAGTCGCTCTGGTGGGCCGGGAACTCGTCGGTCTCGGTTCCGTCGCGAAGCCGATAGCGGATGCAGACCGGGAGCTCGGCGAACGTCGAGAGGACGTCGAGCTTCGTCAACGCAAGCGCGGTGATCCCGTTCAGCCGGACGGCGTAACGCAGGCCGACGAGGTCGAGCCAGCCGCACCGGCGCTCGCGGCCGGTCACGGTCCCGTACTCGCCGCCCAGCTCGCGGACGCGCTCCTGGTCCGGACCCTCGATCTCGGTCGGGAACGGGCCCTCGCCGACACGGGTCACATACGCCTTCGCGACCCCGATCACGCGGTCGATGCGGTTCGGGCCGATTCCGATCCCGGTTGCGGCCGCGGCGGCGATCGGATTCGAGGAGGTGACGAAGGGATACGTGCCGTGGTCGAGGTCGAGCAGCGTCCCCTGCGCGCCCTCGAGGAGGACGGCTTTGACCTCGCGGAGGGCTCGGTCGACCAGCAGGGACGTGTCCGCGATATACGGCCGGAGCCGTTGCGCGTAGCTCTCGGAACGCTCGACGACCTCCTCGAGGTCGAGGGGCGTCGCTCCGTAGACGCGCTCGAGCCAGACGTTCTTCTCGGCGAGCGCGACTTCGATCTTCTGGCGAAGGATCTTCGGATCGAAGAGGTCCTGGACGCGGATGCCGAGCCGTGCGGACTTGTCCGCGTAGGCCGGGCCGATCCCGCGGCGGGTGGTGCCGATCTGGAGCTTGCCTAGACGCCGCTCGCTCGCCCGGTCGAGCGCGACGTGCCACGGCATGATCAGGTGTGCGTTGCCCGAGACGCGCACGGGCGCGGTCGAGATGCCGCGCCCTTCGAGGTCGTCGAGCTCCTCGATGAAGACCCCAGGGTCGATGACGCAACCGGCGCCGAGCACGCACTCCTTGCCCCAGAGGATCCCCGAGGGCATGTGCTTGAACTTGTAGGTCTCGCCGTTGGCGATGATCGTGTGGCCTGCGTTCGGGCCTCCCTGGTAGCGGCAGACGAGGTCCGAGTGCTGCGCGAGCAGGTCGACGATCTTGCCCTTGCCTTCGTCCCCCCACTGAGCGCCGACGATGACGGTCGCTGGCACGAGAATGCAGTCTAGGCGAGGGCCGGGTCGCCTCGGGACGCCGAGCCACGGCCACGTCGCTCACGCCGCGGCGGTACCTTGCTGCTCCGCCGGCGGGCCGGCGCGGATCAGCCGGATCTCGTGTCCGCGTGCGCACGTCGCCCAGCCGTGGTCGTGCTCGAGCGACAGCGACGCCTCGACCGTCGCGTGGCGGTAGCCGTGGCTGGCAAGCAGGCCGTGCTGCTGGTCGAGGCATGCCTCGCAGATCGCCGTCACCCGCGTCGTGCGGGCGTGGACGACGACCGTCTGCGCTCCCGCGATCATGCGGCCAGGTCGGCGAACTTCGCGTAGCGCTTGAGGAAGGACAGCTTCTCGGTACCGGTCGGGCCGTTGCGATGCTTGGAGAGGATGATCTCGGCAAGCCCCTGCTGGTCGGACTCCTCGTTGTAGTACTCGTCGCGGTAGATGAAGAAGACGAGGTCGCTGTCCTGCTCGATGGCACCCGATTCGCGCAGGTCGGACAGGATCGGCCGCTTGTCGTGGCGCTGCTCGACCGCGCGGGACAGCTGCGACATCGCCAGTACCGGCACGTCGAGGTCGCGTGCGAGCACCTTCAGCTGCCGTGAGATCTGCGAGACCTCCTGGACGCGGTTCTCGACGGACGCCCCGGACGTCATCAGCTGGAGGTAGTCGACGATGATCAGGCCGAGGTTCGGCTCCTGCATCTTCAAGCGCCGCGCCTTCGCGCGGATCTCCATCATCGTGATCGAGCCTGTGTCGTCGACGTAGATCGGCGCCTTCGCGAGCTTGTCGCACGCCGCGGTCAACCGCGGCCAGTCGTCGACTGCGAGCTTGCCCGTGCGGAGCCGCTGCGACTCGACTTTCGCCTCGCTGCACATCAGCCGCTGCGTCACTTCCGACTTCGACATCTCGAGCGTGAAGAGGGCGACCGGCGTCTGGTGCCGCACGCCGAGGTTTGCGGCGATGCCGAGCCCGAGCGCCGACTTCCCCATGCTCGGCCGGGAGGCGACAACGACGAGATTGCCGGGCTGGAAGCCGCCGGTGAGGCGGTCGAGGTCGCGGAACCCGGAGGGAGCGCCGGTGATCTCCTCGCCCTTCTCGTAGAGCGCCGTGATCCGCTCGAAGCTCTCCTTGAGGAGCGCCTCGATGTGGCTGAACTCCGTCGAGATGCGGCTCTGGGAAAGCTCGAACACGATCTGCTCGGCCTGGTCGACGAGATCGGCCGCCTCGCCGGGCCGCTCCCAGCCGAGGCGCGCGACCTCGCTCCCCGCCCGGATGAGCCCGCGCAGAGTCGCCATCTCGCGGACGATCTTCGCGTAGTGGCCGGCGTTCGCGGTCGCCGGGACGAGCGACGCCAGCTCGTGGATGCGGTCGCGCCCGCCCACGTCCTCCAGCTCGCCGCGCTCCTCGACCTCGTCGACGAGGGTGATCGCATCGACGGGCTCTCCCCGCGCATACAGGGAGAGGGCCGCGCGGTAGACCTTCGCGTGGCTCTCGCGGTAGAAATCGCCGGCGTCGAGGACTTCGCTGACCGCCCCGATCGCGCCGGGGGAGAGCATCATCGCACCGAGGACGGACTCCTCAGCGTCGAGATTCTGCGGCGGGACCGGGGCGGTCGGCGGCGACCGGACGACAGAGGCCACGTCGGAATTGATGCCGTCTGGAAGAGCCAATTTCAACACCGCCGCGCCGACGGAAAAAAGTGGGCTGATTGCAGGCTGAGGGAACGCACGTTCGACCGATTCTCCCCAGCCTGTCGGACATCGTCCCCAGCGCCTCCAACATCAGAGGGCGCCGAATTTCCCCTTCTTTGCGGATTCTTCGTACAGCTGTCCACAGCCGGTGCATAGGCCTGTGGATGGTTTGAGACTGTTTCGCCACGAGTTCGGGCCCGTCTTGCATAAGCACCGCAGGCGGTGCCTAGGCTAGGCGCTCCCTTGTGACTCCTCGGGGGCCTCGGCCGAGGGCTCATCGGGATCGTCCGCGGGCTTGATGGGTTCCGGTAGCTCGGGCTGCTCGGCCGCTTCGATCGCCCGCTCGAGCGCCTCGTCGGAGAGCAGATCCTCCTCCGCCTCGGCCGCCTCGGCTGCCTCGGCCGGCTCGGCCTCCCCGGCGGCCGGCGCCTCCTCCGCGGCTGCCGCCCTCTCCATTGTCTCGAGCTCCTCCTCGGGCGGCAGCTCGCCCCCCTCGGGGACGACGAGGACGCGCGCCTCGACGGTCACCTCGGGGAAGAGCTCGATCGGCACCTGGTAGCGGCCGATGCGTTTGATCGGCTCGGCCAGGTCGATCTTGCGCCGGTCGACGCGCACCTTGAGGCGCTCCCAGATCACGTCGGCGAGGTGGGTCGGCGTGACCGAGCCGAAGAGGACGCCCGTCTCGCCGGCCTTGACGTCGAAGCGGAGCTCGGCCTGTGCGAGCCGCTGCTCGATCTCCTGCGCCTGCTCGAAGGTCTGCGCCTCGTGCCGTGCCCGGTGGGCGACGATCTTCTCGATCTCGGCGACGCGCGCGGGCGTCGCCGGCTCGGCGAGCCTACGCGGCAGCAGGAAGTTGCGAGCGTAGCCGCGCGCGACCTCCACCACCTCGCCGCGCAGGCCGAGCTTCTCGACGTCTTCGCGGAGGACGACCTTCATGCAGCCACCGTCTGAACGTACCTACGCTGACACATACGGCAGCAGTGCCATCTCCCGCGCGCGCTTCACCGCAACCGCGACCTGCTTCTGGTGGCGGCGGCAGGTGCCCGTGATGCGGCGGGAGCGGATCTTCCCCCTCTCGGAGACGTAGCGGCGGAGCTGGCCGTAGTTCTTCCAGTCGACCTCCTCCACCTTCTCCTTGCAGAAGTAGCAGGGACGCCGACGCCCTGGCGGGGCCGTGCTCGACCGTCTGCGCTGCTGGCGTTCCTTTTGCTGGGCCATGGCTAGAAGGGGATGTCGTCGTCGGCTGCGCCGCCCGAGCCCATGTCGGCGTCGGCAGTCGCCCCGGCCGGCACGAACTGTCGTTCGCCGCCCGACTCACCCTCGCCACGGCTGCCCAGGAACTGGACGCTGTCGGCGATGATCTCGACGGCCTGGCGCTTGGAGCCGTCCTGCGCCTCCCACTCACGCCAGTCGAGCCGTCCGTCGACCGCGACCGGGCGACCCTTCGAGAGGTACTGCGCGCAGCTTTCGCCCTGGTTGCCCCAGACGGTGACGTCGAAGTAGTTTGGCTTGTCGCCCCACTCGCCGGTGGACGCATCCTTCTGGCGCGTGTTGACAGCAATCCGCAGCTTGCAGACGGCGGTCCCGCTCGGCGTGTGCCGGAGCTCCGGGTCTTTCGTCAGGTTGCCGACGAGGACGACGCGGTTGATGTTGGCCATTACTCCCTCCGTTCTTGTTCGCCGGTGCCAGGCTGAAGCGTGGCACCGGATGAGTGCTCTAGCGCGGGCTCAGCGTACTCGGGCTCGCGGTCGGCCCCGGGCCGGGGTGGGGACGGGGCAGGGCCCGGCTTCGGCCGCCGGACGGCAATGTGGCGCATGACGCCGTCGGTGATCTTCAGCACACGCGAGATCTCATCCAGCGTCGCGGGCTCGGTCGAGAAGGTCAGCAGGTGGTAGGTGCCCTCGGGCTTGTGGTCGATCTCGTAGGCGAGCCTGCGCCGCCCCCAGACGTCGTGCCCTTCGAAGGTGCCGCCGCCCCGCTCGACGAGCTCCCGCGTACGCGCGACGATCTCGTTCTGCCGCTCGTCCGGGAGCTCCGGATCGAGCAGCAAGAGGATCTCGTAGTCGATCACGTTCCCTCTGGCCTCCTTCGGTCTGGGTCGGCCTCGCCGGCCCTGGGCCGCCTGGGAACGCGGCGGCGTGCGGGAGGCAGGTGGCGGGCGACACTGTAGCATCGGGCTCGTGCGAGGCCGGTTGGCCCTTTTGGTGGGAGGCGCTGCGGTCGCGGGCGCCGCGGTCTACCGAGCGTTCACCCGCCGGCCTCCTCCGCCTGCGGTCCCCGCTCCCCATGCAGAGGAGCTGAAAGCGAGGCTCGCGGAGTCGCGCAGCGTCGTCGCAGAGCGGGAGGAGTTCGAGTCGGCCGAGACTCCCGTCGACCAGGCGGAGCCCGTCTCACCCGAGCTCAGCGACCGCCGCCGAGCCGTGCACGAGCGCGGCCGGCGCGTGGCCGAGCAGATGCGCCGCCCGGGAGCTACGGAGGAGTGAACGCCGCCGCGCCCGCGGCGAGCCCGCGCGCGACTCGCCACTGGTAGGCGCTCGACTCGAGCAGCAGCCGCTCTGCCGGGTTGCTGAGGAAGCCGGTCTCGACGAGGATCGCCGGGACGTTCGCCCAGTTGAAGCCGGTCAGGTCACTGCGCCGGACGAGCCCGAGGTCGCGAGCGCCGGTGGCCGTCACGAGCGAGCGCTGGACGAGGCGCGCGGCGCGGAGACTCGAGTCGAAGATGTCGTCCGTCCAGCCGCGGTGCAAGGCGGGGTAGAAAGTGGCGACGCCGCGCCGCGACGAATCGGAGGAGCCGTCGGCGTGGATGCGGAGCATGAGCGCGGCGTGCCGCCGGTTGCAGAACTGGGCGCGCGCGATGTTTCCGCCGCTTCCGTACCGGAAGGTCGGGCCTGTGCGCGTCATCGCGACCCGGTAGCCGCGTCGGAGGAGCAGCGTTCTGGTCTTCAGCGCGACGGCCAGCGCGACTCGCGCCTCACCGGGGGCGCCGCCTCCGTCCTTCACCTTGCGGACCGGCGAGCCGGGCCCGATCGGCTCCAGCTGCCGGCCGACGGCGGGCGGGGTGCCGTGCCCCGGGTCGAGGCAAATGAGCGCGGCCGCGAGGGCCTCGGCGACCATGCGGCACGATAGCCGCGAGCCACCCGGGTTTGCCGATCGAAAAATGGGTGGCATGATGTAGCCATGGGGTTGCGGCGATGCGGCGTATGGCAAGACCTTTTCGCAAGGTTCTAATCAGCCTTTTCCTGGCTGCTCTCGGCTTCGCAGCCGCGGCATCGGCGGCTGGTCCGCCGCGGCCCGATCCTCCACCGATTGTCAAGCCTGCGGAGCCCCCGGCGCCGCCTCCTCCGCCACAACTCGCGCCCCCGCCGCCTCAGGTCGCGCCTGCCGGGATCGTGCCCGGTCCGACGGCGGCAGAGCTCGCCGCTCGCCGAGCCGCGTCGAAGGCGCGCGCGGGCGCCAGACACAGGAAACAAGCCGCAAGGCACGCTTTGATTGCCCGCCGCGCGGCCGCGCCCCCCACCCGTCGAACAGCCTCGAAGCCCGCCGCCGTGGGTTTCGCGCAACCGGAGTCGTCCCTGAAGAAGGCGTTTCCGTTCGGCGCCGCCGCCCTTGGTGTCGCGCTGCTCCTCTTCGGCCTTGCACTCGTCCCGGCACGTGCCGTGCCGTGGGGCCGCGTGTCGTTGATCCTTGACGACCGCCGCGAGGAGCTCGCCCTCTACGGGGTGGCGGTCCTGGCCGCCGCGGGAGCGGCCTTTGCTCTCTTCTCCCTCGCCGGGTAGTCGATGAGGGGCCTCCTCGCGCTACTCGCTCTTTCCGTTGGCCTGGTGGCGCCGCTCAATTCGGCCGCCGTTCCCCAGGAGCCGCCCGTGCACATCTCGATCGGCGACGCCACCGTCACCGAGGGGAGCTCCGGCACGGTGAACGCAACCTTCGACGTCACGCTCTCGCAGATCAGCAGCCAGACCGTGACCGTCGACTACGCGACGGCGGACGGCACGGCCACGGCGCCCGACGACTACCTGCCGGCGGTTGGGTCGCTGATCTTCTCGCCGGGGGAGACCACGCAGCAGGTGACGGTGCTCGTGAACGGCGACACGGTCGACGAGGTGAACGAGCGGTTCTACATCAACCTCTCGAACCCGGTCAACGCGACGATCACGGACGGGGAGGGCTACGGGAACATCGTCGACGACGACGGCCCCGAGATCTCGATTGGCGACGTGACGGTCGCCGAGGGCGACTCCGGGACGGTTACGGCCAGCTTCCTCGTATCGCTGAGCGCCGCCAGCCCGCAGACCGTCACGGTTCAGTACGCGACGGCGAACGGGACGGCGACCGCGCCGGACGACTACCTCGCCGCCAGCGGCACTCTCACCTTCCAGCCGGGCCGGACGACGCGCCCCGTCGCGGTCACGGTGAACGGCGACACAATCGACGAAGAAGACGAGACGTATTTCGTCAACCTCTCGAGCCCGGTCAATGCCACGATCGTCGACGGGCAGGGCCTGGGCACGATCACCGACGACGACGGCTTTCCGGCGCTCTCGATCGGCGACGCCACCGTCACCGAGGGGAACTCCGGCACGGTGAACGCGACCTTCACCGTCACGCTCTCGCCCGCGAGCGGCCAGACCGTGAGCGTCGACTACGCCACGGCCGACGGGACGGCGACCGCGCCGGACGACTACCTGGCCACCGGCGGCAATCTCGTTTTCGAGCCGGGCCAGACCACGCGGACGGTCGAGGTGACGGTGAACGGCGACACGCTCGACGAGATTGACGAGACGTTCACGACGAACCTGTCCAACTCGGTGAACGCCACGATCGCCGATGGTCTCGGCCTCGGCACGATCATCGACGACGACGGGCCGGAAATCTCGATCGACGACGTGACGGTCACCGAGGGCGACTCGGGGACGGTCACGGCCAGCTTCCTCGTGTCGCTGACCGCTTTCAGCCCCGAGACCGTGAGCGTCGACTACGCGACGGCCGACGGGTCTGCGACCGCGCCGGACGACTACCTGGCCACGGGCGGCAATCTCGCCTTCGACCCGGGCCAGACCACGCGCACCGTCGAGGTCACTGTGAATGGCGACACGCTCTACGAGCCCGACGAGACGTTCTTCGTGAATCTCTCGAACGCGGTCAACGCGCACATCGGAGACGGCCAGGGGCAGGGAACGATCACGAACGACGACGCTCCGCCTCCACCACCGCCGCCTCCTCCACCACCACCTCCACCTCCACCACCACCACCACCGTGCTCGCGCAGGCGCTGGTCCCCTCCTCCACCGCCACCACCTCCTCCACCGCCACCACCTCCTCCACCGCCACCACCTCCTCCACCGCCACCACCTCCTCCACCGCCACCACCTCCGCCACCTCCGCCACCTCCACCACCTCCGCCACCTCCACCTCCTCCGCCACCTCCACCTCCGCCGCCTCCACCACCCCCGCCGCCTCCACCACCTCCTCCGCCACCGCCGCCCCAGCCGCCTCGGATCACCGTCCCGGCGGACATGACCGTCGAAGCTCAGAGCTTCGCGGGCGCGGCTGTGACCTACACGGCCTCCGCGGTCGACCATCTGAACCGCCCGCTGCCGGTCAGCTGCGATCCACCCTCCGGCTCGACCTTCCCGCTCAGCGAGACCACCGTCACCTGCGCGGCGTACGATCCCGACCAGCAGACGACGGCGACGGAGCGCTTCCGGATCGCGGTGCTCGATCGCACTCCCCCCGTCGTGAGCGTCCCCGCCGGCAAGACCGTCCGGACCACGAGCCGCAAGGGAGCGGTCGTGACGTTCGCAGCCTCGGCGCGTGACCTCGTCGACCCCCTGGTCGTTGCGACGTGCGCGCCCTCCTCCGGCACGCGCTTCCCGCTCGGCTCAACTCGGGTGAGCTGCTCCTCCGCGGACCGGTGGAGCAACATCGGCTCGGCCTCGTTCGTGGTCAACGTTGCGCTCCTCCGCCGGGCGCGTAGCAGCGCGCTCTTCTCGCCGCTCCCCGACGCGCGGCTCACGAGTCCGCCCCTCCTTGCCTGGCGCGTCGCCAACCGGGCGCGCTTCTACAACGTCCAGGTGTACCGGCACGGCCGCAAGATTCTCAGCCGCTGGCCGCACAGGCCCCGCCTGAAGCTGCGCTCGCGCTGGACGTACAAGGGGCACGTCTTCCGGCTGCGACCGGCGGCGTACACCTGGTTCGTCTGGCCGAGCTACGGCCCGCCCGCGAGCCCGCGGTACGGGCGGATGCTCGGCCGCAGTAGCTTCAGGATCGTCGGCGGCCGGTCTTAGAGCCTCTTAGCCTCCGGCGCGCTCCGCGCTTCCCAGCCCGCGAAGCGCCCAGAGCGCAAAGCCTGCGACCAGAGCGAAGGCGACCCCGTAGGCGAGCCCTACCTCGGACGGGTTGCCGGCGATGAGGCTGCGCCCCGCTTCGAGCAGCCTCGTGACCGGGTTCACCTTCGCGACCGCGTGCAGCCAGCCGCTCAGGAGGTCGAGCGGGACGTAGACCGGCGCGAAGAAGAGCGTCAGGAAGACGGGCATCTGCATGATCGGGCCGGCCTGCATCGTCCGCAGCCGCATGGCGACGCCAGTCGCCCACAGCGTTCCGGCGAGGCTGACGATCAGGGCGAGCCCGTAGAGCCCGAAGAGGTCGACGCCGTCGCCGCCGACCTTCATGTGCGCCGCGACCGCGACGACGGTCAGGATTGTCGCCGTCACGGCCCAGCGGGAAACCGCGGCGAGCGCGTAGCCCGCGATCAGGCCGCCCCGCTGCGGGGCGGCGAGAAGCAGTCGGCGCGCGAACCCACTCTCGAAGTCGCGCGCGACCCCGAAGCCGGTGAAGACCCCGCCGAACGCCGCCGACTGGAGCAGGACGAAGACGAACTGGAACGTCGTGTAACCAGGCGGGAAGTCGAAGCCGGGGATGTTGTCGACGCGCGAGAGCCCGCCGGCGAAGGCCGTGAAGAAGAAGAGCGGGAAGATGAGGCTCGGCAGGAGGAGCGAGGGCGTCGTGAACACGTTGTGGAGGACGCGCCACGCCACCGCCAAGGCCACCGACCGGAAGGAGGCGCCACGCCTCATGTGCGCGTCAGCCTCCCTCGAAGCGCCCAGGCCGATGCCGTGAGCGAGAGGACGGCGATCATGCCTGCCATCCCGAAGCCGAGCGCGAGCGCCTGCGCGTCCCAGCCCTCGATGATCAGGCTCCGCACCCCCTCGATCAGGTACGAGATCGGGTTGATCGTCGCCGTGAAGCGGAACCAGTCGGCCTCGATCAGGTTCCTCGGCAGGTTCATGGAGGAGAGGAAGAGCCCGACGAAGAGAAGCGGGAACAGCCCCTGCACCGACTCGCCCGAGCCCGTGCGCAGGGCGAAGAAGGTGCCAAGCGCTCCGAAGGCGAGCGCGATCAGAGTCGCGAGGCCGAGGATGGTCAGCGCGCCGAGCACTCCGGATGCGATCGAGACCCCCGCGGCGAGCCCCACGGCGAGATAGAAGCACGCCTGCACGGCCCCCATCGTCACGACCCCGGCGAGGTGGCCGGTGACGAGCGCCGCTCCTCGCATCGGCGTCAGTGAGAGCCGGTTCAGGAAGCCGGTCTGGATGTCGCGGGCGAGGTCGGTGCCCGCGTTCATCGTCGCGAAGAGCGCGCCCTGGATGAACGGGAAGGCGAGGAAGAAGGCGAGAAACGAGTCGGAGGGGAAGCCGGGAAGGCGCGTCGCCGAGTCGAGACCGGCTGCGGTGACGGCGAGGAGCGCCATCGGGAAGATGAAGGGTGGGATCGCGCTCGCCGGCTGGCGAAGGGTCCGCACGAGCGAGCGCCGCGCGATGTGGCCGACCTGCGCCGCGAGGGCGGTCACGTCTCCGCCTCGACCTCCTCCGCTTCCGCCTCCTCGCCCGCGCCCTCGAGCGAGCGCCCGGTCTTGGCCAGGAAGACGTCGTCGAGGCTCGGCGCGTGCAGCTGGAGATGCTCGACGCGCAGGCCCTCGGAGTCGAGCGCGCGGACGATCTCGGCAAGGTCGCCGACCCCGCGCGAGAGCCGCACGGAGACACCCTTGGGCGACCCGTCCGTCCGCTCGCCGAAGCGCTCGAGGATGCGCGCGAGCGCGGCAGCTTCGGTCCCGTCGCCGGGGATCGCCTCGACCGTCGGTCGGCCGATCTGCGCCTTCAGCTCGTCGGTCGTGCCCTCGGCGACGATCCGGCCGTGGTCGATGATGCCGACTCGGTCGGCGAGGGCGTCGGCCTCCTCCAGGTACTGCGTCGTCAGGAACACGGTGACGCCCTCGTCGCGCGCCAGACGGACGACCTCGACCCAGAGCGCACTCCGGCTCTGGACGTCAAGGCCCGTCGTCGGCTCGTCGAGGAAGAGGATCGTCGGTCGGTGGGCAAGGGCGAGCGCGAGGTCGAGGCGCCGCTTCATCCCGCCGGAGTAGCCCTTGACCTTGCGGTCGGCGGCGAGTGTCAGGCCGACCCGCTCGAGCAGCTCGTTCGCGCGGTGCCGGCGCTCGGCGCGGGGGATCCCGTGGAGCGCACACTGGAGCCGGAGGTGCTCGCGGCCGGTGAGAAGGGGGTCGAGCGCGGCCTCCTGGAGGGCGGCGCCGATCGCGCGGCGCACCTGCGGCCCCTCGTGGACGACGTCGAAGCCGGCGACGCGCGCGCGGCCGGAGGACGGTGGGAGGAGAGTGGTGAGCATGTGGACGGTCGTCGACTTGCCGGCGCCGTTCGGCCCGAGGAAGCCGTAGATCTCGCCCGGCTCGACGGCGAGGTCGATCCCGTCGACGGCGCGGATGTCGCCCTTGAAGACTCTGACGAGGCTCTCGGCCTCGATTCCGTGCTCGGCCTGTTGGCTCACGTTCGGCACCCTACCAAATATTTGAAGTTATCAACTATCAACGCTTTCAAGTATCATTCGATCGTGCCCACAAAGACGAAGGACCAGACTATGCCCGCATACGAGGCGCAACGGCTCTTCTTCGAGATCGGGATGGAGGCTCGCAGGCGCATCGGCACGGCTCTGAGCGAGCTTGGGCTGACGTTCCCCCTGGCCCATGCGTTGCGCCTACTCGACCCTGACCGTCCGTTGCCGATGGGGGAGCTTGCCGAGGGGCTTTTCTGCGACGCGTCGAACGTCACAGGCATCGCCGACCGTCTAGAGGCGCGCGGCTTGCTCGTCCGCCGCGCCGGAGAGGGCGATCGGCGGGTGAAGATGCTCGCCCTGACTCCTGCGGGCGCGAAGCTCCGCCGACGGGCCCTCGACCTCATGACCGAGCCGCCGGCCGCAATCGCCGCCCTGTCCGAGGCCGACCAGCGCGCGCTGCGCGACATCCTGAGCCGCGCGGTCCGGCTGAGTCAGGCGAGAGATTAGGCCGCTTCAGCGTGGCGCCGCGTCCCGGCGGCTTGCGCAAGCGCGACGAGCAGCTCGCCGACCGCCGCGCTCGTCGCTTCGTCCACGAGCCGGCCGTCGGCGTCGAAGCGCTCCCAGGCAACCGGGACGAGCACCTCGGGCTGCTCGAGGACGACGGCGCCCGGGAAGAGCAAGGCGTCGCGCACCTGCTGCTGGGCGCGGCGCGTGCCGCCGCGGCCGCTTGAGGCGCCCATCACGGCGACCGGCTTCCAGCGTAGGACCGACGCGAGCGCCGGGCGCGAGAGCCAGTCGATCGCGTTCTTGAGCACGCCTGAGGTCCCGTGGTTGTACTCGGGGGTGGCGAGGAGCAGCGCGTCCGCCTCGCGGACGGCCGCTCTCAGCGCCGCGACCGGCTCGGGATCGCCGGCCGCCTCGACGTCTCCGTTGTAGAGCGGGATGGGGGAGAGGTCGAACTCCTCGATCGCGAGCCCGGGCGGCGCAAGCTCGACGGCCGCCCGCAGGAGCGCTCGGTTGTACGAGCGCTCGCGCAGGCTGCCGGCGATACCGAGCACTCGGGTCACTGGCGGACGGCCGTGATGTCGGCAGTGATCTCGACGCGCGTCGGGCCCCACTCGATTGCGCCCTCGACGCGGAAGAGGGTCTTCTCGACGCCGTCGGCGTCCGTTCCGGTTCCCTGGAACTTCGCGTCGAGCTCGACCTCGATTGGAACCTCCTTGATCGTCAGCTCGCCGACGATCTTGTAGCGGTTGCCCTCCACGTGCTGGATCCGGCTCGACTCGAAGTGGATCTCCGGGAAGCGCTCGACTTCGAGCAGGTCAGGCGAGCGCAGGTGCGCATCGCGCTGCTCGTGGTCGGTCAGGACGCTCGCCGTGCGGACGACGCCCTTCGTCCGACCGGGGTCGACCGTGCCCTCGAAGTCGGTGAAGCGGCCGCTGATCGACTTGAACATGGTGTCGGTGTCGATCACGTCGAATCGGATGCTCGAGTGAACAGGGTCGACGGCCCAGCTTCCCTGTGGGACGAGAGTCGTTGTTTCCATCTGAGCTGCGGACATTTGGGCTCCTTCCGAAGTCGCTGCTAATATTTGAGCAGTCAACAATCTAGCGGAGAATAGTTGAGTAGTCAAGTATCTGAGCAGAGAGGCGTGGCGCTCGAGGCGTGGATCAACTTCCTACGGGCGCACGCGGCTGTGACGCGGCAGTTCAATGCCGAGCTGCAGGCGACCCACGGGCTGACGCTGAGCGACTTCGACGTCCTCGCGCAGCTCGCCCGCGCGCCCGAGCGCGCGCTGAAGCGCGTCGAGCTGTCTGAGCGAGTGCTGCTCACGCCGTCCGGGATCACGCGTCTGCTCAACGGCCTCGAGCGTGTGGGCTACGTGGGCCGGCGCGAGTGCACAGAGGATGCCCGCGTGACGTATGCGGTCCTCACCGACGAGGGCTATGAGAAGTTCCGGGAGGCTGCCCGAACGCACCGTGCGAGCGTGCGCGCACTTCTAACTGAGCGATTCGAGAGGGGCGAGCTCGAAACGCTCGCGTCGCTTCTCGGACGTCTGCCCATGCGCCCCGACGCGGACTGCGCCGACTAGGCGTCTCGACCGGATCGGGCAGACCCGAAGGAATGCCCGATCCGGTCGGGGCTGACTCGGTCAGCTAGACGCGGTCTCGCGTACGTTTGCCCATCATGCCGCCCAGCGGAAGGCTCTCAACAATGAACGACGCAGCGAAGATCGCGAGACCCCAGAAGAGGAGATCCTTTTTGAAGTCATCGCTGAGTGCGCCGACGATGAAGAGCACGATCGCCAGAAGCAGCAGCAAGGCTTTTGCTCCTAGGTTCATGGCGCCCTGTTCGGGGCGCTGCGAGGAATCCCTCTACGCGGTCTGGGCGACTGTTGCGCTGCGTTTGGATTCCTTCGCGGCCGCGAGCGGAAGGTCGACGACGAAGGTCGAGCCCGCTCCTTCTCTGGACGCGACCGAGACGCGGCCCTCCATCCATCGTACGAGCTCGCGACAGATGTAGAGGCCGAGGCCGGTTCCGCCGACGCCGCGCGACTGTTGCGGGTCGACGCGGTAGAACTTGCCGAAGATCCGCTGCTGCTCGCCATGGGCGATTCCGAGGCCCTCGTCGCTGACGGCGAGCCGGAGCCCATTGTTCTGGGGCTCGACGCGCACCCCCACCCGGCCTCCGTCCGGCGAGTACTTGACGGCGTTGTCGAGGAGGTTGATGAGAACCTGGCGCAGCTTGTCGCCGTCGGCCGAGACGGGCGCGAGCGAGTCGGGAATCGTGAGCTCGAACGAGATGTCGTCGCGGTCGGCGAAGAGGGCGCGCATCTCCGCGACGACCTCGCGGACGAGCTGCCCGACGTCGAGCTCTTTCCTCTCCAGCCGCAACCGCCCCGAGTCGAGGTTGCTCGCGAGCAGGATGTCCGAGGTGATCCGGGAGAGGCGCTCGGACTCGTCGGCGATCACTTCGAGCAGGCGTTCCGCGTCTCGCTCGTCCAGCTCGAGGTCCCGGCGCAGCAGCGTCTGCGCCGAGCCGTAGATGGCGGCAAGCGGCGTCCGCAGCTCGTGCGAGACAGTGGCCACGAACTCGCCCTTCAGCTCCTCGAGCGCCCGCTCCTCGGTCAGGTTGCGGAACGCGTAGACGACGCCGTCCTCGAACTCGACGCCCGAGATGGAGAGCCAGATCTCGCGCTCGTCGATCTCGAGCGGAAGGGTCTTCGCCTCGGTGGTTCCGGGCCCGGGCGCCGGGGCCACCGGCACGGTCGGCCCCATGGCGCTCCAGCCGGGCAGCGCCTCGTCGGCGCGCCGACCGAGCACGGCCTCGGGCGCGAGGCCCGTGATTGCCTGCGCGGCGGGGTTCCAGTGCTGGATCAGGCCCTCCTCGTCGACGAGGAAGACGCCGTCGTCGACGTGCTCGAGAACTCGCGCGTGCCGCTCCAGCGCCAGTCGCTGCTTCTCGACCTGCCGGTCGAGGCGCCGCATCTGGATCGCCCGCTCCAGCGAGGCGACGAAGTAGTCGCGGTCGATCGGCTTGGCGACGAAGTCGTAGGCGCCGCCGCGGAGGGCCTGGACGGCGAGGTCGTGCTCTCCGTGCCCGGTGATGAGGAGCGTCGGCGTGCTTGGCCGGGCGTGCGAGATCTCGCTCAGGAGCGCGAGCCCGTCCATGCCGGGCATCTTGATGTCGGTGACGATGGCGTCGTAGTCGACCTCCCGAATCCGCTCGAGCGCGTCCGCAGCGGTCTCCGAGGTGTCGATCGCGATGCCGTCCATCCGCAGCTGGAGCGCCTGCGGGAGCGCCTCCAGCAGGGCCACGTCGTCGTCGACGATCAGGATCCGGGCATCTTTCACAGCAGCGGCTCCTCGGCGGGCTCGTCGCTCGCGATCGGCAGCTCGACCTCGAAGATCGCGCCCTCGCCGGGCGACTCGACGAGCGAGATCTCGCCTCCGTGCTCCTTGACGATGCTGTAGGTGATCGAGAGTCCGAGCCCGGTGCCGGCGCCGACCTCCTTGGTCGTGAAGAACGGGTCGAAGATGCGCTGCTCGATGCCCGCGGGAATGCCGGGCCCGGTGTCGGCGAAGCTGATCTTCACCCTGCCGGCGTCGAGCGTCGACTGGATCCGGATCTTCCTGCGGGGTGCGTCCGCGAGCGCGTCGCGCGCGTTGGTGAGCAGGTTGAGGAAGATCTGTTCGAGCTGGATGGGGTTGCCGAGCACGATCAGCTCGTCGGCGCAGAGGTCGAGCTCAACCTCGATAGCGCGCAGTCGCAGCTGCTCGTGCATGAGCGAGAGCGCCCGCTCGATTACCTGGTCGACGCGCACCTCCTCGACCCTCACCGGCGCCGGCCGGCCGAACGTCCGCAGGTGGGAGATGATCTCGGTCGCTTTCCGCACTTGCTCCATCGCGTTCTCGAGGTCGGCGAGGACCGGCTCGCTGTCGAGCTCGCCCAGGTGGACGCGGTCGATCACGTTGCCGACGTAGAGGCCGATGTTGTTGAGCGGGTTGTTGAGCTCGTGGGCGACGCCGGTGGTGAGCTCGCCGAGCGTCGCCAGCTTTCCGGCCTGGACGAGCTGCTCCTGCTTGTCGCGCAACTCCTGCTCGCGGCGCTCCATCTCCTGCGTCGTCTCACGCAGGTCGCCCATGATGTGGATCATCGCCTTGCGGCTGTCGCCCAGCCTGAGGTTGGACTCGTGCGAGTCCTTGAGGATGTGCAGCATCGCCTTGCGCTGGTCGCCGAGCTGCCGGTTCGACTCGTTCAGGTCGCCCATGATGTGCAGGAGCGCGCGCCTCCGCTGCTCCGCGCGGCGCACGCGGAGCTGGAGCTGCTCGATCTGCTCCTCGAGGGCCCTGGGCTCAGCGGGGGCGGCTGGATCGCCGTCCGGCCGCGGCGGCACGGCGTCGGGTTGGGCGACCACTAAGGCACCGCTTGCGGTGCCGACCTCAGGACGGACGCTCCGCGGCTGCGCTTGCGCTGCCGCTTCAAGGGGTCGCGGGCTTTGCCCGCGGCCCCGCCTGCTTCCGCGTCCGTCCGTCTGAAATCACCAGCCGAACCGCTTGTCATCAGCCAATACCGCATTAGGTCGCGGCGCGCTCTGTCCTGAGCTTCTCGACCTCTTGCTGGAGACCTTCGAGCTCCTTCTCGAGCGCGATCATCTTGAGCTCGCGCCCGACCACGACCTCCTCGAACTTCTCGAGGTCGAGGATCTTCTCCTGGAGCTCCGTCTTCGACTCCTCGAGGTCGCGCACGACCTCCTCGTACGCGCGCATGTCCCTAAGCACGCCGATCGCGCCGATCACGTTGCCGTCGGCGTCGCGGAGCGCAGAGGCGTTGAGGCTCGTCGGAATCACCTCGCCCGTCGCGGCTCGCGGGTTCAGCCGCGCGTTTCGCGTCACGCCGCGCTCGACAACCTCGCGGAGCGCGGCCGTGAACTCGCGCGTCTCCTCGGGGCTGATGAAGCGCGAGAGCGACTGCTCGACGACCTCGTCCTGCCGGAAGCCGAGCAGTTGCGAGACGGCCTCGTTGACCTGGAGGATCTTGCCCTCGAGGTCGGAGACGAACACCGGGTCGGGTGCGTTCTCGATCAGGCTCTGCGCGTACGCGCGGGCCTTGTCCAGCTCTCGCATATCCCTGAGCACGCCGATCGCGCCGATCACCTTGCCGTCGGCATCGCGGAGCGCGGAGGCGTTGAGGCTGGTCGGAATCACCTCGCCCGTCGCGGCTCGCGGGTTCAGAACCGCGTTTCGCGTCACGCCGCGCTCGACGACCTCGCGGAGAGCAGCTGTGAACTCGCGCGTCTCCTCGGGGCTGATGAAGCGCGAGAGCGACTGCTCGACGACCTCGTCCTGCCGGAAGCCGAGCAGTTGCGAAACGGCCTCGTTGACCTGGAGGATCTTGCCCTCGAGGTCGGAGACGAACACCGGGTCAGGCGCGTCCTCGATCAGGCGCTGGGCGTACGCGCGGGCCTTGTCCAGCTCTCGCATGTCGCGCAGGATCCCGATGGCGCCGATCACCTTCCCGTCCGAGTCGCGGAGCGCAGAGGCGTTGAGGCTGGTCGGAATCACCTCGCCCGAGGCTGAGCGTGGATTGAGCACCGCGTTGCGCGTTACGCCGTGCGCGACGACCTCGCGCAGGGCGGCGGTGAACTCGCGCGTCTCCTCGGGGCTGATGAAGCGCGACAGCGACTGCTCGACGACCTCGTCCTGCCGGAAGCCGAGGAGCTGCGAGACCGCGTCGTTCGCCTGGAGGATCTTGCCTTCGAGGTCGGAAACGAACACCGGGTCCGGCGCGTTCTTGATGATGATGTCCGCGACGAGGACGCCGCGCGTCGAGGCGCCGTCGGTCTGCGCGGCCGCGCGGCTCTTCGAGGCGTTGCGCGCCGTCTTCGTCGCTGGGGCCTTGACGGCCTTCTTAGCCACGAGCGTTTCCTCCCTGGACGTTGAGGTTGGCCACGGGCGGGCTGTGCCCGCTTCATTTTGCTGGTTCGCACCTCCCCCGGCAACCTTTTGTTGTGAGATCAGCCGAGGTAGAAGCCGCGGATGTGGCGGTCCACGAGCGCGGCCGCGCGGTCGGCGTTGCCCGCCTCGACCGCCTTCAGGATCGCCGCGTGCTCGCGCGTGAGCCGCCCCAGCGTCGCCCGCCGGTCGCGCTGGGCCCGGAGCGCCTCGAGCAGGTGTCGCGCCACCGCCCGCCGCAGGGCGAGCATGACGAGGTGCATCGCCTCGTTCCCCGAGGCCCGCACGAGCGCGACGTGAAAGCGGACGTCGGCCTCGTCGAAGGCCTCGATCGTCATCTCGCCGCTCATCTGGGCCAACGCCTCCCGTGCCTCCTCGAGCCGGGCGGGGTCGCCGTCGCGGGCTGCCAGCCGGAGCGCGGCGGACTCGAGCACCGAGCGGAAGTCGACCAGGTCCTCCAGGCCGACCTGGTTCAGCCGCAGGAGGTTGACGAGCACGTCGCCGGCGGGAGCGGCGACCTCCCCTGCGACGACTGCGCGGCCGGGTGCCCCGCCGCGCGTGACGAGCCCTTGCGCCTGGAGCGCCCGGAGCGCTTCGCGAACGGACGCCCGGCTGACGCCGAACGAATGCGACAGCTCCCGCTCGGTGGGGAGCTCCTCGCCCGGCGCGAGCCGGCCGGCGAGGATCGCCTCGCGCAGCTGCTCGGCGACCTGGAGGTAGACGGGGCTGCGGACGATTTCCTGGAACGGCATCTCGGTCTATTATCAGCTTGACAGATTGTCAGACCAGATATTACACTGCCCGCCGGTCGTTCTTCCGTCTCCGAGGAGGTTGTCAATGCCCAAGATTCTCATCCTGACCGGCGACGCGGCCGAGTCGCTCGAGGTCATGTACCCCTACCAGCGGCTGCTGGAGGAGGGGTACGACGTCGACATCGCCGCGCCGTCCAGAAAGAAGCTCCAGTTCGTCGTCCACGACTTCGTCGAGGGCTACGACACGTACACCGAGAAGCCCGGCTACACGTGTGACGCCGACGTCGCCTTCGCCGACGTCGACCCGTCCGACTACGCCGCCCTCGTCGTTCCCGGCGGCCGCGCCCCCGAGTACATCCGCAACGACCGCGACTTCCAGCGCATCGTCACGCACTTCTTCGACGACGAGAAGCCGGTCGCGCAAATCTGCCACGCGCCGCTCGCGCTCGCCTCGAGCGGGGTGCTCGAGGGCAGGCGCAGCGCCGCGTATCCGGCGCTCGAGCCGGACGTCCGGGCTGCGGGGGCGGAGTTCGTGGACGGAGAGGCCGTCGTCGACGGCGTCATGGTCTCCGCGCGCGCGTGGCCGGACCATCCGGCGTGGATGCGCGAGTTCATGCGGCTCCTCCGCCAGCACGCGCCGGTGGAGCCGGTTCGCGAGACCGCAACCGTCTAGGACTTTGCAACAGACTGTTGCAAAGTCCGGGCTCGAGTCGCTGCTCGGGCCGGGCGCGGTCCTGACGCCGCCTCCGGCTGCCTACCTCGCCGACGAGACCGAGCGGCGCGGGCTCACCGGCCGCGCGGACGCGGTCGCGCGGCCGGCGAGTGCCGAGGAGGTCGCGCGCGTCGTCGCGTGGTGCTACGAGCACGACGTTCCGATCGTCCCGCGGGGCGGCGGCACGGGGTTCGCCGGCGGCGCCGTCCCGCTGGACGGCGGCGTCGTCCTCTCCCTCGAGCGGCTGACCCGCGTGCGCTCGTTCGAGCCCCTCCTCTGGCGCATGAACGTCGAGGCGGGGGTGCGGACGGCCCAGGTGCGGAGGATCGCCCGCGAGAGCGGCCTCTTCTTCCCGCCCGACCCGGGCGCGGCCGAGCAATCCCAGATCGGCGGCAACATCGCCACGAACGCGGGCGGCCCGCACGCGTTCAAGTACGGCGCCACCGGCGCCTGGGTGACGGGGCTCGAGGCCGTCATCCCGCCCGGGGAGGTCGTCGCGGTGGGTGGCCCGATCCGGAAGGACGTCGCCGGCTACGACCTCAAGAGCCTGCTGATCGGCTCGGAGGGCACGCTCGGCGTCGTCACGGCCGCCTGGCTGAAGCTGCTGCCCGCGCCGGAGGCGAGCCTGCCCGTCGCCGCCTTCTACGCCGGCACGGCCGCCGGCTGCGAGGCCATCGAGCGCGTCTTCGGCAACGGCCTGCGCGTTGCGGCGCTCGAGTTCCTCGACGCGGCGACGCTCGAGCTCGCCGGCCGCGGCTTCCCGGGCGGAGTCCCGGCCGGCGCGGCGTTCCTCGTCATCTCCGAAGCCGACGGGACGGCGGTGGAGGCGACCCGGCTGCGAGAGGAGCTGACCGACGTGCTGGCGGAAGATGCGCTCGCTGTTCGCGCTCCCGAGGAGCCCGGCGCAGTCGTCGACCTCTGGCGCTGGCGTGACGGCCTCTCGATCGCGGTCAGCGCGCATCGTGGCGGAAAGGTGAGCGAAGACATCGTCGTCCCGCTCGACCGGCTCGGGGAGGCGATCGAGGAGACGCTCGCCATTGGCCGGCGGCACGACCTCGACGCATGCAGCTGGGGGCACGCAGGCGACGGCAACCTCCACTCGACGTTCCTCGTTTCGCCCGAAGACGGAGAGCAGCTGGCCCGCGCCGAGCGCGCCGCCGATGAGCTCTTCGGGCTTGCCGTGCGGCTGGGCGGCTCCGTCTCCGGCGAGCACGGCGTCGGCTGGGTGAAGCGCGGCCAGCTGGCGCGGCAATGGGAGCCGAAGGCGATCGAGCTTCACGACGAGGTCAAGCGCCTCTTCGACCCGAAGGGGCTGCTGAATCCCGGGAAGAAGCTCGCCCGAGGCTAGGCCCACCAGGGGTTCCCCCACGTAACTAACCTTCGAGCATGCCGCGGATCGAGGGGTACGCGTTCGGTCGGGTGCTCGTCGACGGCGAGGAGCACACGAAGGACGTGATCGTCCTTCCGCATCGCGTCGTCGGAGGCTGGTGGCGGCGGGACGGGCACGCGCTGGTCCTCGAGGACCTCGAGGAGGTCGTCGACGAGCTCCCCGAGCGGCTGATCATCGGCACCGGCGCCGACGGGCGGATGCGGCCCGATCCCGGCACCATCGAGCAGCTGCGGGTGCGGCAGATCGAGGTCGAAAGCCTGCGCACGCCTGACGCCGTCAAGCGCTACGGGGAGCTCGACGCGGCCCGCACGGCGGCGGCGCTCCACCTGACCTGCTAAGCGCGTCTAACGGAATGACTATTCGAGCTCTGCGACGAGCTCGAGCGTGCTGGGCTCGAATCCGTCGAGGAGTTCGCGAAGCCGCTGGACTCGCTCCTGCCAGCCGGCGAGAGCGCGCCAGCCCTCGATAGCGTCCTGGCTTTCCCACGGGCCGAAGCTGATGAAGCGGTTCGGCGCGCTGCTATCGCGCAGCAACTTGGCCCAGATGCTGCCGGGGACCTCGCGCCCGGTCCATTCAGCGAGCTCTGTCCACGCAGTCACGAACTGCTCTTCGTGCCCCGGCGTCACGGTCCAGATTCCGTGGGTGTACGGCTGGCCCATTTCCCGTCCTCTCAGTTGGCTGGACGACGAGCATTACCGGGTAGTCAGCGCGCCGTCAACTCGTCACAGCAAGATCCATCGTTACACGGCCAGAGCGCCTCTCGGAGACCACCAGCAGCAGCCGCCGGAGCCGGGCTTTAGCCCGGCGGGAGGCTCACCACGACAGCTCCCTCCGAAGCGAGCCAGCTCGGCCGGCTCCTGAAACTGCTGCCGACCGAGGCCGCTCGCAAGGAGGGGGCTCGTGGGGGAACCAGGGGTTCCCCTACGGCTAGAGCGCCTCTCGGAGACCACCAGCAGCAGCCGCCGGAGCCGGGCTTAGCCCGGCGGGAGGCTCACCACGACAGCTCCCTCCGAAGCGAGCCAGCTCGGCCGGCTCCTGAAACTGCTGCCGACCGAGGCCGCTCGCAAGGAGGGGGCTCGTGGGGGAACCAGGGGTTCCCCCACGCCTAAGGAATGCGATGAAGGAGGGCCTCCCGCGGAGTCATGCTCCGCGCGTCCTCGAAGAGACGAAGGGAGGCCCCTACATGTTGTACGCCGGATTGGATCTCAGCCGCAAGCGTCTCGACTTCCACCTGCTAGATCAGGTGGGAGTGAGCGTCGAGGTGGGCGCGGCTCCGCCGGATGCCGACGGCTTGCGCACGCTCGCCGCCCGGCTCGCCCGCTTCGGTCTGCCGATCCGGGCCGCGATCGAGTCGATGAACGGGGCGCGGTTCGTGCACGACCAGCTCGAGCTGCACGGCTGGGAGGTCGAGATTGCCGACGCGGTCAAGATCAAGGGGCTAGCGCCGCTAGCCTGCAAGACCGACCGCATCGACGCCTGGGTGCTGGCGGAGCTGTCACGCCGGGAGCTGGTACCGGCGATCTGGCTCCCCGACCCCGCCGTGCGGGCCGAGCGAGAGCGGGCGCGCTTTCGTTTGCACCTCGTCCGGCACCGCAGCAGCCTCAAGCAGCGCGTGCACGCGACCCTGCTCGCGCACGGCAAACCGTGCCCGCTCTCCGACCTCTTCGGCGCCGCCGGCCGGGCGCTGCTGGCGCGGCTCGAGCTGCCCGAGCCCTGGGCCGGAAGCGTCGAGGCGAGCCTGTACCTGATCGACGAGCTCGAGCGCCAGATCCGCGCCTGTGAGCGCGAGCTGCGCCGGCTCGGCGCCGACCACCGCTACGTGCCGCTGCTGACGACGGTGCCCGGGATCGCCTGGGTCCTCGCCTACACGATCGCCGCGGAGATCGGCGACATCGGCCGCTTCCCCACCCCAACCAAGCTGACCGGCTACACCGGTCTCTGCCCGCGCGTCTACCAGTCCGGCGACAGCGACCGCCGCGGCCCGCTCGCCAAGCAGGGACCCAAGTATCTCCGCTGGGCGCTGATCGAGGCGACCACCCACGCCTGCAAGCACCCCACCTACAACAAGCGCTACCAGCGCACCAAAACGCGGCTCGGCAAGCAGCGCGGGCCGAAGGTCGCCCAAGTCGACCTCGCCCGCCGCCTCGCCGAGGCGATCTGGCACATGCTCACCCGCAACCAGCCCTTCGCTCCGGCAGGCGCCACGAGCCCCCTGGCCGCCTGACGGTCCTTAAGGAGATGCGCTACCGGAGCGAACCTCCCATCACACCTGATCCTCCCGCCAGGAGGCGATAGAGAGATGAGCCACGCTCACCACCCACAACGCGAACACCCGCCCTGACCGGGCGATACGACCAACGCGCACTTGACCAGCGGCCCTCCTTCATAGAGAGGGGGCTCGTGGGGGAACCAGGGGTTCCCCCGCGACTAACAGGCGGGGCGTCGGCGGGCTTTCGGCAGTACAACCGCCGGCCGCCAGGCTGGGTCGAGCGCGCCGTAGGAACGTGAGCGAACGACGACGCGTTCAGCGCCACCGGCGCTCGGCACAACGACGACGGCGCTTCCGGTCGAGGTCCCCCGAGCGAAGGCGATCTGCCGCCCCGTGGGCGACCAGGCCGGCCTCGATTCGGGCTCGCGCGTCGCGGTGAGACTGCGGGCACCGCTGCCGTCGGCGTTCGCGATCACGACGTCGCCCGCCTCGGCCAGACGCGAGGCGTACGCAACGTAGGCGATCTTCGAGCCGTCCGGCGACCATGCTGGGTCCGTCGCCTGGGCCGCAAGAACGCGCCGGCCGCTCCCGTCGGCGTTGACGACGACGATGTGGCTCGATCCCCCCTGGCGAGGCGCATCGATGTCGACTTGTTCCGCAAAGGCGATCCGGCGGCCGTCGGGCGACCAGGTCGGTCTGCTGAGGAGGCCCGCCCGGGTCGCCACTTCCGCGAGGATGCGGCCCGCCGCGGCGCTTGCGACGACGACGCGCGAGCCCCGGTCCCGGGAGACGTAGGCGATCCGCAGCCCGTCGGGCGCCCAGGCCGGATCTGCGTTTGCGCTTGCCGATCTGAGCTCGTGGACGACACGTCCGCGCGTGTTGGCGACGAGGATCCGAACGGCCGCCCCGCCGGCCGCGCCGCGGGCGAAGACGACGAAACGTCCGTTGGGAGACCAGGAAGCGGCCCGATCTTCCCTGCGCGGCGTCAGGCGCACGCGCCGTGAGCCGTCGGGTCGAGCGAGGCAGAGGCCGCCGCTCGAGCCGCCGGGGTGTCCCGGCCCGTAGACGACGGAATACGTCAGGAGCGACGGCGGGCGCGACAAACCCGCGGCGGTCGCACCGGCGACCGCGACCGAGGCCACGATTCCGCCAAAGGCAACGAGCCGCTTCACCTCGGAGTGAGGGTACCCCCGCGGGGCCCGGCGAAAACCCTACGGGCCCGCCGAAGCGGGCCCGTAGGATCGGTGACAACCGCAGGTCAGCGGCAGCTGGGGAACTTGAACGTGCCGATGCGCGTTCGCCAGGCCGCCAGCTCCGTGATCGCGTAGTACTCGTTCATGTAGTAGAAGGTGCAGTCGTCGCGCGGGTCGACGCTCAGCGACGTGTAGTCGCCCCAGCGCGAGTTGGTCGTCAGCTGCGACCCGCTTCCGTTCTGGAGAGTCGCCTCGCCCTGCGAGAGGTCGCCGAGCGGGTCGCCCGCCAGGCGCCCGGCGTAGCGGATGCCCGGGAAGACGTTGGTCCCGTTCACGACGCTGTAGCCGGCGGCGAGGTTGCCGTTCTTGTCCTGCGCGACGCTGCCCATCCAGCGGTGGACGCCGTCGTTCGGAGCGTACGTGCCCTGCTGGTAGATGACCGGATTCTGTGGGTTCCGGATCTCGTACCAGCGAACTCCGGCTACGTGGTCGCGCGCCTCGACCGACTGGTTCGTGACTAGCGACTCGTGCGTCTTGAGGTTCCGGTACTGGAGCCGGAACGTCGGTCGCTGCCGGTACGAGAGGATGTCGAGGTACTGCACCGGATTGACGACGCCGGGCTGCGGCAGGCAGTCACGGCTGCCGGGGGAGCACGGATAGTTCGAGTCGAACTCCGCGGTCGGCAGCTGCGCCTCCACCTCGAACGTCGAGTCAGCCGGGTGGGCAAAGTCGACGTCGGCCGCGAAGACGTTGAGCGCGTCGAACGGTGCTGAGTAGCCATAGTCGTCGTCCATCGTCCCCACGAAGTACTCGGGGCTGTGTGGAGGCGGCATCCGCTTCCCGTCGAGGTCGGCGGGCAGGATCCCGTCGCCCAGGAGGTAGAGGGGATCGACGCCGTCCACGAGGTAGAACGAGACCACCGTCGGGTTCGGGTCGCCCTCGACCAGCTGGTGCCGGTTGATCGCGTAGACGCCGATCTGATACTCGATCGTCGGCCCGAACTCGCGCGTCGTGATGTAGAGCCCGTTGGGCATCAGGCCGTACTTCGGGTAGTCCGGGAAGAACTCGCCGGTCGAGAAGGCATAGCGGTAGTACGACCCGAGCGGATCCTCGGTCGTCGAGACCGCGACGCAGTTGAAGTACTCCGGCCCGGCCGTCGTGAACTGGGTCAGGATCCAGCGGTTCGAGATCTCGTCGTAGACGACGACCGGGTCGCCGCTCGGATCCGTGCAGTCAGGGACGCTGAAGCCCTGCCAGAGCGAGCCCGTGTCGGCCGGCCCGTAGAGCAGCGTTCCGGTCTTCGTGTAGATGGCGAAGGTCAGGTTGACCATCGCGATGTAGTTGTGCTGGCCCACGTCGCCGTTCGGATCAGGCGGGTTGACGCGGAACCCGAAGATGCTGAGGTTGTCCGCGTTGGTCGGCCCGTCGAACGAGAACAGCGGCCCAGGCATCGCGTTCGGGGTGGTCCCGCCCTGAAGCGCTCCGTCGCGCTGGTGCGTCTTGTTTGCGACCGGCCCCATCAACGAGCGATCGGTCGCCACCTGCGTCATGAACCCGGCCTGTGCTCCGCCGCCGGGCGCGATCACCGGCATGTCACGGAGCGCCGGGCTCTTGTCGAACGCGACCGCCCCTCCGACTGTTGGCCGAAGCGGCCCCAACCCGCCGCCGCTACCCGCGATCGCGGGCCCGGCTGCGAGTGCAAGAGCCGCCACGGTTGCGGCCAGTACGGCCGCTGCAATTCTCCGCATCTCTCCTCCTATCCCCGTTGGACTAGCGGCGCATCCCTAACACACCTTGCGGGCCCGGGCAACGTGTGAACCGCGCCCGCGCCGGTAGTCTCGAGGCCGAGATGAGGGAGATCGTCCCCGATATCAAGCGCTGGCGCGCCCGCGGCGACGGCAGGATTGCGGTCGCGACCGTCGTCGCCGCACGTGGCTCGGCCCCTCGGCCGATCGGCTCGAAGCTCGCCGTCTCCGAGCAGGGCGAGCTCGCCGGATCGGTCTCGGGCGGCTGCGTCGAGAACGAGGTCTACGAGGAGTCGCGCGCGGTGCTCGGGGGCGGGCCGCCGAAGCTTCTTTCCTACGGCATCTCGGATGAGCAGGCCTGGAGCGTCGGGCTGCCGTGCGGCGGCGAGATCGATGTCTTCGTCGAGCAGCTCACCTGGGCCGAGCTCGACCCGCTGCTCGAGCTGGTCGAGCGCAACGAGCGGGCGGTCTCCAGCACGGTGATCGAGGGCGACGCGATCGGAGAGAGGGCTCTGTCACCCGGGGAGCTGGGTCGGACGGGGGTGCGCGACAACGTCTTCTACGAGGCCTTCGGCCCGCCGCCGCGCCTGCTCGTCTTCGGTGCCGTCGACACGGCTCAGGCGCTCTGCGCCGCGGCGAAGCAGCTCGGCTGGCGGACGATCGTCGCCGACGCTCGCGGCAAGTTCGCCACCACCGAGCGCATGCCGAGCGCCGACGAGCTGCTCGTCGAGTGGCCGGAGGAGGTGCTCGCGCGCGTGAAGCCGGACCAGGACACCGCCGTCGTCGTCCTGACGCACGAGGACCGCTTCGACATCCCCGCGCTCAAGGGTGCCCTGGAGACGGACGCGTTCTACGTCGGCGCGCTCGGCGCTCGCCGCAACCAGGCTCGCCGCCGCGAGCGGCTGCTCGAAGAAGGCGTGGCCGCGGAGGACATCGACCGGATCGCGGGCCCGGCCGGGCTCGACATCGGAGCGCACACGCCGGCCGAGACCGCGCTCTCGATCCTCGCCGAGGTCCTCGCCCGCCGCGCCGGGCGCTCCGGCGGCGCGCTGAAGGAGTCGAAGGGCCGCATCCACGCCGAGCCCGCGCGGACCTAGCGGGTGCCCCACCCAGCAATACATGCCGGCTTCTGGCCCGCGATCACGCGGCGCCAGAGCCCACCCTCGCCCTTGCCAAGGCTTCTAGCCTTGGCCGCGGACGAGTGCGGCCTCTGGCTTGGTGCTCGTGACCCAGAAGCTCGGCGGCATTACTGAGTGGGGCACTCTTCTCATCAAACTCTCATCTTCGCGTGAGATCCTGCGCGAAGGGTGAGGATCCTCATCGTCGAGGACGACGTCAAGATGGCGGGGCTGCTCCGTAGGGGGCTGCGCGAGGAAGGGGTCGCGGTCGACGTCGCCGGGCGCGGCGAGGACGCGCTCTGGATGGCAAGCGCGACGGAATATGACGCCCTCGTCCTCGACGTCATGCTTCCGGGAATCGACGGCTTCGAGACCTGCCGGCGCCTGCGCGCGGACGGCGTCTGGGCGCCTGTTCTCATGCTGACCGCGCGAGACGCGGTCGGCGATCGGGTCGCCGGGCTCGACAGCGGCGCTGACGACTACCTGACGAAGCCGTTCTCCTTCTCCGAGCTGCTTGCACGCTTGCGTGCTCTGGTGCGCCGAGGCTCGCCGGAGCGGCCGGCGATCCTCTCGATCGGCGACCTGCGGCTCGACCCCGCTCTGCGCCGGGTCTGGCGCGGCGATGCGGAGATCGAGCTTTCGCCACGGGAGTTCGCCCTGCTCGAAGCGTTCATGCGCCATCCGGGTGAGGTCCTCTCGCGTTTCCAGCTGCTCGAGAGAGTCTGGGATCTCGAGTACGAGAACCGCTCGAACGTCATCGACGTCTACCTGCGCTACCTGCGCGAGAAGATCGACCGCCCCTTCGGTGTCGAGAGCCTCGAGACGGTGCGGGGCGTGGGCTACCGCCTCCGCGAGGACGGGGGGACGCGATGAGCCGCCTGCCCGTGCGCCTCAGGCTGACTCTCACCTTCACCGTCGTGATGGCCGTTGTGCTTGGCCTGACCGGGCTTCTCCTCTACAGCCGGTTCGCCTCGGAGCTCAAGAGCACCTTCGACGATGGGCTACGCTCGCGCGCCGACGAGGTCGCGGCTCTGGCCCGCAGGGCCGGGCCCGGCCTGGGGACGACGACCGTGCCGCCGCTGGCCCAGGAGAAGGAGAGTTTCGCGCAGATTCTCGACGCTCAGGGGAACGTGGTGTACGCCACCCCGCCCCTGGGCAGGCGCCCAGTGCTCGACGCGGGCGAGCTCCGCGAGCTGCGGCGGTCGAAGTTCCTCGACCGCGACTCGCTGCCAGGAGTGGGCGATCCCGTTCGATTGCTCGCGCGGCCGTTGCATGGCAGGCGACTTGTCGTCGTGGTCGGCGCCACCCGGGACGATCGCGACGAGGCGCTCGCGTCCCTCGCCGCGCTGCTGTTCGTCGGTGGTCCTGTTGCGCTGCTGCTCGCGTCGCTGACGGGGTACGGAGTCGCCTCGGCCGCGCTGCGGCCCGTCGATGCGATGCGGCGCCAGGCCGAGGAGATCTCCGCCGTCGGCTCGGGCGACCGCCTCTCCGTTCCTCCAGCCGGGGACGAGCTCGGGCGGCTCGGCGTCACGCTCAACGAGATGCTGGCGCGGCTGGAGCGCTCGCTCGCCCGCGAGCGGCGGTTCGTCGCCGATGCCAGCCACGAGCTGCGCACCCCCCTCGCCCTGCTCAAGGCCGAGCTCGAGCTCGCCCGTCGAGAGGGCCGGTCTGTCGAAGAGCTCTCCGCGGCCGTCGGGTCGGCCGCAGATGAGGCCGATCGGCTCATCCGGTTGGCGGAAGACCTGCTCGTCCTGGCGCATCTCGACGAGGAGGATCTGCCGGTCCACGCGGAGGGGCTCGAGCTCGACGATCTCCTCGCCGGCGCCACGCGAGCGTTCGAGCGGAGAGCCTCGGAGGCAGGGCGCAGGCTCGTTGTCAACGCTCCAGGCGGCGTCACGCTCGAGGCCGACCGGTTGCGGCTCGAGCAGGCGGTCGGCAACCTGCTCGACAACGCGCTTCGCCACGGTGGCGGGACGATCGAGCTCGCGGCGGCGGTGGCCGGCGACCGCGTCGAGTTGCATGTCCGCGACGAGGGCGCCGGGTTCCCGCCCGACCTCCTCGAGCACGCCTTCGAGCGCTTCTCGCGGGCCGGGCCGGCTCGCAGCCGCGGCCACGCAGGCCTCGGGCTCGCCATTGTCGACTCGGTGGCCAAGGCTCACGGCGGCAAGGTCGGAGCTGTGAACCGCGCTCGGGGCGGCGCAGACGTGTGGATCGAGCTGCCTCTCACAGCCGTCTCATCTCGGGTCGCTATCAATGCGGCGCAAGCAGTCGACGAAGGAGGCAGACGATGAGAAGACCACGCAGGCTCATGATCATCGCGGGCGCCGCTGTTGCGCTCGCGGCCGGGCTGGCCGGGGTCGGACGGGCCGTCGGCGGCGACGATGGCGACGGGCAGGCGACGGGCCCGGCCGCCGCGCATGCCCGCGCGGCGGCGCTCAAGCTGATCCCGGGCGGCAAGGTCAACGCCGTCGAGCGAGACTCCGAGAACGGCGCCACCTGGGAGGTCGAGGTCACTCGGCCCGACGGCGGCACCGTGGATGTCCGACTGGACGCCGACTACAAGCTCGTCGTCGTCGAGGGTGACAGCGAGAACAAGAACGACTCCGGTTAGCCATGCGCACTCTGCTGGCCTCGATCGCCCTGCTCGTTCCACTCGCGGCCGGCTGCGGATCGCAGAAGTCGCCGTCCCTTCCCCGGGGCGCTGAGACGGTGAAGCTCGACCCCGCCGACTTCAGCGCGCAGATCGACAACCCGTACTGGCCGATGCGTCCGGGGGACAGTTGGATCTCCCGGGAGGGCAAGGCGCGCGTCGAGGTCACTGTCACGAGCCGGACGAAGGAGATCATGGGCATCCAGGCCAGAGTCGTCCACGACGTCCTGACCGAGGACGGGGAGGTGAAGGAGGACACCTTCGACTGGTACGCCCAGGACGCGGACGGAAACCTCTGGTACATGGGCGAGAACACAAAGGAGTTCGAGAACGGCAAGGTCGTCAGCACCGAAGGCTCCTGGCAGGGCGGCGTGGACGGCGCCCAGCCGGGTGTCCTCCTGCCCGCCGAGCCGAAGGTGGGGCTGGCCTACCGCCAGGAGTACTACAAGGGCCAGGCCGAGGACGCCGCCGAGGTGCTGAGCGTGGACGCGAGCGAGAAGGTGCCGTACGGATCCTTCGACCACCTACTCGAGACCAAGGAGTACACCCCTCTGGAGCCCAAAGTCGTCGAGCACAAGTACTACGCGAAGGGAGTCGGGCCGATCCTCGCGATCACCGTCTCCGGCGGCTCGGACCGCGAAGAGCTCGTCCAGTTCTCCGGCCCGTCCCGCGGCTGAGCCGCCCTCTGTTACGTCTATCCTCACGAATCATGGAGCAGCGACTCAGTGTCATAACGCTCGGGGTCGCCGACCTCGCGCGTGCGCGCGCCTTCTACGAGGCGCTCGGCTGGTCGACGGGCGCCGGGCCAGACGACGACGTCGTCTTCTTCCAGGCGGGCGGCATGGTCGTCGCGCTCTGGGGCCGGTCGCAGTTGGCAGAGGACAGCGGAGTCACCGAGGGCGAGGGCTGGGGCGGCATCACCCTGGCGCACAACGTACGGTCACCCTCCGAGGTGGATAGCTTGATGTCGGAGGCTGCAGGCGCGGGGGCGACAATCACGCGTCGGGCGGGCGACACATTCTGGGGAGGCTACTCGGGAGTCTTCCTCGACCCGGACGGCTATCCGTGGGAGATCGCTCACAACCCGCACTGGACGATCGCGGAAGACGGCTCGGTCACGCTCGCACCGTGACCGTGAGGCAGTTGGCGTGCTGCCAGCCCGAGGAAGGCAGGCAAGATATCGGAACCGGGTGGTGCTCCTCTCCCCCTAAGCGGCACGCTTAGACCCCGAACACCAACCGGCTCCCTATGTGAGATGCCGGCGGCGGAATGATCCTTCCGCTGAGCCCACTGAGTTACGGCAGGTGCATCACGACGTTCACGACCGTGCCGTTCGGGTCGCGGACGAAGAAGCGGCGCATGCCCCACGGCTCGTTCGTTAGCGGATGGACGATCTCGAGCCCGCGCTCGACGGCCTTCGCGTGAACGGCGTCGACGTCCTCCACCTCGATCGAGACGTCCGGATGCACCGGCGCCGTCGCGTCCTTCACGATCATGCTGATCTGCGCCGTCTCGTTGCTGGGCGAGCTGAAGCTGAGGATCCAGCCGAGGTCCATCCCGACCTCGAGCCCGATCACGTCCTCGTAGAACTCCCGGCTCTCCTCGAGCCGCTCGGACTTGATGTTGGGGACGATCCGTCGGATCTTCACGCCTCACTATCCTCCCACGATGGAGCAACGAGCCGGCAAGGAGCAGCTCCTCAACGTCTGGGACTACGAGCGCGCCGCTGAGGCGCGCCTCGATCCGGCCGCGTTCGGTTACTTCGCCGGCGGCGCGAACGACGAGTGGACGATGCGCGAGAACCTCGCCGCCTTCACGCGCTGGGTGTTGCGGCCGCGCATGCTCGTCGACGTCTCGGAAACGACCGCAGCGACGACGGTGCTCGGCACCGAGGTCAGCCTGCCCGTGCTCGTTGCGCCGGTCGGCTTCCAGCGCATGGCGCATCCCGACGGCGAGGCGGCGATGGCGCGCGGGGCGGACGCGGCAGGAACCGTGATGTGCCTGTCGACGCTCGCCACGGCCACGATCGAGGACGTCGCCGCCGCGGCGCCGGACGGAGCGCGCTGGTTCCAGCTCTACTGGTCGACCGACCGCGGCGTCGTGCGCGACATGGTCGAGGGCGCCCAGAGGCAGGGCTACCGTGCGGTCGTGCTCACGGTCGACCTCCCGGTGCTCGGACGCCGAGAGCGCGACCTCCGGACGGGGTTCGAGATTCCCGAGGAGGTGCCGGTTCCCGCATTCCTCGCGCTTGCCGGAGCGTCCGGGCAATCCCTCGACCAGATCAATTGGCTGGTGGACAAGTCGCTGTCCTGGCGCGATCTCGAGTGGCTGCGCTCGCTCTCGTCGCTGCCGCTTCTCGTCAAGGGCATCCTCACCGCCGAGGACGCGGTGCTCGCGTGCGAGGCGGGAGCCGAGGGCATCGTCGTCTCGAACCACGGCGGCCGCCAGCTCGACGGCGTGGCGGCTTCGCTCGACGCGCTGCCCGAGGTGGTCGAGGCGGTCGGCGACCGCGCGGAGGTCCTGCTGGACGGGGGCATCCGGCGCGGAACCGACGTCGTCAAGGCGCTTGCGCTCGGTGCACGGGCCGTGCTCGCGGGACGCGCACCGCTGTGGGGGCTCGCGGTCGGCGGCGCCGAGGGCGTGCAGCGGGTGCTCGAGCTCCTCCGCGATGAGATCGAGCTCGCGTTGGCGCTCTGCGGCTGCCCGTCGCCCGCCGATGTCACGCGCGCACACGTCGGCCGCGCGAGCGCTCAGCGAGCGCGGGCGAAGTAACTCTGCCCTGCCCGGAGCCGGACGCGGCGCCGCCGCACGAAGTCGAAGACCTCGACGCGACCGGACCGGACGCGGACGAGCGTCCCGTTGCACCGGTCCTCCGTGAGCCACGCCGTCCCTCGGACGGACGCGGAAGAGTAGCGCCCCCTCGTCCGGAACCGGCCTTTCGCGCTCCCCCACACGCGGCGCTTGCGTCGCCGAGCCGTCTGGTCCATCTCGCTGAGCCGACGTGGCCCCGGACAAGCGAGCGGGGCGGAGAGCCGGAGTGTGGTGAGCGGTCTCCGGCCGGCTGCCTGCGTGAGCAAAAACTGACCCTGGTAGAAGTCACCCTTCTCGGTCCTGCCGCCGCCCGCAGCGACGGTCATCCGCACGCGGCCGCGGGTCGCGTCGAGCTCGGACCCCATGGGGATCTGCGTGAGCTCCGTCAGCGGGACGAACTTGGTAGTGCCCCGCACGCGGACGGTGACCACGCCGCTCACGGGCGCGATGTTCGCCGTCTTCCCGACTTGAGGCGGCGGCGGCCCAGCCGTGGCCGAGCCCCAGTCGACCGTCGTCTCGGTATCGACATTCAGCCGCGTGACCCCGGAGCCGTCGGCGTTCATGACGTAGAGCTCCTCCTGGAACGGCCCGGCGGGATCGTTGACGAGCGCGATCTTCGTGCCGTCGGGAGACCACGAGGTCTCCCACAGCTCGCGGAACCCACTCGCGATCTGGGTGAGCCCGGTGCCGTCGGCGTTGATTACCGAAATCGCACCGAGAGACTGGACAGCGAGCCGCGTTCCGTCAGGCGCCCACGTAACGCCCCTTCCGGATGTCAGCAGCCTCGGCTGGGAGCCATCGGCGTTGACGATGTAGACGTTGCCGCCGTTCGTGAAGGCGATCCTGCTCCCGTCCGGCGACCACTCGGGGTCCGCAACGTGGATGTCCAGCGACGGTGTCAGGACCGCGAGCCCGCTCCCGTCGGCGTTCACGACGAAGAGACGCACGAACCTATCTCCCACCGCCCGCCGCGCAAAGGCGATTCTTCGGCCGTCTGGCGACCAGGTGGGGCCCGAGTCCGACGACAGCGTCGTCACGCGCCTGGCGCCTGTGCCGTCGGTTCGGACGACCCAGACGCCCCCGTTCGCGACGATGGTGTTCACGAATGCGAGCCGCTGCCGGTCCGGCGCCCAGGCCGGCTCCGAGGCGCGCACCGGCAGGCCGCTCGTGACGGCCCGCGCGCCGGTGCCGTCGGGACTGACGACCCAGAGGTGTGGCGACAGCGTGTAGGCGAGCAGCCCGTTCGTGCCGGGGAACGTCGTCTGCCGTGCCGGCCCGAGATCGGCGAGCAGAGCCAGGGCAAGCATGACCGCGCCTCCCACGCACGCCAATCGCCGCCAAGTCGTCATGCGTGCGGATCGTCCTTTGATCAGCCGAGTCTGGCCGCCGGCAGTACCGGCGTCAAGGCCGCCCTAGTGGGCCACTGATGGGCGAGCGAAGCCGGCTTCGGCGCGACGGCGGGCAAGTCTCTTCGTCTCGGCGAGGAAGCGTGCGCAGTCCGACTCGTAGCGGGCCGAGACGAACTGCCCGCGGGGAGACGGGGCGGGCAGCGACGGCTCACCTGAACCATCGGCCCGCTGGCCGCGGACGTCCTGAATCTCGACGGTAGCCTTCACCGCCACCTCCTTGCTCTCGGGAGTTTTCCCCGGTGGCGGCGCTCCTTGACCTGCCGAACCACCTTCGCCGATGGTAGACACCCGGCTTCGCGGCCGCTACGGCATCAGCTCGCTCGTCGAGAAGCCGTAACCGCTATTTACGGTTGCGAGCCCGTTGAGCTCTTGCTGTTCGGTCCTTCCGCCGTAACGAGTGCCTCGGCAAGAGCGCGTAGGGCGGCGGCGAGCCGGTCGCGCACGACGCGAGCGGTTGCGACGCTCATCCGATTCGTGTCGGCAAGCTCCCGAGCGAGGTCGCTCTCGACCGCTCTCGCCGCCGCGGCGACCGATTCCAGTTGCTCGACCACGACGCGGATCTGGTCGAACTCCACGGCCCGTGCCGCCCGCGCGGCGTCCTCGAGTGTCTCGATGTGCTCGCGGATGTGGTTGATATCCAAGAGGATGGAGTGCGCCTCTTCCGCACTGACCTCTTCCCGCTGCCCCGGGTCCAACGCCTCGAGGATGGAGCGCTCCTCTTCCATGTCACCCATTTCCCGACCCTCCTTTCTAGGTCCGGGAACGAGGCTAGTCGACGATCGCGATCCAGTCGAGGGCGCCGCTCGCAATTTGCGAAATGGGACAGGAAGGATCCTCGGAAGAGCCGCGACTTCGGGGGTCATCGCACCGCGAGCATCGCAATTTAGGCGAGGTCAAGGACGAGTAGCAGGGCGTCTTCGACGCTTCGCATCTCGTCGAGCGTGACGTGTCCCACCTGCTTGCCGAGGGCGCGCGCGTCGACGGCGCCGACCATCTCGCACATGACCCGTGTCGGCTCCTCGTCGATGGATACCTCTGGGTGAAAGCTCGCCGGCGGCGTCGAGCGGGAGGTTGGGCAGATAACGATCGTGGAAAGCGCGAGGAGATCGTCCGCCTGGACGATCACCGCATAGCGCGGGCCGTGCTGGACTCGACCGCGCCGCCGGGGCAGCGCGATCTCGTGCAGGTCACCCCGGACCACGCAGCTGCTCCATGAGCTCCGCGACCTCGCGCGCCTCGCGCACATAGCCACGGTCCTTCATGAGCGCCCTCGCCTCTGCCGCGAGCCCGCGACGCCGCCGTTCGCGCTCCGCGGTCTCCGCGATGGCCTGGCGGGCTGCCTCGGCACGCGTGATCCCGCGACGCCGTGCGATCTCGTCGAGCTCACGAAGACCGTCGTGGCCAAGGCGGAGCGAGAGTGGCGGAGGCGCAGGCATGTGCTGAGTGTAGCGCGATTTGCACTACGCCATTCCAGGCATGGCCAGGGTGCCCCGTGCGGGCTGCCTCAGACGGTTTCGACGGCGAACAGGCGCCACTCGCCGGGGACGCCCTTCAGCTCGACAGCGCCTCGTTCGCGGAACTCGATTCCGGAGCCGGCGACGAGGTCCTTGACGGTGCTCGAGACCATGACCTCGCCGGGAGCCGCCTCGGCCGCGACACGCGCGCCGATGTGCACCGCGATCCCGCCGACCTTCCCGTTCATCTGTTCGCACTCGCCCGTGTGCAGCCCGGCTCGCACCTCGAGGCCGAGCTCGCCAACGCTCTCGCTGATCGCACAGGCACAACGGACCGCTCGCGCGGGGCCGTCAAATGAGGCAAAGAAGCCGTCGCCGGCCGTGTCGAGCTCGCGGCCGCGAAAGCGAACGAGCTGCCGCCGGATGAGCGCATGGTGACCGTGGAGCAGCTCCCTCCAGCCCGCATCCCCGAGCTCCGCCGCTTTCGCGGTCGAGCCGACGATGTCCGTGAAGAGGACGGTGGCGAGCACCCGGTCCGGCTCCGCCTCCTCCCACGCCCGCTCCTCCCACGTCTCGGTCAGGAACTCCTGGATCGCGCGCACGTACGACTCCGAGTCGCCGGCGAACGGCACATGGTCGGTGCCGGGAAGCTCGACGTGTCTCGCGCCGGGGATGAGACGCGCTGCGAGCCGGGATCCTTCGCGAAGGAACTCGCCCTCCTCGGCTCGGTTGACGACGAGCGTCGGCACCCGAGTGGCCGGGAGCACGTCGCGGACATCGATGTCCTTGTTCATCTGGTTGAGCGCGTCGAAGGCCCCCGGGCTCGCACCTTGCCTGAAAAGGGTGACCAGTCCCTGGAGGTTCTCCTCGTCGAGGGTGGGAGCGATCGACTGCACGATCTCCCGGATGAACTCAGGCTCACCCCAGCGTCGGCGCTCCTCCTCACAAACGCGATCCCACTCTTCCTCGGTCCAGCCCCAAGGAAAGTCGGGCGCCCACAGTGAGCGGATGTGCGCGCCGCAGAGCACGAGCGCCCAGAGTCGCTCCGGATAGGTGGCGGCGAAGACCACGCTCATCGGCGCTCCCTCGGAGAGGCCAAGCACCGCTGCACGCTCCGACCCGACGGCGTCCATGACGGCGCGCACGTCGTCCATCCGGGTCTCGATCGTCGGCGCGCCGGCAACCCGGTCCGACATGCCGGTCCCCCGCTTGTCGAAGACGATCAGGCGCGAGAACGAGGCAAGGCGCCGGTAGAACTCCGCCCACGCCGGGACTTTCCAACCCAGCTCGGTGTGAGAGACCGAGCCCGGCACGAAGACGAGGTCGAACGGGCCTTCGCCGACGACCTGGTAGGCGATGCTGACGTCGCCGCTGCGTGCGTAGCGGGTTTCGGGCTCCACTCGCATATTGTCGCGCGTCACGGTTAGATACGCGCATGCTCCTCGCCGCGGTGGAGTACGCACGGCCCGGGACCGTTGACGAGGCGATCCGCCTGCTAGGGACGAGCGCGAACGCGCGGCCGCTCGCCGGCGGGCAAACGCTGATCAACGTCATGAAGGCGCGAGCCGCCCAGCCCGACCTGCTCGTGGACCTCGCCGACCTCGCCGAGCTTCGCGGCGTCTCGCTTCGCGACGGCGCGCTCGAGATCGGCGCGATGACGACCTACGCCGACATGATCTCCTCGGCCGAGATCAACCGGGAGCGTCCCATCCTCGCCCGCGTCGCCTCGGAGATCGCCGACGTCCAGGTGCGGAACCGGGGCACGATCGGCGGCAATGTCTGCCTGAGCGACCCGACGAACCACTTCCCGCCGCTGATGGTCGCAATGAGCGCGACGATGAGGATTGCCGGCGCGGACGGCGAGCGCACGGTGCCCGCGGAGGAGTTCTTCCTCGGCGTCTACATGACCGCCGTCCAGCCCGGCGAGCTGCTGACGAAGATCTCGATCCCGCCCGCGAGCGGAGACGGCTTCGCCTCGGTCACGATCGGCCGCGAGGGCACCTGCATCGTCAACGCGGCGGCGACCAGGAACGGCGAGACGCGCGTCGCGATCGGCTGCGTGGCGGCCGTGCCGGTTCTGGGGACGGACAACCTCGACCCGCCGTCGGACGTGCACGGCTCGGCCGACTACCGGCGCCACCTCGCCAAGGTCCTCGCGGCCCGCGCGATCGAGGAGGCCTCCGCATGAACATCGCGGTCGAGATCAACGGCGAGAACTACGAGCGCGACGTCGAAGCGCGCCGCCTGCTCGTCCATCTCATCCGCGACGACATCGAACTGACGGGCACGCACGTCGGCTGCGACACCGGCAACTGCGGCGCCTGCACGATTCTCTTCAACGGCGTCGCGGTGAAGAGCTGCATGCTGCTCGCCGTCCAGGCAAACGGCGCGAAGATCGAGACCGTCGAGGGCCTAGCGCAGAATGGCGAGCTGCACGCCCTCCAGCAGGCGTTCTCCGAGCACCACGCCCTCCAGTGCGGCTACTGCACGCCGGGGCTGCTGATGAGCGCGAAGCACCTGCTCGACCACAACTCGAGCCCGACCGAGGCCGAGATCCGCAAGGCCATCCAGGGAAACATCTGCCGCTGCACCGGCTACGTGAACATCGTCGAGGCCATTAAGGCGGCGGCGAAGTGACCGAGACGACCGTCACCCCGGATCAGCCGATCACCGTCGAGGAAACCGAGGTCAAGCCCGGCTTCATCGGCACGAGCGTTCCGCGCAAGGAGGACAAGCGCCTCGTCCAGGGCCAGGGAGTCTTCTTCGACGACGTCAAGCGGCACGGGATGGGCTACGTCCACTTCGTCCGCTCGCCGTACGCGCACGCGGCTATCACCGCGATCGACGTTTCGAAGGCGATGGAGCTCGAGGGCGTCTACGGGACGCTGATCGGCGAGGAGGTCGCGGCGCTCACCGACCCGTTCTTCGAGCTCTCGACCCCGCCCGGCGCGGATATCAAGGACTACGCGCTCGCCGTCGGCAAGGTGCGGCACATGGGCGAGCCGGTTGCAGCCGTCTGCGCGACGACGCGCGAGCTGGCCCGTGATGCAGCCGACCTCGTCGAAGTCCAGTACGAGCCGCTCCCCGCGCTCGTCGACGGCGAGGCCGCCCTCGCCGAGGACGCGCCGATCCTGCACGAGGAGGCCGGCTCGAACGTCGTCTGGCAGGGCCTCTTCGACTGGGGCGACTTCGACGCCGCGCTCGCCGAGGCCGACCACGTCGTCAAGATCGACCGGCTCCACTTCGACCGCTTCTCCTCGACGCCGCTCGAGTGCTCGGGCTGCGTCGTCGAGTACGACCGGGGAACCGGCCAGTGGACGATCTTCGGCAACCACCAGATGCCCGGCGTGGGGGCGATCTGGATGGGCCCGGCGCTGCGCGTGGGCCTCGACAAGCTGCGCTTCGTCTCGCAGGACATCGGCGGCGGCTTCGGCAACAAGATCTGCCTCCACCCGCAGTTCACGGCCTGCTGCCTGCTCGCCCGCAAGCTGAATCGGCCCGTGCAGTGGACGGAGTGGCGCACCGACCAGCACACGGCGAACGCGCACGGGAACGAGCGGACGTTCCGCGACATCGAGGTGCCCGTGAAAGCCGACGGGACGATGCTCGGCTTCAAGGTGCGCGCGATCGACGACTGCGGCGCCTTCCCGCGCTACGAGCCGCTCGGCTGCATCATCTGGGCGCAGGTCACGCCGGGCCTCTACCGCTGGCGCAACATCCGCGTCGACTTCACGCAGGCCGTGACGAACAAGTCGCCGGTCAGCCCGAACCGCGGCTACTCGCGCATGCAGCACCTCTGGCTGACCGAGCGGATCATGGACATCGTCGCCCACGAGCTCGACCTCGATCCCGTCGAGGTGCGGAAGCGCAATTACGTGAAGGCCGAGGAGATGCCGTACGAGACACCGAACGGCTGCATCTACGACTCGGGCGACTACGCGCGCTGCCTGGACATCGCGCTCGAGCTGGTGGGGTATGACGGGATCGAGAAGCGGCGGGCCGATGCGGCGGCGCGCGGGAAACTGCTCGGCGTCGGCATCGGCTCGACTCTGGATTCCGGCACGAACAACTTCGGCCAGTCGCAGCTCCTGAACCCGGAGCTCCAGTTCTCGGGCAACAACGAGGTGGCGACGGTCAAGCTCGACATCCTCGGCGAGATCGTGGTCACGCTGGGGACGGTGCCCCAGGGGCAGAGCCACGAGACGGTCGCGGCGCAGGTCGTCGCCGACATCCTCGGCGTAACGCCCGACGACGTGCACGTGCGGCCCGGGCACGACTCGTACTGGAACTCGCACGCCGGCCTCTCCGGGACGTACGCGTCGCAGTTCGCGGTCACCGGGCTCGGCGCCGTGAAGGGCGCGACCGACATGCTGGCGGATCAGATCAAGCGGCTTGCCGGAGTGATCCTGGGGGGCGTCCCACCGGAAGAGATCGAGCTCGCGGAGGGTTTCGCGCGGATCAAGGGCAACCCGGACGCGGCGCTCCCGTTCATGGCCTGCGGCGCGATCATCAACGCGAACAACGCGGGCCTCCCGCCCGAGCTCGACGACGTCGACCTGAACTGCCGCTACATGTACCGGCCTCATTTCGACGTGCCCGACAAGGAGCGCAACTACGGGAACCTGACGCTGACGTACGCGACGCAGATTCATGTCGCCATGGTCGAGATCGACAAGGAGACGGGCGCGTACGAGATCGTCGACTACGCGGCCGTGGACGATTGCGGCAAGCGGATCCATCCGCAGATCGTCGAGGGCCAGGTGCATGGCGCAACCGCGCAGGCGCTGGGCGCGGCGATGTACGAGACGTTCCCGTACGACGAAGACGGGACGTTGCTCACCGCGAACTTCTACGACTACCACGTCCCGCACGCGCTAGACATGCCGCCGATGAAAACGGGCTACATCGAGAGCCCGTCGCCGTTTACCCCGCTGGGCGCAAAGGGCATGGGGGAGGGCGGCGGAGCGGGAATCCATGCCGTGTGCGCGGCGTTGCAGGACGCGCTGCGGGGGGCGGGCAACGCGATCGTCACGGACTCGCACAACCCGGGCTGGCGAGTGTGGGAGCTGCTGCAGAACCCGGACGAGTCGCGAGCCGGAGTCAAGGTCGAGTGAAAGTCGAAGGCACGAAGACCTTCGAAGCCCCGCGCGAGACCGTCTGGGAAGTCCTGAACGACCCAGCCCGAATGGCGAAAACGATGCCGGGAGTCCAGAGCTTCGAGGTCGCGGACGACCGCCACTGGAAAGCGAATGTCGTCATCCCGCTAGGCCTGGGCGGCCTGAAGATGTCGATCAACTTCGAGAAGACGGAGGAGCGAAAACCAGACTACGCGCGCCTGAGCGCCAAAGGCACGGGCGTGGGCGCGATGCTGAGCATGGACACCGAGTTCGAGCTGAGCGAGGCCGGCGGCGCCACAGAAATGAAGTGGCAAGCCGATGTCCATCTCCTAGGCCAAGTCGGCAGCATGGGCCAGCGAGTTCTGCAACCCATCGTCAACCAGCAGGTCCAGAATGTGCTAGGCGCGCTGGAAGTCCAGGTGCGAGAGGCCGCCGAGGCAGTCGAGCGGATCGGATCCTAGGCCGGCTCGCGCAGCGCATTCGCTCACGCTGGATCCGCCTTCGGCCGTTAGGCTCGGCATTACATGTCATGGAAAATCGCAGGCTCACTCGGAGCGCATCACCGCGACGGCTACGACTCAAACGGCTGGCTCTGGGAAATACGCGATAACGGAAACGCGCGACGCGTCCTCATTGACGTCACCCGCACGGCACATGCCATCAGCGCGGGCGAGGGGCCCCTTCCCGATGACACTCGCCTGGCAATCCGAACTGAAGGTCGAAGCGAAGTCGAGAAGGTCCTGGCCTACACTGAGCCGCCGACGGTAGTCGTTTGCGGAACGATGGGCTGCCGTCCTGAGAATCCCTGACTCAGGGAATAGTGCGCACGTGATAGGACTGCGGCCCGTAGGTCAGCGGATACTCGTCCGGGGACATGGTTTGTCCTAGCACTGCGTAAGTGTTCGGCGCGGCAGCGCTCCGAAACGTCCCAAGATGAGAGACTTTCTCAAAGTGCGTCTGGGCAGCATCCGGCCAGCTCAACTCCCAGCTCGCTCCAGTTGGGAACAAGACGCTAGTCGAGTCGAAAGCCCGGGGGCGGGCGTCGTTTACGCCGAAAACGTAGTGCTGGTAATTCCCTGGATGGCCAAGCCAGTGCGCCTCCCAGTAGCCAAAGTTGTGCGCCCCCAAGAATCCCGCGACTGCCACGGGCTGTTCAAGTTCGCTGAACCGAGTCTTGCCCAGCTTCACATTGAAGATCGGACTGATTCGACCTCCCAGGCGAAGAACGCGCCGAATGAGTCCCGGCTCTCTCCAGTAACCGCCGGGCGACAAGAGCTTCGGACGAAACCACTTCTTCCGTGTGGTGACTCCAAAGGCCAGCACTGTGTTGTCCTTGTCCGTAAGCGCCTGGACGTAGAAGTCGCGGTCGACATAGATGTTCTCCCAGAATGCAGCCTCCTCCTGAAACGCACCCCGCTCCTCGGTGTACCGGGTGACCATCGACTTGAAGCTCCTCCTCATAGCAGGAGGGTCGCCCAGAACGGCAGAAAAGAAGGACAGCTGAGCGTTCGTGCCGAGTCGCTTGAGCCTGGCGTATCGGTCGCGCCGCCTTCCTAACGTCCGCCGAAACCACCCACGCAACCCAGCGAGCAGAACGAGGGCAGCAGCGAGACCCGCGACAATGACTGCTGCGTAACCGAGTGCGTCAGACAGACTGTCGTACCAGGCCGCGCTCGGAGGCTGTTGCTTCGGGTGGTGACTCATGTGCGAATGAAAGACCTGAAAGCGGACCCGCTCGTCGTTCCGGCGAACCGGGAGAGACGCTAGATCTCGGAGAGAATCTCCTGCTTGCGTCGCTCGAAATCGCTCGAATCAATCACACCGGCCTCCAAGAGCGATTGCAGCTTCGCGATTCTCGCAGCAGGATCGGCGCCGCTCTCGATCGGCTGAGACGTTGCAGGAGTGGACTGTTGCAGCAACGCGGACGCGCCAAGAAGGATCTTCTCGATATTGCTGCGATTCTTCCCGAGGTCGAACGCGCCGCCGCCTAGAAGGCCTGTCTTCGGGGTAGACGTAACCGACACTCGCGTGTAACCGGGAGAAGCTTCCATGACAGAAATGGGAACGTTTTCTCCCCACGACCGCAAACTGACTCCCGCCTTGGCTGAGATGAATCCCGCCGTGCGGTCGTGCTTGTCGACCTTCATGCCCTTGACGGTCGGTATCACCTTGAGAAGCGCATCGAAGACGTCGTCGCGCGCGTAGGGGAACTCCGCTCCGCCTTGGTGGTCTAGCAGTGCCATCTCAGTCGGTCACCTGTCTTCCGTTCGGGGCTCGCCTGGGACGATGACCGACCCCGGAGGGACGTGCCGAAGGTCCTGCTTACGGACGATTTGCTTCCCAAAAGGTGCAAGCGCTGCGCCTGACATCTTGAAAGAGGCAACGCCGAGCGGGATTCCGATGATTGTCAGGCAAAGGAGCGCCCCGGTGAGCAAATGGCTGAGCGCGAGCCACCAGCCAGCAAGAATCACCCACAAGATGTTGCCGACAACGCTGAGTTGGACATTCCTTGTCTCTGCGGGAATGAGCGTGCGTCCAAATGGCCAGAGAGCGTAACCCGCAAGCTTCAGAGATTGCTTTGCGAAAGGCAAGCCAATGATCGTGATAGCAAGTAGCCCCGCCGCGAGCAGATAGCCGATCGCGAGCCACAGACCGGCAAGCACAAGCCAGATGACGTTAAGGATGAATCTCATTTCTCTTCGACCTGGGCTGTGCCGAACTCAGCACTCGTCGTTGACGTGTCAACGACCTTGCCATCGATCTCCAGCGTCAGAGTGAGCGTCCACCTTCCAGGCGTTTGCTTCTGCGCGTTGCCGACGATGATCGACTCGCCCTTGATCTCAATGCTCTTCGGGCCGCCCTCCTTGGTGCTGTCGCCGATGGCCCCCGACCAACACTTGCCCGCAGGTGCGTCCACGCGGATTGTCCCTGGCTGCTCGTCAAGCGTGCTGCAACTGCTCCCCATCAGGACCGGAAGCACGGCCAGAGCGATGACGCCCGTATCAATTTCAACGCCCGTTCGCCCACGTCGGACTCCCTCGCGGTCGCGTGTAGGCCGGTTTATCTCTTCTTTGGGCCCGCGATGCAAGACTTTTGCGAACAGCCGGGAGGATCGTCTCGATCGGGTGCTCGACGACGGCGAAGGCGCCGCTCGCCTCCTCACCGGTCACTTTGAAGACGACCCCGAGCCCGCCGGGCCAGACGGTCTCGCCCTCGCCCGGCCCGACCACGTTCGAATCCCCGATGCCCACGCGTGAAAGGATTGACGGGCGATGAGCACGCTCGCCGCGTCGGAACGCGAACGGCCTCCACTTGCTGCGGCCGCGCTCGAGGCGGTTGAGCTCAGCAAGCAGTTCGGCGGGGTCCACGCGCTCCGCGGCGTTTCGCTGCGCCTCCGGGAGGGTGCGATCGTCGGGCTGATCGGCCCGAACGGCTCCGGGAAGACGACCCTGCTCAACTGCGTCTCGGGCGTCTTCGGGCCGACGTCTGGCTCCGTGCTCCTCGATGGCGCCGAGATCACCGGCAAGCCGGCACACGAGATCGCGCGCGCGGGAGTTGTGCGGACGTTCCAGAACGTGCGGCTCTTCGACGGCCTGACCACGCTCGAGAACGTCGCCGTCGCGGCGCTCGCCGCCGGTGGCACGCGCCGCCGCGACTCGCACACCCACGCGCGCGAGCTGCTCGACCGGCTCCGGCTCACCGAGCTCGCCGAGCGCTACGCGGGCACGCTCTCCTTCGGCGACCAGCGGCGGGTCGAGATCGCCCGGGCGCTCGCCGCCTCGCCCCGCTTCCTGCTCCTCGACGAGCCGGCCGCGGGCATGAGCGAGCAAGAATCGGACGAGCTGCGGGACTCGATCGAGCGCGTCCGGCGCGAGCAGGGCTGCGGGGTGCTCGTCGTCGAGCACGACCTGCGCCTGATCATGCGCCTCTGCGACTCCGTCCAGGTTCTGAACGAGGGCGACGTGATCAGCGAAGGCACGCCTGCCCAGGTTAGATCCGATCCGGCCGTGATCGCGGCATATATCGGCGAGGAGGAACCGAGGGGGAAGAACGGCAACGAGAAAGGAGCAGGTCAATGACCCACAGCAGACGGGTCGCCGCACTCATCCTGACCCTGTTGGCGCTCGCCCTCGTAGGCGCGGGCTGCGGCGGCAACGGCGACGAAGGAGGCGGCGCGCTCAAAAGCGGCGAGACGTTCACGGTCGGCTACGGGAACAACCTGACCGGGTTCCTTGCCGTCCACGACAAGCTGATCTCGAACGGCGCTCAGGTCGCGGTCGAGGAGATCAACAACGCGGGCGGGATCGACGGCAAGGTGAAGATCGACCTCCAGCTCGCCGACACCAAGAGCGACCCAGCCGCTGCGGTTACGGCCGCGAACGACCTGATCGCCAAGAACGTGGACGTGGTCGTCCTGCCCTGCAACACGGACTTTCAGCTCGCGATGGCGGCGGTGACACAGCGCAAGAACGTGCTGACAATCTCGCCCTGCAACGCCGACCCGACCGCGCCCGCGAAGTTCGACGTCTACTGGCCGGTCGGCATGGGCGGCAACGCCCAGGGCGCCCAGCTCGCGACCTACGTCGCCGTCCAGGGCTACAAGAACGCCTACGTCCTCGACTCGAACTTCCTCTACATCACCCTGATGAGCAAGTACTTCAAGAAGGCGGCCGAGGACCGCGGCATCACGATCAGCGGCACCGACAACATCCCGTTCGGGGCGACCGGCTTCCCGACGGACTTCTCGCCGCAGGTGACGAAGATCAAGAATGCGAGCCCGAAGCCGGACGTGATCATGACCGCGCTCTTCACGCCGTTCGTGAACACGCTCGTCAAGCAGCTCCGGGCCCAGGGCGTGGACACGCCGGTCGTCGGCACTGACGGGATGGACACCGGCCTCCACCTCAAGGCCGGGGGCCCCTCCGCGGAGGGGACGGTGTTCACGACCTTCGGCTTTCCCGTGCCCGGCTCGGCGACGGACAAGTTCTACGATCTGTACGCGACGAAGTTCGGGTCGCGGCCCGACGGCAGCTACACCGCGCTCGGCTACGAGGTGTTCAAGGTGCTCGAGGCGGCGATCAAGAAGGCCGGCTCGACCGATCCGGCCGACATCCGCGAGGCTCTGTCGGACGGACTCGAGGTCGACGGCGCGCTCGGCAAGATCACCTATCCGGGCGGCGGCGAGCACAATCCTCAGACCGAGGTCGCGCTCGTCAAGGTCGAGAACGGGAAGTTCGCGCTCGTCAAGAAGGGAGTGCCGGAAGACGTTCC
>WNGA01000551.1_pt1 | contig 117679 bp, 127 predicted proteins | sample 5400061 | NCBI WGS metagenome assembly WNGA01 (sample SAMN13153366, study PRJNA577476) | soil metagenome | isolation source: 100 cm soil or saprolite under grassland replicate 2 | place: USA:California | collected 2016-06-15 | reverse complement strand
TGCTACAGCATATATTATTGCAACAATTATCTGGATATAATCCGAAGATGTTAACGACATTTAAATTCTGGAGATCCAATCACATTTTTATTCCTTCGGATTTCATCGCCGATCGCTGGTAAGAATCATCAAATGAAATATGTTTTTAATTTTCCTGGGTTTTAGAGCTCATCGGGATTCGAACTCTGCATGTGTAAAGGTTTTGTTGATTTGCTATTTAGCTCTTTCTATTGAGCAGTTTTAACTATTGATTGTTTACAATAGCAGCACACTACACATCATTGTGAGTTAGAGTGTAGCTCCTGTTTGTTGCAATAAATTTAACTGATCTACGACGTCCCTATGTTCGACAATTATACCATTCTCTATTCTATAGAAGTCAGCAGATCTGATGTTTACTGGTTTGCGTGTAGGTTTACTGGTTTGCGTGTAGGTTTACTGGTTTGCGTGTAGGTGGCATCCCTTGAAACTCTCCTTGGTGGGTGCCGAATCCGTAAGGAATATAACTACAAGATTATCTTCTGCGACTATAGTTCTAAGTTTGCATGCCAATCAGGAAACGCTTTAAAGAATGCGCTTAAGAATTCTTTGAATTCTCTACTTCCCTTTCCTGCAACAGGATTCAGATAGTTTTCGGTCGCTGACAAATTATGTTTATTGAAAATTTCTTCTACAAATGATTCAATTAGAGTTTTTTTATCTTCTTTACCAAATCCAATCCATTTAGACCAGGCATGATTAGATCGCAAATAACTAGAATATATTCTTCTTTATTATTTGTAAAATGCTTTAGAGCCTCTAAAGAATCATTAAAAGTGAAAACCGAAATTCCATCAATCCCACGTAAAGCGTCTGCAAATAGCATGCTAATGTCTGACTCATCATCTACTATTCCTACCATCCCTTCATTAGGAGATCTTTGCATATATTCTATCTCGTGACACGAACACTTCAAGCCTAGTATGAACTATTTAATAGAAATACGAATGATTTGATATTTTTAATGTTATGATTTTTGATATTACCTGCTGGATAACAAGGATTATTCCGCCGATTATTGTAGTTATTTTTCTCGGTCACATTACAAACATACTTCACTATCAAATTCGTTCCATTCTCCACAGTTTTTACAATGTGAATTGCTTTTGTTTTGTATTCGGAGTAAATACAGTCTTGCTTATCCACCTCCTACCGCACCTGCAGCCAGTAACTTCGGACCATGACCAAAAAGTACAACTACAACATCAATAGGTAGCTGTATAGCTTTAGTAGAGTATAACTTTACTAAAGCAATATGCTGGTTGAGAAGAAATAGTAATTATATCTTTACAACCACACATATTTTTTGTTCCTTCCTTTTGGATTGATGTAAAATAGACTTGTATTTCAGAGATGTAACCGAGGTAAGGCAAGTTCTTATACTAAGTGGCATATATGTGGTTGCTCTTTTAACACGATCATACATGCCGGTGGGATTCTCTACGCTTGCTCTTCCAGTCCCACCGGTTGACTAAATTATTTTATATTATGTTGTGGTAGTTAAAGTACGCAATACTCTGCCGGTGGGATCATTCATCATTATTGGCTTATCATCTGGTCTCATCAGTTTTATCGATTCATTTTTTCTGATCGATTGGCAAGTGATGAAGTGTACTCGAAGACTTGAATTAAGAGAATAACGATATTTGATGAAACAGTTTAGAATTCTAACAGAAAATAACCGCATCGATTCACAAATTCTTATAACATTCTACGCAAGCCATTATATAGTATGTAGTACAGGAAAATTATAACGTCTAAACACAGCAACTGGTGGGGAATTGGTTGTTCTTGTTCATTCAATCAAATTAACTCCTCCCATCAGTTGTTAATTAATAACTTCCTTATAGATTTGGTTACTATAAAAATATTTGTATTCTTAGGACGTTACTGTAACAATATTCGTATCCTTGGGAGGTAACATTAAGAAAATCTTAATTTATTCGTTGAGATATAGTAATAGTATTACTCTTCATATTTTACGGATCCGATCTTCCGAATATGAGGTTAATTGAGGTCTAAAAGGTTATACTATTAATTAAATTGTGTTGAGTTTAAATCATTTTATAATTTGTTGGAGATAACATGGTAACGCAACCATTCATTAGGGCTGGTGGGTTATTGGTTGTTTGTGTCTTGTTCATTTCCACCAGTTCTTTTGATTGATTAAGTCTGAATGGTTATAATATAAAGTAATATTAAAATAATTTACCACACTCCATGCAATGCTTGGCTTCTTTTGGATTTTCTTTTTTACAATCTGAACATATCTTATTATCCTTATTCAAGTCCCTAATCACTGCATCATATGTGGCTTTACATGAGAGTGTAACGAACATTAAGAAGAAAGGATTAACCATTGTTTCAATTTTTGTTTCTCCAGTTGATTCGTCCATAATTTCATTAATTACAACAAAATTTGGATTGTCTTTATAGTCAAGATAATAATCCTTGGGTAATTTCTGATAAATCTCAGTGAATTTGTCTAGTATTTTCTCTTTTAAAAAGGGCCCTTCCGGAAAAGTTTCATTAAACCATCTCGAGATTTCTTTATATCTATCTAATTCCATATTTCTATATCTCTGAAGAAATCTGTGGTTAATTACAGTTTTTGATTGATGCAATTTTTTTTACCCGCTAATATGACTCGAGTTTTAGGCTTGATGTATTGGTCTAGTCGAAGAACCCATTTAATTTGACCTAACAGAAAACATGCTAGACGCAATAAGGTTAAGTTTGAAAGGTTATAGCATTACTTGATATTTGATTTTATGCCGTACTGGTCTTAGAATCCTTTTATATTTAGCATGCTCAAAATAGATCCTGAAAGAGATAATCCTATTCTTTGTAATAATGAGCGTATCGCTTGCTATCCTCGGGGCTGTAACCATAACTCCATTGATGATCTATTTTGTTTTAGTAACAAAGATGAGTGTAACAAAAGACAGATGTCTGACATTTCGGGAATGAGTGGTTGTTCCAATTGACCGCCTAAATAATCCTTGGGTCAGAAGAAGTTTATTAGATTTTAAGAACTAACATAACCATAGATTCTGAGTAATTATATTGTAATGTTTAACGGTAACAAAAAGTCTAGTATTTCAATAAATTAGCCTCCCTCTCTTTAAAGCACTTGCTATAATAAATCCTCATATTGCTAATTGATTTTCATGAGCATTCAGCAAAATTATAAGTATCCATAATATCATATAATTTCTATCTATGTTTCACATTCTTCCCTTAAACTTGAAAAAGGTTCTGATTCTGATTCTGATTCTCGCTCTAGTAATAGCCGCGTACTTGATTCTGCGGATCGTAATGGATCATTAAAGCAGATTCGAACTAATTCATCATCCGAATATGAATTTACTAACCTCGACTGGTCGTGACTCCAGCCTATAATAGAATATCTTGGGAATAAGTATCCTTACCTGAATATGGTATCACAGACAGATTCTATAGTCGATAAGGAAAGGGCAGTAAAATTGAAAGGTCACGACAACTCCAAGATTATTAAACTCCTAATTTATGTGATATTACATGATAATGAGGCTTATAATCTAGATTATGTTGCCAATGAAAAGGATTATGATAAATATCTATCGGATTTTGAAGAAATGGTTAATAGCTTTAAATTTGAGAACTAAATCAAGCATTAAATTTTTATTGTCATGATAAATCTATTTCCTTATGCGACTTAATATTTCATTAACGCTTATTCTAGGAATTGCTACCTTAGTAGTTCTGTTCGCTCTACATCAGTTAGTGAGCAATTAATTTTCTTCTCCTACTTACTTTCTCCTTAAGATTATTATAATAACTACCGCTACAGCACCAAGTAATCCTAGACTTATCATTACATTTTGGGAATCGCTAAATGGAGTAGGTGGAGACTGGTGCGGTACAAATACTTGAAAGGAAGCCAAATGAATAGAGTCATTTCTGTCAAGTCTTAGTAAGACTTGATGAGTTCCGTCGTCGGGAAACAAATAATCAACAGAAAAATCTCCTTCAGGCACTGTTATGTTCTGAAATTTAAAAAGTCTTTGTCCATTTGTAACCGTCACTGATGCAATAGAGTCTTTGATATGTTCACCTGTTTGCAAGTTTGTTACACTGAATGCTAAATTAGTAAACGTGTCAATAATTGGTTTTTCAGGCTTGTATCCAAATTGAATTTCCAAGTCATCTTGGGAATCTTTCCAGACCTGGGTATTATTAGAATCTAAATGTGCATAAGATGAATTAAAAATGACGATTAAAGTAGCAAGAAAAATCAAAACAACAAATAGATAAAATTCAAAATTGTTCATGATTGCCCTTGGATTACGTATGCAATAAATTTTATGAAAATGATCTGGATCTTAACATAGTTCGTTAAAGCGTTTTTGAGATTTCACTTTGATTTAAATTTAAAAATGAGTCTAGTGCTTCCGTTCTTTCTCGTTCAGGATAATTGCTGTAATTGCGGGTCTTGAATTTAATTTCATATTGGATGTAGTACGAACAAAAGATATTTTTGTTTACCTGCTTAGTCCTAATTCCTTCAGCCCTTTCTTCCAGGTTCAAAGAATGAGTTTGGGTAAACTAACTTTCTGTTAGACTGTATGGTTTGCTAGAAATATTTATGTCGTATGCCTTGCCAAAGGATGGAATTGAGAGCAAGTTTTAACTCGGAGAATTTCAACCATTTACCTGAGATGTCTCAGTAATGGCTCGACGTAGGAGTATATTGATTGGCTATATTTGTGCGATCTTGGCCGCTGCCCTTTTTGGTTCTGTTTCAACAATATCAAAACCCGTTCTCTCTACTGTAAATGCAGTTCTATTATCATCGCTGGTCTATTTAATTTCAGGACTTACATTTACTCCCATCGCAAGAGGAAGCAAGGGAAAGAAAGCTCCCAAGAAGTATTACTATTTAATAATAATAACAGCAATAATTGGAGCTGTCATCGCTCCAACTATTTTCTTTATAGGACTGGAACAGACTACTGCAGCTGATACAGCACTTCTATCTAATGGTGAGACTGTATTTTCTATACTATTTGCAATTTTATTATTCAAGGAGAAACTTGGATCTGTAGAGTATGTAGGAATAAGTCTTGTATTAATAGGTGTTTTCCTTGTCACTACGAACTTGCAGGGCGACACTGCTCTTGTCAAATTTAATTCTGGTGATATTCTTGTGATTGCGGCCACTGCATTATGGGGATTGGATAATAACATTAGCAAGATCATCACACGGCATATCCAAGTTTCAAGATTAGTTCAACTGAAATCACTGATAGGTGGTAGCATTTCGCTGCTGCTAGTGTTCCTAATCGGAATACCGATCAATATACAGCATGGCCAAATAATACCTATTATATTACTAGGAGTTTTTGGGTTCGCCATTTCACTCTATCTATATTTGCATGGAATAAAGAGAATAGGGGTTGTCAAAACATCAACACTTCTATCATTATCTGCTGTATTTGGTCTTATTTTTGCAGCTATATTTTTACTTGAACCTATTGGTATCTATCAAGTGATTGCAGTTGCAGTTATGTTGATTGGAGTTTATTTAATGTATAGAAACGAGCCAGAGCTAAACGTCAAATCTTAAATAAAACAGGTAAGCGATATTGATCATGCAGTAGACGAATATTTCTGCATCCCTTAAAAACGAAGAGAGAAGAAGCGAATTTGATCATGTGTATGAATTGCAGTAATCTTCAATAAGGAAAAATAATTTTGGTAGATATGTAATCAGGACGAGTAACTTTTGAGCCATGATATTGCTCTTTTTGATTAACCTGAATATTAAAGAAACCATCTCCATTTTCTATTTTATGACCGTTTTGTTTAGTGATATCTATAATCCCTTTGGCGGTTGATTCATCTACCATTGTAATAAGTGGTTGCGGTAGATAAATTAGTTTCCATTGCTATCCTTGAGTCGCAAGTTTGCTTTTTGAAGTTTTTACCTAGTTTTATTAATCCATCAAACTTAAATATGGATCTCATTAAAAATTTTTTGATGATTCCTAGTGATACGATGGTTTAATGCAGGTTTTGAAGGTTTACTGATATCAATATTGTTACTTGTTCCGACAGGAATTTCAGGAGCCTTACCGAATGACTCCACCCAGAATATCTCAGACTCGCTACAGCGTAGTCGATGTGTAGAATATGATTCGATTCAAAAGTTAATAGAAGTTATGTGCGCATCTATCCACCTTACAGATATCTACAACACTATAAGGGACCCCAAGATACTAGGTGTCGAAAACGATGGCAATGGGTTCACCGATGGAGACAATAATTCCAAAGTATGGATTTTAAATGCCGGAATTACAGTAGATAAAGAAAGCAGTTTAATTATTGATTCAGCAGATACTTCTTGGTTAAAGATAACAGCCACGCCCACAATTCAATTAAAACAGAAATCCAGTAATATCACAAACGAAGAGGCAGATTATACCGACGATACTGCTACCGTGGTTAGGAACGATAGTAGGGGTGACACTAATAATATAAATAACATTAGTAGCATTGGAAACGGTACTATAGTTGTTAGCAAACACAATGGGGATAATCCAAATGGAATTCATGTTCACGGTTCTCTAAAGATTGATTCGGTGAAGATAACTTCATGGGATCCTGAAGAGAATGTTGTTATTGGGTTTGATTTTGGAAAAAGACCTGGCGAGGAACACACAAAATCTGATTATGACACAGCAGAGCCCAGGGCGTTTATAAGGGTATCCAAAGATGCAGCGGGGACAACTAACATTACTAATTCAGAGATTGCCTATTTGGGTTATTCGTGCAGCAGATGTGCAGGACTTTCTTATTATGGTGGTGAAGGTTCTATTATAAAAAACAACAATATACATCACCTCCTAAAAGGCTTTTACTCTAAAAATGCGGGGCACTTAACTATAGATAATAACAGTTTTCATAATAACTACCTTTATGGAATAGACCCGCATACCGGCTCCCATGATTTTTCCATTAGCAATAATTTGGTTTATAATAACAACGCATCCGGTATTATCTGTTCTAAAGACTGTTATAACCTATTAATAGAGGGAAACGAAGTGCATAATAATTCAGGTGCCGCCAGAGGTATTGTTTTTAGTATCAATACCACGAATTCAGTTGCCAAGAATAACTACGTTTATGATCAACCTAGATGTATATCATTTAACAGAGGGTCCAATTATAATGAGGTCTATAACAATACTGTTTCAGGTTGCAGAACAGGAATATATCTTTCAGGTACTTCTAACAACTCGATTCACCATAACAACATAATTAATGTCAGTAGTGGAATTAGCTTCAGGAACTTTAAAAACCAAATATATAACAACAATATTTTGAATGCTACTAATGGAATAGCTTTCATTGGTGGCTCTTCGATCAATGAAACTAATAATAGGATCAATGATACTTACGCCGAAACGAAGTATCATGAAGTTCTTGCAAAAGTTGCTGCTAATAACTCTGTATTAAGCACAGAAAATATTATGAAAATAAAAAAGGAATCTATCAAGCCAACTTCTAAAAATTGAATACTCTTGAACGAGCAGCCGATCGAATACTATTGGTAGTGGCAAGTAACTCATCTCAAAGTTTTATAATCAATTGCTTTTCTCCACCTATAAAAATAGTGGATCGAAGCAACAGCATTAACCAACTTTCGGGAAGCAACCGATATTGTTCTAAGTTTTAGTTATTCTTTTTGATATTTGAAAGTTGTTATTATTCAGGAGATCTAAGCAAAATAAGCTTTATAAGTGATTCATTAGACAGTTCCGTCATGTCAAGCAATAAATCCATGAGTCTAATCATAATCGCTGCTGCACTATTTTCCCTTTTGGTAGTCGCAAATACACAATCGAATTTTATATATGCACAAAATGAAAAATTTAAAGCAAAACTTAAGGGAGAAAGTGAGGTGCCACCGGTAACTTCAACAGCAACAGGAAAGGCCAAATTCAAAGTTAAAAATGACACCATTACCTCAAACATTAACATAACTGGAATAACGGATGTAACAATGGCACACATACACGCGGGCATAAAGGGACAAAACGGAGAGCCAGTGGTAGATCTTTTAAAAACAGGTAACCAGAACAAAACAGGGGGAGGAATCATAATTAAGGGACAAATTAAGGTTTCTGACCTTCAAGGTCCCATGGCTGGAAAGACTTTGCAAGATCTGCAAACCGCAATGGGCGACGAGAAGGCATATGTCAACATTCACACAAGCAAGAATCCAAACGGAGAGATAAGAGGACAGATTAAGGTAAGTGGTGGTAACGCTACAAGTGCAGAGTCCTCGGGTGCAAATAGCACCGCTGAAGCGGGACAAGAATAATCTGGCGACCTGTACCGTATATAAAAAATTCCCTCTTTCTTTTTTTATGGAAAATATTCGACTGGAATCCACCTCAGAGCCTTGCAGGTAAATTTATTGAGAACCCACCCAATCCTGGAGCCGAAGATATAGTATTTGGTGATGGATTTAGCGGAGTTACCGATCTTACGGTAGGGCCAGACGGTTATTTGTACGTAGTATCCATAGGGCAGGGCAAAGTATATCGAATATTGCCTAAATAGAATTTAGAATGATTCGATGATTGATTTATGGAAATCAAATGCGTTGCTATTAATTGGTAGTACTTTGATAATCAAGGATATAGAATTTTCTTTATGATGTGAATAGGCCCAATATAGATTGCTTATTACAAAATTCATGTATAAATTCTGCTATAAAACATTGAGCCACGAGTTAAATATCTTATTAGTCAAGAGATTATAACGATGAATACAAAGAAGAAACTAGTGTCAAATGTTCTCTTGATGGCTTCAATAACTACCGTCATTATATCGGCGATCGGTCTTGTCGCTCCAGCAGAGAATGGTTACGTTCACGCCTGGCTCAGTGCTGGTAACATCGATGATAAAGGCGAAATTGAAAATCTAGATGCAGGTGTAGGTTATTCCGATCACATTGACCAAAGTATTGAAAATCCGTACGAGGATGGCTGGGACTAGATAAATAACGAAAAATGAATTGAATTGATAAATCTGTTGTAATATTCGAAACAGTTTATTTTTGTTTAGTAATAATGAATTGATCTTTTTTATTCATATCCGTATTTTCATAGAACGTACCCAATAAGCTCAGTTCTTTTTTCGAACTGGCTATATCGACATTTAGAAATCCATGACTCTCGAACTGTTTTGCAATATAAGGAGCCTTTCCAGTGAAGTTGTGTAGTTCTGCTCCTCCTGTTCCTACTGTAAGAAATATAGTTCCGTTTGGTTTTATATATAGAATATGTTCTTTATTAACAATTTCAGGGTGGAACAATGGCAGGTATGAGGTTTCGTTATATCTTAGTGGAAACGTTCTTTGATAATTGTGGCTATGCGCTTGCAGTACCATGTCAACTCCGTACTCATCAAAAAGGTGATGATATGTGTCGGGCAACTCACGTTGTCCTGAATGCAATGTAACGGAAGAGTAGAAGGGTCTGAATGAGTATACTATGATCCAATCAATACTTTTGTTATTATGAGCCTTCATTAGATCCTCCTGGACGTAATTATATTGTTCGGATCCATATTGGTAAGGAATAATTGAATTTTTGGCCGTAGCCATCGCCAAGAAATGTACGTTCTGGTAATTAAATGAGTAAAACGGCTTTGTCATATTGAAGTGGTTCATGTAATCATTAAACTTGACCAACTTCTTGGTCAGGTCGTGGTCTCCGAATGCTAATTTAACTATTGTGTCGTTACCTAATGGAATAATAGTATTTAACCAACAGAGAGCAGATTTATCATATGAAAGATCGCCCAATGCTATAACAAACTCTGGATTTTTCTTTATCATTCCATCTATTGTTCTATTAGGTTCGTCACCACATCCAAAGTCACCGGCAGTAACAAAATTAAATTTTTGAAAGTTTTTTGACTTAAAAGGGTCATCTTCCGTACCCTCGGCATAACATAGGAAATACAAACCAGAAAGTAAAAAGAAAATAAAACAGAAAGCCAGTAGGCAGGACACAGCATTCTCTTTTGCTAATTGTTCTACGATATTATGATAGCTCATTTTTCATTAGAGAATTTAACCTCGAATGATGCTTTATTTAAAATTTCTGATCGGTAATATGCTTCATAATTAAAACTTCAGATTTGCCAGCCAGTCAATGTCATTAAACGAATAGAAACAGCGTGTCGCCGTTAGTTATCCTCAAATTTGAACACATCGGGAAACAGATATAACGCCTATGAAAAGGCATCTTTACAGTATTGACGGCTTTTAAAAGTTTGTCTGCATTTCTATTTTTTGGGTTTGTAGTTACTATCTCCATAATGGCTCCTCCCAGCAGTGTAGTTTTTAAAGAACATACTTCATTTGCTGTGCCTGGGGTGATAAATGAGAAACAGGATAGCATGTTAAATGATACCCAGTCTTTCAACGTTGCGGTAGCGGGAGATTTCGGCTGTGGCAAGAATGCGAATAAGACTGTCAATAATATGCTAATAGAACAACCGGAGATACTTTTGGCCTTAGGGGATCTTTCATATAATAAACTCACAGATTGTTGGTTTGATCTTTTTTCCCCATTAGATACTGACCAACGAATTAGAATAGCGATAGGAGACAATGAGGTCTATCCTTCTAAACTTACTAAATATCTTAAACACTTCAATATGACAAAGCCATATTATTCATTCAACTATCAAAACGTTCACTTCTTGGCAATGGCCACAGCAAAAAATAAAGCGATACCTTACCTACCAGGTTCGGACCAATATGAGTTTGTGAATAATGACCTCAAAAAGGCTCACAGCGATAAAAATGTTAACTGGATTATTGTGTTTCAGTTCAGGACCTTTTATTCTTCTAATACCACTCATCCAGGATTGGACGAATTACAGGATACTTACCACCCGCTGTTTAACAAATATGGAGTAGATCTGGTATTGCAGGCTCACAATCATAACTATCAAAGAACATATCCGATTTTGTATAATCATACAAAGACTTTTACTCCGATTGTGACTGACAGAGACACTGAAAGTTACTTCGATCCAAAGGGACAGATATTTGTTACAGTGGGAACAGGAGGACAAGATCTCTATAACTTCACAGGTCAAGCACCCTTTACTATAAAACAGTTTGAACGGCACGGTTTTCTAGACTTAAACTTCACAGACAATGGATCGAAGGTAATTGGTACTTTTTATGAGAACAGAAAACTAGATGATGAGGATCACTTCACTATAACAAAAAAATAAAACGAAACAGCCGAAACTTGTTCCTACCAAATAATCACGGTTGACAAAATCAGTTATTCTTCCGTAGGAGTTACTATTGCTGTCTCTGTGTCTGACTCTGTGTCTGTGTCTGTTTCATTTCCAGTGGCTGATGTCATATTCACTGAACCAGAAAGTTCTAATTGTCCTCTAATTTCGCCGTCTGGATGCGCTTGAGTATGAACATTAACATAGTTATTTCCAGAATTCATTGAAGAAACCAAGTCCGAAACACTCTTACCCTTCAAAGGACCAATAAGGCTTGAATCAACAATGCTTCCGTTTATAAATAAGCCATTTGATGTCTTTTGCTTATTGCCGTCAGCAAGCAAGTCAACCACGGGCTCACCATTTTCTGAAGATTTTCCTTGGTGTATATGAGCCATTGTCGCGTCAGTGATGCCTGTAATATTAAGTTTGTATTTAATATTTGAATCCTTTACTTTCAATTTTACCTTTCCTTCAGCAGTGGTAGTCACAGGGGGAACCTCATTTTGCCCCTTTAGTTTTGCTTTGAACTGTTGCTTTGCTTCTGCCGCTTTTACTTGATTGTAATCTATGCTCACCGCCAAAATCAGACTGAAAACAATCCCAACCATAATAACTCCAAATACTTTCTTGTCAAGTATCACGAATTCACAAATGTCTCAGTTGTTTATAAACCTTATATAAGGACCTACCAGTAAATTAAAAAATGTGCCCATTTGGCAATGAATATATTTGAATTGAATAAGTGTATGAAACATCGCATGCTGGAAGGCACCTTGTGGAAGAATTCAACGATGTTTTATGCATCCATCGTATTGTCTTTTATTGTCATCTCATTGCCCTCAATTTCATACGGGTCGGATCCTACGAACATTTCAAATCTTAATCAATGCGTAACTTATAAAGCGGATGTTAACTTGATCCAAATATTTTGTGAATCTGCCTACTTAACAGATGTGGCAAAACAGCTAAATGACACAAGTATTCTAGGCAGAGAAAATCAAATTTCTGTCAAAAATGATTCTAATGGCGATAGACTAAACAATACTGATAACAGTAACAAGATATGGATTCTTAATGCGGGAATTGAAATTGAGAAAGGTGCGGCTCTTATTATAGATTCATCAGACACCAGTTGGCTAAAAATGGTTGCGACTCCTACGCTGCAATTGAAACCAAATATGACTCAAAACATAACTACAGACCAAACTTCTGATTCAGATGACAATACCGTAGTTGTCAGTAAAAACAATCGCAACAATCCTAATGGAATTCATGTAAGAGGCAGCCTCAAGATAGATGGTGTTAGAGTCACTTCTTGGGATCCGGAAACAAACGACGTAGTAAAGTTTAAAATTGGCAAAAGGACGGGCGAGGAGCACACAAAAACTGACTATGATACTGCAGAGCCTAGACCCTTCATAAGAGTGTCAAGTCAAGCAACAGGTACAACAAATATTACCAACTCTGAGATAGCATACCTTGGATACTCTTGTAGCCGCTGTTCTGGCATAAGTTATTATGGTGGAGAGCGTTCCGTCATAAAAGGTAATAATATTCACCATCTTTTGAAAGGATTTTATTCTAAAGGTATGGGAGAAATGACTATTGAGGGTAATCAATTTCACGACAATCATCTGTATGGTATCGATCCTCACACAGGAAGCCATGACATTGTTATACGAAAAAATATAGTTTACAATAATAATGCCTCTGGAATCATATGCTCAAAGGACTGCCATCACCTCTTGATAGAAGACAATGAGGTTTATAGTAATACTGGTGCTGGACGAGGAATTTCCTTCAGCATAAATACGACAAATTCAGTTGCTAGAAATAATAATGTATATGAACACCCGCGCTGCATAGGGTTTAACAGGGAATCTAATTTTAACCAGGTTTATAACAATACCATCTCAAACTGTAAGACTGGAGTGTATGTTTCAGATACCACTAACAACTTAATACGTGGCAATAAAATAGTTAATGTAAGCAGTGGAATTGTACTTAAGGACATTAATAATCAAATAGAAGACAACAATATATCTGGTACCAAGAGCGGTATCGTTTTTATTCGTGAACCTAACTCAAATATTACCAATAGTAAGAATGCTACCGAGACTTACTCACAAGATAAAAATGATCAATCCGAAATAGCACTTGGGGAAATGACTGACATAAATCACATTTCAGAGACAGAAAAACCCTCTGTAATAAAGACAACAAAGGTTAACGATACAGAACCAGAAAATCTTGACAATACTACGCTTGATGCCGGAGAATTATCCTAGCAGTTGATGGGATGTAACTGACCCTTAATTGAATTCATCTTTTATCCTCCCATCAGTGGAATTATACAGTAAGAATATTTGAAAGCTCATTTATTTTCTATCTGTGATCTAAAAGTAGGTATACGGTCCTAGAACTTAAGAAGATTCATTAACCGTGACTGGCCCTCCTTTTCTTTTTTTCCTCCCATCAGGTTTTAAGTTTATTATAATTTGTTGAATGTTGTGTAACTAGAGCCAAAGTAAGAAGCAGACTACGTTTCATACTGGTGAACAACAATTACAAACCAATCCGCACAAGGTCCACCAGTTCTTATGTTTTGCTCAAATTAGATCCTGAAATCTTAATTATTTTCCAGTGCAAGTTCTATTACCATAACGGATATCAGGACAGGAGGGTCTGGGAATTAGTTGACCTTCTAATCTTGCCTCCTTTGCATATCCGTTCATGACTGAGACAAAAGAAACCGAATATTGGTGGGCCAACCGTTGATTTTGCTATTAATTTTGGGCCCGCCAATTTCAATTATCATAAGATTATTATAATGACAGAGATAGATGACGGAAGTAACCATAGAGGGAGTCAACGGAACTGTTCGGCTTTGATGAATTTATTTTGTGGCTGATGTAATGAAACTCTTAATAGGTATTTTTAACTGAAATTACTCAGAATGACTTTCCCCGGGGATGTCGAGAGTTCCAATCCTTCAACGAAATTCTTTAAGAGACGATTGGTTTTTGCAATAATAATATTCCTAGCTGCAGGTTTAGCTTTCGGCTTTTGGTTCTTTTTTATTTATGATTCGCATGATGCAGTTGAGAAAAGTGAGAACTATTTACCGCCAAACTGTTATTCGATAAATGGAAAGCAGATATGTCCTAAGCCATAGAACTTGTTGCAGACGTGATTTGCAATCGTTATTGATTCGTTAATGTTAATTTAATCACGGGACCGCTCGCTATTCTTAATACTAGAATTAGTGCCATTACAGTGCAGGATTACTATGTAGTTCATGTTAGACAAATTTTTATCCCCTTGCTTCGAATAAAACATCTATTGAGCATAAATCGGATGCGGTATTATCTGTCTGCATGAAAACCATTTAAAATCAATGTCACAACCATACCATTTTATAACCATTCTGGGCGACCTCCATGCTCCTACTTGATATGGTACACCACCACATACGGCCTCACTATTTCCCCATTTGTAGTATTTATGGTCAATTCTTTCATGCACCTTAATCCACGTTTTTCTGTCACCATTGAAGTTGATATACTCCTGCAAAAGTACGCGGGGGTTAAATGGGTCTTTTGATAAGATGATATGCACATATTTAATGCCAAACCATCCTTTTCCAACCAGACTAGTAGGATAGTTTATTTTCTTCTCACCGCTTGGGTCAGGATATTTTCCAGGGGGATGTTGTTTGGTGAATTTGACGCTGGGTACGGAAGGATTGGTCTGAGAATCGTAACAGTAGTTTTGACAGCAGCTAGTGTCGGAAGGATGGTGATTCATAGGACCTCTTATGTATATGCCTTTTGTATTTGAGCACTCTGTCTTTACATTGAAAAAGCCAGTCAACTCCACATTATCCAAATCAATATTATTCTTATACGTAAACCCTCTTTTCAGTGAATCAGCGTAGTTCATCCTACATCCCCCTATTGGATCCTCATAGGAAGTGTCAACATTCAGGTTAAATCTAACATCGCTAATATCATCTACATTAAAGGAGCTGTCTGGATTTTTGACAAGTTTTTTATAAGCAGAACCATGGCCCCTTACAAAATGTGAATCAAAACCGTCTGGTGACAGATACCATGTAAAACCACCTGTTTTTGTAGGGTAAACAAAATAGACTCCATCGGGCCCAACCTTGTGACCTACGATAAATCGATGATTACTGTTACTACTAGTTATGTTCGAACCAAAGATCCTTGTTAATGGTACCGAAGAGGATAAAGTAATTACAGCTCCTGTAGAAAACATCAATTTTAAAAAATTTCGACGGGATATTTTTCCATCCAGATCGTAATCATCGTGTGACGAATTACGAGTCATAAGGTGATCTTAAACGGTGTTATTTAATAAATTTATACTGACTTGCTACACCCATTTAGCATAAAATATGATCTTTAAGGGCATCAGATTTAGAATCCGAAAATTCTTACCTGACTCTGTTCAACCTTAATATTCAGTCATAGCCCTGTGGGGCGCATGTATATACATGCCTTTACCCGGTACATTTTCATTCATGTCAAGTATTTCAGTTGCCTCAGCAACGACTTCAATGGCGGACCAGGAGTTGACATAATAGGAACCTTTAACGTTCTTGTTTGGAATAAAGAGTTTGGAGATTGTGAAATAAAGTAACTCATTTTGATTTCATAAATACAATTACATGTCTTCTAAGAAGACAGCAAATGAATTAAACAATATATGCCAGAAAAATCATTAAGTTATTTTCGTATATCGTTTATATGTAATAGTAACAATCAAAATTTGAAAATTAGGAGTTGGGAACTATTCTGTAAATTACTCCTTCATCGTTAACTTTGATTCCTGATAACACATATAAATAGCCGTCATACGGACTAACTTTCAGATCAGTAATTATTCCAAAATTTTTTCCAAATATTATTTGAGTAAGATCATCCTTCTTGCTGAATACGAGATCAGAAAGATCACCTGATAAGGACAGTGATTTTCTATCTTTACTAAGTTTAAAATGGTAGATTATCCCATTTTTTACTGAACCCACGAAAATATCATTATTATATTGTTGACCGAGTTTATTTGAATCTAAAAATGTCAGTGCAGTTGGTCCTACAGGCTTGTCCCATACAAATTCGGGACTGCTATAATTTCCTTTATCATCAAAATCGACAAACTCTACACCGGATCCGTTAAAAACTCCTTCCTTCTCTCTTGTTTGATTTAATTTCCAAATTCCTTGAACTTTTTCCCATCCGCTATTGAAACCTGGTTTTACTAGATTAATTTCATCTCCAAATTGTGGTCCATTCTCACTATCCCACAAGTTATTCGTTAGTGGATCGATATCTATGCCAAAGCTGTTTTTTATTCCGTACGCGTAGTATATGTTTATAGGATAAGCCTCGCCCAATATCCCCTTTCCCACTGTCTTACTTTCTTGCGTTACCCTCAGTATTCCTGCACGACCATCAGGGTTGCTGCCATTCATAATATTTTGTGCTTTAGTATCAAAACTTGTTCCGGTCTGATTAAAATTAGTTGGTTGTAAATCGCCGATAGTAACAAAAAGATTTTCCTCTTTATCCATTAGAAGTGTACCACCATTGTGACTTGGTCCTGGTAAAGCAGGTAAACTCAGAATTAATTTGGGATCTATGAGTTTATTATTATTTAAATCAAGTTTATATCTATAAACATAATTTCCACAATTTTGAGAGGTTTGTGCCTGTCCACTTAACTTCGGACAGTGTGTATAGTAAAGAAAAATAAAAGTATCTTTTACGTTTGAACTATCATTGCCTGATAGTGCCATTCCCAACAATCCTCGTTCATCTCTGAATGACACGTCAATGTGAAGCAGTTGGTGGCTATCGTTACCATTCAATACTCTTATTACGTTTCCAGTATTCTTCTCTAGCAATATAATGTCATCTTTTCCCAAAAAGGCCATACTTGTTGGAAAATCAAATCCCTTTGCCACCTCTTCTATCTTGAGAGTAGGGTCAGATAGTAAAGGTTGGGATATCGATTGGTTCTTGATAGCAGAAATATTCATGTTTTGGTTTTGGCCAAGTATAGTATGATCGGGCACAAATGACAAAGACATCACGCAATATAGCGAGACTATAAACAAGAAAAAAAGGATGGAACCCGACCCTTGAGTATTGGAAAATGCTTTTCCCAATTTTTGAATTTTCTTTATTTGCACGTAAATTATTTCCGTCCATTTAATCTCGTTCTGTAAAATATCAAGATGTAGAAAACACAATTCCTCTATTTCCTCAGGATAATGATATAAACTTATTTCATAGAGTGTAATTTCTTTCGTTTGCATTTTCATGAATTTATATCTTCGAATAGCATTTAAAAATGTCCCAGGTACGATATATTCCGCAAATATTCATTGCCGAAAAAATAGAAATAGGTTAATTTGAAGAATTTCTACGCTACATGTATATGTTTTAATTTAATATCGTTAACCTCGTTTTGAATTTGGTATAAAAGAACGTTCAAATCACCTAGATTGGATTACTATTTTGACATTGGATTCACAAGGCCATTTTTTAATTTTCGCCTTCACCTCGGAGGTGAATACTAAAGATAGTTTAGTGTTTCCGGTGTAGAATTGTCATGTTCACCTTAAAATTGTAGCCTTTGAGCGAAATTAGATTAGCTTTGTCCTGTTACTGATATAGGTTGACTATTAGGGTTTCGAGAAAAAACTTGTATGGTATTTTCTCCTCGGTCCGATACGTACACGTTACCTTCATTATCTACTGCTAGTTGTTCGGGATCCCTGAATTCACCCGGTTCTTTTCCGCTGGACCCGAATTTTGTTATAAAGTTTCCGTTACTATCAAATTTTAGAATTCGAGCCTCCTTACTGCAGCCGGGGTCTGACTGAGGGTCCGTTACATATACATTATCATATTTATCGAGCGCTATGTGTTCCATATGGCAAAACTGATTATCGGCGGAACCCTTTGTCCCCCAAGATAATAATGGTTTCCAATTATTATCAAATTTTTGAACACGTTCATTACCCCTCTCATTTACGAAAAAATCCCCTTTTGAGTCCATCTCAATCGTAGTGGGAAGATTAAATTCGCCAGGTTTAGTTCCAAATTTGCCAATAATCCTCACAAAGTTCCCGTTTATATCAAATTGTTGAATGCGATTATTTTTAGAGTCTGCAACATACACGTATTTTAGTCCCCTGTCTACTTCTACAAATCTTGGATTATCAAATTTTCCCGGTGCACTACTTGCATGCCCATCTGTGTTACCAAATTTTAAAATGAAATTTCCTTTGCTGTCGAATTCCTGGATTCTATGGTTACCCCTATCGGCTACCCATACATTCCCTTTTTCATCTACATCTAAACCATATGGCACTAAAAATTCACCATCTCCCTGTCCCTTCTTCCCGAACTTAAAAAGATACGTACCATTCTTGTCAAATACTTGTATACGATTTCCGTCTCGATCAACAGCGTACAAATATTTGTCATCCTTACCGAATTCTAGATCATGTGGGCGCAAAAATTGACCATCGCCCTTTCCCCTACTACCCCATTCATTAACAAAGTGATAATTCTCTTGCGCCTCTTGTAGTGATGTAATTGGTGGGAGAGAACCAGAAACAATATTGATATTCTCACTTATAATAAAAATATTTGTCATTAGTAATGCAAGCCCAAAAAAAGTGAAGTACCTTATAGTTTTCAAAGGTAGGGATTAGCTTTATTTTAATGTATATAAATAGTATAGTACAAGCCTCTAATTACAGGAGAGTTTGATTGTGTGTAATTGCAACTTGGTACAAAATAATGGTAAAGATATTGTACTAAAGTTTTTATTCCCAACCGGCTTATACATATTCACACATTCATTAAGTGGAGGGAGGGCTAAGTCTGCATTTAATCTGCCTTAACCTCCCTTCAGGTAAAACTATTTTCCTATGAGATATAAAACTGAATAAGACTGTAACCTACTTTTCTATAATAACGATCCAGTTACTAAAAAACAGATACATTCTCTATGTCAGAATAAATCCGATTACTGCAAGAGATTATGACCATGCTTATTTGTCTATTGATACAGAGGCTATTCCACTGCTGATAGGTTCATTAGGTGATTTTATGTATAAATAATTAGTTTTTTTCTCATATCCAAGATCTTTCATAGTTATCACTCGCAAATTATTATCATGTAGGTATTTCATTTCTTTTTCAAAAAGTTTTGGATCTGTATTGTAATCAACAGCCTCTTTATCACCTGCTCTATGGTATATGATTATTGGAATTGCTTTTATTGTCCCATCTTGATTATACTCCGTTTGAGTGTTCACAACTTTAATGAATCTATTCAATAATTCATCGTCAGTATATGAATTTACTAGCCTCGACTGGTCGTGACTCCAGCCTCTAATTGAATATCTATTGGCAAAAGTAAGATCTTTTTTATTATAAGTTCTACAGTCCTTTTGATTTGACTGATCTTTCCAACCATCACAATGCAAATACGTAATAGGACTGTCAGCAGTCCTGGCCAAGTCATAGTATTTTGATACTATTTTAACTACTTTTTTATCGTTTGAACCTTGATTAAATGGGTAGGCAAAACTTGTTACTTCAATCCCGTGGTCTTCTAGACATTTCTTAGATTGACCTACCTGAAATTTAACATCTTTCTTCGATAAATTACCTAGATGAGCATGACTCATACTATGAGAACCAATATCATCGCCTTCTTCATACAATTGCTTAACTTCCTTCCAATCCATATAACCAGGCTTATTTCCCAGATAGTTGCATACAACATAGAAAGTGGCCTTAAATCCATATTTGTCAAGAATGGGTTTTGCTTGAGTAAACTGAGTCTTACGTCCATCATCAAAATTTAAAATTACTACTTTATCTTTTGTTACACTTTCGGAAACAGGCTGTGCATATATACGCTGATCAGCGTCAAATTGTTCAATGGCGAGAAATAACACAAAGCCAACTAAAATTGACAGGACACAGATGATTAGTGGAATAAAATTTACTTTCTGATTGGTTCTCAAGAATCAGATATTCAAAAGGCTAATTACATAATATATAGATAAGCTCCGGATCCCTCGCTTAATTATAATTCTAGTACCTTTTAAGATAAAGTTTTGGTGATTTAGGTTAATTAGGCTAATGAGCACGCGAAGATAAAATTAAGTCAATTTAAAGTGTTGACTAATCGCTAAAGGAGGCCAAGTATATTTGGATTATCGATAAGCCTGATTTGCAATTTTTATTTCGTATGACATATCTGCTTTCCATTTACCGAGTAACAATTTGGGGGAAGAATGTTGCTTGTATCTTCAGAGCATTATCTATATCAGAAAACGTCACACTGAAAGACTACAGTATGAAATACCTATTAGCACTTTCATAGTTCGAGTCTAAAATGAGAGGATCCATTGGATAGCCTTCATTAGTAACTGAAAGTTCATAAGACATACGATAACCTTACTAGTACGATAGGAAATATTTAATAAAGTTCATTGGTAAAGCATTTTATCGTTTTTGCTTGTCCGTTTGTCGATATCCTTAAATCAGAATGAAATTGAGCCTAGACGGCATCTAGGTATGCACATCTTTACGTTCTTCCTATGCCTCAGTCAGATATAGAGTTAGCCTTCAGAATATCTAAATACTAAATCAATTGCTAGTGAGATGTCCGCTGAGATGAAAATGACATACCACGTGGTCATAGACCTTATTGTCATATTTACTCTGTTGATGTTTATTCCAAATCAAACATTATTTGGTGAAAGTTCAATAGAATTGTCACCCTCTGCGATTCCTAGGGAATGGATAAAGATAGCTACTCCTATTACGAGTCAAAACTTAAGCGCGGGTAAAGAATTAGTAATATCTGGCCAATCATCTGATAACGTCGTAAAAAATTGTTGAGTATCTCTAATAGTTAATGATGTTCGGCCTTACCAAAATGCTGTTGCAAAGGGTACAAGAGGAATTAACGATTTTTCGCAGTGGGAGTTTGTCCCGAGTGATGATTATACCAAGGTGATTGAAGGGAAGAACAAAATCACTGCGAAATTACTATGTGTTTCAGCACCTACACGCTGGAATAGCGTGTTCATTAACGGAGTTCCCAGTTACAGTAATCTAGAAATATTATCGCCGGTACAGTCTGGAGAACGATCTGAGATACCCACTAGGAATTTGTCTGACATCAAAGATGTAGATATTAACAATAAGACATTACTTGTTTCAGTTTTTTCTCAAAAAAATCCAGTCGCAAGAGGTGATGCACAAAACGGTACAATAACTGTAACTGATTCAGCTTCTAGAGCTGTTTCCAATGCAGAAATAGGTGGAAAATTAATATATCCAGGTGATAACTACGAGAAACAATTTAAAGGAAAAACCGATTTGCAAGGCAAGTTTGTCTATTCCTGGAGCATAGGAAAGAAGGGTGATCTAGGACCGCTAACCATAGAAGTAGAGGCAACAAGCCAAGGCTTCTCATCCTCTCCGGTTAGAAGTTCTTTTAACATTGTTGATTCCTCTGGCGCATCAGGAATCAATAATAATGCTTCAGGTAATTACCTGGAAGGTAAGAAATCTGAATTTGACTTTGTGGTAGCCGGTGACTATGGCTGTGATTCACAGACCAAACAAACGATAAATAATATGGAAAAGGAAGATGCTGACTTGGTCTTTGCTCTAGGCGATTTATCAGAAGTAGGAAATCCTAGCTGCTTTTTTAAACTAATTTCAAAATTAGAAGGTGACGAGAAGTTTAAGGTTTCATTGGGCGAATCTGATACCGATAGCAACAAGACACGTTCATCTTCGAGATTTGGTGATTTTGTTAGGCATTTTAATCTAGAAAGTCCCTTCTACTCATTTGACTATCAAAATATTCATTTTTTGGCTATGTCAACAGGTAAGAGTTTGCTCATTCCATATGAAAATGGATCTGCACAATACAATTTTATCAATGATGACTTGTATAAGGCGACTAACGATCCCAACATAGACTGGATAATAGTCTATGGCTATAGGCCTTTTTACACTTCACCTACTATACATCCAGCTGGTGAAGTCCTCAGAGAAACATATGCTCCATTATTTGAAAAATATGGGTTGACTTGATCATCACTTCTCACAATCATAATTATCAAAGATCATATCCTTTGTTATACAATATACAGCACTCTCGGCAACCAATAATAAAGGATGCAAATGCTACTCAATATTACATGCCCGGTGTTCCTATCTATGTTGGAGTAGGCACGGCAGGAAATAACTTATATGATTTCAGGTGACAAGCTCCATTTATGGTAACCCAGTTTCGAGAAAACGGATTTCTACATGTTAATATCACTGATAACAAAAATCAAGACATGCTTACTGGAACAGACATGCTTACTGGAACATTTCACAATATTGGAAACGGCACACTTGATGACCAATTCGTAATTACTAAACCGAAGTGATTAATATCAAATCCAACAGTTATTTGAATTCAGCGATATTAAGGTATCAAAATAAAGATCAAAAGGCTAATACAAAATCAAAGGATAGGTCCAATTGTTGAAGAGTGATATGTCAACTAGAATTCAATAAACGGAGTGCTAGCACATTGAATACCCAAACACCCGCGTTTAAATTAGTTCCGAATTTTCTGATTTTATTGTTATGATCAAATCACCTCTAGAAATAGCAATTGGATTTAGCTCACTAGCCTTGAATATCCATAGACATCTACTAGCAAAGCTTAAAGCTAACCCTATACCAATAAAAAATAACTCCATTTATCGAACTACTAGAGTTACTAGAACCACCGCACTCCGACCTTCCGTCAGTAATGTGATGTCATTATGTTGCTCTAAACCTTCCTTTCAGGAACATAGAAACTAATGAGGTTCCAATAATGGGGCAGTCCAATATAGCCACAAATTGCTTACGACTCCCGAGATTAATGCAGGTGCTAAAGACCTTGCAGAATTCATTGAGGCACCAGAGATAAATACAAGGAAGAAAGATCTTCGGAAGTATCATTATGGCAATAATAATTAAAACGGCGCTCTTGGCTTCACTTTCCATAATACTTCTCACTGACTCAACAACTCCAATGGTGAAACCAATTGATGTATTCGCAGAAGCAGATGATTCTGTTGATGCTGATGCTCCTCACGTCTATATCTCAGATGATAATAACGACAACAATGATGGAGGTGGCGCCGCTGCGGCTGACTCGACAACAGTCAACAACAATGAAGAGAAGAAAACAGGCTGGTCTGATATTGAATATCTTAGTGATGCAAACAATAACACGATGGTGGACTACAAAAACCTCTTTGGCCTGAATATAGGTAAAGTCTATAATCCTAACTTTGTCGACAATGCTGACTGGTTCCTTGGCAGCAGCAACTATGAAGACCATGTAGATTACTATCTGATACCGTACAACTACAATTGGTACTTTTACTCTGACATATCTGCGCCTTGGTATGGCTGTGAGGCTCAGAGTAAGGCGATGCTTGTGACCGCTAAAAAATACAATGAAACAGGGAATTCCGAATACCTAGAATTTTCCAAAAAAGTATTCAACGGTTTAAATTCTCCTGTTCTAAATAAGGACGGCTGGCTCTTGGGAGTGGCGGCTGAAAATAACAATGCTAAAATCCTGAACAGTCAGCTGTTTTGCGTTGCGAACCTAATGACTTACTACGAATATACCGGGGACGAACGAGCGCTGACATTATTCAAGAAGGGTGTAGACGTAGTGGAAAAAAATATCGACGACCTTACGGAAGATTGTGGAACCTACTACTCTTTGTCTAAGCATAATCTTGTATCGCACCAAAAACATCCTGAATACATAAAGATGCTGGAAAGGCTGTATTTGATGACGGGAAGCAACACGCTGAAAAATACGCTGGACAAATGGCAGCATGACTCTCTGTTTCCTTGTTATTCTTGAGCTTCTTGAGCTTCTTGAGCAACCATTCTAACAACTATAATGAATCCCACTGATTCCTAAAATGAATCCGATATTTTTGTAGAAAATCTATAGAAAACAGTGATAGACCTCAAAAAGCACGAGGAGGTAAAAGTCAAAGTGCTGAACTCTGATATGTTCAAATTCCCTTGATATATGGTTCCGTAATTCATCAAGTGTATTATCATTAAGACCTGTTAAAAGGGATTGTATAACTATTCCCATATGAATAAGTTTACCAAAAAATGGACTTGGGATATAAACATTAACATAGTCACTTCAATGTCCTATCTAACGTTGATTGTCTGGAAGCTTCAAAAAAGAAATTTCTAGCGTTTACTAGTACAGCTTTTTCCTTCTCAGACAAGACGGTGCCAAGCATTTCTTTGAATTCAATGGCGTTTACGACCGCTCTAGCTCCATAATGGTTATTAAAATACCCTCTAACTACAGCTGTTTCATTAGATAATTGTCTGACCTTGTCGACCCACGGTCTTAATTCCTCCCTTGAGTAAAGATAATTGTATCTAGGCTTTATCTGCCTTCCATGCCATCTGATAAAACAGTGGTTTGCAGTTACAATGGCCTGAGATAGAAATTGCAGATTGTCCTGTTCGGGAGAATCAGTCATAACAGCCGCTATATTATAATGCTTTAGCAATTCCCATGGACCTTCGGTATTCCAAGAAGGATTTCTAAATTCAATTGCGTAGTCATATCCCCTCGGAAGTCTGTCTAGAAATTGTTCCGTATTCTGAAATTCTTTAACGGTAAAACTTGGTGGCAATTGAATTAGACCTAGAACCCGATTTCGTATTTCAAATACAAAAAAAATTTTACCGGTTAATTGGATTAGATGAGTTTAACCAAGCATACCATCAGATAAATGGCAATTTAGGTCCATTCTTGCAAATTATAAATTCAATGAATCACTTTGGGATGAATGTAGAACAAATTTTGGATGCAGTAAAATACGGAAATGCGTTACCACATCTCCAGAATCATTATCTAATACTAAGTAACAGGATTCGTCATTTGGAGTCTTACAGATATAACCTACATTCACAGCTGAATTTGATGGCAAATCAGATAGAGGACTATAAATTCTCAATTGAATGCTACATTAATGAATCTGAAAAGAAGAGAATTGAACTATCGATATTGGATAACCAAATAAAAAATATGCAAAATTTCATCCAAAATTTTGATAACCAAGAAGGATATCAAAGGATAAAAAAAGAATCTACAGAGCAGACAAAATCAATAATAAAAAACAATCCTCTGCTGATGGCTGTTACTGTTTCCTCGACTCTGGAAGCAATAAGGCGATATCCATATAATCAACAATTATTCTACATTTGGATGCAATCGCATACAACTCAATTATTGCAATTAAGTGAACAGGTGCAGACTGAAATAGCAGAGCAGATAACAAAATTGGTGATAAGTAAAATACAGGACAAGAATTGTGAATCAGGAGTATCAACATTACAAGGATGAATTTATAATAATTTAAATCACGGCAGTTCTCTAGTAATCATTCCATTTCTTAGTTAATTCGCTCAGTTCTTATTTTCCACTTTGACTTTGCCTCTTTCTGGTTCTTGCTGACTTGTCAGGATTAGAATTGCATAATTCCTGATTTAACTCGTCGATTATGTCTTTGACAAGCCTTCTAATGGCTTCCTCAGAATGCTCTTTTTTATGGGCTTCTATTTCTCTGTCGTAGGTTTCTTGGTCAAAATACTTGTCAACCGAATCTATTATTATACTGCTAAATTCATCTCGAATGAAAATCGGTAAGGCATCAAGTTCTGTGGCATATACTGTACCATACTTCTCTGTAAACGCAGGGGTTCTGGAATCATTTTCTAACTTTTCCCTCATTTTATTGTCGACAGGTTCCCATGGGAGGTTATGTTCCTCGACTTGCTCTTTGTTTATGGCAACTCGTTCTAACTTGAATTCAAACGGGGCAGACTCTTTTTGTATTTCACCCTTTTTATTTTTCGTAACTATTGTCAGTTTGCCGTTCTTCAATCCCCATATTCTGGCTAATCTGTCTTTAATGTCATCAAACATCTGTTCTCCTGAAGGGTCAAAATCTCCAAAATATAATATATGAATATTCTTACCTTCATCTGCCTTCTTCATAAATCTCATGACAGATTGGTTCAGGAAAGTGAAACTAACATATCCTCCATGTGGAACTAGTCTAACTTCAAGGCGCTCTTCATTCAAAACACTCTGAAACTCTGCAACCATTGCATTCTTTTCAATCCAAATTTCAACATAATTTGGTTGCTTATACCATCTGGGCAAACCTGTGTAAGTTTCAGGAACCTTCTTCAATTTGTCCGTCAGTTTTTTGATTTCTTCTTCAGGAGAACAATACACATCGTCAATCTCTTGCACTGAATGAATCTCGTCAAGAAAGCAATTAGCTGGCAGCCTTTCTTTCTCTTCTCCAATTTGTCTAACCCAGTTTTCCCTCGCAATTGCTGTACGCTCACTAAGAGTAGTGTAATCACTTCGGGTATTGCGGAGCAAACCCAATGAGTATAATTTATAGAACATAGCTCTCAGTGTTGGCTTAATTTTTCTCTTCCTGTATTCAATGAGTTCTTCTTGAATCTTTTCAATAATTGAAGTCCAACTGATTACAGATTTTGACTTCGTCTTATTGCCACTCAAAACTTTTTTAATCTTCATAATCGCATATTCCCTTCTCATTTATCATGAATCTTTCACTGGTTGGAGCATGATAGGGCGAGGTAACCATGGCAGCGCTCCCATAGGACGATGGACCGCATTTAAATCGAATTCTATATGTACTTGCATGGGCCATTATGTTTCCGCCGGATGGTACTGTCTTATACCAAGTAAAGTAGTCTGGAGGCGATTGGACTTGGTTAGTTATAACAACTGCTACATCATATATTTCTGAGATGTGTCCTAATTGTCGCATTGATTTGTACAACCGATGCTGTCGGTCCGGTAGAGACTCTCTTCCCGCAAACTCTGACCTGTAATGGCTTATAATAGAGTCAATAATTAGGAGTTTCACGTTCTTTACTTTTTCAAGTAAACCTAATAAGCCGTCAATACTTTTTTCTTGTTGAGAACTGTCCAAGGGTCTGGATAGTCGGATATTTTGAAGTAAATTACATGCATTCAGACCGCGAGCGCAAGCAATTTCTTTAATCCTTTCCGGCCTAAATTTTTGCTCGGTATCTATATAGACTACTTTACCGTTAAGACCTCCCTGAGAAACGGGTAGCTGAACTGTTACGCTTAACGTAAAACAAAGCTGGCTTTTCCAGAACCAGACGGTCCGTGGAACTCAGTTAATGCACCGGTTTCCACTCCACCACGTAAAAGCCTGTTTAGCGCCAGGGAACCAGCAGATATTTTATGTTTAGATTTTCTGTTCTCATAGAATGTTTCAGCAATATCATAGGGTCTATGAAGAGCCGATTCATCCTCTAATTTAGAATGAGCCCAGTAGTAGATGGATGTTGCCTTTTCCAAATCAACACCCATTAGCCTAGAAATTTCTTGTGGACCCGTGGCTACTAGCCGCCTTACTGAGTTAAAACCGGCCCTCTTTAATGCAGTAACAAATTCTGATTCTGATTCTAACCCTGTACCAGAAATTTTGTCATGATGAGAGTTTTCTTGAGTCAAGTTATTTCTCCATTGTGATAGAGTTTCTCCATGATGGCGTCGATAACCGGCTTATTGGGCGACTCTTGATGTTCAGCACGCTCTTTGTATTTTCCATCCTTCATTCTTTTTGTGTAGATTCTCCATAAATCTGAAATGCCTTCCTCGAACGTGACATGATATTTTTCACCGTCATACCGGTCTAGGAAGTCGAATCCAAAGTGCCACATCTTTGCAACCCATGTAGTATAACGAGGAATCGTAACAGACCTTCCACAAAGGTCGGCAAGTTTTGTCTCCACCCTTGTCAGAATTTCGATAAGATATAGAATATCGGGAATATCAATGACGAAAGGTCTGTATGAACATGCTATGGCAACACTAACAGTATCGGAGTGATGTACAATTACTTTAACGATAATATCGTCAGAAAATTTCAGTGAATCCAATTGAAGGTCTTGATTACTGGCATCAATTTTTTCAGAAAATTTTTGGCAAACTGAATTCCAAAGCGCCTTCGCAACAAATATTAGCCTAATATCATGAAGAGATTGCTTTTCTCTAGGTCTATATCTGAGCCATTTGTATAGAGGTGTTTGTCGACCTATTAGAGGGACCCCTACACGGTCAAGTGTCACTTCTTTTGTAAAGTTATGACCGGGTAGAGAGTAATATGCATTTCCTGAAAGGAACTGAAATATTATCCAGCGCTTTTTTTTAAATTTGCATAACGTGTTGCGTACAGTGCCATAGGCCGGATTGTATTTTTCCCCATCGTATTCAAACGGCCTGAAGTCAACTGAACAAAAAGCGCGACTCTGACGCAGAACTATTTGTTCAATATGTTTGAACATTGCGGCTTCGAGTCGGCTCATGATGTGAACTGTACCTCCATGTTCAATGTCATTGTCATCAATGGTGTCATCAAACTCATTTCTGTATGCTCGACAACGCTTTCAGACATCTGCCTTCTCCATTATCAATTTTTTATTTTCCATTTTGACTTTCAGATAATCCCCCTTTGTTATTCCCAAATCGACGGCAAAGATGCGCGGCAGTACTATAGTCAAACTTCGTTCTCCATGGTAGGCCTCAACCTTTCGCAATGTTGCGCCAGTTACATTTTCTTGTATTTTGTCTTTTCCTGACATTGATTCTATCGCCCAATAATCCACATTAATAAGAAGTGTGATGCCTCAATATTGAATAAAAATGGGGCGACTAAAATGGAAACCAAGTAGTGAAATCGATTCAGAATTAGAAATAAAATTAGGAACAGAATCCGATGTAGAACGACACAAGATTATAGTAGAATATAAAATTATGAATGTCCTAATTAACAATCCCAATGGTATACGTACGTTAGAAATCGCCAAGATGGTAGGAATTGACAGGTCAAATATCGCGTCATATCTCAATAAATTGGTTAAAACCGGATTTGTGAAGAAGGGCTCTGGTCTACAAGGAAAATATTATCCCACTGACAAAATTTCCAAGAATCTATTGCTTTCAAGTCAATTCATAGGAGAATTATTTGTTTCTAAACTTCTCGAAAAACCAAATCTAGTTTTAAGGGATGTACCTGTAACTGCTGACGATGTAGACTTTAGGGTTTTTCTACCTTATCTTCAAAGAGACGAGTTTGGTCTGCTGCGTACTATGTTTGAGTTTGTAAATGGTCTTGGCGCTTATATCACATATGTTCTAATACAAGCGATGAATCCAGAAAACAAATATCTACAAGATTTGAAATATGTAAAAAGGGACACGATTGTACCATACTGGGTCAAGATTTCAATTGATGCTGTTATAAAGAACCTTTTATCAAAATTCAAGGATTCAATTAGAATGGAATTAAATTCGCTTGTAGGTGATGATGACGACCCATTTGGTCCATTTATCGATTATGGAATGGGCCTTCCCGAGTTCCAGTTAAAAAAGGAAGTAATTGATGAACTATTACAGGCCTATTCTAGATTATATCCCCGCATGTTTAGCGAACTGGAAAACCTAAGAGAAAAAGTACCACTTTACATGCATTTATACATGGAACATAAGGAATATTTGAAATTGCAAGAGATTAATCAAAAAAGCTGTAAACACGATTTTAAAACTGATGTATCTCATTTAATCGAGGTCAATGGCAGAAAGTTTTGGACCAAGTACGACGAAAATGTAATTCATTGCAAAAAATGTCATTTCACAACTTATGAAAAATATAGAAACCAATAACCTATCTTTTCTGTTTTAGGAATTCCACGTCTTCCATCACTTTTGTCAGTCGGTCTGATAATGTTGCTATCGCATCTGCATTATTTGACTCAGACTCCTTGAGAAGTTCAATATCAAATTCTTTTCTTTTCTGTTCGTTAATCGTTTCACCATAGGCTGCGTATTTCAGTACCATCTTACACGAACAGCAAAATGTTGCGTTATTCTTATTGGGTTCTGAGCAGTTAGGACAATAAATTGGCCTCAAGATATTTTTTGTAAATGACTCATTTTTTACAATTCCATATGCTTCTAGAATAGAATTTGAGGATTCTGTCCCAAAATAATGAATGTAGACCTGTGGCATCTTACTGGTAATACTCCACCCTGCATGGTCTCTAAGAATATGTTCCTTTAAGAAGGAACTTTTATGAGTTAGCGCCGTATGTCTAAAAATATAAAGTGAAAAAGGTTTAGTCAACATATTCCTGATATAAGCTTTATCCCTGTCTAGAACATTTGTTTGTTGAAGCAACATCGGAAAGAAACGTTTCTTATAGTATTGCTCGTATTTTTTTAGTAACCCATCCCGTGTTATCTGTCCCAAATGGTTTTGCCTGCTAAGAGAAATAAAGAGCCAAGCATTGGCATTTGTTCCCTGCGGATGCCTCTGTATCCACTCCTTGACATAAGGTAAGGATGTAATTAGCGGCAGTGTTCGTGATTTGGTCTTTCCACTCACTAATATCTCTGCATATTGCACACCGTTAGGAGCTTTCTTGAAAAATATATCACCTATGTGCAAATTTAACAATTCATGGGGTCTTGCAGAAGTGTCGTAAGCCATTGCATGGAATGCTTTATCGCGCTCAGAAGGACAATATTTTAGAAATACTTCATGTTCTTCTTTCAACCACAAGTCGGATGGCTTGTATGGAGATTTTTCTTCTCTTGTTAATCGCCTCACTCCATCCATACAAGAAGGAGTTTTCCTTTTTCTGGCATCAGATTCATTCGGATTATATAACCATCTAAAGAACTTTAGTAGTATCATTTGTCTACCATTATAGGTTCCAATGCTCTTGTGGCGGGGGTCAATGTCTTTGGGCTTCTTAAGACTGTTGAGATATTCAATGATGTCCTGCTTGCAAATATCCTGAAATGACTTATGATTTAGATAGGTCGACAATGCAATCAGACATTTTATTTTTCCCTCTTTGGTTGATTCCTTTATATTAATTTCGTTCTGTTCAGCAGTAATGTATTCACATATTACATAAGCGTTACGTCGATTCACTTGAGCTAAATTTCCTAATACCTTTCTAATGTATTGCTTTTGATACTGAGTAATTGAATGAATCTTTTCTTCTAATCCCTTGATTGTATCAATATTTTCACTCCGCAACATTAAACAAAACCTCGACCTCTTTCTGACACTTTATGAAGGAGATTATGTTCTGAGAATCTATAAGCATTGTGTATAAACCCAAGACTATGGCGCCGGGAGTGGGACTCGAACCCACGAGTTCTTGCGAACATCAGCTTACACATCGGTTTTTCATGATTTTGATCTCGAGGCTGACCCCTTTTAGGGAATCATGCATATCTTACCTAGCTTGGGTACCCCGGCAATAGATTTAATATTGATAATCCTTATAATTCTATAAATATTGAACCGCTAACTAATTATAAACATCAAAAATTATATAATGATAAACATATCAGTACTGCAGTCTATGTTATCAACAACCGAAATAAAGTCTCCCTCTCCAAATCAAATGAAAACACTAACTTTAACAGATCTAGTAATAATGAATAAACTATCAGTCTCTTTTAGGGAACAAATTAAGAATTATGTTGATATTGATCCATTTACCACTCATGATCCATTTCATGAAAATGATGATTATGAATATTCTGTTATTCTAGATAAAACTAATACAAGTAGAGTGGTCTCTATACTGGCTACAAAAAAAGAAATTACTACTCAAATCTCTTGGGATTCTTTACTTGGCAGTCAATTTGTATGTCTAACTATATCAAAGACGGAAGCTGGTGCATTAAAATATGAATTAATGCCAAAAGATACCAATAATTTCTATCCTTTCAGACAATCAACAAGAATTGCTGGATATATTATGTTTGCATATCAAATATGCGGTTTACACCAGTAATTTTCAATATATCCAAATTCTTAATATCTAGTTCAAAGATACTTTAATGTTCACTGTTGAAATTTTATGCATTGGCAATGAGTTACTATCTGGCATAACTTTAAACACGAATGCTCATTGGATATCAAAAAGAATTACGAAAATTGGCGGTTTTGTAAGAAGAGTGACAGTAATTAGAGATGATTTAGATGAAATTAACTTGACCTTAATGGATTCTCTTAAGAGGAAACCCGACTTGATAATTGTTTGTGGAGGATTAGGTCCAACATATGACGATAAGACATTACTGGGAATTGGTAAAGCACTGAAAAAAAGACTGATATTGAGCAATGTTGCATTAGATATGGTAAAAAAAAGTTATAGTGCAAGACATCAAAAAGTGAAAATAAATAACGCAAGACTAAAGATGGCAGTAATTCCAATAGGTTCGACTCCAATTAAGAATCCTGTCGGTAATGCTCCTGCGGTACTTCTTTCTGTTAATAAAACAAGAATAATGTGCTTACCAGGAGTTCCGATTGAAATGAAAGCAATAGTTACAAGAAATATTTTACCTCAAATCAAACAAGAAATAGGCAACTTTACAATACGCGAGATTAACTATTATATTCAAGGAATTAGTGAGGCTATGATATCATCCAGATTAACAAAAATAGTTGCATCAGCACCAAAAGATGGATTATATTTAAAAACGCATCCACAAGGCTACGTCGATAATATCCCCACTTTAAGAATTCAACTAGTTTCAAAGGGATACAGGATAGAAGAAGTCAAGCATTTACTTGATAAAGTTTCAAAACAACTTTTAGCAGTGATTCGAAAAAATAAGGGAGAAATATTAAAAATATTATAAGTTTACGAAATTGTCTAATGAACGATACAAGTATTATACAATATCATAATTGTATTTTTAAACTTGACAGAAAGTTAGCTGCACCAAGGTAAGAACGTTAGTTATAACGATGTTAACGAATTATTAGAAATTTACTTTAAATAGCAATACTATAATTAGTATTATGAGATAATAAAAGTGAACAGCTATTGATATATAGAAATAACACCATCAATCCAGAAAAAATACTTTTTCAAATATTAGATGAATTGCGAATAACAGAGAACAAAATAAAATTAGATGCCTCCTTATTAGTAAGAAACCTGAAAATTTCCAACAATGATGAATTCTGGATAAATATTATGAAAGCAATAGTTGTAGTATGCGATGAAAACAAATTCGCTTTTTCAAAAGCTGAACTTTGTGATTTTCTAACGATTGGAGCTAGAGGCCTGGACAATAAAAAATATGATACAATAGTGAACTCGGAAAACCAATTAATGAATAAAGTAGTTAGCGATGCGATATTTAGTATATACAAAGACATAATGGAGAATTACGATAATCTAGATACTGAATTAAAATACAATTATCCAAAAATTATTCTGAATATTATTTCAATAATTAGAAGAGGTTCTGATATTAGCGGTGAAAAGGTAAATCTTTACGGATTAGAAAGGTATTATCTGAAAAATAAACTCGACGCCATCGATAAAAAAATAGACGTGTCTGAACCCATTCTTGACTTTGCGAAAAAAACTGATAACACTGATGAAAAAAAATCAGAAGCTTCTTCCTTACAAGCTTTGACACCCACTTCCATGGAAAATACATTAAGCAGGAAAGATCTTGTCAATAGCCTTAGTCTTATTACTGGAAGGAAAAAAAATGAACTGAATGAGTTGCTGGCAAAAATACCAGAGCAAGATTATAAGAAAATAACTGATTTGTGCGCAAACTATAGTAAATTACAAAAATATTCAAGACTAATTGGAACTGAGGAGTTCAGCCGCCAAATTGAAAAAGAATTGGGAAGAAAATTCAATGATAGACAACTACAACATGCCACAATTTCAATAAGAAAAGTAAAGACCTATGTAGAAAATGTGTTGGATGGTAAATTCGTTCCACATGGTTCGCATGGAATAAATCATGTCAAGCATAATCTAGAATATGGATATCAATTAATGGGACTAATTGAATACAGAAGAAGAAAGTATTCTCATTCATACAATAAAAATTCACAAATTTAGACTATAATTTAAGATCAAAATGCCATTTATTTATTGCAGAGTTTGATCTTTAGGAGATACCTTCTGCTTCCTTGCCATAAATAATAACAAAATTCCGAATAATATCAAAACTATGGCAAGACCTTGAGCTCCCCCTCTTGGGATCATGATAATATAAAAAAATGCAAATAAAAGACAACTAGTGCCTTGAAAAAAATAGCTTAGTGCTTCATCAAGTTTAAACTTCTTGCCGAGAAAACCTATTGCGAAAAATACTATTATTGGATAAAACGTGAGTAAAATGTATTGATCAATATCGACTCCATTATGAGGCAAGAAGACTAATTATTCATTATAATTAAAACAAATATCTATGTTTCCTTAACGTGAAATCGCAAATCATTTATTTCTACTGCCACCTTTCTTTCTATCAACGACCTTGCATTCTCAAAAGGTAAAATCGCAACGTCCTCTTTAATGAAGGGACCATATTTTGCCATATCAACCCCCATAAACTGATCCGTCGACTCCAAAAATCTTATTATAGTCATTTTGGACCTTATGATTTTCGATATCGAATCCAAATTATTCACATTTCCAGCAATTAAAGATTGTATAATCAACTCCTTTCTTTGTGATACTTTTCTTTCTTCTTCAAAAATATACTTCTCTTCATCAGTTAAATTAGAATACTCATCAGTAGATAATGAAGGATATGGCAAACGTTTACCGTTGTTATTTTCTAAAAGCTTGCGAGTTCTTAATTCGATCAATGATTTTGTAGATAATATTAGTAATCTAATGAGTTCATTATGAACCTCTAATTCTAGGTATTCATACTTTTGGGTAGAAAGTTCCTTTATTATTTGTGCAATTTTCTTATAAATGTCAGGCGACATACCTTGGATCTTTGTAATTTGCATTTCCCTTTTGAGAAGTTCCAAGATAAAGTCTAAATCGATTTTTTTTTCTGAACTATTCTTACCACTGCTATTATCATCTATAACACCTGCCAATAATTTCTACCTTTTTGGTAATTTCTATATTTAAATAACAGTTTATTAAAATTTTAATAAAGGAAATAATCAAGTAAATTTTTTTAGAATGTAAACAGAAGTTCCCAAACTCTACAAATGAAAGCACATTTACTATCTCAGTTTAAAACTTAATTATGAGAATAATATAATCGGTTCTGATTGCCTTATAAAATTGTTAATGGAAAAGTTGAACCCTTGAGGTACACAAGCGATGATGTTCTACTTAAAATCGAGCAAGATGGAATAAAATTTCTTGATTTACAGTTTACTGGATTATTCGGAAGATTTCATCATACTACAGTGGCAGCTAATATGTTAAGAAAGGATGATTTTAAGGACGGGTTACCAAAACTTGACGGTTCCTCAATAAAAGGCTTCACAGAGATTCATGAGTCCGATTTAATCATAAAACCTGATCCTTCTACATATGCATTTATCCCTTGGATAGAAAAGTATCCCACAGCTAGACTCATATGTGACATTTTATCGGGCGGTGAAAAGAGAGCATCCTACCTAGCCGATCCACGTGGAATTGCTAAGAACGCCGAAAAATACGTTAAAGAAAACGGTTATGATATCTCGTACTGGGGACCAGAGGTCGAATTCTTTGTTTTTGATAAACTCCAAGTAAATACATTGACGTCATTTCATAGCCAGAGCTATGAAATAACTTCTCGCGAAGCACCATGGTCAACAGAAAATGTTGGTTATACTCTCAGGTTGAGGGAAGGATATCTTCCGAGTCCCCCTGGAGATACTCTCATGGACTATCGCCACGAATGTGTTGATGTACTTAGTACTGATTTCGGGATAATTTGTGATGCTCATCATCATGAGGTAGCAACTGCAGGACAATGTGAGATAGATATTCGTTACGATAGACTTGTTAATACTGCAGATTCAGTTCAAAGTTACAAGTATATTGTCAAAAATATTGCAAAGAAGCATAATATGATAGCAACAATGATGCCCAAGCCAATTGCATTGGATAACGGTTCTGGAATGCACGTCAATGTAAGTCTCTGGAATAACGGAAAAAATCTATTTTATGATCCAAATGATAAATATGCCGAGCTATCTCAAACTGCAAGATACTTTATTGGTGGAATATTGGATCACGCGAAGGCTCTGGCAGCCATCGTTGCTCCCACTACAAATTCATATAGAAGATTAATCCCTGGATATGAAGCACCCGTTTATATTGCTTGGAGTACGGGTAATAGATCCGCAATAATTAGAATTCCTGCCCATTATAAGGGAGAAAAATTTGCGTATTTGAAAAGAATAGAATTTAGAGCACCGGACCCTTCATGTAATCCATATTTAGCTTTTTCTGCAATTGTTGCTGCTGGTCTTAGTGGAATAAAAAAGAGAATTGAAACAAATGATCCCAAGATAGAAGATCATGTTGACGCAGATATATTCAAGATGACTGACGCTGAAAGAGAAAAACATAAAATAAGACAGTTACCGGCAAGTTTAAGAGAATCAATCGAGGAACTAAAATCCGACTCAGATTTCTTGAAACCAGTATTTGGTAAACATGTTATTGAACGTATAATTGAGGATGCTGCAAAACAACACATGGAACTAGCTGTTCGACCACATCCACATGAATTTACCATGTATGCTGACGTATGATCAAACTATTAATACATTATTTTCTTGCTAGAAATGACTATTATTAAATTAAACCGGATTCCGAATTAGGCGAATCATCCTGAAACGATAATTTTTTTGTTCAATATATCCTGAGTTAACTGAAAGAATTTAGTTTGTATATCAATGGGTATCCTATTATGAAAACCATGGAATGGTGCTATGTATATTATTCCATCTTCGTTAGTTGAATTCTTTGACGATTCCAGTCCTGGAGTAAAAATAGTTCCTGTAAAGTTGTTCAAATGTATCATCTTAAAAACCGAATCATACGCCTTTACTGGGTCTAAAACAAATGAGGTCACTACAGTATCAGGCGCTAATTTATTCTGATCTGACACAGCACCAAAAGCATATACTCCCTTCTCCTTGGCTGCTTGAATCACACCTTGACCAGAAGTATCAGCTACCTGCAATAAAAAGTCTGCACCTTGTTCAATTTGAGACAATGCTGCAGATCTTCCCTTGGCTTCATTATCCCAGTCGCCCAAGTAAGTTACAAGTATCTTGGCTTTAGAATTGACATGCAAGGCTCCTTGTTTATATCCTTCGTAAATGTTCTTTAGATTGGGATATTTCTCGTCTCCTCCAATGAAACCAATCGTATGGTTCTTTGACAGCATACTTGCAAGGGCTCCAAGAAGAAACGCAGCTTCCTGCTGTTTTGGGAAAATTGAAGCTACATTTTTAGATTTTACCAGACCGGTAAACACAATAAATTTTGTGTCAGGATATTCTTGAGCTACTTTAATAGCAGGCTCTCCCCATTCATATCCTTGTGCAATGATAATATCATAATTTCTATCTGCATAATTTTTAAGAGTTGTTTCTATATTGGAAATTGATACATTATCCACGAAACTAACATCATAACCGTACTTGGAAATTATTTCTTGTCCAGCATTGTAAGCAAATGCTCCCCAGCCGGCATCGCTAAACAGACCATCTGTTAAATAAGCCAATCTTAAAGATTTATCACTTGGATTAAGTGTTTGAACCGATTTGTTTTGAATCTGTGCATACAAGTTCTCAAATAAAACAGAATAACTTACTACTGTAAGCCAGACAAGTGAAATAGTTATCGCAACCACTACCAAGATTTTTTGAGCTGACAAATATTCTATTCGTTTTTTACGATTCATTGTTGTCATTTTTTTGTTCAATATTCTCTCGATCTGAAAGTGGGAGTGTAAAGATAAAAGTAGCACCTTTTTGCTGAGAACCACTTTCAGCCCATATATTACCACCATGTGCTTCGACAATGCTTTTTGAAATAAATAAACCCAGTCCAGTTCCCCTATCTGATTTTGTTGCAAATTTGGAAAATAACTTCGGGTATATTTCAGGATGTATTCCAGTTCCAGTATCTTTTACAGTAACCTGAACTATATTCGATTTAATTTCTGTTGTAATCGTAATTGATCCTCTTTTGGTAAATTTGCCTGCATTATCAAGAAGGTTAAGCATGACCCGACTTAATCTCATCTTGTCGCCGCTGACAAAGATTGATTTATTACCACTTTCGTAATTTACTATCAGATCCTTATAGATAAACTGACTATTTCTCTTATATTCTTCAATACTATTTAATATGACATCATACAAATTAATTCGTTCACTCATTAATTTTAAAGAATTGCTCTCTATTCTAGTAACGTCGAGTGTGTCCTCTGCAAGTCTGCCTAATTTTTCAGTATTTCTCTTTATAATATCCATATATTGATTTTGTTTTTCTGGGCTCAAATTTGGGGATTGGAGAAGGTAAATAGCATTAAGGATAGGCTGTATTGGAGTCCGAAGCTCATGAGCAGGACATTGATGAATTTATTTTGTGCTTCATCCTTATTCTTAAGTGATTCGTTTGCTTTCATCAATTTGTAATTAGACTCGTTCAAGTCGCGGGTACGTTTCGTAACTTCATCTTGTAATATACTATACCATTTTCTTAAAAGAAAGACCAAAACTATTATTGCAGCAGTAGTTCCTGTAAGTAAGGACAACATTACACCTTCGGTAAAAAGTACGGAATTTATCTTAGAATATATTCTATCTGTTGGCGTTACTATTTGAAGGAAATACACAGGTTTTGCCCCTATTAGTATTGGAGATTGAGTATTTGAGTATTCAATCTCTCTCCCCTTCCATAATCATACATTGCATATCCATTGTTTCCCGTCAACAAATATCGAGTCAGATTGTTCAGATCGCTATTGTGATTGATAAACTGCTGTGTTTCATTCCCAAAAAAATTCTTCCCCACCAGATCTCCACTCGCTCCTACGGCCAAAAGGTTTCCCTCTTTGTCAAAGGCCACTAAAAACTGGGAATTTATGTTATTGACATTCCCATAATTCTTAAAAAATTCAACAGTAGGTATATTTGCTACTACTGTTCCAATATAGTGACCGTCATTTAAACTGATAATTGGATAGGTTATCACTATTCTATACTTACTATCTATTCCTGTAAAACCATCAGAATATACTGGTTGAAGGCTTTCTTTGGTTTGTTTCATATATTCATTAAATGAGATATCTACATTCACAAAGGTTTCTAATCCCTTTGATGCCTTGTGAGTAGTTATAACGCCATCCTTATCTGTAATTAAAAGACTATCAACTTTCGTGACAGAATTAAGCTGGTTAAATTTTTTTTCGAGTAACCTGCTAACTTTATCTCCTGATAACGTCTCATTTTGCAAATATATCGAATTACCCAAATCCGCAAGCATAGAGGTAACTAGCCGAAGATCTGAGCCAATATGCTGAGATATTGAGTAGTAGATTTTATCTGACTATCCAATTCCTGTTCGAATATGCTTTCTCTGATACTTTTTTCATTGACTCTTTGAAAGAAAAAAAATAATCCGTAGGAAGCGGCTGCTATTATAATAACTGATATGAGACCAATATACATCAGTTTACCAGGAATTAGTCTCATTAGTTATCCAATTGATTTCTTGCAGTATTTAATTTGTTTTAATCATGTAATTAAGCTATTTGAGATCGCACTCAGCTTCAAAGTTACTTTAGTTTGCAGAAATAAATCTTGCATAGGAAATCTGTAAAGCCCGTGATTACTTATCATATTGCAACAAATTTTACCAAATTGGATTAGCGTCATAATTTATACATTATCAATATGGAGGGGATGGGATTCGAACCCATGACCACCTGCGTGTAAGGCAGGTATCATAACCAGTCTAGACCACCCCTCCGTTAGTTTGAATCCTTGTTAAACAAATTATTATATTCAGGGGCTATTTGAATTAATCAAAAAGAAAGCAACACATGTTTCCAAATTAAGTATATTTAATTCCTTTTTGGTCTATTCAAACTTTTATTAAACTGCAAAGCTAATTCAATATTCATGTCATTTGGCGTCGATACGCTAGGAGGTTTGAGCGAAAAACTAAAACAATTAGTAAACGAGACCCAAAACGATTATGAATCGTTTATTGATGATACTCAACTTTACAAAAAAGGAAAAATTGGTGATAAAGAATTTTTCGGAAAACTTGCAAAATTTATGATTTCTCTTTCTGCATTAAATTTTCTAGCAATTAGAGTAATATTGGAAATGAAATCTGCAGCAGATAAAGGATCATCAGTAAAAAATCCAACTGGCGGAATTGCACAGCCCCCATCTAGTTCTGGATTTGGAGTCAATGCGTTTGTAGACACTGGTGGTAGTATTGGAAGCAGATCATCAGACAATGATCAATATGTATTACCAGAACCTGATCAACTGACCGAACCAAAATTCAAACCTGTAGATATAACAATTAGATCTGAAGATAAGAACCCAAATTCAAAAAAGATTTGTGTCAATTGCAAATCTTCCATTCCACTTGCCGCTAAATTCTGCCCAAAGTGTGGGAATTCGCAATAATTAAAACCTCGTTCTGTTTTAAATTTATTATGGAGATCTTCAATGGGAGAGCAGCTACTGAAGAATATATGTCCACACATTCCCTAACCTTTTCAACTCCCGAAATGACACTAAAGAAATTTGCACTGTGGTTAGGCGATCAAGTTAATGTTCCTGGGAAGAACAAAAGCGTACCTCGATTGATGATGTATATTAATGATGTCGACAATCAAACAAATAAGTCTGATTTCCTTCCAGATACTGATGATTCATTCAAACCAAGTGGAGCAGTTACTGATATGTTTAAAGAACTTTCACAGGTTGCAGCATCGACCACCTGTCACAATTGTAATCGACTTCTAAAAGCAGGATCAAAGTTCTGTCCTAAATGTGGATCAAAGCAACAATAGTGCATTAATGAAAATAAGTCTTAGAATATTGTTTTAACTATTCAAGTGCATTTGATTTTTCAGCTTTATCTGTTGATTCAAGTTTTCTAAATGCTTTAAATTAAACAAATAAAGTTTATAGATTGTTGCATAGGAATTCAAGGATCGAATCTAGAGCTTTTGGTTTTCTTTTTATTAGTATTGCAATAGCAGTTCTAATAGGAACAATAATTAACGAATTCTTGTCAATTCATCATATTCCAATTTATTATCAACTAATTTCGTGGGTGATGATATTTACTTTGATTTTGGGAATAACATTTACGAAAATGAAGAATCTGTTTCATTCCATAAGAAGCAGAATGAAAAATAGCATAAAATGGCCACTTCATGCAAAAATAGTTAATGGATTAAGCTGGGCAGGACCTTTTTTGGCCATACCTGTATTTCATTCATTTTCACAGTACCTAATACTTTTAGGAATTGGTGCCGGTAACATTTCCACTTACCTATTGATTAGGTCATATAGTAAGTACGATAATAAGGAACAATTTGTTGTTGGAATAATTGCTCTCTCCATGATCGGAGTTTTATTTTCCGTTGACGTGATCCTGAATTCCATTCTAGTTCAACAACATGTCTTGGCGCTTTCTAGACTATTTGTCGGGCTATCGTATGGTGTTGGAGGTATCTATGCGTTAATTGAAAGATGAAAAGATTGCGATATGTATAATGAGTGGTGGACTGGATTCACTTTGTGCTACGGCTTACATTAAGAACTGCAAGAAATATGCAATAAAGATTATTACTTTTTCTTACGGCCAAAGAGCTAAACGGGAGTTAGTACAATCGAAAAAGCTAGCCAAAGCCTTGAATTCAGATGAATATCGTATAGTAGACATAAATTTTATGAAAGAACTATATGGTAATTCAAACGTTCTAACTAATAATAAATTATCAATTCCCTCTAAATTCGATTATAGTATTGTAGTGCCAATTAGAAATGCGATATTCATAACTGTCGCCTCAGCTTGGGCATTTAGCGTAAATGCCGATTTAATTGTCCTTGGTGCACACGCTGATGATCTTAATTATCCGGATTGCCGACCAAAATTTATTGAATCAATAACAAATACCTTGAATCTAGGAGAGGAAGACAAAATCAAGAGCGGAATAAAAAGAAAAATATCTGTATGGTCCCCATCTTTAGAGGGAATAAACAAATACGAGCTATTAAAATTGGGTCACGAAATACTCGGAGAGACTATATTTGAATCATGGAGCTGTTATTCTAATGGGAAAAAGATTCATCGTGATATAATGCATTGTGGCGAATGCGAATCGTGTATAAATAGGAAGATGGCATTTACTAAAGCGGGTATAGAGGATAAAACAATTTATGCAAAGAACTGAAAATAACACAAAAGTTAGAGTTAGTGAAATATTTACTAGCTTTGAAGGAGAAGGTTTGTTCGTAGGAAAGAAGACTTTATTTATCAGGCTATCGGGCTGTCATTTAAAATGCAGATGGTGTGACACAAAGTATGCTCTCCCTCTGGATAGTGGGACTGATTACCAGATAGATGAGATTAAAGACCTAATTGTAAAGGAACTTCAACCATTCACTTACAAGGTAAATTTCACAGGAGGAGAACCATTATTACAAATTGAAGCTGTAATACAATTAGCAGATTTCATAAAAAAATGTACAAACCTGAGAACATACATTGAATCATCATGTTTTGATTCTGAACTGTTTAGGAGGGTTTTACCTTATATGGATATATGCAAGGTTGAATTCAAAACTGAGGATTCTAAAGTTGTCGAAGATGACAATTATGACAATTTGCTACTAAATGAGTTTAGATGTTTGGAATTAGCCGTCCAAAATAACAAGACTACTTACATTAAAATAGTAGTAACGAATTCTACAAATCTTGAAAGTTTTAAGAATTTGGTATACAACATTTCAAAGAAAATAGAGCCTCCAGAGATTATGGGCTTCATAATACAGCCAAGTTATGGCATAGATCAGCCAACTATTAATAAACTTCTAGACACTTATGATATAGTTCAACCCATGTTTCCTGAGGTGAGGATTATACCACAGTTACATAAAGAAATCGGGGCCAGATGATTCAAAAGGAAAAGAATGAATATGAAAAAAACTCCGTTTAATAAAAGAAAGATTGAAAAACTCGTTAGGGAGTTGATAGTGCAACTCGGAGAAAATCCGGATCGCGAAGGCTTGCTTGGAACTCCTGAAAGAATGGCAGATATGTATGAAGAAATTTTTGCTGGTTATTGCATGAACTCCGAGCTTGAAATTAGTTTTAGTGAAGAAATTGATTCGATTATTGCTAAAGACATTCAATTTTATAGTATGTGTGAACATCATATGCTCCCATTCTTTGGCAGAATACACATTGCATACACTCCTTCAGGTAAAGTCTTTGGGATCTCGAAACTTGCGCGCCTAGTAGAAAAGTACTCAAAGAGATTGCAGATTCAAGAGAGACTCACAAAGGAGATCGCAGACGAGATAATGAAAATGGGAGTTAAGGGAGTAACTGTCATTGCAGAGGGAGAGCATCTGTGTATGAAGATGCGCGGGGTCAGAAACGACAGTACAATAATAACCATAGCAAATCGTGGTCTAGTTGACCAAAGTGATGCAAGAGCACATCTGTTAGCTCAGATTTATGATTCAAAATCTAAAGCACATACAGTATAGGAAAAATTACAATAATCCTTATAAAAAAGGACTATTTCAATAGGTAGGAAGAATGACAAATACCATATTTAGATTACAATCGCATAAGTTCAGTACTGACAACATACAGACAACTTTGGTGTGTTCAAAATGCGATGAGGTTTTCTCAAAGGAATTCCCTTTGGACCTCGAAGGTCAGACAATTGAATTTAAATGTCCTGTATGTAATTCAGCAGGTGAAGCTGACCTTCCTTATAAGAGCGCTGAGGAAAGAGAGGAACTCGAAGAGGATTTTGACGAAGTGGAAGAAGAAGATGGGGGGGAAGAATTTGAGGAAGATTATTGATATGGAATAATAGAATTATTATTGCTTATTGCTTACTGACGGGAACTATTTAATTCATAAATCTGCCGTTTGAAAATTTCTAATCCACTAATGTTTAGCATCAATCCTTGATAATTGGGCCAAAAATGCAGTCAACTGGATATCTGGATGTGATCCATGAGTTAAACGATAATCATACTCAGCTATTAAAGTTGCAAAGTCCTCAGGGTGGGCTAACTTTAATGAATACACGGCTTCATACGCATACTTTAGAAAATCAAACTCAGACATTCCATAGACTGCGGTTAATTCAAGTAGTTTAACTCTGGCATCATTAAATTTACCTGATATAGCCAGTTTGATAATATCATTTACCTTCGACTTTCCAGAAAGTCCTAATGATGCGAGCACATTCGAAACGGTTATCGATCCCATTACAGATGCAGTTTGAAGTATGTTTATAGAGTGACGCAGGTCGCCATTAGTAGAATCAAAAATTTGAGAAATTGCTTTATCATCATACTTTATTCCCTGCTTTTTACACAAGGACTTTAGGTGATTTTCTACGATTTCTTTTTCAATTCTTTTAAATCTAAAAATTGCACAGCGACTTTGAATTGGCTCTATAATCTGAGTTAAATAGTTACATATTATCACGAAACGAGTAGTTTCAGAACTATCTTCAATTATTCTTCGCAGGGCTGTTTGGGCTTCAGATGTCATTTCATCAGCCTCATCTAAAATTATTATTCTAAATTTTTTTTCATCATTTTCACTTGTCCTAATCTTGAAAACTGAAGCAAATTCCTTTACTCTCTCTCGAACCATTTTTATTCCTCTTTCATCCGATGCGTTAAGCTCAAGCGTGTCTCTCTTCCAGTCTTCGCCAAGTAGTTGTCTTGACATACACAGAGCAGTCGTAGTTTTGCCAATTCCAGCAGGACCTGTAAATAACAAATGCGGCATTTCAGCTGGTTCTTTCATTAGATTCTTCAGACTCTCTACGATTTCCTTTTGATTGACAATATCATCTAATTTAATAGGTCTGTATTTTTCTACCCACATTAAATCAGACAAGTTTTTTGCCTCTACTTGTGGCATACAAAATGTTCGAATAATCAGTTATATATTCAGTCCTCTAAAGATTCATGTAGTAGATGTTGTAAGACTATATTCCCAATAATGTCATCATCAGACGCCGTTTCTGCTCAAAGCTTATTTGAAGGCATAAAAAACACATACCTACTAGAATATCTTCTTGAAGAGATTAGGGTTACATTCAAGTCTGATGTAAAAATATCTATTAACGATATCAAAATCGATGCCAAAGAAGGTGATATCTTGTTATTGCCAAGATGGCTTACAAAGATTTTGTCTAGAAAAAATTTGATTGATATTCAAGATAATGAAATATCAAGTTATGTTTCTAAGGCATTGAATAGAGAACGAATATCAAAACCACATGACATATCAGGTGTAGACGTCGACTTTTACATACGCGTCAAGGACTTTCTCACAAGTCTTAACGAAAAAGAAAGAGAAAATCTTAGGGTATCCCTTAATTCATTTGTGATGTCCAGATTAGAAAAAATAGTAAAATTAGCTGCTGCTTCCTCACTTTCTGTGGAAATGGAAGCTAAATTGTCAGCAGAGGAGAAGCAGCTTTATAATTTTGTTCACAGTTCTTCATTGGCCTTTAAGGAATGGGTGTTAAACAAGTAGATGACTGAACAAAAACAGCAAACTACATCGGCGATATCAGATGAGTTAGAATCATTTCTACGTGCCTTCAAAGACAGGGATGGAAATTACAAGTATTTTGACAGAATAAACAATATGATGGCATCAAATTCCACATTTGTTGTAGTCGATTATATCGATTTAGATACAAATAAACCAGAACTTACAAAATTAATTACTGATACACCCGATGATATGTTTGAGGCCTTTAACAAAGCTGTATATTCAATATTAAGAGAGATTCATTATGATTATGCTCAAGAAATTAAGGACAAGATAAAAGTAAGAATTGGAAACTACTCGGTTCAAAAGGGTCTTAGAGAGATAAACGCAGACGTAATTAACAAGTTGATAAGTGTTCCGGGCATGGTGGTCAGAACTTCCGAGATTAAACCACTCGCTAAAAAAATAGCATACGCATGTCTAAATTGTAATACACTAAATGAGGCTCTACTTAAAGGTCTAACACTAAAGAAACCAATAAGATGTACCCAGTGTTCTGAAAAAGAGCTTGAAATGGATCCGGAAAATAGTTTTTTTACAGATTTTCAACTTGTCAGACTTCAAGAACTTCCAGAAGATTTACCTGCAGGTCAGCTTCCGCATTATGTAGAGGTAACTGTAATGGATGATCTTGTAGATCGTTGCAGGCCTGGAGATAGGGTTTTATTGACTGGAATAGTGAGGATTGAACAGGAACAATCAATACAAGTAAGGACGAGTCTTTTTAGATTACGTATGGAAGGTAACAATATAGAATATCTTGGTGGACTTGTTGGAAATAAAGATGGGAGAACTGTTGACCGAATATCTATAAGCAGCGAAGATGAAAAACAGATCATAGCTATCGCCAGTACGCCGGACGCCTATGACAAACTGATTGCATCATTTGCACCTCATATTTATGGACATGAAATAATTAAAGAATCTATCCTTTTACTAATTGTAGGATCGGTAACAAAAAAATTGGCTGATGGTTCAAATCGTAGAGGAGATATCAATATTTTTCTTGTTGGAGATCCGGGAACCGCCAAATCAGAAATGCTCAAATTTGCTGCCAAAATAGCACCAAGAGGTCTCTACACCTCTGGAAGAGGTACTACTGCTGCAGGATTAACAGCAGCTGTAATTCGTGATAAATCTGGTATAATGATGTTGGAAGCTGGCGCAGTAGTTTTAGGCGATCAAGGCCTTGTATGCATCGATGAATTTGATAAAATCAAATCTGAAGACAGATCTGCACTACATGAAGTTATGGAACAACAAACTTGTTCTGTGGCAAAAGGGGGAATAGTCGCCACACTAAATGCTAGAACATCAATCCTATCTGCAGCTAATCCTAAATATGGTAAATATGATCCATTTAGAAATATAACAGAGAACGTAGAGCCACTTCCTATACCGTTACTAACTAGATTTGATATCATTCACGTGATTAGAGATACTGCTGAGGTAGAAAGAGACAGTCGCATTGCAAGTCACATACTTGAAATCCATAGAGACATACAACATGCAGCCCAACCTGCTATAGAAATAGATCTATTTCGCAAATATCTAGCATATGCGAAACAAATAGAACCGAAACTAACAACGGAAGCAATTGATATTTTAAGAGATTATTACATGAAGATGAGAAATGTTGATTCTGAAGGAATGATAACAGCAACTCCTCGTCAGCTTGAGGGTCTGGTACGCCTGGCAACTGCTAGAGCTAGATTGTTATTAAAAGACAGTGTAGATCATGAAGATGCTGACAGAGCAATATACCTAGTTTCACAAATGTTGGAAACTGTAGGTATAGATGTTAATACGGGAAAAGTGGATCTAGGGGTTCTTCATGGAAAACCACTTAGTGAAACTTCAAAATTAAAAACATTCACAGATGTCTTTAACGGTTTATCCGGGGAAGACAAGAATGATGTAGAAGAAAAGAATTTCATTAATGAACTTGTGAAAACTGGTAAGTTCACAGAAGATGAAGCCAAAGAATTCATAAGAAAAGCAATGCAGAATGGACAAATATATGAGAGAAGATCTGGCTTTTACGCTAAAGCGTGAGTTAAGAAAGGTTTCTATAATCATAATTATTACCATGTCTTATGGCAGGCGGCTGGTTATCTTGGGTCCGTGCAAATGACGCTGAAATAATGACGGTATTGGAAAATCAAGCAAATAATCTTGTCAAGGCGGCATCAGTTCTGGCTGAGTCAATTAGTGATTATGGGACACTAAAAGAAAAAAACTCTATACTAAAAAATCTGGAACATGAAGGTGACCTGTTTACCCATAAATTATTTACGATTATTGACAAGACATTTGTGACACCTCTGGACAAAGAAGATATTTCAGAATTAACAAGTACTATTGATCAAGTGCTTGATGCTACATATGGCACTTCTGATAGGCTGATACTCTTCAAAATTAAGAAGCCATCTAGCCATATGCAGGAACTCGCTAACCTACTGTTGACCGCTTGCCAAGAAATCTACAAAGCGGTTACTGAATTACGCAAGGGAACGCGGGAGAATTTGATACAACATTCCAAAGCTGTTAGCAAATGTGAACATGAGGCAGATAACGTCTATCGTTTTGCAATTGCTGATCTATTTGAAACACATGATGCGATAGAAATCATAAAATCGAAGGATGTTTATGAAACGCTCGAGAATGCGCTTGACAGATCCAGAGATGTTGCTGATGTTATTGAAGATATTGCCTTAAAATATCGTTGAATTCAATTTGCAGAGCGTTGAGATCGGAGTATATGCGGCAATTTCAGCAGCCCTTTTTTTCGATTTTGTGAACGGTTTTCATGATTCCGCAAACTCCATCGCTACTGTGGTTGGTACTAGAGTCCTTAGACCACTATATGCAGTATGTATTGCAGCCCTTGCCAATTTTGCTGGACCATTTATTTTCGGTACCGCAGTAGCAACGACCGTTGGAAAAGGAATAATACAACCTTCATTTTCGACGGTCGAGGTAATATTTGCAGGCCTAATTGGTGCTATAATATGGGATCTGATAACTTGGTATTTTGGCTTGCCATCCTCAAGTAGTCATGCACTAATAGGAGGCCTTATCGGATCAGCGTTGCTAGTAGGAGGAACATCAGCCTTAGTTTTTTCAGGGATAGAAAAGACCCTTACGTTTATAGTGGTATCACCCGGGATGGGTTTCGCTTGTGCGTTTGGAATTGGAATAATTGTCATGTATGTTTTCAGGAATCAGACCGCTTCTCGTGTCAATAAGATTTTTGGTCGCCTTCAAATTTGTTCTTCAGTCTTCTTCTCTCTTACCCATGGCGCTAACGATGGTCAAAAAACAATGGGAATAATCACAGCATTACTTATTGCCGGAGGATTGCTGGATTCTCAACCATTTATAGTACCTGTAGAAGTCATATTGGCTTCTGCTTTCGCTATTGCATTGGGAACATTTTTTGGAGGTTGGAGAATAGTTAAAACCATGGCCTTCAGGTTAACGAATCTACGCCCTTATCAAGGCTTTTGTGCTGAAACAGCAGGCGGGGTCATACTGGCGTCTATGGCTTGGCTGGGTATTCCAGTTAGTACCACTCATGCAATTGCTGGAGGTATAATGGGCATTGGTGCTACGAAAAGGCTATCAGCTGTCAGGTGGGGTATAGGTAAGAGAATAGTCTATGCCTGGATTATTACTATACCTGCTAGTGCGGCCGTTGCAGCACTAGTATCGATAATAATGAAGCCATTGTATAGTTGATATTATGTGTTAGCAGAATATACTTATTATTTTATCATGATAACATATAATCTTGTTGGGTTATTCTGACTTCCGATTCGAGAAGTGGTAACAAGCACTATTTAGTGCATTTTTAAACGAGCTTATATGTAAAAGCATAATTTTTATAACCTGTAAAATACTATCGACTAAGCTCTCACGATTGATAAACAATCCAAATAATAATTAGAATAAGCTTTCTACTCAAGGCGCTTTATGACAATTCTGCACAATTGACAATCTAAGGTTTGCTCATTGATGTTCGATCACATAGAGATACTTGGTCATTAGTATTGGTTTATAATACCAAAAGACACAGTTACGATACTTCAATGAAAAGTATGTTTTGGTTTGCTTAAATGACAGCAACAGTAACATTTGCAGTAGCTCAGTAACATTTCGAGTTGGGATATATAAGTCTAGGACAAACAATATCGACATGATTATCATCGATATTAACATCACAAAAAAAGTAAATTTTCAGTTTGTCTATTCTTGGTTTATGGTAAGTCCACATCTGATCTGGTCTTTTTAGGAATAACAATTTGCCGTTACTTATATCGACTATGTAATCATAGTATGAGGAAATTTGATATAGCGGAGCGTTTAAGATTTTAGAAATGGTAGAGAGCATTGGGTCTTTTTCTTTTGATGTGACAAAGCGAATTCTCTCGATATTATTTGAGGATGGCCCAACAAAAAAGACCAATTTGGCTACAAAAACTGGGTTGAATTACAATGTCTGCGTAAGATACATTAACATGCTAAAACTTCTTGGATGGTTAGGCGTTAATACAGAAATATCCATAACAGATACCGGAAGAAATGTTATGAGAAGATTATTGAACCAAACTTCAGTTAATAATGTCGACATTGTCCAAGATGTCAACGCAAAGCCAAATTCATACGTAGATGACATTAGACAGTTTTCTGACCAATTGCTGGAAGAATCTACTAACAAGTTTGATCAAAAAGCTCAATCCAAGCCTTGCATTATGATCGTTGATGATGAGCCAGATGTGCTGGTAACGTATGAATCATTTTTATTTCACGAGGGATTTGATTTAAAGAAATTTACAGATTCTTATAAAGCACTAAAGGCCTTTACATCGCATCCTAACCTTTATGACTTAGTTATATTGGATATAAGAATGGAAAACCTCAATGGTCTTCAACTATATCAGTGTATGAAAGCATTGAACCCGTCTTCTAAAATCATATTTGCCTCTGCTCTTGATGCTGCAAAAGAATTAGCGACTGTCCTTCCTGGTATTAGTTTACGAGATATTATAAAGAAACCTATTGACAAACAAAATTTTCTCCGGAGTATCAGAATTGCACTTGGCAAGTGATTGCCATGTCTGATACTGAATACATGATGTAACCCAACATGTGGCAAGAATTCCTTAAAAATCAAGGAAAGTCAGTGAACCGCGTTCCATGAACAGGTTTGGTTTACTGAGCGTTTGTACCTGCTTTATTTCATACAATATTAAATTTTATTGTTAAATTCAATAATATGTACTAGCGTTTATCAATCCAAAATGCGATATTACCATTCAATCTAAGATTAATTATCTCGACGATTCTGATCGCTTTTGTTGTAATCAAAGTAGAAATAACCAGATCATAGATATTAGACTTATGTACTGGTAAGTGATTGAAGAATAAGCATTGTTTAAAAGTAATTGAAAGTATTACTTGATACGATCGGTTGTTATGTATGACATCAGCTAATATCACACCACCAGTTGACGAATTCTATCATGATTCTATTAGCTCTTGCTTGTCTCCTCGAATCGAAGTAACTGATAACAACGAGACATACTCGACTAATAAGCCTGAGAATTATTGTGTCACTATTGTTGACATTGTTGGCTCAACCCAAATAGTATCAACCATTGGAAATTCCAGAAATGTTAGAAATTTTTATGCAATATTTATTAACACAATGGTAAATACCCTTAAGAGACATCATGCTAAGGTGATTAAGACTGTTGGTGATGGAATAATATCTTATTTTCCAGATACAGCAGATTCGACAAACTCAACGGCTTTTGAAAATGTTCTTGAATGCTGTTTTGCTCAAATAGAACAAGGACACAACATCAATAATATGCTTAAGGGTGATAGATTACCCAGCATTTCATATAGGGTGAGTGCCGACTACGGAAAACTGACAAGAGTTCAACTGAATAATTTTGACAATGAGGATCTTTTTGGATCAACAGTAAACTTTTGCTCCAAAATAAATTCACATGCACCACCTAATGGAATCATAATCGGAAATGATCTTTACCAAGTCATAAGATCGCTCCGGCCAGCTTTTAATAATTACATATTTAATGAATATGACAGCTGTTATTCTGGAGTAGGAAAGTATTCTTATGCCACTTATTTGGTTTCAAGAGGGCAACAAAGAGTCATCAACTCCGTAGAGTCATTGTACGGATCTCTCAAAGGAATAAAAAAATGTGCTTTTGAAGGCATTACAAAAAAGATCCTGACTCCAAAAATCTTACTAATAGATGATGAATTTGATGATTTGCTTGTATTACAAAATTTTCTGATGCTCGCGGGATTCGAGGTAAAAACATTTTCGAGCTCTCGTGAAGCCCTTAGACACTATATAGAAACGGAGCCTTCGACTTACGATCTAATTATTAGTGATATAAGAATGCCTGAACTTAATGGTTTCCAACTATACAGTAAACTTAGAGCTGTTAAGAGTGATGTAAAAATACTATTCGCAACTTGTCTTGAAATTGCTGAGGAGATGTTAACCCTGTTACCTGATTTAAAGCGGGAGCAACTAATTCAAAAGCCAATCCAGAAAGAAAAGTTTATCGAAATAGTGAAAAAAAATATCGTCAAGTCGAGAATGTAATCATGTCGTCCTATGTTGCCTATGATAGGATGAAAAGTTTGATAATGTTTGAGTATGAAATACCAACGATTTCAGAATTCTCATTTATTGGTCAACAATTTAGTGATATGATAAATGCTGTCTTTTTCAAAGGGATAGATGCTAAACGGGTCTTACACGGAGCCACTTAGTTTCCAGGATATTGGTTGTTTGGAGGTGAGACCTAAAATCCCAGTGATTATGGCTTGTAACTACTTTGCGTATTCAGTGACATGTTTGCTTATTATAGTAAAGGAAATTAAAGTGCTATAGACTATTATTAGAGACTATTATTAGAGGTGTCACCAAATGTTCCTCTCTCTACCAAGACATTACAAAATAGGAATTCTTTCAATGTTAATTATACTGGTATTTTCCTTTATTGCATTTTATTTCTTCCAAACTATCACAGAAAATAACATAAAGGCTAGTCTTTTGAAGGAACAAATTGATAAACAATTAGTGGAATCAAAGAGTGTGTCCCAACATATAGGTGCCGACCTCACTCTGGTTATGACAGTGCTGGACGGTCTGACAAATTCAGTGAACTTTCAGGAAGGACACCTATATGGTGCAGAAACCAAGGGACTAATAAAGGAAAAGTATGGCATAATACAAGACATAGTAGAGAAAGTTTTTGTATTGGACCAGAATGATGTCGTAACTCAAGGCCTGTCCAAAAGCGGCACAGAGTATGTAGGTGCAGATTTCTCCCAGAGAGAGTGGGTATCTTCTGTCAGAAATGATTCAAAACCAATCTTTTCAAAGGGTTTTGAGAGACAGGGTTTATACACAGTGTATATTGCTATTCCTATCATAAATAGAGAAAATAGTCAGTACATTGGCCTAATAGCAGCATCAATACCGACGGAAAAATTTTTTGCGCGATACGGAAATGTACATGACATTAATTCGCAATTCCTAGTTGTATTCGATAAGGATGGAACAATACTTGCCGTAGGAGCGGATAGAAGCCTACTCGGGAAGAATTTTTTTGGAAATGTAGTACAGAATTTTATTCATCACAATAAGATACTAAACAATCTGACTGAAACTCTCTTAAGAGGGACTCCAAGTCATGGCATTTATGATTATGGAAGGACAGAAAGGATCAATACAGGACAGCCTATACTTGTAGGAAGTAAACCGACATACTTTCTCGAAGTGGTAACGCCAACACAAGCAATTTTTTCAAAAATACAAGAGACACTCTTCACGGACAGACTCAAAAGTGGTTCTCTATTAGCAGGAGTCTTTGCTTCCATTATTCTCTTGGTTGTATTCCTACTTAGGTGGAATAGCACAATGGAGAAAGAGGTGATCAAAAGAACTGCAGAGTTGAATGAATCCAATTCCTCACTAGATATAATGGCAAGGAAGCTCACTAATGCTAACGTCTCATTGTATGAAGCGAACGAACTATTAAAAAAACATCAAAAGCTACAGGAAGAGTTTATAGACATGGCAGCACACGAATTACGGACTCCAATTCAACCTATCCTTGGACTGGCGGATGTTTTACATGATCGTGTATCCGATAAATACGAGCGTGGACTCTTAGAAGTTATTGTGAGAAACGCAAGAAGACTTCAAAGATTTTCCTCGGAAATTTTAGATGTTACGAAAATAGAAGGCAGTTTATTAAAGCTTTCAAAAAAGCAAATTGATCTTAGTAAGAAAATTGAGAACGTAATAAGTGATATTGAGGACGGGGCTGATACAGAAATCAATGGTAGGAAAAATAAAATTGTCTTCCAACGAAGAGAATCAATCACTGTCTATGCCGACAAGGATAGAATTTATCAGGTAATCTCTAATTTGCTTTCTAATGCGCTAAAATACACAGATAATGGGACAGTCACCATAAATGCATATCTGAATCATAATGCTAATAATCATAATAATGAAGCAATTGTCACCATATCAGATACTGGAAAGGGTATTGATTCACAGGTAATTTCAAAGCTTTTCTCAAAGTTTTCTACGACATCCTTTACTGGCACAGGTTTAGGACTTTATATTTCAAAAGGAATCATAGAGGCACATGGAGGAAGAATTTGGGCTGAAAATAACTCCAATGGTATAGGAGCTACATTTTCCTTTAGTTTACCTGCTATATAATTTTACCAAAACAGGCAGGACATCTGCTATAATTGATCAAGTTGATATAAATCATTTCACGAAATTAATGAGAAAAGACGAAACTACTGAAGCATCTTGATGGAAGTTAGCACAGAAATAGATGGGAGATTTGATGTAACAAAAAGTGTGATGCTTTGAACAGGAGAATTTGAAAAAACTTAAAAACTAATAAAAATTACAACTGTTCGTGTACACTACCAATTCATTATCCTCCCTTTTAGTGCTACTTTTATTGATTATTGTAATATCGGCTCCTAATTTTACTACGCTATCAGCTCAGAAGCAGGTTGTCCTTTCTGGAATACTTGAAGACCAAGGCGATCCAGAAAGGTGGAAATCTTTAATTTTGCCAGCGATTAAAGAGCTAAAACATAGACATCCAGACTTGGATATTCAAATGAACTATACAACATATCCGTATAACGAGATGAGAGACAGGCTTTTATCCGCAGCAAAGAATCATAACATTGTTGATCTAGTCAGCCTTGATCAAATCTGGCTTGGGGAATTTGCAGAAAGAGGATTTTTAACTGATCTTACGAACTATACGAAAATCTGGGGAAGAGGAGATGACTGGTATCAAGAAAACTGGGATGGTGGTTTTTACAACGACAAGATATATGCTATCTGGGCATGGACCGATATCAGGGGTTTGTGGTACTGGAAAGATATGCTGCAAAAAGCAGGAGTAGATCCAAATTCTATGAGAACTTGGGACGGCTATATCCAAGCTGCAAAGAAATTAAATGCCGTACTAAGACCTCAAGGAATAGAGGGCGTGCATCTTGTTGGTGCAAGTCATTCGCCTGATATAGAATTTTATCCTTATTTATGGATGCAGGGAGGAAATATAGTGGAATTAAAGACGGGGCATCCAACCAAAGGGACCTACTTTTTCCCAACGTATAATGGCACTGAAGGTGTAAAAGCGATGGAATTTATCAAGGCTCAGATAGATGCAGGAGTAAAGCCACAGAAAGAACATTTCTGGGGTAATGAATTTCTTGACAGGAAGTTTGCAGTTATGCTTGAAGCTTTACAGCATCACATTCACTTAAACACAACTGAGCAAAAAAGGGATTTTGAGCAGAAAGTTGGATTTCTACCAATGTTTCCCGTACCAACTAATCTACAACATAACACTTCATCTTTAATGGGTGGCTGGGAATTTAGTATTCCTAGTACCTCAAATCACAAGGATCTTGCATGGGAACTAATTACGATAATGTTAGAGCCTAGCATACTTGCTCCCTACGTAGTATCACATGCCAATCTTCCAACCCAGATATCAATAGGAGAAGGTTCTTCTTATGTGATAGAGGCAAATAAGACTATTCCGTATTATGATCAATTAATTAATATGATAAACATCGGACATAGCCGACCTAATATTCCAGAATATCCGCAAATAGCAGAACACATAAGGGAGGCATTGGATGAAGTTTACTATGGTTTGAAAGAACCTAAACAAGCATTGGATGATGCAGCCGCCAAATCTGCAAAAGTTTTGGGATGGTAACCATTTATATATAATTCCCTGAGTGTTTTGCCAGATATATAAGGGAAAATCTTTCCTATTGTTACTAATTTTACAATTATCATTGTCTGTGATTTCATAGAAAAACTTTACTATTGAGATCACCAAAATAATACTTAAAAGGTTTTTTGTGGCAGATTTCTGTTCTGGGGTCTCTGAAAGATAATGTGTTGATTCATAAATAGAAAGCTTGATATCACTCTGTTTTTGAGTGATGTCACAAATGCTCTTATCGTAAAGGACAACAGGCGTTAAAGATTAGCACTAAAAGAAAACTGATTTCAAGTGCAAATTTACTTTCGTCAATAGTTGCAACGTTTGCTTTATCAAAATTTGAATATTATTAATATATTAATTAGAATAAATTCAATCTGATTATATGCAAGAATATCTGAAGCAACTCTTAGAATTTTTAAAATACGATTCATTGTATCCCCCACAAGAACTTGCATTATCAAAAGGAGTAATGAATGGTAACAATATACTAGTAACAACTCCCACATCAAGTGGGAAAACATTAATCGGATTAATGGGGATGATAAATATTCTTAACATGGGGAAAAAAGTGGTATACCTTACTCCATTAAAAGCACTAGCTACAGAAAAATTTAATGAATTTAAAATTATCAGAAATTTGAGTTGTTTTAAAAATCGGAGAATAAACATCGCTATCTCTACAGGAGATTATGACTCTTATGGAACCGAATTGATTGATAAAGATATTATTATATTAACAAATGAAAAAATAGATTCAATTTTAAGGCATGAGGCAAATTGGGTTTATGATGTAGGTCTCTTTATTATTGATGAAATACACCTACTTACAGAACGTGAACGCGGTCCGACTCTCGAAATAATTTTGACAAAGATCAAACTATTGCCACAAAAACCTCAAATAATTGGAATAAGTGCAACGGTATCTAATTCAAATGAAGTGGCTGATTGGTTAAGGTGCGAACCAATTGAAAGCAATTGGCGTCCTACTGAATTGATAGAGGGTGTATGTGATTTTGGTAAAGTTACTATGAACAATGGCACAAATTTTGAGATTAATAATATTGGAGGTAATGATAGCTCAACCGGGGCAATAATAAGCCTTGCAATTAATTCAATAACCAATGATGGAGGACAATCACTTGTTTTTGCAGAGACACGTAAACGTACTGTGTCACTTGCAAAAAAAACATCCGAAATATTGCCCAAGTTTCTCAATAAATCTTCTAAACTGTCAGCACACAAGACAGGAGTAGAAGTTTTAAAAGAAGGAGATGATACAGAACTTAATAGAACACTTTCAAGTACAGTCACAAAAGGTGTGGGATTTCATCATGCAGGTTTAGGAGTAAAAAGCAGACAAATTATAGAAAATGCGTTTAGAAACGGCATCATAAAAATTCTTTTTGCTACCACGACGCTTGCTGCAGGTGTAAATCTACCCGCCAGACGTGTGGTAATTACGAGTATTTTTAGATACGATTCTGAATATGGTGGTAATGTTCCATTAAGTATATTGCATTACAAACAATTGTGTGGACGTGCAGGAAGGCCGGCTTATGATAAATACGGAGAAGCAATTATAGTCGCTGATTCGAGAACGAATCCAGAAGATCTTTACAATCATTTTGTATTGGGAGTACCGGAACCAATCGTGTCTCAATTAATGAATGAAAGAGCACTAAGAGTGCATGTTCTAGGGATCATAGCTTCAAGACCTAAAATATTGAAATCTGAATTACTTTACTTTTTTGAACAAACACTCCTCGCTAGATATCAGGGGAATAGAACTCTTAGCTTTGAAATTGATTCCCTCTTGCAGTATCTAAGAGATGAAGGATTGATAATCATGAGAAATGATTTACTTATGGCTACTAGATTTGGTAGGCGCATTTCCATGCTTTATATTGATCCAAAAACAGGAATTCACTTCAAGAAAAATTTGGATTTCTATAATGGTAACGTATCCTATGATAATGGTAACGGTACGAATTTTTTATATTGGATTACTGATTGTTATGACTTTTATCCGAAATTAACATTGAGGCAAAATGAAATAGGAAACTTCGAAGGAATGTTTGAAAAGCATAAACTTAGTTCATACGGACTCTCAAATTATGACTACTCACTAAAGAATTTAATTATACTTTTAGAATGGATCGATGAATCGAGCGAAGCCAGGTTAAATGAAAAAATTGGAGTTGAACCGGGTGATCTCCATAGAATGGTTGAAACAACATATTGGTTGTCATATTGTCTTTATGAAATTGCAAAATTGATAGGTAGAAAAGATCTTCTACCAGAAATAAATATACTACGGTTAAGAATTAAACATGGCATAAAAGCAGAATTGATTCCACTTATACAACTTGAGGGGATTGGAAGAATAAGGGCAAGATCACTATACAGGGCAGGAATCACCGACGTTACTGAAATTGACAAAATTTCTGAATCAAAATTAGGATCCATACCAAAAATAGGAGTTAAACTTGCAAGAAAACTTAAGAAACAAATTAAGAGTAATTAATAATGCGTGCAAAAGGATATTTTCAGTATAGTTACAACAGGTAATTGATTTATTTGATTTATCCATTAGATATTACCATTTATGGAATTATCGTGTCTGCCGTTTCCTTTTTAATTGTATTTTTTATTACACCTGCTTTTATTGAATATCTAACTAAGAAAGGGAGAGTGGTAGTAGACTATCATAAACCTGGAAAACCAAAGGTTCCAAGGCCCGCTGGTCCTGTGTTGTTGATAGGAATAGTAATTAGTGAAATTATATTATATTTTTTAATATTAGATGTAAAAATAATCTCTGTTTTATTAACAACAATTATCGCATTTATTATAGGATATATTGATGACTTGAAAACTATGCCAGGTTGGTTTAAACCTGCAGCCCTGATATTGGCGGCTATTCCAATAATAGTTTTAGGAACCCACGGGAATTATCTTGGTTTAATATTTGATAGTGCATTCATTCCAATACTGTACATTCTGCTTATTCTATCTATAATACCAATAGTTGGTAATACTATAAACTCAATAGATGTATTTAATGGAGTGGCAACTGGATTTATTATAATAACAATGATACCATTATTAGTAAGTGTCATACTATTTAGTAATACTAATGTCTTTCTAATTGGTCTTCCATTACTCTTTGGCTGTATTGCAATGTATCAATATCACAAATTTCCAAGTAAGATTTTTCTCGGAGATTCTGGTACATTGTTATTAGGGTCAATGTATGCTGCTTTATCAATAGTAGGAAATTCAGAAATCATTGGGGTAATTGCTCTTCTACCGGCAGTAATGAATTCCTTCTTGTTTCTTTCTAGTGTAAAAAAAATAGTAGAGCACAGACAGGTCAAAACAAGACCAGTAACAATATGTGATGATTTTCGATTAATGGCATCTAAAGATAATAGTGCTCCTGCGACACTAGTAAGACTTATTCTTGCCAGAGGTCCACTGTCTGAACAAGAAATAATAACCAGAATCTTCATATTAGCAACGTTTTCATCTATATTGGCCATTATTTCAATAAGTATACAATATGCATTTATGATTGGGAAATTATCATTATGAGATTGTTTGGACTTTTCATGCTGATTTTTATCATGTGGATAATGATAATGACGGTTTCATATTTTTTAGTCTTTATAATTGGACCATTACATATCAATGTATTCTACAATACTATGGATCGATTGATCTCCTCTATAGTTAAAGCATCGTTGGCCATTGGACTGGTAATTGTATTGATTTTATTACTGGGTTTGCTGAAAACGAAATATTTACAAAAAGCGTTACTGAAAAACTAAAAGTAAAGTCCTATGTAAATATAAAATGCATTCTACCTTAGTAATGGAACTTAAATCCTTGAAACTTTAATTAAATCTTTGAATCTCACTTCCATTCCGTACCTCTTTTCTTCATGTTTCATGTGATTGTAAATCTTAAATAATTCAACAGCATTTTTAAAAAGATTAAATTTACCATTAATTTTCATCTGAATAAAATTGAATACAAGTGCATAAATCTGAAACTTCTTTAAGACCTCTCTTCTATAAGCATTAAAGTCATTAATGTGTTTGATAAAAAATTGTGCACACCATGTTGACGGAATGATTCCCTCACCAAGCAAAGGATATACAGTCCCTATGGATTCACCAACGCCAACAGTTTTTCGGCCATCAGTAAAAGGTTCGGAATTTTTGGGTGGACTTATTCTAACTGGACGACCAACCTTCTTTATTATTTCACATTTATGTTTTTTTAAAAATTTATCGACAAATACATTGTTATTTTTTCGTTCGTAATCTCCAGCGCCAATATGTGCATAGCCATTTTCTAAAGGGAAATACCAAAAATAGCCCTTCATTGAAGGAAAGGCTTTCAAGTAAAAATCGTCAAAAGGAGCATTGTCTTGATATTTCACTTTATACTGAATACATGGTATCCACATTTCATTTTGGGGACGCGGCAAATAATTACGGTGAAAACCTGTAGAATCAATAATAAGATCAAACTCTGATTCAAGAGTCTCTTTCTTTGGAATAACCCCAAACTGGATATTGGTACCTCGTATCATATCCTTAATTAACTTCAATTTATCATAAGTAACCATTCCGTTCAATCCAACATTAATGCTGTTATCCTCTTTACTACTTTGACCCATATCTACCCTCATGCTTTTTCCTTCATGTAAAATATAGTCATCAAAATTAAGGCCACATTCTTTAACCAAATCATCCATTATATTTTCACAGGTTGCCCATGCACAAACTGCATCATGTTGTTCAATAGGCATTCTTTCAAATCCTTTCACGAAATTATCGTGATCTTTGCAGAGTCCGTTCATAAGATAAGCACCTGCAACTCCCATTCCAACGACTGCTATCTTCATTTGGTAACGACAAATAATATATTCTTAAATAAAAATGTGATGTTTTGATCACTCTAGTTCACTTCAAGTATCTTTCGTATGATAAGTTATATTAGTAATTAAATCTAAGAAAAAAGAAAATGTCAAAAAGTATTCCAAGGTACGCTAGAATTGGGATGGTACTACTAGTCATGGGAGCTATAATCGTAGGAATTGGTACTTACTTGAGCAAAGGTTCCTTATCCCTTTATGGATTGATAATGGCCATATGCGGATTTATTATTTATTTTGCTTCTTCAATTGCATCCAGAAAGAAAAATATGCGGGCGTAAGGAAATTCAGCATTTAGATGCGAATCATCGATTAGTCACACTGTGAATGACGCTTATTTTGAGAAAAGAATGATCTTTGATTAAACTTATAAATTGTAACAAGCTATCGTATGCTGAATATAATTGGAAGGTAGTACTATAGAAAAAGAAGACCTTGATGACCTGGATAAGGTTTTTACTGACGACTCGGATATGAAAACTGGAACTACCTCCGAAAAGACCGAGAGCATAGACGAAGAAAAATCCGTAGAGACTGACAGATCCGAATATGATACACCCAAGGATCAATCAGTTGATACTAAGGTTAGCACTGAAAACCCTCAGATAGAAGCCAATAGCAAAGAATCAGATTCAAAATTTTTTGCAATTCGAACAAGTGGTGGTCAGGAACACATTGTAGTAAATTTGGCACAAAATAGGATCAACTCAAAGAAGATTGCTGTGCGTTCCATATTGCTACTTGATAGTTTTAAGGGTTACATAATTATTGAAGCTCCTAATTCTAATATTGCTTACGACGCTCTTATTGGGGTAAGACATGTCAAAGGACAAATTCGTGGAGAATTACCATACAAAGACATTGAAAATTATCTAGTGAAAAGACCAGTAGTATCGGAATTAAGCATAGATGATACAGTTGAAGTAATAGCTGGGCCATTCAAATCCATGAAGGCTAAGATAACTAGGGTTGATTACGAAAAACAAGAAGCAACTGTGTTATTGCTAGATTCCCCATATCAAATACCTGTAACCGTAGATGCGAATTATCTAAAAAAGGCATCATAGAATAGTGCAAAAACTATTAAATTAAAGAATATAAATCTAAGACTGGTCTAAGATGGAACAAAAAAAATCTATTTCTGCTCTTGTAAGCGGTGGTGAAGCTAGTGCTGGACCTCCCCTTGGACCTGCTTTAGGCCCGATGGGTATTAACGTATTGCAGGTAGTTAATACGATTAATGAAAAAACCAAAGAGTTTCATGGAATGAAGGTGCCTGTAAAAGTGGATGTTGATCCAGACACAAAAAAATTTAACGTAGAAGTTGGAGTACCTCCTACTACTGCTCTAATAGCAAAAGAAGCTAATATATCTAAAGGATCTGGTACGGCGGGAAAAGACTTTGTTGGAAATATTTCCATGGAAGCAATTGTAAAAATAGCCAAAATGAAAATTGATATTTCGTATGCGACAAGCCTAAAATCAAGTGTAAAGGAAATTATAGGCTCCTGTGTAAGCAGTGGAATTAAAGTAGAGAACAAACCAGCAAGGGAAATCTACCCTGATCTGATGGCAGGAAAATTTGACCACTTAATAGTCTAAATTTGAATATTCTTTTTCGCAAATTTAAAATACCCCAAAATTCGATTTTAGATCAAATTTTAGGAGAAATGATAAAATAAATGTCAGTTCAACAAGGTTCGGCAGGCGGTATGCCTGTTTTAATATTGAAAGAAGGGGCAAGTCAGACGAAGGGACGTGATGCACAAAAAAATAATATCGCCGCGGCAAAATTAATTTCTGAAGTAGTAAGGAGCTCTTTGGGTCCACGAGGGATGGATAAAATGTTGGTTGATGGACTAGGAGATGTAACAATAACCAACGATGGTGCAACAATACTAAAAGAAATTGACGTGCAGCATCCGGCTGCAAAGATGATGGTTGAAATCAGTAAGGCTACTGATAATGAAGTAGGTGATGGAACTTCATCTGTAGTAGTTTTAGCAGGTGCATTGATTGAAAAAGCGGAGGAATTAATCACAAAGGATGTTCATCCAACTATTATTGTAGATGGATATAGAAAGAGCGCATTAAAGAGCATTGAAATATTTAATCACCTCGCACAAAAAATAGATCCAGGCAATAAATCTGAGTTAATTAGAGTAGCAAGAACATCGATGCAAACCAAACTTGTCTCAAAGGACTCTGATGAATTATCTGAAGTGGTTGTTAATGCAGCCTTACAGGTTTCAGAAGCAAACGAATCTGCTTATATCATAGATATTGATGATGTCAAGGTTGAAAAGAAAACAGGGGGCTCATTACGAGATACCAAACTAATAGAGGGAATTGTACTTGATAAAGAAGTTGTTCACGGTGGAATGCCAAAGAGAGTTGAAAAGGCAAAGATTGCACTTATAAATTCTGCTTTAGAAATAGAGAAAACTGAATTTGATGCTAAAATCAACATTAATTCACCAGATCAAATGAAGATGTTTCTTGATGAAGAGAATAAAATGCTAAAAAACATGGTAGACAAGATAATTTCATCAGGTGCAAATGTAGCTATATGTCAAAAAGGCATAGATGATGTTGCTCAACATTATTTGGCAAAATCCAACGTTCTGTCAGTTCGCAGGGTTAAAGAAAGTGATATGACCAAATTGTCCAGGGCAACAGGTGCTCGAATTGTTAATAATCTTGAGGACTTGAGCTCTAAAGATCTAGGTTCAGCAGATCTTGTTGAGGAGAGAAAGGTTGAAACTGACAAATGGGTTTTCGTTGAAGGATGTAAACATCCAAAGGCTGTTACTATTCTTATTAGAGGAGGTTCACAAAGGGTGGTTGATGAGGCCGAGCGCTCAATACATGATGCCCTAATGGTTACAAAGGATGTCATGGAAAAACCCTTGATAGTTGCGGGCGGTGGATCACCAGAATCTTATGTTGCAGGAAAACTAAGAGAGTGGTCTTCCACGTTGTCTGGAAGAGAACAATTAGCAGCAGATAAATTTGCAGAATCCCTTGAAGTTATTCCACTCGCGTTAGCAGAGAATGCTGGAATGGATCCAATAGATACACTTACAGAACTACGCTCCAAACAAACAAAGGGATCAAAATGGAGTGGTATTGATGCAAGAGGTGGAAAGGTTGTGGATATGTCCAAACTAGATATTGTAGAACCACTTAGTGTTAAGGAACAAATTATTAAATCAGCAACAGAAGTTGCATCGATGATTCTTAGAATTGATGACGTAATAGCTTCCAGCAAGTCTGGAGGTGGTCCTCCTGGTGGCGGCATGCCTCCTGGTGGCATGGGAGAAATGTAAACAAAAAGAATCATAATCTAATTTTTTACACATTTTTTAACTCTACTTCAATGACTTCCTTAACCCATTTACCAGTATACTTTATTTTCTTCAATCTCCTTAGATAATCATGCCAAGAAATTTTCCCGTAACGGCTTCTCCATATCTCATAATGAACCCTTAGAGATTGTAACGCCTCATAATGGTATTTACAATATTTTTCCTCAATTGCCTTCCTCACACATAATATGCATCTTGATTCCAGTTTTACAGTCATTAAATTAGATCAACTAGAACCCACTTCATAGCAATTGCATCATATGTATATGACATAGATTGTCTTTTTGATTCAAGATTTTTGATTTCTACATGAATTGTGTCTATGATATGTTCTATTTTTTCAATTGCATACTCAAACTGTGGACCAATTTCACTTGTCAAAGAAAATACCAACTTTGAATTTATGTCTGTTGATATTCCACAAAAAGATACTGTTATTTTAAACCGCTTTCTACCTCTCCTACGTTTCATTTCTTTAAGTACATACTTAATTTTCTGCCAATTATCAAAACCAAATGATTGAAAGAAATACTCATCATAAGCAACTGGAAACTCGATATTTAGCAGACTTACGTATTCAGACTCCTCAACTAAAATTTTTCCTTCATCGACCAACAAAAACTTAGAAAGAGTATCATAGATGACTTCTATTTCAAATGGGGATATTCCAAAATGTTCAAGTTTAATCATACTGTTCAAGTTACACAAATTATTACATTACAAAGGATTAAGCTTTTGATACAAATCAGCACTATTATGATAGCTATTTTCGGTAGATTTTTAAGTGCACGTTAGTAAAATTTCGTGGACGGTTTGAACTCAATTAAGATTCTTGAAAGAGACAATAATCACATTGTTATTGAATTTAACGATATTGCAAGGCATTATGTCAATGCGTTAAGAAGATTATCTATCAGTCAAGTCCCTACTTTTGCAATTGATGATGTAGTAATACTAGAAAATTCATCTGTTATGCATGATGAAGCTATAGCCCATAGACTAGGACTAATTCCATTGCGTACAGATCTTGAGAGATTTGTAATGCCGGATCTGTGTGAATGTAAAAGCACCCTTGGATGTTCAAAGTGTAGAGTGCTATTAGTTCTAGATGCTGAATCTCAAGACAAGACTAAAGTAATTACTTCTGCAGAATTAATATCTGAAGACGAAGTTGTAAAACCTGTAAATAATGAAATCCCAATAGTATCATTAGCTCCAGCTCAAAAATTAAAGTTTGAGGCATATGCAAGGTTAGGAACCGGAAAAAGCCACGCGAAATGGCAACCAACCTCAGTTGCAGTAGTTAAAGATGGCAAGGAGGAAGATGATTCTATACTTGTGATTGAATCAAATGGCTCATTAACACCACAAGAGATTGTGCTAGAGGCTGCCAAAATTCTAGGCTCAAAAATCAAGGAATTAGATAGTGTGATTCAATCACTATCATTACCAAAGAATGTTTAGGTATACGTTTATTTGGGGTTTAAGGATAGCGAGAATATTTCATGTTTCCTGATACTTTAAACAATACGATTTGGACTCTAAGGAATGCTCTAAAGAAAAATAAAGTGCCAATATGGAAAGCCGTAATAAAAGAGCTCTCTAGGTCGAGATCTAACAGAAGGGAAGTTAACATAGGTGAATTGGCACACGTTACTAAGGATAAAGAGGTTGTCATAGTACCAGGGAAGATATTGGGCTCTGGTGAAATAAGTCACAACTTAACAGTATGGTGTTTCACTATTTCAGAAGTAGCTACAAGAAAGATACTTGACGCTGGTGGAAAAATACTTCCTCTTGATAGCTTGATAAAGAAATACCCAGATGGTAAGGGGGTAAGAATAATTGGTTAAACAGCTTGTTGAGCAAACACAAAAACCTATTCAGATTTTAACTATTGATGCAAAGGACTGTATTGCAGGGAGAATGTGTTCCCATATTTCAAAACTTTTACTCAAAGGCCATCATGTCACAGTAGTAAATGCAGAAAAATGCATGATTTCGGGCAATAGGTACAAGACTATCGAAATATATAAAGAATTTTTAGAAATTTCATCTGCCACAAATCCCATTCATGGTCCATTTCATCCAAGAAAGCCTGATAAAATCCTCACAAGAATGGTTAGAGGTATGTTACCAAAAAGGAAATCTAGTGGAATAACCGCATTAAAGAGATTGAGAATCTATATCGCAATACCACCAGCGCTCAAGAATACAAAGCTTGAAACGTTTGAAGATTCTAAAATTAGAAAACCTCCATCATATTTTATAACTCTTGGAGAATTAGCAAAACAAATAGGTTGGAATGGGTTAGATACTTATGAATAAAATAGATCTTTATCCAGGCCAAAGGAAATCAAGTAGAGCTGTGGCAACAATTTCAAAGGGAACGGGAAAAGTTAGAATAAACAACATACCGGCCGAATTATTGAATTCTGAAGTAGCAAGAGAATTAGTACTTGTTCCCCTTAAATTGATAGGTGATTACAGGGATAAGGTAGATATTAGTGTCAAGGTGCACGGAGGCGGTTTCATGGGACAGGCATTTGCAAGTACTGTTGCTATCTGTCGAGCACTAACGGGTGCTGGAAAGGGTGGAAGAGATCCGAAAGATCACCCATTTGCAAGAAGCGTGCGCACAGAAATTCGTAAAAGAATTACAGAATTTGATAGACACTTGTTATCAGGAGACCCCAGACAAACAGAATCAAAGAAATTTGGTGGATCTGGAGCAAGACGCAGAAAACAAAAGTCGTACCGTTAGATTTTCTGCTTTTCTCAAATTTTATTTGTATCAAAACCAGATTTGCTACTTGTTATTTATCTTCAAATTATGATCTATTGCTTTAGATATTATCTTTTTACAACATCCTTACGATCTGGAGAGATATAAAATTCCGATAGCTTCTTGTCGTAACATATACCGCAAATATATCCTGAAATCTTCCACTCTTCCATTGATTTGTACTTAAAGGTTAACTCGTTACCACATAAGACACATTTTAGATCATTTTTATCCATATCCATCACTTTGAGTCCAATCTGGAGTAAATTAAAAGTTGTGAAATAACAATCAAATATGATGACCATTTGGCTAACATGAATTTGCAAATAAATTCTGAAAGACATAACAAGCAATATTTTAAATTAGGATCTTAAAGTCAACATAACCATCATTATGAACGCTAAAGAATCATATTATAAGGTGTTCGATCTTGTTGAAAGGCATCATAAATGGTTTAACTCCTCTATTCCTTTAATTGCAAGCGAAAATATTCCGAGTCCTGCTGTAAGAGAAGCTATAGTATCAGACTTTGGGAATAGGTACGCAGAGGGCTGGCCAGGTGAACGGGTCTATGCAGGATGTATCTACATTGATGAAGTAGAAATAATTTGTAATGAATTAGCAAAAAAGGTATTCAAATCTGAATTTGCTGATTGTAGAGCTACTTCGGGTGTTGTTGCAAATCTTGCAATATACTCCGCTTTTTCTAATCCGGGAGACTACATGCTAGCTGCATCCATTCCTAATGGAGGACATATTTCTCATGGTAAAAGGGAACATTCTGGGACAGCCGGTCTAGTGCACGGGCTCAATATAGAACATTATCCATTCTCAAAGGAAGATATGACAATTGATGTGGACGCTACCAAGAAAAAGGTCACTGAAATGATCGCAAGTGGCAAGAAACCTGCAATAGCAATGTTTGGAGGAAGTCTTTTTCTTTTTCCTCATCCGGTCAAAGAATTGGCAAGTTTTATGCATGATAATAATATTTACATAAATTACGACGGTGCTCACGTTGCCGGATTGATAGCAGGAGGAGAATTTCAAGATCCAATAAGAGAGGGCTCAGATTTTATGACAATGAGCTCTCACAAGACTCTCTGGGGTCCACAAGGAGGAATTATCGTGTCATTTGAAAGATATGCAGATAGCATAAAGAAAGCTATTTTTCCCGGAAATACAAGCAGTCATCATCTCCATCATGTCGCGGGTAAGGCTATAGCTTTGGCAGAATCCTTAGAATTTGGAAAGGAATATGCAAAACAAGTCATAAGGAATGCAAAAACACTTGCTGAATCACTTGCTAGTTTCGGTTTTACAGTTTTAGGAGAAAAACGTGGATATACCGAATCACATCAAATGGCTGTAGATGTTTCCAAGTTTGGGGATGGTGGGACTATAGAAAAAGAATTAGAAAAAGCAAACATTATTCTTAACAGACAACTATTGCCAGGCGACATCAAATCTGGTAAACACTATATGCATCCAAGCGGAATAAGGATAGGGGTACCTGAAGTAACCAGATTAGGAATGAAAGAAAGTGAGATGAAAGAGATAGCATCATTCATCAGACAAGTTGTAATTGACAAATCAGATAGTACAAGAGTGCGCATCGATGTGACTAAATTTAGAGAACAATTTCAAAAAGTGCAGTACGCGTTCGAAAATTCAACAGATGCTTACCAATATATAAAAATAAGAACTTGAAGACATAAAGCTAATAATTATCTAATCTACCAACACGACGTTTTTGTCAAAGGCTTTTACACATATTCACCACGCAAGAGCGACTTTGCAAATTAAGCTTAAATATTAAATTTTATCACTACTTACGCGTTGTCTAATATTTTTTACTTGATGTATAATTTTATTAACTGATATAGCTTTGAAAATCTAAATTATATTTCAGTATATAATAGATTAACTTAATTTTTGTAACTGCAAGTAAAACATTCCATATTAATCCTATATTAAATCTAGATAATATTTCAAAAAAACAATGAATTAGTAAAAAAAAAAACATTAAGAAACATATATTTTATTGGTTTTATATCAATAGACGCCACATTATAGAATTATTATAATATATAAATTTATTTATGACTAATTTATGGTAAAACTAATGAACAAGAAACAACCAGTGAAAACGATCTTTCTTTTGGCATCGATGTTTTCTTTGACGTTTGGAGTGCTATTACTTGCAACCGGAGGTCAGGTATATGCCGCTAAAAATATTTGGGCTAGTGATAAGACCATGGAGGAACTTGTTAAGAAAATAGATAAGGGTAAGGCAAGTGATGATAGTATGAATTGGAAAGATTTCAAAAATTCGAAAGTTTTCAAACAAGAAGATAGTGAAACAAAAGAATGTATAGAAAAAAGACAAGATCTTTCAAATAATCTAGCAGATTATGAAGTACTTCATTGCTTTAAAGACTCTGATTACGGGTATAAAAGTTAAGATCCAGAAATCCCTCTACTTTTTTATTTTCCTTCTAATTCTATAATTATAAATTTACCAACACACAGTATAGAAAGTTTAATTATAAAATTCAGATCATAATGGCAATAGATATCACATTTATTAGATACAGACAAATTATTGATCTTAATTGTTTACCAATATACTAGTACCTATTGACGGATCGGATAATTCTTACAGAGCTTTAGATGCAGCACTACTTGTTTCAGAAAAATTAGGTTCAGATATTACTGTAATTCATGTGATGGAAGAAGTTCCGATAACACATATTGGATCGGAAAAAATGTTAAACGAACTACTAGAAGCCTACAAAAAAGAAAATCAAGATATACTTTTGAAATGTTCTGAAATAGCCAATCAAAAAGGATTAACTATCAAAACCTTTCTTCTTCAGGGTAATCCTGCTTCTGCAATTTTGGATTATATCAAAAAAGAGAAATTTGACCTTGTAATCATGGGAAGTCGAGGACTAGGAAAGTTTAAGGAGTTAATACTTGGCAGTGTCTCAAGCAAGATTGTGCATCACTCGCCCTGTGCCGTGTTATTAATAAGGTAATGGTGAATGTTTTGGTGATTATATTTTTATGCCTTATCTTTCCTACTATAATGCGATTACAATGAAACATATAATCACCACTACAATCTGACGATAGTAAAATGTCCACCGATCTTGATTCATTTACATTTACTGAAAAAGAGGGTCTCTACAAGGCCGTTTTTTCTCGCAGAGATGTCAGATCTCATTATATCGACAAAAAGATTCCAGATGAAGTGCTTGTAAAAATTCTAAATGCAGCTCATCATGCCCCATCGGTTGGCTACTCACAGCCCTGGGATTTTATTATAATAAAGAATAAAGCTACAAGATTAAAAGTTAAGAATTCCTTTATTCTCGAACGTGAAAAATCTATTTCCTTGCTTGATAACGATTTAGATAAGCAAGATAAGTATATTAAATTAAAATTAGAGGGCATTCTAGAATCTGATATTAATATATGTGTGACATACGATCCTGAGAGGTTTGGGCCTTTTATTTTAGGGAGAACTTCAATACCAGAAACAGGCGAATATAGCGTTTGTTGTGCTATACAAAACCTATGGTTAACAGCAAGGGCTGAAGGAATAGGAGTAGGTTGGGTCAGCATACTCTCAATTGACGATTTACGCAAGATTTTGGGAATACCCAACCATGTTAAACCAATAGCGTACCTTTGTCTGGGATATGTCAATAAATTTGAAGATAGACCAGATTTAGAAAGAGTTGGTTGGTTGAAAAGAACGATACTTTCTAAAGTAATTCACTTTGAAGATTGGAATAATACAGAATTAAGTAGTTGGTACAATATAAATAAGATGATACAGAACCTTAATGACAGATGACAGTTCGAATGCATAATAATCATATTATTAAATAGTAATAACCATAATTAAAAAAATTTTTATGTAGAGTACGTCTACAACCAAGCTCAGAAACACGATGAACTAGTTCGTAACAAATACTAAATACATGTGATGACAAAGTAAATCGTTCCTGAATTGGGAGAAAGAAAGAAAGCTAAAAAAAATTCTAATTCACCATTCAAGAAATTCCGTTTACAATCAATCCCCGATACGCTAAAATCGTTAGGTCCTGGAGTAATCACCGGTGCTTCAGACGATGATCCATCGGGTATAGCAACATATTCTCAAGCTGGGGCAAAGTTTGGTCTTGGGATGTTGTGGATGGCTTTATACCTATTACCAATGATAACTGTCATTCAAGAAATGTGTGCCAGAATTGGTCTTCTAAGTGGAAATGGTTTGGCTGCTCTCATAAAGAAAAAATATTCTACCAATATTGTTTATCCAATCTCAACTCTTCTTATAATTGCAAACACAATTAATATTGGAGCTGACCTAGGAGCCATGTCTGCATCAATTAAGATCTTGTTTCCTCAAGTCCCAGTTGTGGTTACATCATTGCTCTTTTCAGGTATTATAATAGCATCAGAGATTATGATCCCTTATGACAAGTATGTCACAGTACTAAAGTACTTGGTACTTTCACTTTTTGCGTATGTCATAACAGCAATAATTGTAGGAGGTAATGCCATAGAAATTTTTCTTGCAACTATAATTCCTCAAATAAGTTTTACCTCTGATTTTGCAGTGATGTTTGTGGCTGTTATCGGTACAACTATATCACCTTACCTTCTTTTCTGGCAGACATCAGAAGAAGCTGAAGAAGATGTATCAAGACACAAGATAAAGGAGATAGGAAGAGGCAGGCCCAATGTAACCCGAAAAGAAATCAAGTTAATGAAAAAGGACATATGGATAGGCCTATTCTTTTCACTATTCATTATGTGGAGCATAATAGTAACTAGTGCCGGTAGTCTTTATACAAATGGTGTAAATGATGTTCAAACAGCAGATCAAGCGGCACTTGCTCTTGAACCATTAGTCAAAACCTTTCCTCAGGCAGGTGAAATAGCGAAAATAATATTCGCACTTGGAATCATCGGAACAGGATTACTCGCAATACCCGTTTTGGCTGCATCATCGTCGTTTGCAGTATGTGATACTTTTGGGTGGAAAGAAGGGTTAGAAAGGAAATTCAGGCAAGCCAAATCATTCTACTTGATAATTGTAGCTTCTACCTTGATTGGTGTCTGTATCACATTCTCCAATATTACTCCCATTCAAGCTTTGATACTAGCCGCCGTAATCAATGCAGTTGTAACAGTCCCTATTCTTTTTTTGGTAATGAGGATTGCTAATGATAAAAAAATACTAAAGGATAGAACGAATGGTCGATACTCTAACATAGTTGGTTGGGCTACTTTTGCAATCATGATAATTGCTGTTGTCATTATGACATTTAGTTTAGGTAACGTTTTATGAATCAATAAATAACTAAGATAGTGTTATTACATTAAATTTACAATAATTTTAGAGCGATATCCTTTTCGGAGGATAATTAAATGATAGATGCATAAGGTCAATTGACCCAAAAATTTCCGAGAGAAATTACTAATCATGTAACAAATTTGCAATTATTGCAAATTATTCTTCATATTTTTTGCAGAATTATCTTTGTTTCTAACATGTGCGCCAAGTACTTTCTTTATAGTTTTGGTAACAATGGGGAGAATTCTAGGATCATCAACTTTTGGAATTATGTAATCATCTTTAAGATGAACCTCTTCAACTATACTTGCAATAGCATATGCTACAGATACAAGCATAAACTCACTTAGATTATTCGCTCTAAGATCCAGTAGCGCTCTGAATATTGATGGAAACACTACCGCATTGTTTATCTGATTAGGAAAATCAGATCTGCCAGTTGCAACAATTCTTGCTCCATATTCTAACGCATAATTAGGAAGTATTTCAGGATCCGGATTACTAAGGGCAAATATTATTGCGTCCTGTTTCATGGATTCTATCATTTGTTTATTCAAAATGTCCCTCTTTCCAGAAACACCAATAAATATATCTGATTCACTAATTACGTCTTGTAAAGTTCCGCTTAACTTTTCAATATTTGTGTTAATGGATATCTCTTTCTTGTACGGATTGCGATCGTTAATATCCGCCCTTCCGTCAAATATAGCACCTTTAGTATCAGTAACAATAATGTCTTTGCATCCTGCCGTCTGCAGAATCTTGAATATTCCATACCCTGCTGATCCCGAACCTGATATAACGACACGTACTTTTTCTAGTTCTTTTTTTACCAACTTGAGTGCATTTAGCAGTGCTGCAAGAGTAATTATGGCAGTTCCATGTTGATCATCGTGAAAGATAGGTATTGATACTTCCTTACTTAATCTTTCAACTATTTCTAGCACTTTTGGTGATTCGATATCCTCTATATTTATTGCACCGAAATTTGGTTCTATTATTTTAACAAATCTGATTATCTCTTCTTTGTCTTGCGTGTTAATGCATAGTGGAATTGCATTTATATCTCCTAACGCTTTGAATAAGACAGATTTTCCCTCCATTATTGGCAAGGCACCTTCAGGGCCAATGCTGCCCAATCCAAGAACTCTCGTCCCATCACATACTATTGCTACATTATTCCATTTCGATGTATAATCATAAGCTAATTTTTTACGATTACTAATTTCTAAGGCTACGTATGCTACACCCGGAGTATAAATTAGTCCTAGTGTTCCCTTTTCTTCAGACGCATTGTCCAAAGAAACCCTACTTCGAATTTCGATCTTTCCCTTCAACATTCTATGAAGGTTAATTGCATCATCCCTTAATGTCAAATGAATTCAATTATGAATTCAATTATATTTTATTTTGTTTTTTAGTACATTCAATTTTCTTTATCTTATAGCAAAGTTTATGGATAGAAAGGAAGAAGATTCAGCCTCCCCCCCTCGGTCAAGTTATACATATTTTATAAACCATAATTTTGAACTTTCACAAGTGTCTATCCACAAAGTTTCAATGAGAAATGAACGAATGAATAAAACAGAATTGGAATCACAATATATTGTTAGAGCCGGAAATGAACACGAAGCTGAGAGAAAAATCAGCGATACTATTGAGCATGAAATCGAATGTCCAAGGTGCTATAACATTATGACCTTATGCTCGGACTTTGATAGTCTGTATTATCTTTGTGAAGAATGTGATTTCTCCTTGTATACCTTAAAGTAATTCTTGTAGATGGTTATTTCGAAGCATCAAAATAGTAAATATTCTGATGTTAATATCAACATAATCACAATTCACTATCAATAATGGGCCGTAAGAAAAATGGTTACTTCAAGTACAGGCCATATTTCCAATCAGACAACTCCATTTCTTTTATGAATGAATGCAAGAGATCCTCTAACATTTGTAGAATTTCATTACCCTTTTTGATACTTGCCTTTTGAGGAGCACCGGTGGCTCCAGTCGAAGTTAATTCGTCAAATTTCCAAAATATTCTGATGTTTTCAGGTAATTTTGGAATAACCTCATTTGGTGCAGACTCCATGTTTACTAAATCTGGGCGAATTGCAAGAATCGCTGAGGTTTCTGCTTCACCACCATGACCAAGTCCACTCCAAACTTCAAAAAGATCTTTTTTTACCTGGCCTACTAGAATCCACCACGATTCCAAACATGCTATTGTCATCTCAGGATGTTTGTTTTTTATAGATCTGGCTGCAATCTCAATTGGTCCAATATTTCCATCATGACCATTTATTATGAGTACGCGTCTTATCTTATTCTGAATAAGACTTGAAAGAAGATCTGAAATTATACCTACCAGGGTTTCTGGATTAATACTCATAGTCATCTGAAATTGGTCATGATGTAAACTGACTCCATATGGAATTGCAGGAAGAACAATAACATTATTGACCTTGATAGCAAGTCTTTTTGCAATTTCCGTCGGGAAAAAAAAATCGGATCCGAATGGCATATGATCTCCGTGATTTTCACATGCACCAAAAACTAAAATCGCAATAGTTTTTTCATTTACCGTTTTCCGAACCTCTACGGCATTCATTTCTTCAATAAACCTTTTGTACTTTACTTCGCTAGTGCCATCTGTCATACCTAATTAGATACTCCAATCTTTTATAAAATATTCAATATCAAGGTCAGGAGATAATAATCATAAATTTTCATTTAATAATCTCCTATTATTACTTATAAATCGAGAGTCATAAATCTCCAAATACTAGCTGTCGCAAATATCTTAGCATATATCACTAGTGATATAGACTAATAGTGTTGTATCTATTTTAAACCCTACAATATTATAGTATAACGATGGTTAATGCATATGTATTGATTTGTTGCGATCTTGCTTCATCAGAAAAAGTAGTTGAAAATTTGGAAAAAATTGATGGTGTTCAAGAAGTTTCTCCGGTATCTGGTGTTTACGATATAGTTGTTAGAATATCTGCTTCAACCGAGGAGGAATTAAAATCTATTTACATGAACATTAGAAAAATGAAGAAAGTACTAACTACAATAACGTTAATTGTTTCAAAAACATTGTAAGAATACACGTATACAAAGGTTAAACCTTGCAGAGGTGGGACAGCAAAATGAAATTATTCAAAGTTATCGAATAAGACCTCTTATAGATCAAATCTTGCACAGGCATGCTATATACCATATTCCTAAAGAAGGCACATCTCATTTTTAGCAGAAAATAACGTTCTTCAATTATATGGAAGCAATAATAGTAACCACTCAATATGGGTGATGGGAAACTTTCATCAAGTCGGTACAGTGATTGAGCAATGAAATACTTATTTTAAACATCTCTGGATAGAATATTAGTAGAATATGAGTAAAGGAGAAATTTTGTATTTTGCATATAGAAAGCTATCTTACTAATCTTCTAAGTATAGATGGTATCGCAATTTACTACGGCAAGATCTTGACATTTGCAGAGGCAAACGGATATTTTCATTCATTATTACAAAATACTCTATGGAAGAATGACGAGGTAGTAGTATTTGGAAAACATATAGTTACCAAAAGAAAAACTTCCTGGTACGGTGATTCTAACTATGTGTATATTTATTCAAATAGTATAAAGCAAGCTTTGCCATGGACTAGAGAGCTCATAAATCTTAAACACCTTGTCGAGAATCTTTCGAATACAAAATTTAATTCCTGCTTATTGAACTTGTATCATGATGGCAATGAAGGTATGGGATGGCATAGTGATGATGAAAAATCAATTGAAGAAAATAGCACCATAGCTTCAGTAAGTTTTGGAGCAGAACGGAAATTCTCCTTTAAGCACAAACAAAATAAGAAAATAATTTCAGTATTACTTGAACATGGTAGTTTACTGTTAATTAAGGAAGTAACGCAAAAAAACTGGCTACATAGTCTACCCAAATCTAAGAAAATCACTCTACCAAGAATAAATTTAACTTTCCGAAAAATGGTCACCTAAATTTCCTATTATAATTTCTAGAATATCGCTAGTGATATAACTCACATTAACTTTCTATGGATATCTTTTGTTCTAAAATTTAAATACTGAAGATATTGATACAAAAACATAAAACAACTGGGAGTTTCGGATGATGAACAAGAGACAACCAATACTCCCAGTTGGTGTATAGGTATAATGTTATTGACCAACAAAATATATAAGGTTTTTAGATATTCTAGGTTTTTCTATAAGATTGTTTATATCTCTAGATATTTTGTAGATAATTTCCAGATATTGAGTGCCAAATGAACTCTGAATACTAGAAATACATCATCCATAATTAGTCAAAATAAACTATAAAGTTAAAAGCGGAGCGAATCCGATCTTTCTAGAATATCAACCAAGTGATATTTGGTAATACCAATTGTTCGGCGACGACGAAGGTGACCACCAAGGTGAAGATGGTGACCACAAAGATCACTACAAAATTTTTCAATTTTAGGTTTTTTGACCGTCACAACAATACGATAATCATAAGTGCGACAAGAAGGGAGATGACAATAAAGTTAAAAGTGAAAGAAGACCAAGCAAAAATTTACAAAGGTTATGGTATTGATCCTGCCGATGGTGAAGGTAATAATAAAAAGACCTTTAATTTTGCTGCGGTAGGTGATTTTGGTTGTTCAAAAATGCCAAGAAAACAGAACTTGATAATGGTAATCCTCACGCGACATTGACTGGAACTTTTTTTGATAATAAAGGCAATGAGATAAGGGATCATTTTACAACTACCAAGGAAATAAAGTAATCAAATTATCCGTTACTTCAGCAGGACCTGAATTAATTGGACCTGCATAATTCTTCTAACGTATCTTTTAATAGATCAAGTTCATTATCTACATTTTTAAATTCAAGTTCTGGTTTTACCAATTTTTCTATTAGTGCTAACTTAGTTGATGTTAAGTCATCTCTATAGTTTTCTAGAGCAGAAGAAAAAAGTGCTGAATAATCCTTTTGTATGACATATCTGGTGTTTGGATTTGAAAATAACTGTATGACCTGTTTGATAACCTCAATATTTTTTTGTAGGTCTTTTTTGATCAAATCATTACCCTTTACAATGTCTGGTTCTGACTCAAGTTTTTTTAATTTCTTATGACGATGCTCTAGAGCTCTTTCAATCATTGATAACCTTTCTGACTCAAATTCCAATATCATTATTTTCACATATCAGATATTATAAAAAACTAATCGTTTCGAATTAAACTCCGAAAGTGACCTTACATCTTGTGAATTCCAACGACTTGCCAGGACTCAGAAAAGGTATGGATTAGCACCTATTGATTTTAAAGAAGGAAAAATAAAATTACTATTTGTAAAAGGATAGAAAGCTTTAAGCTTGAGTATATCATACTTCCTCGTAACTATAGCAATATTGTCATAAAGATAAGGCCTCTCCGTCCGATTACCCCGATCAGTGGAGATGGAGGCAACCGACCAGTGGTCATCGGCAGATTTACCTCATCTTTATGACGTTTTATAAAGAGCATAAGAATGGCTTAAGAATATTTCTATATTTAGGATTTATTTATGTGGATGCAAGTAGGAAGTTTCAAGTGATCCACATGGAAAATACTTAAACGATTGTTTTTTCAACGGCTTACATTTAGTATGATTGCGGAGCTATCTCAGTACGACCTCATCCCATTAATAATTAGCTCAATTGCTGTTATCATCTCTATATTTGCGTTTATTAATGCAAGACAACATGCAATAATAGAAATTTTTACCAAAATGGTAAATGCTTTTTTTACCCTAGAAACCAGAAAGGCGAGACTTGACCTCAGGGATAATGATAAATTTACAGAACTAAAAGATGAAGATCCAAGTATACTGATAAAAAAGAAGGGTTGTCTGAAAAAGAAAGGGAAGATATCTGAGAATTGGTATCTTCCTACAATAGATTAGGATTCGTTCTACACAACTATCCCAGAGTTTTTCTATTTCTAAGTTTAAAGACCAAGTTTCTAAAGTGGGATGAAGAGGGAGTGATTGATACATGGAAGAGGGTTAGACTTTTATGTATGTAAAGAGAGAATTGATAAGCCGGAAAGAAGTGAAGTAGGACAGGAATTTGAATGGCTGTTCAATGAAGCAATTAAATATCAAGAACGTAAGAACAGGAAAAAACTAAAAGGAAATATCTGACTCAACAGTCCCGGAAATTTTTCCTCTAATTTACAGATAGGTTTTTGTACTGACAGGAAAATTAGGAAGATGGAATATGTTTTACTACTAAGAACGAAAAAGTAAAACCATTCTACAGTTAGAACATTCGGTTAAATGGACATGACAATTTTACAAATTAAGGTTAAGATAATAATTGCTCATGTCAGTGTCTCATTTGAGGTCACAATCTTAGCCTCCATCGAAATATATACCAATCAACAGAACCCGTATAAATGTAAGATTCAACTCCCACCACAATGGGAAAAACTTATTAAAATAGATCTTACTCTGCTCCATATTGTCAACACTTGAAGCTTTAAGAGAAGTTGTCCGAAAATTGGAAGACACTTTCAATGATCCGCAGAAAAGAGAATCATTATATTTTGATTTTTATGATGATTCCTTGAAAATTCATGGTTTCGCTCCAAATCTCCCAAGCAATAAGGAAGGGTTCAAACAGTTCATTTATCTCCTGTGGAAGGCATTTCCTGATATAAGAATTATCTTTGAAGATATCATTATTGAAGGAAATAAGGTTGTATGCAGGTACTACCTAACCGGCACACACAAAGGTGATTTTGCGGATCTTCAGCCAACGGGAAGACAATTCAAAGTCAATGGCTTTACAGAATTTTCTTTTCGTAATGCAAAAGTCGTAGAACGTTGGAATCTTGTGGATATGATTTCATTGAGGGAACAGTTAAGACCCTAGTCACAAACTTGTCTGTCGTTAATATCAAGTTGGCAAGATATTATTTCAAATAGAGGATACTGCTTAAATTGTAAATCATAATTCTAGTTTCTACAATTTGCAATTTGTAGAATATCACTAGCGGTGTTAAGCTACATCAACGTTATTACTTCATGTGTATATTGTTCCGAAAATATTCTAATGTTTTATTATGCTATAAAATTATTTTTTTATAGATATTAAATAAACTCAGACATATAATGCTCGTTGGCACCAATGTATATTTGGTTTGTTTTCTAAAAGATAATTGAAAATCCTTATTGCATGGATATTTCGAATAGTGTAACTTGTTCGGTCTATCTTTCATCAATATTCCATAGCAAGAGATCATAAAGCAAACCATCATAATATCTTTAAATATCAACTCATTCAGAATTTGAGATCGCTAGAAATTATTAACATTACCATTAAAGATTACGATCCTATTAACTGCATTAACATGCAATGTTTGGAAAATAATATAATCACATGATTTGGAGAGATACACATAAAATTGATAATTAATTATAAATATCGATTTCTAAGCTTGGAGGTTAATAAAACCAATATCCCAAAACAAAATTCAAACCTATTCCTTATGATCTGATAAGAACAAGTGATTATTTGAATTCATAGACTAAGCATTGAATAATTGTATTATCAGCGATTTATTATGAATTACAATTACATGTAGTTAGTTTCAAGTTTTCAAAGTAATGATTAATTAATCTTATCATTTAAATCCACGTAGGAAATACTAGCTAAATATTAAAATTGATTAGATAATCATGAAAAAATAATTACAATAGCTGAAAAAGCAAATGCTCAGATCTTATTTGAATATTTCAAAAGATTTAATTATGATAGTTTAGATTTTGTAATAATGACAAGAACACAATCAAGGATTAAGCTATCTCTTCTATTGGGAACAATTATAGCTCTCGGAGTATTATCCCTTGCCGTCAATAACATTCCAGTACAAGCATTGCATAAAGAAGAACAAAAATTGGATAAATTTGATAATCTCAAAGAATTTGCAGATGCCGTAAAAAAAGGTGATGCAAAAATAGAAAAGATACCTCTTTTATCGATGAAAGCGTCAAGCATTTATGATGATGCAGATAAACAAACGCAAGATTGTATAAACCTAGCGGCAAAAATAGGAAAAACTCTTGTTGCTAATGAAGTGGTACACTGTGTTGACGATGTGAACTTTTTCAATAGCAAGATTTCAAACAGTAGCGTTCCTACTACTACGACTTCTTCTGCCATTATTGGCACATCTGCGGATACCGGCACTGGTGGTACATCAACCTCCGATACATCAACCCCAACCTCCGATACATCAACCCCAACCTCCGATACATCAACCCCAACCTCTGATACATCAACCCCAACCTCCGATACATCAACCCCAACCTCCGATACATCAACATCAAGTTCCGGTGATGTTAAAGAGAACAATATGATTAATGAACTTGTGAAAACAGGAAAGTTCACAGAAGCTGAAGCCAAAGACTTCGTATCAAAAACGACGCAGAACGGAGCCGATGGTGGATCAACCTCCGATTCTCCAAAGACTTCTAATGCAGATACTATTACTAGTGATACTCAACCTTCCGATAATACCCAGTCATCAAACAATCAGGATAACAATGCAAATACTCAGTCATCTAGCAGCCAAGATAACAATGCAATGCAAATACTCAGTCATCTAGCAGCCAAGATAACAATGCAAATACTCAGTCATCTAGCAGTCAAGATAATAATAATCAGTCCTCTAATGCTAACTCGAACAAAGCTATAGAGTATAACGATCTCAAAGACCTTGTACATAGCATAAAAAACCACGTCGTAGATAGTGATGACATAACTTTGAATGCTTTCCAAGATTCAGGTGCTTATAAGGGGGCAGATGAAGCAAGCCAAAAGTGTATAGACCTAGCAGGAAAAATAGGAGGTAAACTTGGTGATCAGGAAATAGTGCACTGTTCTGAAGATCCAAACTTTTATCAAAACCAAATATCTAGTAATAACAACAACGCCAACGATAACAACAACGCCAACGATAACAACAACGCCAACGATAACAACAACGCCAACAGCAAGAATGATAACAACAATGATAACAACGCCAACAGCAACAATGATAACAACGCCAACAGCAACCCTGATGGTACTGGTAACTAGTATCGTCAGTACTTTTTTTATTTAGAATTGAGTATTACTTAAAACAAATAATCCCATTGCACTCACCAACATAAAGATCCATACAATTTTATTCCAACTAAAAATTTTCTGGCCGTCTAGGTTCCCAAATGGCAGTAAATTAAATAAGGCAATCCATGAATTAAATGATGCTCCTATGTACAGGTAATCAACAAATGGATTTCGATAAAATAATATCAAAAATATAAAACCCATGACAAGATTAGTAAGCGGTCCAATAAATGCAACTCTTCCAAATTTACTTCTATCCGATAAATCTACTACAACAGCTCCTGGTGCTATGAATTTGAATGGGATAAACGGTATTGCGGAAAAAGCAGTCACTATTAGTCCATATGAATTTGTACGAAACTCCGCCCAGCTTCCATAAAACTGTGCCAACAGTTTATGAGCCAACTCATGAACAAGGAAGGCACTAACAAAAATAGTCAAAAATTCCCAAGATATATCCCTGTATCTGGTTAACGATAACCCAACTGCAGTTACTAAAATTGTTGCAATAGACAAGTGAAGTATCTCTAATTTAGAAAATTTTATTTTAAGTATGAGAGTTTCCAAAATTGAATTCTTTGTATTATTATTTATCATATTTTTTTTATCAATGTAATACTTCATAGAAACACATGAGTGGTTTATTGGAATTCTATGCATTTGACAGAACAATTTGTCACAATAACTGCATCTAAAAGGTATAGTTTCATTCGTATCACAAATCTCACATTTCATTAGGTTAATACACTCACTCTTTGTCTTAATCCTAGTTATTCTGCTCCAATGTCACATTTAAAAGTGTGTTTTCATTCTCTTGAAACTGCATTCATAATGTCATTCAATAAGTTCTTACAACCAAATTGATTATTTAAGATCATATCTGATTCCTGGGATTTATCTAAATGGCAAATTCACAATGGTAATCTATATGAACTTTGGATTAGTGTATTAAGTATAGAATTAGTTTGGCGAATGATGATAATACACATGATACAGATGATAAACTCATCCAACGCTATGATACTATTCTAAAAGAAAGTGCATTATTAAGTACCTTTTCTGGGATCCTCTTTGGATTTTTATTCAATATGGCCATAAATGTACCTCATAATTTTGCGTTTATCGATAAGATAACTCTGATAGTGGCTTTATATTCCATTACCGTGGCAGCTTCATTATTTGTTATGCCGGTAGTCTACCATCATTTACAGTATCCTTATGGAAGTTTACATAAATTCAAGAGTAGAAGTCATAGATTTATCATCCTGGGTCTAATTCCTGCCGGTATTACTCTATACCTTGGTCTTGAACTAGCATTACACTCTCTCCTAGGTTTTATAGAATCATTTATCCTAGCCTCGCTACCATTTATCCTTGTTTATTTCTTGTTCAGAGCTAGAAAAGGTCAATTCTTATAGAATCTATAGGATCTACTTAATCTATACTCATATAGTAAAAATATATACATATTCATAACGTACGTATAAGGAGTATCATTGAAAATATCTATCATTGACATTGGCTCTAACACAATCAAGTTAGTAATCTATGATGTCAAAAGGGATAATTCATTCGTAGGTGTTCACCAAGAAAACAGCAAAGTTAGACTTGGTGAATCATTGGCTTATTCGGACAGTCTTAATGAACAATCGATCCTCAAGAGTATTGACGTTCTCCTCCTGTATCGCGATATTGCTAGACTTCACTCTGCAAATAAAGTTATTTGTGTAGGTACTAGTGCTGTTAGAGAAGCAAAAAATGGTAAATATTTCATAGATCAAGTTTTTAAAAAGACCGGATTAAGAGTAAGGGTGCTAAATGGACAGGAAGAAGCTTACTATTCCTACTTGGGAGCTTCCATTTCGACCTGCATTCCAAATGGCTTGTTCTTTGACCTTGGTGGAGGAAGTTTAGAAATAGTTTACATTGAAGATTTTAAAATAAAGAAGGCACAAGCGTTTCCATTAGGGGCGTTACGACTTACTAGAACATTTGCTAACCAAGATGGTTCTTTTTCAAAGAAAGATTGCGATAATATGACTCAAAAAATAGTGGATACACTTCCCACTAAAAGGAGCTATGGTATCGGAATAGATACCCTACTTGTAGGAGTTGGTGGAACATTAAGAGCCCTTGGAAGATATGATCAAAAGCGTGCAGGATTTCCATTTGAAAAAATTCATAACTATAGATTATCACTAAGTGCCATTGATTCGCTTCGTAGGGATTTAAGCTACTTGAAAACCAACGAAATTTCTAGTCGATGCCCATTTGATTCTACTAGAATTGAAACAATTGTCGCCGGTATTTATGTAATTCAAAGTATTATGACAAATTTGGACTTTGAAGAGGTAGTTATAAGTGGCTATGGTATACGTGAAGGAATTCTTGCTTCATTTACTCAGAACTCCAACACACTAGAAAACCATAATGTCGAAAGTCTAGAGAAACAGAATCTTAAAGTACTTTCTTATCATTGCAACAAACATGATATTTCACATTTTGGGCTTAATGATATGATGCAAGATATGATTTATTATAGATTGTTAAAGGAAAGGGAAGTTGAGATACTATCCTATGCACTTTATACTTTATCAAGACTACCTGAGACAAATAAGCACTATGGTCTTTTCTACCGATTATTGGATGAAGATTATTCTCGTCTCACATATAGAGAACAAGTTATACTTGCATTATCAATAGTGTACTCCAAAAAAATCAGGACTGCAGAGGAACTCTTTTACAAGTATAGTGACCTACTAAAACCACAGAATTTGAAATCTATCCAGAAGATAGCTATACTTCTCAATCTAGCATCAATAATTATAAAGACTGGATCTCAGATTAGAATAAGATTAACAGAAAACCAAAGTATGATTTTTACCATAATACCTACACAGAAATTATTTCCTACCCATTTGCTGAAACAAGTTATCGAAAAAGCCAGTGGAATTTTTGATATTCCCATACAGGTCGATATACCAAACAGGATTAATCCAGAAAAGGATTCAACTAATAAAATTATTTCGATAAAATCTCAGACTTGATATTTATGGCATATCGCAAAAATAACATTAAAAGAAGCATTCCTATACAAGGTAAGCTTATAGTTGTCGAAGGTATAGACGGATCTGGAAAGTCTACGCAGCTTAGATTACTGCAGAAATGGCTCATTTCAAGGAATATACCGGTATTTTTTACAGAATGGAATTCATCAGACACGGTGAAACAAATCACAAAAAAGGGAAAGAAAAGTGGAAGATTAACACCAATTACCTTTTCTTTATTACATGCCACTGATTTTGCTGACAGATATGAAAGGAACATTCTGCCACTCCTACATGCTGGATATGTAGTTCTCGCTGATAGATATGTTTACACTGCGTATGCTAGAGACATTGTTAGGGGATGCAATTCAAATTGGGTCAAAAAAATATACGAATTTGCAATGAAACCAGAGATAGTATTTTATTTTAAGGTACCTATAGATATAGCAGTAGATAGAATACTCTCAGGAAGACCCAGACTAAAGTATTATGAAGCCGGTATGGATTTAAACTTGAGTAATGATCCTTATGAGAGTTACAGGATCTTTCAAAGCAGAATTATCGATCAATATGAATCATTATCCTTATCAGAGAACTTTACTATTGTAGATGGAACAATGGAGATAGAAGAGTCACAAAAACTATTGAGATCAATAGTCATGAAAGTTTTACCTTTGAGTCTTACTCAAAATATTAGGAGGCCTACAAGAGTTGAATATCAGATCAATAAAATCACTTAAAGGTAAGAAGACTAGAAAAGGACTTTTTTATGGACATGCTATTCCATATTTGGAGAATATTGAAATTAAAGGAAGATTTATCGTAATAGAGGGGCCCGACGCATCAGGTCGAAGCACCCAAATTGAATTATTATCGTCAAAACTAGAAGCTGATGGTCATGCAGTACTGAATGCTGGGCTCAGACGTTCTGAATTGATAGGACAAGGAATATTAGAAGCAAAGAGAAATTTTGTGCTAGGCAGAAGGACCATAAGTTTATTCTATGCAGCGGATTTTGCAGATCAATTAGAGAACAAGATCATTCCTGGATTAAGATCAGGTTACGTAGTTCTATCCGACAGATACATTTATACGCTAATGGCAAGAGAAGCAGTGCGCGGGATAAGTAGCTCATGGTCTCATAACCTATATGGTTTTGCTCTGAGGCCAGATATAGTATTTTATCTTGATGTTGATCCAAATGAGCTAGTACATAGAGTTTTCCAAAAGAATTCATACCTAGATTACTATGAATCAGGTACAGATCTCAGATTATCTGATAACATGCTCGAATCATTCATTTTGTACCAAAAGTTACTCAGAAAACAGTTTATGCGAATGCAAAAACGCTTTAACATAATATCAATAGATGGTAATAGGTCAATAGTTGAAATAAATGAAGATCTTCAAAAAAGGATAGATGAATATGTTACAAATTTACAGAAGTACTAATAACTTTGGATAGGAACTAGTAGTGGCCAAAAGGTTACAACTAGACTATATTGGTACCAATGATTAGTCTTTTTCATAGCAATGACTTTCCGCTATTTGATTGTCCTTTTGAGATTTGTTGCAATCTTCCTCATTATTAAAACAGAACTCATTGTCTCCAACTTCATCGTAGCAAAAGCCATTCACCGACTCTCCCCAGGATACATTATGGACAATACTTAGCCCAAATAATAGCATACTTATCATTATACTGAATAAAGATATTCTTATCATGAGGCAACTGTTTGAACTAATTTATTATGGATTTACAATAGATTTGGTATAGTCAATATACATCTATATGTTACCTTAAGTAAATCGTTTTATTCTGAGATAACGATCAAACAATATGTAATTGAAGCCTAGACAGCTGGTGGATGTCAGTGTTTTTTTGTTACTGCCATACGCATCCACCAGCAATATTTTTTAACACTTTCTAATGTGCAAAGATGTAACTATATTATTAAATACGGTCTAATTTGTCTGACTTGGTCAAATAATCCTCTATGGTTTCAATTATATTCGTCCCTAGAACCTCTTTACACGGACGGTTCAATGAAATAGTATAAAGCTTAAGTTCTAAAATTTGGATATCATCATTTAACCAGTACTACGATTTACCTTAAAGTCAAGTTTTGCTACTATCGCCACCATTAAGCTCTAAAGAATTCCAAACTTGTTGTTTATGCAAAAAGACACTTTTATCATCTAAAGATGAATTCAAAACTCATTTAGTCAATTATCACAGCAAAGAAGCGTTAGCAGACTTGATAATAAATGGCGTAATCAAGATTTAGGGATGGAAAATATTTACCTATTTTCATTGCTATTGGTCAGAACAAATATTACAAAAAAGTTAACGATTAACAACTTTAAATATTATCTTGTGTTATTAACATGAAGTGAATAACAAAGTTGCAGATTCATGTGCTCACGTAGTTCAAGTGAATCAAAGTATCGATGGAAAAACGAAAGGATGTGAAGAATGTGAAAAAATCGGATCTGACTGGGTACATTTGAGACTTTGCCTAACATGCGGTCATGTTGGTTGTTGTGATTCTTCTGTAAATAAGCACGGAACAAAACATTTTAAATCAACTGGTCATCCAATGATAAGATCTTTTGAGCCTGGCGAGAAATGGAAATGGTGTTATGTTGACGAAGTCTTTATCAGGTAACAAAAATACGTTTCCAAAGAAATCCGAATGTAGATGCATTTGTGATGAAATCAAATAATAACATCATTAATAGATCAGAAGAGAAGCCGAAGATTCTGCCACTAGCAAATGGCCCATATTATTTGATAAATGATATGAAACCTAAAGTCGTTGATAATCTTCAGGATTTTAAAGGAGAACATCTGTCAAGCACGGTAGGTATTGCACTATGTCGTTGTGGGGCATCAAAGAATAAGCCATTTTGTGATGGGACACACAGTATAATTGGATTCTCAAGCAAAAACAAGACTCTCAGCGACAATGACAACGAGAAAAGAATTAAAGACAAAAGACGTACCTATGTTGGCAAAGAAATTACAATATATGACAATAGGAAGATTTGTTCTCATGCAAGAGAATGTGTTAATAATCTTCCCTCGGTATTCAAATTAGATTCTAGACCTTGGATTGATCCTGACGGATCTAAAAAAGAAGATATAATTAGCACTATACAAAAGTGCCCCTCAGGCGCTCTAAGTTATTCAATTGATGAGATTGAATATAGAGACCCAAAGGAACAGAGAAATCCAATGGTTACAGTTTTAAAAAATGGACCATATCATATTACCGGAGGAGTTGAATTAATTGGAGATGGAATAGAGTTTGGCGAAGGGGCATCAAGGGAACATTATACTCTTTGTCGTTGTGGTGCTTCAGAGAATAAACCATTCTGTGATGGTACACATAGAAACATTAACTTCAATGACGAATAGATCAAGAATTTTTTAGATGCACATATCACTTCTATCACTCAATGCAATTATTATCTCAATGATATTTACTCTAGAAAGTAACTACATGCTATGTATGGATTTGAGTTGATCATAGCAATATCTATGTCTCTATCGCAAAAGAGAAATAATAGAACATGATCTATTGTATTTGAACGATGTCTGAACAGACTAATAAATTGACTTTACCAGTAAAAATGGACTATGATCATATCCAAGGTCCTATTAATGCGCCAATAAGCATAGTAGAATATGGTGATTTCGAATGCCCGTGTACTGGTATGGCATATCCAATAGTAAAGGAAATAAGAAGTAGGCTGGGTGATAGTATATGCTTCGTATTCCGTAATTTCCCTCTTAATCAAATCCATCCTCACGCACAGCATGCAGCTGAAGCGACTGAAGCAGCCGGGGTTCAAGACAAATTTTGGAAAATGCATGATCATCTATTTGAACACCAAAATGAATTAGACGATCGGCATTTATTGGAATATGCCAAGATAATAGGATTGGATATAGAAAGATTCAAAAAAGAAATATCTGAGCATGTTTATGTTTCCGTTATAAACAAATCACTAAAGAATGGAATTAAAAGTGGTGTTGAAGGTACGCCAACTTTCTTTTTAAATGGTGTACGTTACGAAGATTCATGGGAATTAGAAACTCTCTTAAAAACAATCAGATCTGCCATCGAAAAAGATAGCAAGAATTAAACTTGCGTGATTGAAAAATTGGTGAAACCGACCATAATCAAGCAGTATATTGTACTGTTAGCTGACCACACTTACCGGCAAGGTTCAAATATTGATGGCCGAAGACCGTCGAATTAAAATAATATTTACAACATTTTAAAATAATAAATGACTGTAATTATAATTACCATTATTATTTATTAGTAAAATAATATTTATTAGTAAAATAATATATCAATTAGGATGAAAGAGACATTAGAACACAACAACAAGAAAATGTTAAAGGAATTTAGTTCAACCACCGCTGATGAATTCAATAATAAATTAGATAATGAAATCAAACTTAATTACTTCATATCGGTCCTCAATGACTACATGGTTACAAGACAATCTTCTAATAATAATTACCAATCAGAATCTGCAAAATTTCTTAAAAATCATGATGAGAAGAAGCCAGAAGTAATAGAAACCGTATTAGATAGCGATGACTTTAGGTTGTTTGCATTCCGGCAATACAAACTCCTCATTTACAGGGATAATGAAATTCCTGAAAAAAATATTCCTAACATACATGTGTATAAGATGTCTGACAATGTAGTTTCTTCCTGTTTGAGGAAATTATTTAAACTTAGAAATTACTAAAAACTATATTTTTATTTGATCCGTAGATGGACATTAGCAATATGTGACATAAATAATCTGAGCAAATAGAATATCATATGTCTCTATCAGAAAAAAATAGTTCACCATGTGCCAATCAAGTATGGTAATATTTGTTTATATTTTATACATATTTTATTTGCCATTCACTCATTATTGGTGGTTACTCAATCAAAGACTATGCTCCATGAGCAAATGAAATAAGATAAAGTAGCTTCCTTTCCTTCATGTAAAGGAAACTGGTGTGATCGGCGGGTTGTCTAATTATTCAAATTCACGATGGTGTTCTGCTTTGATGTGGATGTTAAGTACATCTGATAACGGACCTTCGATTTCTTTAACATTGTCTTTGAACAAAACCATGTTTCTACCTTCCTTTCTGCAATAGATATTTACCTTCCATTTTTCGTCATCTGTGTTTGGAAAATCAGACCGGTAGTGAGCTCCTCTGCTTTCTTGTCGCATCAGGGCACATCTTACTATGGCCTCGCAAACAACTAGCGATGACTCTACTTGCATAGTTAAAGCAACGTTGTCATTATCGATTTTGAATTCTTCTATAATGTTATCTTTAGAATAAAATTCACTTTTTAATTCCAAAATTCTTTTCAATCCATTTTGGAGCTTTGTTTCTTCTCTTATTATTCCCGCATTATATTTCATTAATTCTTGTATCTCATTGCGAAATGTAATAGGTTCCTTAACTACGAAGATCCCATCATCAAATCCTACTTGGGTATTTATTTTGGATCGTAACGGTGGTGTCCCAGTTTTTTGTCTTTCTCTTACTTCATTTGCAAATCTCGCTGCTCCAGCGCCAGCAATCTTTCCAAAAACTACTGTGTCCAATAAACTATTTCCACCTAAACGATTAGCACCATGGATCTGACTTATTACTTCACCAACAGCAAATAGACCTCTGATCTTTGTTCTACAATTCATATCAACTAGTACGCCACCCATCGAATAATGTGCAGTAGGTCCAACCTCCATTTTCTCTTTAGATATATCGATTCCGTCAATGTTTTTGAATTGTTCATACATAGTTGGGAGTCTGTCCATAATTTTTTCCTTCGAGAGATGGGTCACATCCAACCAAACTCCACCGTGTGGCGTACCTCTGCCAGCAAGTATTTCATTAAACGTAGCACGGGCTACAACATCGCGTGGTCCAAGCTCCATCCTTTCCGGATAGTAATTTTTCATATACCTCTCACCTTTTGAATTTAACAAAATACCTCCTTCACCGCGTATCGCTTCCGTAGCCAAGGTACCCAAAGCTTTCTCGGGCCAAACCATTCCGGTAGGATGGAACTGTACCATCTCCATGTCTATTAGATCCACACCCGCTTCATATGCTAAAGCCACACCTTCTCCATAGTTTTCAAAGATTCTAGAACTGCTAACAGAATAAACTCGCGTATATCCACCAGTTGCAAGTATTATAGACTTGCATTCGAATCTCACGATTTCTTTTTTCTTAAAATCTATCCCGTACGCTCCTTTGACTTCTTCTGTTGCTTCTCCTTTTACACCTACACTGCTCGATTTTAATAATTTTGCGATGTAAACATTATCTACAAATTCAATTTCCCGCTGAATAACTTGGTCTAACAGTACGCGAATTATTTCCTGGCCAGTCCAGTCTTCGTAGAATACGGTCCTTCTGTAAGTATGGGCACCAAAAAATCGTTGCGTTAATTTACCATTTTCCTCCCTATGAAACCTAGCTCCCCAATTAACTAGTTCATTTAAAGCATCCGGTGCATTCTTGCAAAGTACCTCCACTTTTTCATAATCAGCAAGAAACTCTCCTTCACGTAGTGTATCAACAGCATGTACCATCCAGTTGTCCTGTGGGTCCATAGTACCAAGAGCTGCATTGATACCACCTCTTGCAAGTGTTGTATGAGGATCACCTTTTTTGCTCTTACTAATTATGAGAACATTTGAACCAGCATCATGAGCTTCAATTGCTGCTCGAAGACCGGCAGACCCACCACCTATAATTAAAACATCACAATAATAACTAGATTGTTTTTTCATGTACTCAGCCATTTTATTATTTTCCAACTTGACACTTCTTTACTTGTCAATATGATGTGTATGTATATTTTTTAAAATATTATGGACTTGGTCTCTGTATAAAGTCAATCCTATCCTTTTGGCATACGGCTGTCCTTTAGCAAATGATTTAGCTAATTCTTTAACAAACTCCATTTCTACTTTTGGTGGTACTGGTGGTTCAAACGGATCTACATATGCTTCAATTATTGTGGGTTGTTTTCTCTCTTTCATGGCCTGACTCATTATGGATTTTACTTCAGATGGTTCTTTGATTGCATATCCCTTACCGCCGCAAGCTTCTGCGAACTTTACCCAATCTATTGGAGAAAATTCTACTCCAAATTCAGGGTTTCCAAGAAATGCCATCTGCTCCCATCTAATCATGCCTAATATATTATTTTTGATAACGATTACCTTGATGGGAAGGTTATATTGTACTGCTGTAGCAAATTCACCCATCAACATAGTCAATCCAGCATCACCAACAAATGCAACTGATTGTCTTTCTGGAAATGCAATCTGTGCTGCTATCGCGTATGGTAAACCATTTGCCATACTTGATAAAGTGCCAGACACGGAAAACTTCATACCCTTTCGCATCTCAATATGACGAGCTGCCCAACTTGTATTTGTTCCACAATCAACAGAAATTATCGCATCCTCATCAAGTTCATCAGAAACTGCTTTGGCGATAACTTGCGGTTTGATCGGCTTATCAGTTCTAGTAGTTTGCTCTATCATCAAACTATTCCACTTCTTCATAGCATCCTGCTCTGATTTGAGAAATCCTAGATCCTGTTTTTGATGCAAAAGTGGAAGCAACTCAGTTAATACTAGCTTTGAATCTCCCACCAATCCAATTTCTACAGGATAACGAAGACCAATCTTTTCAGGCTTTATATCTATTTGAATTCCTCTTGCCTGCCCTGGTTTAGGAAGATAATCAATATAAGGAAATGATGTTCCAACCATAAGTAGTGTATCTGCTTCACCCATAGCATCACTAGAAGGAGTCGTTCCAAGTAAACCAATACCTCCAGTAGTATATGGGCTGTCATCAGGAATTACTGCTTTACCCAAAAGTGCTTTAACGACTGGAGCACCTAACTTTTCTGCGACTGCAAGAACCTCTTCTCCAGCTCCAAGTGCTCCTTGTCCTACAAGTATAACAACCCTATTTCCAGCATTGAGAATATTAGCTGCATTTTCTATTAAAGAACGACGTGGGATTGTTTCGGCAACATAAGCATGAGAAGTATGATGATAAGGAACATTATGTCTAGAATATTTACCACTTAGTTTCTTTTCCTGTACATCTATTGGTATTGTCAGATGGCTAACTCCCCTCTGGGCTAACGCAGTTCTACATGCAATATCAACTGCCATTTCTGCTTGCTCTGGAACTTCTATCATGCTATTGTAAACTGTGACATCAGAATATAGCTGTATTAGGTTAACATCCTGTTGATAGCTGGAATTCATTAAATCAGAGTATGTGGATCCTGTAATAGCAATAACAGGAATGTTATCCGATTTAGCATCATATAATCCATTTAATAGATGGATGGCACCTGGGCCAGAAGTAGCAACACATGCTCCAAGTTTTCCAGTATATTTTGCATAGGCGCAAGCCATGAATGCTGCAGATTCTTCGTGTCTTACAAGTATGAATTTAATTTTGTCTTGCCTACGTCTTAAGGCTTCAATAAATCCATTTATACCATCACCAGGTAATCCAAAAATTGTATCAACTTTCCAATCAAACAATTCTTCAGCTACAATATCAGCTGTACGCATATTTTCATATTCACTCATTGAATGCTCAATAAACCCACCGCCTTCTTTATTACACTTGTGAAGAGGTAGATTCTCTAGATCTTCTATCCAGCCTATTATTTATCTAATTTTAGCTGGTTTCGGTATGTCTTTGAGCGTACTTTCAATTGCTTTTTTCAGGGTCTCTGTCACAAGCGGAAGAATTCTTGGATCATTTACCTTGGGAATTATATAATCCTCTTTTAAGTGAGTCTTTTCAACTAGCGAAGCAATTGCATATGATGCAGTTACAAGCATCTTTTCATCTAATTCTTTTGCTCTCGTATCTAACAAAGCTCTAAGAACTGATGGAAATACGACAGCATTATTTACTTGATTTGGATAATCGGAACGCCCAGTGCCTACAATTCTTGCACCTGCTTTAAGAGCATCTGATGGAAGGATTTCGGGGTCTGGGTTGCTAAGCGGAAACACTATTGCATCGTGGTTCATTGATTGTACCATACCTTCAGTTACTAGTCCAGCTTTACCAGATACACCTATGAAAACATCTGCTTTTCTAATTACTTCTTCCAAACTTCCTACTAATTTGTTGGAATTGCTGTTCGTTGCTATTTCTTGCTTGTCTAAATTTTGAGAATTAACAGTTATAAGGTCTTTCCTTCCCTCGTATATTGCTCCCTTGCTATCCGTTACTACAATATCTTTGGAGCCTGCTTCTTTTAAAATCTTGAAAATTCCATAGCCAGCAGAACCTGCTCCTGATATTACTACCTTTATATCGTCTATTTTTTTATCTACTATTTTTAGAGAATTTATCAATGCTGCCAATGTGATTACAGCTGTTCCGTGCTGATCATCATGAAAGACAGGTATTGAGAGCTCGTCTCTAAGCCTTTTTATTATTTCAAAAACCTTAGGTGATTCTATATCTTCGATATTTATTGCTCCAAAACATGGCTCAATTGCCTTGACAAACCTGACTATTTCCTCCTTATCTTGTGTAGCAATACATAATGGAATTGCATTAATATTACCTAGGACTTTGAACAAAACAGATTTTCCTTCCATTACAGGGAGTGCTCCTTCTGGGCCAATATTTCCAAGACCAAGAACCCTTGTTCCGTCACACACTATGGCTACGTTGTTCCACTTTGAGGTATAATCATAAATTAACTCTTTATTTTTACTTATCTCTTGAGCTACCGATGCTACTCCTGGAGTATAAATTAATCCAAGTGTTCCTATTTCTTCATGACCGAAACTAGCATCGATGGAAACTCGATTATGTATTTCGATCTTCCCTCTTAGCGTCCTATGAAGTTTGATGGCTTCCTCATTTGGTATATTCAGTGATATGACCCCTTTTTCCGCTATCGGCAGCAAAACGTGGAATTAATAATATGTCCAACGTATTTGATAAAAAATTGAGTTGTATTTGAATCCACCTGCATTTTATGTCGTCAACCAGTGTAGGATATTCTGAAAATAAATAGTTCTTACCAAAGGCCGATAACCGAGTCAACTGATAATGTGCCGCATCCTACAAGAATAATATGTATTATTGAGAAAATTTGATAGGTTAGTCAATTTCGTAAAGCGTTGCCAGGAGCCCCAGGTGCAGCATTCATTTTTCTTTTCTTCATAATCACGTTTGAGGTCATGAAAATAGCAAAAAAACACTCCAACTACATGAACTATTAACTATTAAACCGATAATCAGGAACACTCTACTTAAGAATTCCAATATGGCTATGGCTACAGGGTCCCGTTATTGTAAACAATAGTAGCAATAATGTTATTATTCAGATTCTCTTTACCAGTTGGTATGACTACCCTAGAGGAAAAAGACATCGAGTTTGTAAAAAGGCTGTAAATGTACTTTTGGGTACCAAGTGGGTAGACTGCAAGCAGGAGATAAGTGCTGAGTTACCGAAGCCCAAGTGCATCCTTGAGATCTATTTCATGATCTTGTTCTTGAGCAATAATACCTCTTAATTTTTCTGATAGTGCGTATTCGCCTGCACTTTCAGCTTGGCGTATTCTATCCCTATAATTCCTTATAGTTTCCTGCTCTGACTTTAAGTCAATTTCAAGCATTGTTTTTGAGTCCTGTGAGTAACCTGCTTCTTTACTTTTCACCGTAGGATCGCCTCCCAAATAATCTATTTGCTTTGCGACCTCCAGTGCGTGTTCAAGTTCTTCTGAGGCGTGTAATTTCAGTTCTTCTGCAATATCGCCATATTCAGCTCCCTTTAAACTTGAGCTAAAAACAACATACTGAATTATTGCTTGGTATTCCCTTGCGAGGTCTTCATTCAGTCCATCTATGATTCCTTGCTTGTCAGTCGCATTCTTATTCGACATAGTCTATAATCTTACTTTATGATTTATTAGGGTTGCCACATGGCCATTTATCCAAAGATAAGCATTAGGCCCATTGAGAATGGTAAGAAGACAATGATAAAGATGATGACAAAAATTTGAACAAAAAATTACATACGTAAAAATCTCTAAATAATAAATGAGTTCAGGAGCTTCATGCTTGGTTCAATAGATGTTAATCAAGTTCGTTAATTCTGAAAAGAAGGTTTTTTCTTAACATAAAAGCAACGCGTTATCTTTATTATCTAAATGAACATTTTTGTTTAGTGCCATAATGAGCACGCGAAGGAAGTGATCCTGTTTCGTGAAAGTGGACTTCGGTGAAGCCTTTTCCCCTCAAATAATCTTCGATGGTTCCAACATATTTGGTCATTTTATTTTCAACTATATTGAGCTCTGAAATGTTAAACGCAACTTTCTTTTCATAATCTATTTCCCATAACTCTTGTTCATCACCATTTAAGATCACAAAGTCATTCATTATCTTAGATATAGAGACGACGATTTATTTTAATATATAATTTCGAACTACGTTCCTATTCTGAGGAAGAATTTCATAGATAATTCTTGATATCAGTCATACTTAGGATAGCCTTTATAGTTTGCGAAGTGCTGGCGCAACGTGTGTACCTATTAATTCTATAGCTCGCATGAGCTTGGCATGAGGTAATGAGGCGGGGTTCATCATAAAGGTAATGCGAGAGATGCCACCGAGTATTTTGCTGTGCCGCTTTATCTTCTTAACTACCTCATGCGGATCGCCAATGAGAAGTGCACCTTCTGGACCTCGTTGGGTGTCAAAATCCATACGTGTTACGGGAGGCCATCCGCGTTCCTTCCCAATCTCGTTCAAGGTGTGTCTGTAGCCTGGAAAAAAGTCATCGGCGGCCATCGGCGGCCTCTTTAGTTGTCTTTGCGACATAGCCGAGCGAATGTACGCCTACCTTCAGCTGATCGGGCAAATAGCCGGCTCGCTTACCAGCTTCCCTGTAGAGATCGATGAGCGGTTTGAACCTACGCGTTTCGCCACCTATGATTGCAACCATCAATGGGAGTCCAAGCAGATCAGCACGAACAAACGATTGTGGAGTTCCACCAACACCTATCCATATCGGTAAGGACTGCTGTAAGGGTCTTGGGTAAATTCCCTGTCCATTGAGGGGCGGTCGATATGCACCTGACCAATGCACATCCTCATTGTCACGAATCTTCAGCAGCAAATCCAGCTTTTCTGCGAATAGTGAGTCGTAATCCTCCAATCGCAGGCCAAACAGGGTAAACGCTTCAACGAATGATCCCCGACCAACTACCATCTCCGTCCGACCTTGCGATAGTAAATCGAGTGTAGCGAATTCTTGAAACACTCGGACTGGATCAGCAGCACTTAGTACAGTTACGGCACTGCCAAGACGAATCCGTTGCGTTCGTGCGGCTGCCGCTCCCAGGATGCGCTGAATCGAGGAACTCTCGACGGTGATGTTCCCCGACGCCAAATACATCCAAGCCAATTTGATCGGCGCGTTCAATTTGTCTTATCAAATTCAGCAAACGTTCGGATGGATCGACGGACAGGCTGGCGTCATCATGGGCTGCTGCGAAACTATCAATTCCAACTTGCATGTTATGGGTATTGAAGCCCGATTATTAAAGGACAGTAGAAGTTTCTAACTTTAGATAAGAACTTTAAAATTTAATGTGCAGAAGTTTACTTTTCAGCTAGGCAAAAAGCGGTTACTGTAACTAGGAACATCCATAGGTCTTACTCTCCTATTCTTATTCTTTCATCATGTAGAATTGCAATCAATTAACTGACCCCATCTCCAAGCAAGGTCCGAATCCCACCGAATCCCACCGAATCCGAATATTATTGATACCATATTTAGTAAATTGACAGATGGTTTAAAATTTAATCATTGAAATATTAATTACAATTATAGCTAACTTTTACCACCACTCAACCACAGAGCTTTAAGTAGTTCGTAGTTTTCTATTGATACTATGTCTAATTTACAAGTAAGTGCTAAGATGAAAATTCGCGAAGGGATGCTAGAGGGTTTCAAGCGACAAGCGACTGAATGTATCCAGCAAGCCAAGGAAAAGGATCCTGGGACTCTTCAATTCGACTGGTTTATTAGTACTGATGAGACCGAGTGTGAAATTCGTGAGGCGGACGAAACTTCTGAAGCATTCCTAGCATACCTATCCAACCTTAGTGAGCTATTACGGATACTTTATGAAAAATTTGCTTCTGATCACTCGGTAATAATTTACGGTGATCCTTCACCGGAACTATTAGCAAAAGTAAAAGCGAGGGGAGTTGACACAAAGCTCTTCTCCTTGTTGCAAGGACTCTAAATCAAATGAGCTAGTAACGACATTATTTCATCGAATACGACTGCAATTTTACTCTTTTCATGTCCCTTTTAGAGTTGCAAAATAGTGTCAATTCTGTCCCTCATCCCACCGAACCCGACAAAGTATCTTATGTTTGGTAACAAAATAATAGCATTGGCCATAACCCTGAAGTGTGGAAAGTATTATCTGTCAACTTTGCAACAGAACACAAAAACAAAATATCTCCCATTTGAATGACGATAATTATCCACACGATATCAAATAATAATAAATATTCAACACTTGATAAATAATTAAAATTGGAACTTTTTAAAGAACGTCACTCATCATGGTTAGAAAACTTTTACGATTTGCTATTTGCAATAATCGTATTACAACTAAGCATCAACCTCAATCTTGATGTTTCGGTAAATGGGTTCCTTAGTTTTGTAGCACTCTTCATTCCAGTTTGCTGGCTATGGATTGGTGTTGCATTTTATGCGACAAGATTTGGGACAGATGACATGACTCATCGATTCCTTACCTTATTGCAAATAGGTGCTTGCGCTTTTATGGCTGTAAATATTCCTGAGGGTTTGGTAAAAATTCGGGTTGGTTTGCTTTATCATATGCAGCTACACGAGCTATACTTGTGATAGAATACATTCGTGCAGGAAAACATGTACCGGAAGCGCGAAGCCTTACCAATCGCTATTCAATCGGATTTTCCATTTCAGCAGTAATATGGTTTGTATCCGCCTTTGTACCTCCTCCTTTTAGATTCATTCTTTGGATTATTGGTATGATTATCGATATATGTACACCCTTGTTGTTCACTAAACGTTTTTCAACTCAATTTGCCCCGCACACACAGCATTTACCTGAACGCTTCGGATCGTTTACAATTATAGTTTTGGGGATAGCAATATTGGGAGTCGTAAATGGGATAGCGACTCACGAATGGACAATCTATTCTATGATATCTGCTGCGCTTGGATTGGGAATAGCGTTTAGTTTATGGTGGATATATTTTGACACCGTGGACGGTTCAGAAATTAGAGCTCTCCAGGAGAACAAGAAATTAGGAGTATACGTTACTTGGCTGTATATCCACTTTCCCTTGATAATTGGGTTTACAGCATTGGGTGTTGGTGTGGAACATATAGTTCTGAGTAATCAAAGTTCAGTTTTGCCAACTTCTGAAATATGGCTTATGTGTATCTCTACATTTATTTGCTTATTCTCATTGGGTATATTACAAGTAACATCAGCCGTGAGCAATCCTCAATTTACGGATTCAAAAGGTATACAAAAACATAGAGAAGGTATTTGCAGCATAGGAACAGCCGTGGCTGTTCTCATTGTTGGTGCTGTTTTGAGAGATGATGTTATGCTGGTAATCCTTATTGCTATAATGGCAATAGCCTGTCTTGGTCAGGTTATTCTAGATATTAAACGTCACCCTCATCATCTTAATTCTAAATTTTAAAAGGTAATTTAATTACATTAGAGTATACAATCCTGGTTGTTTTGTCTAGTTGTGTCTGCGCTAGGTCTTATTCCACTTCTGCAACTTACTGGTCGCTACCAAGGTAAGGAGGAGTAATGTATGGATAAGGACAAGGTGTAATAACAACTGAAGATAACCAGAAGTGGTAACTTGGACAGGACAAGGTCTACGGCAATTTAGAGGTAGAATACTAAGTTTTCGCTGTTCAAATTTGACAGCGATGAACAAGGAAACTGCTCATCTAAAGTATGGGAATGGAAATAGGAATTGATGAAAATATTGAAAAAATAATGACGAAATAATCTGGAACGATACGAGATGACCCAGTTACCTGATATGCACGGAGTTATTTTTTGATCTCTTATTTCTGTAGCAGTTTAAATGCATGATTTCCATTACCGGTCCTGAAGTAGTGTAATATCCATAGAAGTGCAATTGGTTCAAGAAGTCTAGAACCTTCTATACCTCCTATGTCAATTGTTTCCCAGCCAAACTTTGAAAGTATATCCTCTGTTACAATCTTTTTAGCTCCGTCATCGTTACCACATATAAACATAGTAGGCTTTCCACCCGGGAAATCGGGATGTATCATATGAGGATTTCCAACAATGTTAAAAGACTTTACAACTTTGGAATCAGGCAGCATTCTTTGAACGGTCTCTCCAGCAGAATCTGTGTGGCCTAAAGCTAATCTAGGTGGCATACCTTTAGAAAAGTCTAATGGATTAGTTACATCAATAACGATCTTCTTGGCAAAATTTCTAGAATCTGCCAGTTGTATTGCATCGGCTGTTCCCGTCCACAAAGTCGCTAAGACAACTAGTTCACCAAAACTTGCCGCATCAGCAAAGGTTCCCGATGATGCTTTTTCCTTATCGTGTTTGCCTATCCATTCAGTAAGCTTAGGCTGATTTGGATCACGTGATCCTATTTTAACTTGGTGCCCAAGCTCAATAAAACCATCTGCTAGTTTTCGTCCTACATCCCCAGATCCTAGTATTCCGATTTTCATGATATAGTTTTCTCCTGCTAATTTATACGCTTTACATTGATTTTTGCTGATGTCTATTTTATATTCTCTTGGTTACCATTAGTTTTTCCAGATTGTTTCAATAGCAAAAAATAGTGTTAGTCGCCGCAAATACCAGGAACGGAAACCTTTTTGAATAAATGTGGAGAAACCACCAAACTTTTAGGATACATGTTTAGCCGAGATTGTGGGTCAGGACCGATGACCTTGTCAACTGCGTTCTTAAAATGTTTTAAGGATTCCCAAACCGCATAATTGATAAATACAGTGCTCCTGCCAATACCTTTATGTAATTGTGCAGAAACAAAGCCTACTTGGTTTTTGAACTGAATAGCATCTTCTTCCCACGCTTTTAAAAACTGTTCCACTTCATAGGACTTCACATTGAATTTATTTATCAAAATTACTGGTCCTGTCACTTGGCTTTCCATCTGGTCTTTAAGAGTATTGCTTTCATCCATTTCAACAAATTTTGCCATAGCTCAATTTACTACAACATTTAATTTAAATATAAATAGTCATAGGTTCCAATCTACAGTGCAATATTCGGAGGATTTAATCTACATTTGTCCTCTAATTAGAAAAAAGCTTTACAGAAAATAATTTATTTGTAAGGAGATTTATAAGAATTAATGGAACTATTTATCTTACGACATGGTGAGGCCGGGCAAAGATCTACACAGGCTAGTGACCGAGTAAGACCGTTGACATCAGCTGGAAAAGTCGAGATCTTAGAAATTGCAAAAGCCTTAAAAGTAATGGGATTAAAATTTGATCTAGTTGTCACGAGCCCACTCAAAAGGGCATATGACACAGCAATGATTGTATCCGATATCTTCAAGATTGGTAATAGAGTTCAAGTATGGAAGGAGTTAGCTCCTGAAGGGAAACGGACAGAGATATATCGAAAAATATCCCAACTTAGAGAGGAATATGCAGTTCTCGTTGTTGGACATCAACCTTTGCTTGGAGAAATAGTTAATGATATGATTCATAAGGGAAAATCAAGCCCATGTAATTTGCTCTTGAAAAAAGGAGGAGTTGTGAGGTTAAGATTACTAACCAAAAGTAACATACCTAGAGGTGAGCTTCGATGGTTGTTATCTCCTAGAATCTTAAAAAATATTTACAAAAAGAAGCTCAAATGATGCTATCATTTTGAGACTTATTATTCACTTGAGATTAATAAAAAGTGGGGAAGGTATATCGACACTAGGCCTAATTCTTAACCCTCGAAAAATGTTCCATCTTCGACTTTTTTACATCTTTCTATAACCTCTTGGAAAGTAATCAATGGTACAATTCTTAGCACCTTCAAAACGCGATAAGTTTTTCAATTCTGGCTTCCTATACTCCGCGCCAGTTGCTATAACGATAGTACGTGCTGAAATAGGACAAGTCGCGTTCCCTTGATGATGAGCATGGCGGCCCCGAATTTTTGCGCCTGATGGTAAGCGCGAGCCTTTTTTGGCAGTCTCTTTAATTCGAGTTGATTTGTCAAGGTTTCGCATAGTAGCATGTATAATGTCCATTTTTTGCAAGCAGCAAAGATGTTTCAAATCCTCTATCAATTGAACTACCAGTTACAGCTACATTTGCTCTTTGCCTAGTTCCAATTACTTAATTAAATGATATTAAGATAATGGCAATTAGGAGCATCCAATCCTTGAATTCTAAGATAACTTCTCTGACTTTTTGTTGATTTGCATCAGTTGGCACTTACAATTTTTTAGTGATAGACTAAATCATGTAGCATTAGATAATATTATATCATATTACCGACTATCTTACATATGCGTTCAGTTCAAGTTTCTAAACCTAATGGCCCTTTTGAAATTGTGGAAAGAGATATTCCAGAACCTAGTGCTACTCAAGTTCGCATTAAAGTACAAGCATGTGGAGTATGCCATAGTGATTCGTTCACTAAAGAAGGATTATTCCCAGGCATCCAATATCCGAGGGTTCCTGGCCATGAGATTGCAGGGGTCATAGATAAAGTAGGCAACGGTCTCACTGAGTGGAAACCTAAACAGAGAGTAGCCGTTGGCTGGCATGGAGGTCATTGTGGCCATTGTGAATCTTGCAGACGTGGAGATTTTGTAACTTGTAAATACGCACAGATACCAGGCATTTCATACGATGGTGGTTATGCAGATTATATGATTGCTCCTATCGAATCTCTAGCATTAATCCCAGAGCAGCTTTCGGATATAGAAACGGCACCTCTTATGTGTGCTGGTATTACTACACACAATGCTCTTCGGAATAGTGGAGCACGTGTAGGCGACGTAGTCGCTATTTTAGGAATGGGAGGACTTGGACATCTAGGAATTCAGTTTGCTGCGAAGATGGGTTTTAATACTGTTGCCATCGGACGAGCAAGAGACAAGGAAGAGGAATTGATGAAGAAGCTGGGTGCAAGGCAATACATTGATAACCGGTCAGAGAACGCAGTTGAAGAACTTAACAAGTTGGGAGGAGCTAAAGTTATACTTGCAACTGTTCCAAGTGGAGAGGCGATGACTGAAATCCTTGGAGGTCTAGCAGTGAATGGAAAGCTTGTCATAATTGGAGCATCTGAAGAGCCAATTCAAGTGCCCTCATATCTAATGATTTTAGGACGTCGATCATTGATAGGCTGGCCCGCTGGTACGTCCATCGACTCGCAAGACACACTCTCATTTAGTGTTCTCTCTGGTGTAAGATCTATGAATGAAGTGTTTCCATTAGAGCGCGCAGCAGAAGCATATGATCATATGATGAGTGGTAAAGCTCGGTTTAGATGTGTACTTACAACTGGTAATTAGGTGGAGCTAAGATAAGATTATGTAAAACGGGCCCAAAGTCCGAATGCTTCCTCGATTTTGCTAGTCTTATGTATATAGTTCTTTATTCATCTATGCATAGATTGGTATATACTTAAATGTGATCTTATTTAATATTATTTTTAATGAACAGTGTGACGAACTCCCCAATCCGCTCATCACTTTGTATAATAATCACACTTTTATTAGTTGTCGTAACTAGCGTTTCTATAATTGGTATTGGTTTGGGTTCTCCTCAGATCGCATTGGCACAGCAGCAACCTCAGACTAATCTTACTTCTGTCGAACAACAACAGCTAGTGGAAGGCGTTTCTTTTGATATCGATAATGTGACTTTTTCACATCATATTGCAGCCGTAAATGGGATTCAGTTGCACTATGTCATGGGTGGTAAAGGAGATCCTGTAGTTCTATTGCACGGATGGCCAGAAACATGGTATTCATGGCATCGTGTAATGCCAGACTTAGCTAAAAATCATACTGTAATAGTACCCGACCTCAGAGGCCTCGGAGACTCTTCAAAACCACTAACTGGTTATGATAGTAAAACCTTAGCTGAAGACATACATCAACTCGTTACTCAATTAGGATTTAAAACAATTTTCCTAGTAGGTCATGATATAGGAACACAAGTAGCCTATTCATATGCAGCTGCACATCGTACGGAAGTAAAGAGGTTAGCAGTAATGGAATTAACAATTCCTGGTTTCGTACCTGCTGGTAGAATGCCATTATGGTGGGTCATATTCCATCAAACACCAGACGTACCAGAAGCCCTTGTACAGGGTAAAGAGATGATGTATCTATCATGGTTCTTTCACAATCTTCCGTTTAATCCAGCTGCGATAACGCAGGAAGATATCAATGAATATGTTAGCCATTATTCTGCTCCAGGTGGAATGCGTGCGGGATTTGAGCACTATCGGGCCTTTCCTCAGGACGCAATTCAAAATCAGAATTATTCTAAGACTAAGCTTACAATGCCAGTACTGGCGCTAGGAGGAGGATATATTCCAACATTAGGAGGAAACATCACTATGCCTACTGTCATATATGGGATGAAGATATTAGCTCAAAATGTAACTGGGATCACAGTTCCAAATTCAGGACATTATATTCCAGAAGAACAACCAAAATTTGTAATAGACCAGCTGTCCAAATTTTTTAGAAGCAATACTACGAAAGGGAAATGACTATGATATCTAGCTGATTCTTTGTCATTGTCTAGGCGAATTCGCGTAATGGTTAGCTATTCTTTTGATTTGATAACTTAAATTTCTCAACCAATTAATAAGTTCTCATGTATATGTTTAGACATTAAGTTACCAATTTTACTAATGATAGTGCAAACAAGAATGTAAAAGAGAAATTATAGACACAGTTTATATGATCTAACGCTGATGGGATTTATCTGGCTGTAAAAAATAAAAACAACCAAACCTACCAGTTGACTTAATGAATTTAGAGGTATCATTTTTGATCTTCTATGATGGATAAAAACACTTTGCATAAAAAAACCATAGATCTATGTAGACCACTTAGAATTTAATAATTAAAAACTTAAGTATTATTCCCTAGACTATTGTAATGAACAAAATCATATTAGGTATCCCAAAGAGGAATTCTTTTCATTTCTATCCTAATAGCATAGATGCTAATTGTTCTTAGTTACTTCATTGCACAGAACATGTCGAGCCCTGATACGAAAGTACTGAATATGATTAATTCAACAGACGGTGGAAAAGTGACTGGCGCTAATCCAACCACTCAAAATACAGACATCCCCAACGTTAGTGGAAAGTGAGAACATTGGAAGAATTGTAAATGTGTCCAATGAATGTCTAGGCTCAGCACTTTGTCCTGACTAGTATCCAAGTTCGTTGTAAGATTTATTTTCTAAATTTATGAGTGACTTTTTGTTTGGAATATTCAGCTCATATTATCAATACAACGTTTAGGGGATGTCTACGTCAAGTTTAACTAGCGCCGACACCAATGATAAGGATTGAAGTACCGATCCGCTGATCCTGAATTTCTACCAATGCAGCAAGGTGAGATCAATGAGCTACTAAATCAACCCATATATCTAAGGATGGCTATGATCAACGAACGAGATGGGTCACCACTGGTTCATCCTATTTGGTACTATTATGAGGATGGAAAATTCTATGCCGTAAGCAATACTAGCGGAACGAAAATCCGTTCACTGAAAAAAAATCCAGAAGTTTATTTTCTCGTGGACATTGCTGATAGAGGAGTACGGGGTAAGGCAAGGGCTAATGTCATCGATGACCCTGAATATGCGAAGAGGATAACATCACGCAATCTAATCAGATACATGGGTTCTGCCGATAGTCCTGAGGCAAAGGATCGCATTGAATTTGCCAAGAACTATAGTGTTATTGAGATTACTCCTTACTTTATTGCTAGTTGGAAGGCGTAAATAGAATCTCTCTATTCCATCTATTTTACTATCTAAGGAAACATGTTTGACTGGGGAGGGTTTAGTTTTTGTGAATTATAAATTTTGTGCATCTTACAACATTTTTTATTGTTCTTTTAGCGCATTTTTATCCATGTATATCACTTCCCAAAGGTGTCCGTTAATATCCTCAAAACTACGTCCATACATCCAGCCATGATCTTGTGGTTCTCTAGATTCTTTACCCCCAGCTTCAATCACCTTATTTATCCTTTGATCTACATTTTCTCTACTTTCCGTTGACAATGCTATTATCACCTCAGTATCTTTTGTAGTATCACAAATTTCCCTTTTAGTAAAAGTTTTAAAAAATTTTTCAACTAAAAGCATCACGAATATGTCATTATTCACAATCATGCATGTCGCATTTTCATCAGTAAATTTAGGGTTAAATGTAAACCCAAGTTTGGTAAAAAATTCTACTGTTTTATTGAGATCTTTTACCGGCAAGTTCACAAAAATTTGGGTTGTCAATTTTTTTCTTCCTGGTCATGTAAAAGTAATTCTAAAATTTGGATTTTTGTCATGATGATGAACTTCTTTTACTTTTATATTTGTGTTATTATTGCTGGTAACCATATTCTATTCAAAACCTATCTCCTTAACCCTACTGAATTCATCACATATTACACTTGAATTGGGTGTAAGGAGGTTCGCAAACTCTTGCCAACCTTGTTGACACTTGGCGTCTTTTTCCATTTTTGCTCTTGCTTCAAGCCAATGATTTTTATCTTTATAGTGCATTGTTTCAATCCATACCTCTTCGTCATCAAGATTTGCTGATACGACTTTATCAAGGTGGATAAATTCTGGCACTTGATCTGCCTTGATTAGTTGGTAAACATCGTGTCGTAGAACTCTATATTGTGCAAGCATATCAACATATTTTTTATTGAGCTCAACTATTGCATCATGATTCTTTTTCGGAAGTTTATAAATGAGAGATACCACATATGCTGTTTTTTTGCTATTTCCCTGTATTTTATTCATAACTTATTTTAATATTAAAATATAAAATGTGTTGCTCTCCTAGGGGAGGTTTATTAATAAGAAAAGGGATTGATATTGACACTGCCCAAACCAAAAAGGAACAAGATGGAAATATATAATGATATTCTTACAGCAATTTCGCATGAGCTAACAAATTATACTGACTATCATGAGCCAGGCGCAAAACCTACGCGTGTGCAATTAAAAAGTAATCTCGCATATGACAAGTTTGCAAGATATCTGGACGAATTACAGAACAAGGAGATGATTAAACAGTATCCACTTACGATAACTGAGAGAGGCAAAGATTTCTTACAAGATTATCAAAGAATTGCTGATTTTGTTCTTGAGATGGGAATAAAATACATGCATTTTTCAGAGGAGGACATGAAATTATCGTAATGCCTGCAGATTCGACAGAAAACAATAAAATAAATTATCGTCCAATGAAGTTCATTGACCAAATGGAGAAAAACAAGCATATGGCTTTACTATATGACAGTAAAGAATATGCGTATTGGATAATATCGCGATATTTTTTAAATGGTCTGCAAAATAGAGAATCTTGTATATTATTTACTTCTGACAAGCCTCAGATAATCGAAAAACAATTGGCTAAGGAAGGAATTGATGTTGATCTGTATAAGAAAAAACATTTCTTACGCATCTATCAGATTGAAAAGTGCGATGATAATAAACACGATTTAGTTGCTACACTTAAGCAGATAAGCGAAGAAGCTACAAAAGGAATGAAACCACCGTATAGATTTGTTGGAAGAACTATAACAGACACAGAGACAAGAAGCGGAATGGATTTAGGCCTTGCACTAGAAAAAACAGGACATGAACATTTTCATGAATTTAATTGTTCACAAATGTGCTATTATGACATATCTAAAATCGAATTAACTATGAGACAGAAATGGATAAGTGGACTTTTAAAGAATCATCATTACGTCATATATGCATCCAAACCTGACAAGGCAGTAGCATTTGAAACTGCACTTCTTGAAGATGAGCAAGCAATATGATAAGTAGTCAATATATTATCGAAATGTTTACAAATACTGCAACGGTCTAATTTGCTTCGACTTCAAGTAACGAAAAAATGAACTAACGACAACTGGTGTTAGAAAGATAAGTGGTTTATTGAAGGATAGAGATCAATAGGGATACGATGAGATACCATCCAGTACAAAAGACGGGTCACATCAAAGGGTCAAGCAGCTTGATAAAGAAACAACTTGGTTTGCAATATTGCAGCCAGAAACTATGAGATAAAGTCTATGTTGGGATATTTAAAAAAACTAATAAATGAAAAAAACCAAATCTAAAGGAATTTGTTAAACCTCCTACCATTCTTAACAAAATTAAGCGAGAATCTTCAAAGGGTAAATAATCGAATCAACAAATATCTAAAGAAGCCCAATGCAAAGCAAATTCATGACGTTAGAACTGCTATTAGACGGCTTGATGCTACCTTTTCAACATTGCCTAAGAAATATAGAAATGGATCGTCTCTGTCTAAATACGTTCTACAATGCAAGGAACTGTTCAAGATTAACAGCGAAATTAGAGATTTTGATATTATTTATGAAAAGTTGCAGAAATATCCTTCAAATGCTCAAAGGGATAGCATCATTGAAACATTGAAAGAAACAAGAAATGCAAAGTTAGAAACGGCAAAGACCGTTGCACTTACCCTAAAAAGCACAGACATTGCAACAAACTTAGACGAAATCGGTGTAACAGAAAAGGAAATTCAAAAAAGATACAATAAAATATTATCAAGACTGATATCTGATATCGAATCGACTTTTCCAATTGTGCTTGCCAAACCTTTAGCATTAGAGGAATTGCATGATCTAAGGATCGCTTGCAAGAAGTTGAGATATATGTTAGAATTACTACCTGACGAAAATAAGCTTGCAGTACAAATAAGAAAATCCCTTCAAAAGCTTCAAGATAATCTTGGTTCCGTTCATGATTCTGATTTTACAATTGCTTACCTAAGGTCCTTGTCGCAATCATCCAAAGAAATTCAAGAGATAATAAATATGGAGAATGATGTAAGGAGATTAAAATTTGAACAATTCATGAACTATTGTAAGAGACGACTGGGTATATCTCCAGATTCATTCTTGATTAAGATAAGAAGTTTCAAATTACCTACATAATCCATAATGATTACCGAAGTTTCCACTTTTCTTTGCTATTCTTGTTTTGAGGAAACATAGAGATTTTGGTCTGCAATTAAGATAACACCTGGCCATACACAATAGGGCTTGCGAGAATCATTTTTATTCAATCACTTGGATATTAATATATCCTTCAACGGGTAACCTTTAATACATATCTTATTGCATTTGGTACAGTTCTATTTTATATTCTCTGGCACGAATCTTAACTTTATATGAAAATAATGCAATTTAAGAAATGGAACAGAATAAAATAATCAATTATATATGATTGACGGAAAAAAAGTGCTACATTAATGATTCCCCTAGAAATTTCCAGATCAAAGAATAAATAGTTTGATATCTTATAATTGCTAATGGCAAGTCAAAAATCAAGAACTAATCCAACCGAATCGAGAACTACTTCAATGGAATTAAAAAAGAACAAATCCAACAGTAGCAAGCTGGATACACAAACATACGATAAGACAAAACCCAAGATCAGATTTAAGAAAGTAAAAAAGATTTCCAAGTCAATCAAACGGATGGAAACCGAAATATCCCAGATACAAAAACAAATGGCTAGAATTGTAAAAGACCTTACGACTGTACTCGATTTGATGCAAACTAAATAAAAGAAATAGCAAGAATAGGATGTTTATGTTATTTTCAATAGTTGCAATTCCTGCTTTTTTTGATTAGAAATCTGGCGAACAATTAGTTTGTTTCTTTTGACGCTAATCAATGTTTCAACATATTGGAACAGTGGTGAATTTTTGCTTACTAAATCCCTTTATCGATATTATTCATCAGGATTTAATTCCTTCGGACGCCAAATATTGACCAGTTCACCCTTAGTTTGAGCCTTTACTTCCTTCCACGTTCTGATGGGTAGCCTTACATATGCAACGGTACATGTTGCCATTGTAATCATCTTTCCTGTTAATATCTCCAATAATTGTTCTGAGTGTGGGTTATGTCCAACTAGCATTATTATATCATATTGATCATTTTGCACTTGCAATACGTTCAGATATTCCTTATATCCTGATCCATACAATGAAGAGTCAACTGTAATCTCTCCATCATAACCACAGGCTTTTGCAACCTTCTCTGCTGTGGAGTGGGCTCTTACCGCTGGAGAGCTTATTATTAATTGTGGGATAAGACCTTCTTTCAACAACTTTCTACCAATTCGTGGTGCATCCCGTTTACCACGGCTATTTAGAGGTCTATCATGATCTGACAATTTTGCAAATTCCCAGCTTGACTTGGCGTGCCGAAGTATCAATAATGTCTTTGCATCCTTCTTCAAGGGACTCTCAGAAATTTAATGATATCTTACCTTGTATACTTTGTGGATCTTTTTGCAGAGTACTGCAGAGTACTGTCGATATTTCCAGAAAAGATGATGATAAACAATCTAGATACCAAATCATTGTGATATATTATTTTTCAAAAATGAATGTATATGAACTTCTTTGAACAATTCTTCAGCTTGTCTACCATAAGCGTTTATGATAACATTGCTTTCGTTACATTCAGCTTCAACATAATAATATTTTATTCCATTATTCATATATATTATTTTTTCAGGAATGATGCTAAATACGTATTGTTTATTTTTTAAATCCCGAACTAACTCCTTAATATCACTTGATTCAGATCCTTTATCGATCAACCTATAGTTAATCGTCAAGTTTAATCCGATGTTACGTTATTTCCTCTGGCATTTTTCATCAATATTCTAACAGATCTACAATTAGTTTCAAAATTAACATTTCCCTTTCAATAGCGTTTCTTTCATTAGTGCCGTTTGTTTTTATGAGCAATCGTTTACATGATCCAATTTGTGCTATAATCGAATCCTTAAAATTTTTGCAAAATGGTTGACTTGAATATTCAATACAATACACAGTTTCTTTCTCGTTAGTCTCACTGGCCTCTACCTTCATTGCCCTTATATGTTCGAGTTCTGATACGTTCATTTTTTAATTATTGCCTCAAATACGAGTAGTTTGAGCAAACCTGGGTCCATTTTTTCTCTTCAACGAAATTCTGCAATAATTATGAGAATGAATACAATCCTCTATTCTATCGCATTTACAACAAATCCATGAAACATATTCTTGACAAAAATTACAGGTAGCAAACGGTGTCAAACAAAATCCGCATCCTCTGCAAGATTCCTTATTAAACATAGCCTAGAAGACACAAGATTACTCTTATTAGAATTGGCGAAGGTAATCTTGTAGATCCTAATAGACTATATGAAACTATTTCATATATTTAATGACAAAATTAGCTTGATATTTAAAACTTAAGCGTTAGGGAATTCCATTTGCAGGGCTTTCAATTCTGAATCAATTTTTCGTTTATTCTGTTTTGTAGTTACAAAACGATCAGTTTTACTTGTCTGGCGCTATTGATGAATTAGAATGGGATTTATCTGTCTACATGAGAACCATTTGAAATCAATATCTCCGTCATACCACTTGTAGACCATTCTGGGTCCTGCCCAGGCTCCAACTTCGTAATCTTGACCGTCACATATAGCCTTTGGGCCCCATTTATATGCTCGAGTATCTGTAACTTCATTTATTTTGACCCAATTTTTCCCGTCACCGTCAATATTCATCCATTGTTCTAATTTGACTTTAGGGCTCTTAACATCATTGGATAAAATTATGTGGATATACTTTATACCAAACCAACCGTAACCCGCTAGAGTAACATTAGGAGTTATCATTTTAATCCCTGCCGGATCATCATAATACTTATTTGGGCTCTGTTTTGTAAATTTTACTTCTGAACTTGCCACAATAGAACTGCAATTAGTCTCGCAGTCGTAGCTGAATTCTTCGCAGCAAACACGATCACTTTCATTATGATGATTACATGGACCTCTAAGATAAATTCCATCATCACGTGTAGGTTTATGGACATTAAAGAAACCCGTTAACTCAACGTTATCAAGATCACTTTTATCGTAGGTATCATGTAGATCTTGGTAGATTATATAGAAGAAATTTATTCCTAAATATTCGATGATTTATCATATAGATTATTTTAAAATTATTCTAAGTAACTTTTCTTGTCGTTTTGAAAATCTAGCGAATCATTTCTAATGCTGGTACTAATCATAGTAACTGTTATTGATTTATTACTTCCAATTAAGATATTACTTTATTTATTTCTAAAAATATAAGTAACTACAAAAAAAAGTGCATATTATCAAATTATAAAATTGAAATTAAGAAGTATCTTATTAGAGTAAACATCAGAAAATTTCCAATATGCAATGAATTTCTCCAATAAGAGCTTTACCAATTAATTATTACCATCTGCGTAATCATCTTCTTGATATAAATTTTCAACGGCGTCAGCTGCCTTCATGTCATGATTGGAAATTACATGTCCTAAACTCCATGTATCGTAATCTAAAGTTAACGTATTCCATGTTGATGTCATATTTGGATGATGATTTAATTTTTGGGAAGAGTCAGCTACATGATACATAAATTCAAATAAAGTAGAAAAATCTACAAATGTAAATGTCTTATGCAGCTTGCCGTCAAGTATGGTCCAACCAGGTAGATCCCTTAATGCCTCGTTTATCTGATTTTCCGAGAGTTTCAGATAGTGGGGAGTTGTATTATTATGCACAGAAGCTAGAGCATCCTTAATATCTGAGCCGTTAATGGATACAAGTATTGTATTAATTTTAGGTTCAGTTACTTGAGTTTGTCCCATTGCTACGAAGTTACTACAATAAGTAACAAGATATTTGCTATTACAATTGTCTATTTTTTTCACGGCAATTATTAATAAAGTATGATATTTATTATTTCATTCTTCCACTATCCAATTAGGACATTTCTTTTCTGTTATCTGTGATTTTGTACGTCTATTATTGAAATGCTAAGATTATTGGGATGATTATTGAAACGTGTTTATATCAAAAAAAGTAATAATAAGATTTCCAAGTTTTCAATCTGAATTATCAGAAGATATATTGTAAAATATTTATGGTAATGTAATTGTTGATCAGTATAGTTGACTTCTTATGATACAAAAATCCTGTTAGTACTTGCAATTTCAATTCTTATTTCAACTATACTTGGTATTTTATTTCCTTCTACGGGGGAGCTTTTTTCGCCGTACATTTTGATAATTCTTGGCCTTTTGTTATTTCTGAATTTGATCCAACTTGATTTCCAAGATCTTATCTCAATTTTTAGGAATCCTAAATTTCTGTTAATATTATCTATCCTGAAAGTGATCATTATACCAGTAACAATGTATTTTATTACTAACCTAATTAATCCTAAATATGCATTATCAGTACTATTATTATCTGGAATTTCTACAGGACTTGGGGCTCCATTTGTTACCAATTATGTGGGAGGAAGACTTTCTATTATAGTAGGAATGGTAATAATCACGTCACTTGCAGTTCCTTTTGTATTGCCAACATTAGTTTATGTTCTTTATAATACTGAATTTTCCATTCCAGTATTTGATATGATTCTGCTACTAGTAATATCTCTAGTTGTCCCTTTAGTGGGGAGTGGAATCATAAAAAAATATTTACCCGGACTAGCAACGAGTATAACCAAGAGTTCATTACCTTTATCTATATTTTTAATGGATTTAATTAACTTCGCAATATTTTCAAAATTTTCAAGTTATTTCTATTTGGAATTACCTTTTGTTATTATCACAACTATTCTTGCCTTTGTATTATTTGCAACATTTGCAATTACAGGTTATCTCATTTTCTACTTCATGAACAAAGATTCGTCTACGAAAGACAAAATTTCGGGGCTTATTGCCTTAAGTTATGTAAATAATATTTTAGTAACTATTTTTGCACAACAATTCTTTGGCTCACAAGTAGCGGCACTTGCTGCATTTTATAATATGCCATACTACATAGGAATTATTTTTTTAAAAATTTTATGCTCAAAGTTGATCAAGAATAGTAGTAGTGAATAACAAAAATATAAAATAAAAGTCCAATTCCATATCATATTAATAACGGAAAACAGTGAAACCAATTATTTTATGGATATTACTAGCAAACATAAGGTATATGTAACGAGAAAGATACCAGAACCAGGACCATCCATATTAAAAAAACATTTTCAAATCAATATGAATCCTGGCGTCGACGTACTTAAGAGAGAAACTTTATTAGAAAATGTTAGAGATGTGGACGCATTATTGTGCATGTTAGGGGACAAAATTGACTCAAATGTCATGGATGCAGCAGGGCCAAATCTTAAAGTAATAAGCTGCTATAGTGTTGGCTATGATCATGTAGATATTTATGAAGCAGCAAAAAGGAAAATAATAGTTACAAATACTCCAAATGTTCTAGCCAATGCTACAGCCGATCTCACGTTTTCTTTAATTCTGACAGCAGCTAGGAATATTGTCAATGCAGATAGGCATGTAAGAAATGGAAACTGGAAATTCGGATGGACACCTGATCTCTTTCTTGGATACGATGTGCATAGAAGTACCTTAGGAATAATTGGTCTGGGAGAAATTGGAACACTGGTAGCAAAACGTGCAAGAGGATTTGATATGCAAGTAATTTACTATAGTAAAACGCGTAAACGTAGAATGGAATCAGAACTTGATATTACTTTTGTCCCACTAGAAGAATTGTTACGACGTAGTGATTTTGTTTCTATTCATGTATCACTAAACAAAGACAGTTTTCATATGATAGATGAATCAAAAATTAAATTAATGAAAAAAACTGCATTTATTATTAATACCTCAAGAGGTAAAGTCATAAATGAACAAGATTTGATTAGAGCCATAAGAAATAACGTCATCGCAGGTACTGGTTTAGATGTCTATGAAAGAGAACCGATTTCCAGATCTAATCCATTAACTCAATTGCCACAAACTGTATTGTTGCCACATATTGGAAGTGCTACATTTATGACCCGATCGAAGATGGCTGAAGTTGCAGCCAATAATATTGTAAACTTTTTTTATGGAAGAGGGATAGCTCACAAAATAAATTAGATTTAATATAGTTGCATCTGATAATATTGAAACTAGCATAGCAAGTATTCAAATTTATACTCATCTATTAACAATATATTAAAATTTAATTTTAGGATCATTATTCTTCGATTTCAGGAAACAATTAATTTTTACCGAGAGTCGACATTATTTATCATTAGGAAAGAGTCCCCATCTAAGAACCCTTGTGCTTTCTATAGTCAGCCTTCTTCTCATGCTCTTCCCTAACATGATGGAGTCTGTCCTTCTCATGAATAAACTCCTTGCCACATTCTCGACATTTTATAATTGGATGATGGTGAATTTGTCTCATGTGAAGAATTAATTCCTCATATGTCATGAATTTCAAGTGATCGATTTCGCAGACAAATTTTGCATGATGAGATAATTTCAGATTGTCAGTAAAATTTTCGAATATTGCACTACCTTTTTCATTGTGTGCATTTCTTATATGTCTCTTTAACTTTTCCTTGTCCTCGAATTTCGTGTTACAATATTTACAGGTCAAAAGTTTAGGCTTATTATCAGTTTCATGGTGTCCGAACCATTTCATAAATAATTTACAACGCAATCCCTTGATTAAAGTTATGCCGACTTTTCTCACCAGATAGCTAACCTATTCTAAATTATTAAAATAATGCTAATTGCTATATGGACAGGTATAGATATGAATTAGAATAATACTATTTCTATCCTTGTATTCCGGGTTTAAACCGGCATCCAAGCTTAATTATGGTAACAATAATGAATATTCATGACATTCTAAGGTATACTAAGATACTTCAAGAAATACTTATCATGTAGTTTCTCTTAGTAGTTAAATGGTAATTTTTAAATCAAGTAAGACTATGCAGAATACTTCAGTAAGTTTGTCAATAGCAGCATTTGTTGCGCTATTTATATCAGGTTTGCTTGTCTACTTATCTGCCACCAATCAGCACAATGCATACGCTCAATTATCTTCACCTGATAATAATAAAACATTGTTCGTGACAGGCTCTGCCACAACACAGGTAAAACCTGATAAAGTTACTGTGTCACTAGGTGTGGAAACAACCAATACGAAGGCAAAAGCTGCGCTAGTCGCAAATTCTGAATTAATGAACAAGATCATCAGTGCTCTTAAAATAGCAGGTGTTAAAGGTAACGAAACAAGTACGTCGTCATTCACCATAACTCCAAACCGTGACTACTCTATAGATAAGAACCAGGGCAAATTAATTGGATTTACTGTAAGCAATTCTATACAGATAGACAGCAGGAATGTAAATAACACATCAGAATGGATTGACATTGCAGTTTCATCCGGTGCCAACAATGTAAATAGCATCTATTTTAGTCTGTCAGATAAGAAACTTGATGATATTAGGAAGGAATTGTTAAACGAAGCTATTGAAAATGCAAAAGAAAAGGCAGATATTGCTGCTTCAACATTGGAACTCAAAATAGCAGGAATAAGGACAGTAAGTATTGATCAAGTAACACCCATCTTTACAGGACCAACACCGTATGGTGTCGCATCACTCAAAAATGAAGCATCTGCACCATCAACTCCAATATTGACAGGAGAACAACAAATATCCCAGAACGTTAATATCGTTTTTCTCATCGAATAATAGTTATCATATTTGTTCGGAGATCACTTTGATAAGAATAGTAATAAAAGTACAGAACCAAGCCTAAATATATATACAATACTCTACAACTTCTAAAGTAATTAAGGATGTCATACTACAAAGCACCACGTTTTCCGGGTACTAATAAAATAAAAATTGCTGCGGCAGTTGTTACAATAATTGTAATTATAGTTATACTGTCTGAATCAATAGTAATTGTTGAAGCAGGTCATAGGGGTGTAGTGCTTAACCTTGGAGCAGTTGAAAATAGGGTATTAGGAGAAGGTGTACATTTCATTGCTCCTTTTATAGAACAAGTCGTTCAAATGGAGGTAAGAACACAAAAGTTCCAGGCAGAAGCAACTGCTGCATCAAACG
>WNGA01000072.1_pt1 | contig 117779 bp, 110 predicted proteins | sample 5400061 | NCBI WGS metagenome assembly WNGA01 (sample SAMN13153366, study PRJNA577476) | soil metagenome | isolation source: 100 cm soil or saprolite under grassland replicate 2 | place: USA:California | collected 2016-06-15 | reverse complement strand
GACGTGCGTTGGACCGGGCGGCTCCAGGTTCTCCTCGGCGATGCGTACGCGGTCATCGAGGAGGGCCTACGCGGGCGCACCACAGCCGTTGACTACGTCAGCCAGGATCGACCTGGCCGAAACGGCCTGACCTACCTGGGGCCATGCCTGCACAGCCACGATCCGCTCGACGTCGTTGTCGTGATGCTCGGCACCAATGACCTGAAGGTAGCTTTCGACCGGGGGCCGACCGAGATAGCCGCCGCGATCGACGGTTACATCGACGTCATCGAGTCTGAGGCGGTCAACCGAGACGGTGGCCGCCCCGCGGTCCTGCTTGTCAGCCCGCCCCACATAGACGACACGCGGCAGTCCTTCGCAGCGAAGCGGGGTACGTCGTACGACGGCACGTCCGTGGCGAAGTCACAGCAGCTAGCGACGCATCTACAGGCGGTGGCTGACAAGCGTGGTACAGCGTTCGTCGACGCGGCGGCAGTGGCGTGGGTGGGCGCGGACGGTGTGCACCTCGCCCGCGACGCGCACAGGGCTCTCGCAGAGCTGCTGGCAACGCAGATCAGCACCATGTCGCCCGCCGGGGCGGCGAAACCGCGAGGATGGTCCAATTAGGACGCCACTTCGGTAAGAAGCCGGCGAAGTGCCACGCTGTGTTTGCCGACCGGAAGCCGACTCAGCGCATCGCGGGCGTGGGCAACGCCGCCAATCCGATCGCCAGCCTTCGCCAACGCCAAGCCACGGTGAAGGTCGACATGCGTGGCGAACCGGGAGAACTCAGCCGGAATCGTCGCGGCTGCCTGTTCGTGAGCATTCTCCGCCGCACAGTCACCAAGACGAGACAACACCAGCGATTCGTCCACATTCATGCGCCACTCCGGCACGACGTACTCCGAGGCGACGTGGCCCGTCGAGCCTACGACTTCGAACGTCTGCTTGGCCTCGTGCAACTTGGCCCGGCTCTCGGCTGCATTGCCGCTGAGAGCCGCCACATTTGCCAGTGAGATGAGGGCGGTCAGTTTCCCGACCGACGCTTTCGCAGGTAGCTCAACAGCCTCCGATGCGAGTGCCCGGCAGCCGCGTAGCGAAGCACTCGGATGGGCCATGTTCAGCGCGGACCGGCCACGCACCCACACCCGTACAGAGATGTCTTCGCTTCTGTCCGCAGCTGTAGTCGCGGACCTGTACCAATGCTCCGTGGCAGCAATGTCGGTGAGGCTCACCAGCGGGGCGCCGTGGAGAACCATCATCCGGGCGGCCACGCCCCACATGCGCGGCTCCGTCAACCGGCTCTGGAGCAACACCAGATCGCTTGCGAGCCGAACCTGCATCTCGCTCGTGCCGATCTTCATCGCGTCCGCGGCATAGGCGTCTACCTTCGCCATCCAGTCCTCGACGCTGAGCGGCTCGGCGGATTCCTGGTCGATACCCCGCCGGATCGCATCGACCACCGCTCCTGGCAATACGGCACCGACGCCAAGGCCGGCGAGGAGATCCCGACGGTTCATGTCGACTCCCAACACATGCTCGTACTGCTCCACGATGTGGTCAGGCACGGCACCGTGCCTAGTCTCGATTCGGCTGAGGTAACCCTTATCGCGGAAGATCTTCCGCGCCATCTCGGACAGCGATACGCCGGTGGCCTCGCGCGCCTGTCTGAGCATGGCACCCGTGATCAGCATGTGGGAGTCCTCCACGCGTCAGCAACGGTGAGGCAACACCGAACTACTTCCGCGGATTGTGGTAGCGCGACAACGCTGTGTCCAAGCCTTCACTACTCCGGGGAGCGTACACATGGGAGACGTAGTCGCACTCGACGCAGGAACCCCTGCCTTGCCGGTCATCAGCGTCAATGACGACGACATCCGCACCGCCCGGCGAGCGTTCGTAGTCCACCGGCGACAGCCTGGTACGGCGCGCTGCCGGCTGTGCGGGTGGCGGTGGGCTGTCAGCCGCACTCGGACAGGTAAGCCGGCCGCCGGCTGTTTCCGGCGGCGGCAGGGCATCGAGACGTTGGACACGGCCGGCCTCTATGAGGGGGAGCGACCGTCCGATGCGTGACCGCGAATCGCTGCACGAGTACCGCATCCGGCTCGGCAACGCCGGCCGCGAGGTGCGCGCCGTGGTGGACCGGCGCAACCAGATGATCACGATGGAGTTGCCCGGAGGGCCTCGCGTCACTGTGGACGTGGTGACCGCACGTGCGGCGTACATGCTGCTCCACCAGGCGGTGTACGCATCGCTGGAACCGACAGGCCCGTACCTACGCCTGGAATCGAACTGCGGCACCGGGTGGGCGCTGGTGGGGCCGGGCAGGTGACCGCGCTCGATGAGGTCGGATTCGCGGCGCACGCACGCGAGCAGATCCGAGCCACCGACGTGATCCTCGCCAAGCATCTTGACCAGACCACGGTGTGCTCCTGCGGCCGGACGTTGCCGTGCTCGCAGGCGCAGTCGCTCGTGCGGCGAAGGCTGCATTTCGTCGACCAGCTCGCCAGGCTCGACGCGCCGTCGACTGTGGGTCGGGCGTCGGTCGTCACGATGTGACCGACATCGGGATCGCGAGGCTCACCGTCCCGCGCAGGTCCAGCCAGGCGGTGTCGGGCGTACGCACCAACCGCAGGACGACCTCGTCGCAGCCTGGACAGCGGGCGACCAGTCCAGGTGCGTGCTGGTAGACCCGCAGTGTGGCGACCGCGCCGGCGAGGCCGCAGTTGACGCAGCGGCCGGTGGCGGTGGTGACGTCGACGGCGAAGATCTCGCGCAGCGGGCCGGCCAGCGCGTTGCCGTCCAGATACGGATCTGCCATGTCCAGCCTCCGGTTCAGCCGAATCGTTCGGTCTTCACGTTGCCCGGGTCGTGGCCGAGGTCCACCAGGATGTCGGCCACCGTCTCGACGAACCCGGTGGGGCCGCAGACGAAGCACGCCGGCTCGAACTCCGGCGGCCAGCCACCCCGGCCCAGGTCGGTCGCGGTGATCCGGCGGGGCGGGCTGCGCCAGCCCTCGGGTGTCCCGCGGGTGAAGACATAGCCGACGTCGACTCCGTCCACCGCCGGCTTCAGCTCGTCTGCGTAGTAGACCTCGGCCGGCGTACGCACCGAGTAGACCAGCCGGAACGGCGCCCGGCTGCCACTGGTACGGCGGGCGCGGATCATCGCCATCAGCGGCACGATGCCGGAGCCTCCCGCGACCAGCAGCACCGGCCGGGTCTCCTCGGTACGCCACACGAACCAGCCACCGACCGGCCCTCGCAGCTCCACCGGGTCGCCCACCGCGAGCACGTCGGCAAGGTACGGCGAGACCTCGCCGCCGAGCACCCGCTGCACAGTCAACTCGACCCGGTCGCCGTCGGCCGGCGCGGCCAGCGAGTAGCTGCGCTGGGTGCTGTAGCCGTCCGCCGCGGTCAGCCGTACGTCGACGTGCTGCCCCGCCAGGTGCCCGGGCCACCCGGGGACGTCCAGTACCAGGGTGCTGGCTGTCGCGGTCTCGTCGCGCCGCTGCACCAGCCGGGCCACCCGCCAGCTCAGCCGGGCACCGAACCGGGCCGGTTTCGACGCCTCGAGCCGGCCGGTCATCAATCGCCCTGGTAGCGCTGTTCGCGCCACGGGTCGCCGTACTCGTGGTAGCCGGCGGTCTCCCAGAATCCGGGCTCGTCCCCGGTCAGCAACTGGATGGCGCGTACCCACTTCGCCGACTTCCACAGATACAGATGTGGTACGAGCAGCCGGGCCGGCCCGCCGTGCTCCGGCGCGAGCGGCTCCCCGTCGTACCGGTACGCCACCCAGGCCTGCCCGTCGAGCAGGTCCTCCACCGGCAGGTTCGTGGTGTAACCCCCGTACGCGTGCACCAGCGCGTAGTCGGCAGCGCTCGCCACGTCCGCGAGCAGGGTGTCCAGCGAGACTCCCTGCCAGGTGGTGCCGAGCTTCGACCACTTGGTGACGCAGTGGATGTCCACGGTGACCGTCTCGCTGGGCAGGGCGAGCAGCTCGGGCCACGACCAGGTGTGCCGCTGCCCGGTCTCCGTCACGACGGCGAACTCCCACCGGTCGGTCGGGATCCGCGGCGTCGGCCCGGTGGAGAGCACCGGGAAGTCCTCGGTGAGGTACTGGCCGGGCGGCAGCCGTACCCCCGAATCGCGGGACCGGCCGTGAAAGCCGGGAGAGACGATCCCCATCCGGGCTCCCATCCGCCTGTCGGGTCTTCGACGCTACCCCCGCCGCACCGCGCCGCGCGACAGATCGGCGAGGCACGGAGCGACGGGCCCCGGGACCCCGGCGCTCCGTGCTCCTGGAGAAGCCTGGCTCAGCCTCTCAGCCCGGCGAGCGCGAAGAACTCCTGCCGGGAGCGGGCGTCCTCGCGCAGCAGCCCCTGCAGCGCCGAGGTGACCGTACGGGAACCGGCCGCCCGTACGCCGCGAAGCGTCATGCACATGTGCTCGGCCTCGACGACCACGCCGACGCCCTGCGGCGCCAGGTGCTCCTGCAGCCAGTCGGCGACCTGCCTGGTCAGCCGCTCCTGGACCTGCAGCCCGCGGGCGAACAGCTCGACCACCCGGGCCAGTTTCGACAGGCCGAGGATCCGGTCGCCGGGCAGGTAGCCGACGTGGGCGACGCCGTGGAACGGCAGCAGGTGGTGCTGACACACCGACTGCACCGGAATGTCCCTGGCCAGCACCAGTTCGTCGTAGCGTTCCTCGTTCGGGAAGGTCGTCAGGTTGAACTCCCTGGGGGTCAGCAGTTCGGCGTACGCGTCGGCCACCCGGCGCGGCGTGTCCGCCAGGTGCTCCGCGGCCGGGTCCTCGCCGAGGGCGACCAGCAGGTCGCTCACCGCCTGCCGCGCAGCGCCCCGGTCGATCCCACCCCCGCCGTGTACGACCCGCAGCCCGCGTTGGCCGGAGCCCGCGACCGCCTGGTGCGGGCTCCGGCCAGCTTCGGAAACGCTCATTCGGTCGTTCCCCGGCGGGCGGGCTGGTAGCGGGCCGCCAACCGGGCGAGCGCCACGGCCGCGACGAGCAGCCCGAAGTCGCGCAGCGCGATGTCGTAGAACCCGGGCAGGGTCACCAGGTTGACGATGATCCCCGCCAGCCAGGCCGCGACCAGCCAGCCGCCGAACCGGGGTGCCAGCGCCACCGCGACGCCCGCCACGACTTCGACGACGCCGACGGCGTACATCGCCTGCTGTGCGGTCCCGGGGACGATCCCGTCGATCCAGGGGGCGAGGTAGCGCGGCCAGTCGACCAGCAGGTTCGCGAACTTGTCCAGGCCGAACAGCACGGGCGCGACCGTGAACACCGTGCGCAACAGCAGAAACGCCTGGTACGCCGGGTCGGAACGGATGGCCGTGGTCCCCGTGTCAGATGGTGCCGTGTGGGCAGTCATCACGCTTCCTCCTGCCTTCTATAGACAACTATTATTGACGTTAGACTTGGAGGCAGGGATTAGTCAATCCGGATTGGTTTTAGAATGGCTGTCGTGGACGAGTCGTGGGACGCCCAGGTCTCCGCGGTCGCGGCGCTCGGTGAACCGACCCGCCGGCGGGCGTACGAGCACGTGGTGCGCCAGCCGGTGCCGGTGAGCCGTGACGAGGTGGCGGCGGCGCTGAAGCTGCCGCGGACCACAGCGGCGTTCCACCTCGACCGGCTGGTCGACGAGCGGCTGCTGGTCGTGGTGCACGAACGGCGTACCGGCCGCAGTGGCCCCGGCGCCGGGCGGCCGTCGAAGCTCTACCACCGGTCGCCGGACCAGATCGCGGTCTCCCTCCCGGAACGGCGGTACGACCTGGCCGGCCAACTCCTGGCCGACGCCGTCCAGGAGGCGGAACAGTCCGGAGAACCACCCCGCACGGTGCTCCACCGGCGGGCCCGCGAGGTCGGCCGAGAACTCGGCGAGGCGGCGCGGGGCGGACAGCCCGGCGGTGGCGATCCCCGGGCCCTGCCGGCGAGCCTGGCGGCGTACGGGTTCGAGCCACGGGTCGGCGACGACGGGATCAGCCTCACCAACTGCCCGTTCCACACCCTCGCGCAGCGGCACACCGACCTGGTCTGCGGCATGAACCTGTGCCTGCTCGAAGGGCTGCTCGACGGCATCGGCCGTACCGACCTGACCGCCCGGCTCAGGCCCGCCCCGGGACACTGCTGCGTGCGGTTCGAGCCGGCCGCCGACGCATGACTCACAGTCGACTCACAGGGCAGCCGCAGCCCGAACGCAGCGAACCCGAGCAGCATCGACACATGAGCGAAGAACAGCCCACGTACGACCCGAAGGCCGTCCCGGCGGACGCGCCTTCGGACGGCACAGCGACCACGGAGTCGGTACCGACTCAGACGCAGACGCAGACCCTGCCGATGCCGCCTCAGGCGACCCCACCGACGTCCGGCCGGGCCGGCAGGACGGTCGTGCTGCTCGGCGCCGCGGTGCTGCTCGCCGGCACCTCCGGCCTGACCGGGGCGCTGCTGACCAGCCAGTTGATGGACACGCCGACCGCGACGAGCAGCGCGAGCGCCGTACCCGACCTCGACCGGTCGTCACTGGCCGCGCTGGTGGCGAAGGTCCAGCCCACCGTGGTGTCGATCAAGACGGGCAGCGGCGAGGGCTCCGGAGTGGTGATCGACGGCAAGGGCGACGTCCTGACCAACAACCACGTGGTGGCTACCGCCAACGGCGACACCGTGACGGTCACCTCGTCGCACGGCGACTCGACGCGAGCCACCATCGTCGGCACGGACCCCCGCAGCGACCTGGCCGTCGTCAGAGTGGCGGACCGTACGGGGCTGACTGCGGCGGTGTTCGGCGACAGTGACGCGACCCGGGTCGGCGACTCGGTGCTGGCGCTCGGCAGCCCGCTCGGTCTCGAGGGGTCCGTGACGGCGGGCATCGTCAGCGCGAAGGACCGTACGATCCAGGTCGGCGGCGAGCAGAACGGCTCACCCGTCAGCTCGATCTCCGGCATGATCCAGACCGACGCGGCGGTCAACCCCGGCAACTCCGGCGGCGCGCTGGTCGACCTGAACGGGAAGGTCATCGGCATCAACTCGGCGATCGCCACCTCGGGCAACAGCAACGGCAACATCGGGGTCGGCTTCGCGATCCCGTCGAACACCGCCGAGCGGGTCGCGGGCGAGCTCATCGCCGGCAAGCAGGTCGCGCATCCGTACCTCGGGGTTTCGGTGGGCGACGCGGACGGCGGCGCGCTGGTGCAGTCGGTCGCCGGCGGGAGTCCGGCCGACCGCGCGGGCCTGCGCGCCGGCGACCTGATCACGAAGCTGGGCGACCGTACGATCGGCGACGCCGACGCACTGGTCGCGGCGGTACAGGGCGGCGAGGTCGGTGATCGGCTGGCGGTCACGTACACCCGGAATGGCGTGTCGAAGCACGCCACGGTGACTCTCGCCGAGTCGCCGACCCAGTGACCGCCGCCGGGGTTTACGCGGACATCGGTGGGACGTCCGCGGGGGCGGCGCCGATCACGTTGGTCATCACCTCGCCGAAGCCGTCCGGATCGGCGATCAGCCACGAATGGCTGCCCGGCACGGTGATCAGCTCCGGGTCTCCCAGCGCGGCCCGCAACGACTCGATCGACGCCCGCGGCACCACGGTGTCCCGCTGTCCCCACAGGATCACCACGGGCAGCCGGCGACGCTTCAACTGCTCGAGCTCGGCGCTCAGGTCCGCGTTGCGCGCCAGGCCCGCGACGCGCCAGATGGCCCGTGGACTACGCAGCAGATTGGGTACGGCGTCCGCCACGATCACCGGCACCAGGCGGGTCAGCTGACGGGCCGGCAGCACATCGGTCTGCAGGTGCAGGCCCCAGTCCCACAGTGGCCGCTCCCGCATGGTCCGTACGACTCCCCCGGCCTGTGACCAGGCGGCGCCGCCGATCGAGTTGACCAGGATCAGCCGGGCCACCCGGGCGGGCCGGTCGTGCGCGGTCTGGATCGCGACGCCGCCGCCGAACGAGTGGCCGACGAGGGTGGCCGGCTCGTCGACGCCGACCGTGTCCAGGAACCGGTCCACCCAGTGGGCGTACCCGGCGAGGCTCAGCTCGGCGCGGGGCAGTTCGGCGGTGCCGCCGAAGCCGGGCAGCGCGGGCGCGTACACCCGCATACCCAGTCGTACCAACCGGTTCAGGGCGCGCCGGTACGTGTGGTGGGTCAGCGCCCAGCCGTGCAGGAACACCAGCGGCGGGCCGGTGCCGGCGACGCCGTACGTGGCGGACCGTCCGTCGACTGTGGTCGTGTGCCAGACCAGGTGGTGTAGCGGCGTACCGCTGCTCATGTTCAAACGATCACCTATCCGGACCGCGTCGGCGAGGTCGAAAGTCCCGTCCGCCCCGTTAGGGCGTGTCCGATACCTGACGTGGCCGGTCCGGTCCACGTGACTTGGTACGACCCGTCCAGGCCAGTGTCACGGCGAGTAGGGCGGCGATCACAGCGCTGACGACGGCGGCAACCACGAGGGCGGCGACGAACCCGGTACGGGCCGACCCGAGCAACTGCCGCGCCACCTCGTCAGGCAGCCGGGTTGCCACGTCGACGGCACCACCGAGCGTCCCGCGCGCGGCCGCCGACTCACCGCCCGACAAGCCCTCCGGTACGGCGAACCGCATCCGGTAGACCACGGTCGCGAGGCTGCCCAGCAGCGCGATGCCGAGCGCACCGCCGAGCTCTGTGCTGGTCTCGGCCATGGCGGACACGACGCCGGCGCGCTCGGGCGGCGCCACCGCCAGAACCGTGTCGGTGACCAGCGTGAACACCGGCGACATGCCCAGCGAGAACACGACGGTGGCCGCCACCACGGTCACGATGCCGCCGTGCGACACCTGGGTCAGCAGCAGGAACCCGGTCGCGGCGACGACGAGCCCGGACACCATGACGGTCGTCGGCCGCATCGCACGCGACAGCCGCGGCGTACCGACCGCACCGAGGGTGAACGCCAGCAGCGGCGGAATCTCCAGTAGCGAGGCCGGCAGCGGGGAGAGTCCGCGTACCAGCTGGAAGTACTGCGCGGTGAGCATGAAGACGCCGAGTACGACGAAGAATCCGAGCAGGTTCGCCAGCAGCGCCGCGACGAAGCGACGGTTGCCGAACAGCCGTACGTCGACCAGCGGGTCCGCGAGCCGGCGCTGCCGGCGTACGAACACCACGCCGAGTGCGAGGCCGACCGCGATGACCGGCACCGCCACTGCCACCTCCCCGCCCTGGGCGAGCTGCTTGAGTCCGTACACGACACTCAGCACGCTGCCGAGCGACAGGGCCACACTGGACAGATCGATCCGGCTCCCCTCGCGGTCGGCGTACTCGGGGAGCAGCCAGGGAGCCGTCAGCACCAGCAGCACCATGATCGGTACGGCCGGCAGGAACACCGACCCCCACCAGAAGTTCTGCAGCAGCACACCGCCGAGCGGCGGCCCGAGCACGCCGCCGGCGGACAGGCTGCCGGTCCAGATCGCGATCGCCCGGGTGCGCTGCCGGTCCTCGGGGAACATGTTCCCGATCAGCGCCAGGCTCGACGGCGCCAGCGTGGCCCCGGCGACGCCGAGCACCGCGCGAGCCGCGATCAGCGTCGGCGCGTTCGGCGCGTAGGCCGCCGCGACCGACGCCAGGCCGAACGCGCCGGCACCGAGCATCAACAGCCGTCGCCGGCCGATCCGGTCGCCGATCGCTCCCATCGGCACCAGGAACCCGGCGAGCACGAACCCGTACACGTCGATGATCCACAACAGTTGCGCGCTGCTCGGCTTGAGGTCGGCGCTCAACCGCGGCACGGCGAGGTAGAGCACGCTCAGGTCGACCGCGATCAGCACCGCCGGCAGCGTCAACACCGCGAGACCCAGCCAGGCCCGCCTCGCCGTACGGCCCGACGCTGTGGTCATGCGGTCCCTCCCGATCCGCGTCAGAGCGTACGGGTCGCCGCCGCCTCACGGCACAGGCGCGGCCGCGGCCATCCGCCGGTACGACGCGGGGACGTACGGCGACTTCGTGATCAACGTACGGGCCTGGGTCGGCGAGAACTCGTACGTGGTCTCGCCGCCGCACCTGCCGTCGGACTCCCCCGGCGCCTTGATCCAGAGCAACGCCGCCAGTCCCCGGTGGCGGGTACGGGTGGTGGGCGGATGACCGAGCCCCTGGCGCCGGGGGTTGCACCACTCCTTGCCGTCGGACTGGTGCGGCGGCGGGCCGAGACCGTTGCGCGAGGTGTCGATGACGAAGTCCCGATCGCCGAGCAGGTCGGACAGTTCGCGTCCCCAGCGGTAGCTGTCGGTGATGGTCTGCCGGTTGGAGACGTTGACCGAGAACCCCTCGGCGTACGCGATCCCGGAGCGCAGCAACCGGTCGGCGACGTCGCCCGGGCTCTTCCAGCGGGAGTGGCCGGCGTCGAGGTAGACGTACTGGCCGGCGGCGGAAAGCCGCTTCACGGTACGGGCGAGCAGCTTCGCCCGGGCGGCGTCGAAGCAGTCGGCGGGCACCGCGTCGGGCTCGAGCACGATCGCAGCCCGGGTCGGCCGAAGCGCAGCCAGCAACCGCCTGATCCAGTGGTCGTACGCCCGCTCGGTGGGCGCGCCGTCCTTGTGGTGGGTGCAGCCGCGGTTCGGCAGGTAGTACGCCACGAGCACCGGCAGCGCGTCCTGCTGCCGGGCGTTCGCCGCCAGCACCGGAAGGTCGGCCAGATCCTGCGGACTGGTGAGCCAGCGGGCCTGTGGCCGGTCGGTGATCGGGCTGAGCCAGTAGCCGCCGTACGCCGCCTGCCAGCGGGCCGCCGCGGTGTCGGTGTCGTGGTAGAGCCGCGCACCGGCGAACGGATGCCGCAGCGGCGCGTACGACACCGACGGCGGATCCGGGTGCAGGCTGGTGTCGGGGCGACGCGCGCAGCCGGCGGACACTCCCGCGACCAGGCACAACACGGTCGTCACGACCACTGCGGCCCGGCCGCCGCCCGGGCCCCCACCGGCCGGCCGCCGCAGCGGCGGCATCAGGCGCATCACGGCTTCCAGTACCGGCTGACCCGGTACACGCGTACGCCGTCGGGGCCGTGGCCGAACACCGCCACCGGTACGGCGTGCTTGCGCGCCTCCAACGCGGTCTTGTACTTCCGTTTGCCGTCCGGGGTCTGGAAGTACCAGTTGGGCAGGACGAGGTAGTCGATCCGGTCCAGCTTGCGGCGTACCGCCGGGTCGGTGTCGAGCTTGTAGACCATGATCGGGCGGGGCCGGAAGCCGTACCGGTAGACCAGGTCGGTCCAGATCGCGTCGTGCACCACCAGCACCTTGTCGCGGGGCACGTTGTCGGCCACCCAGGACGTCGCCGAACGCAACGCGGGCTCGTGGTGGGCGGCGGTCATCGAGCGCAGCGTCGGGGTCCACGCGAACACCGTCCCGGCGGTCACGGCGAGCGCCAACGTCGCCGCGGCCACCGTACGGGCCACGCTGCGCCGGGTCTGCTCGGGACTGTCCAGCAGCGCCGGGCTGCCGGCCAACGCCTCGGTCGCCCCCGCGACCAGCAGCGCACTCCACGGCGTCAACGTGAGGACGTGCATGAACGGTACGTATCCGCCGCGCACCAGCATCAGCCATTCGATCGCCAGCGCCAGTGCGACGGGCCGCAGCCGGCGTACCGGCGCCGCGATCGGCGTGGCCGCCAGCCCCAGCGACAGCAGCAGCCAGTCGTACGAGAACCAGCGGGTCATCAGGCCCCGCACCGGACTGTGCGGGTCGAGCACCGAGCCGCTCGACTCGCGCCCACCGAGCTGCCACTGCGCGGTGCCGAGCAGGCTGTTGTGCCCGGCGCCGGGGAACAGCTCTCCCTTGTAGAGCGCGAGCAGCGGATACAGCGACAGCAGCAGCCCTCCGGTGCACGCCGCGACGGTGACCACGTACGCCCGGTTGCGTTGGTCCAGGTTCTGGGCGAGCGCCCAGCCGAACGCCGGCACCAGCACCAGGGCGGTCTCCTTGGTCAGGCAGGCCATGGCGAAGGCGAGTCCGGCGCCGGCCGCCGCGCCGATGCTGCGCCGCGGCGAGTACGCCAGCACGAACGCCAGCAGCAGCCACGGCGTGACCAGGTTGTCGAGGAACGTCCACCGGCCGAACACCAGCTCCAGCGGGCACAGCGCGAACAGCAGCGTCGCACCGGCCGCGCCGGGCCGGGTCAGCCCGACCCGGCGAGCCAGGACGTAGAGCAGCCCGGCGGCGGCCAGCTTGGCGAGCAGCATGCACTCGTTGCCGAAGCCGATCGCGGTGTCGTACCGGTCGAACCCGTCGGTGAGCAGCGCCCACAGCGCGATCTGGATCCAGCCGCCCGGCGCGTGGTCGTAGTTGTACGAGTACGGCGACAACCTCCCCTCGTACGCCAGTGACCACGCCTGCGACAGGTACGTCCCCGGATCGTCGACGTAGTCCGGGTACCGCGACATCCCGGCCGCGTGCGCCACGCCCACCAGGGTGAGCAGCGGGATCAGCACCACCAGGCTGCGCCGGTGCCGCAGCACCCAGCCGACCGCGACGGTGGCCACCCGCCGCCACGGTCGCGGCGGTGTGGTGGCGACCATCGGATCCGGGGGCACCTCGGTCGCGCCGGGTGCCGCGGTCGCGACCCGCGCCACGCCGCGCGCCGTCGTCACGACCGCACCTCCGCCGGGGCACGGGCCGGCGTGACGCCGAAGTGGGTGCCGGCGTGGCTGGTCTTGGCCCAGTCGTCGCGCCCGACCAGGCAGCGCACGATCGCCCACGCCGCCGCCAGCGAGAGCACCACCTGGTACGGGTACGCCCCGAGCACCAGCCCCAGGTAGTCGCGGACGCGTACCCGCTGGCCGAAGGCCCGGCCGAAGTGCCGCAGCAGGACCAGGTCCAGCGCGACGCTGACCAGGTTGAGGCCGAGCGGCACCGTGGCGAGCAGCGCGACCGCGATCGGCGACTTGTGCAGCAGCGCCATCGCGAGCGCGACCGGCGCGAGCAGTCCGGCGGCGGCCTGGAAGAACTGGAAGCCGAGCACGTACACGGCGAGGATCCGCTGCCCGGCGGTCGGCAGCCGCAGCCACTCCCACTCGAAGAACACCTGGATGAAGCCCTGCATCCAGCGCACCCGCTGCCGCAGGAACGCGCGCAGCGTCGGCGGCGTCTCCTCCGGGGTCACCATCGACTCGACGTAGACCACGTCCACCGGATAGCCGAGTACGGACGCGATCATCCCGATCTTGCAGTCCTCGGTCAGGCACTGCGGATCCCAGTACGTGCCGTACCGCTGTCGCAGCCGGCGCAGGAACTCCCGCCGGAAGAAGACGGTGTTGCCGCCGAGCGGCATCACCCGCGCCACGGCCTGCAGCTTCAGCCGCGACTGGAACCACTTGAAGTACTCCAGTACGTTCGCTGCCCGCCACCACGCGGAGGTGTTCGCCCGCCACCAGCGGCGCAGCCGTACCAACCGCCCCTCCGGCGCCGGTACGGCGAGCGGGTCCGCCGCGAAGTTCATCAGCTGTACGCCGCACTGCACGATCCCCGCCCCGGTACGCCGGAACCGGTAGTCGACCAGCCGCAGCAGGTCCGGGTGGAACACGTCCTCGGCGTCGGCGATCCCGATCCACTCGAACCGCAGCCCCTGCGCGTCGAGCAGCTCGACCGCGGCGTTGAGCCCGATCGGCTTGTTGTGCACGTCGATGTCCTCCGGGTACGGGCACACCACGACCCGCCCCGGATACCGGCTCGCCGCCTCGTGGGCGATCGCCGCCGTACCGGGATCGTCGGGGTGGTCCACGATCGGCACCACCCAGTAGAAGGGGTGGTTGAGGTTGGCCAGCCGTTCCAGGGTGTGCCCGGCGACCGCCTCCTCGTGGCGCATCGGCACCAGGATGACGCCGGGCAGTTGCGGCTGGTCGGGCCGGCCGTACCGGGCGGGGTCGTTGTGTTCGGGCCGCCACCACTTGTAGAGCTGGAAGGTCAGGGTGGTCACCGCGACCACGAGCATGCCGAGCGACACCACGACGATCAGCGCGTCGGCGTACATCACGGCGGCGATCACGACCGCCGCGAGCAGCAGCAACGCCAGGAACGTACGGGTCGCGGCCCCCGAGCTCTGGTGCCGGCCTTCCGGGTCGCCGACGAAGGACCACCGCTTGTCGGAGTAGAAGTTGACCCCGGCCGCGACGAAGAACAACGACCAGTAAGCCGTACCGGTGCCGAGCGTCGGCGCGATCACCGGGAACAACCCGACCGCGACCAGCGCACTCGCGCCCCGGGTCAGATGGAACCGGCGCCACCTTCGCCAGAAACCCCCGCCATGGGTACGCCACGTCAGGTGCCGGTTGGCGAGAAAGTTCAGCTGCATGGTCACGGCGAACTGCGCGGCATTCGCCACACCGGCCACCATGCCGGCCGTGATCAACGACGCCAGGATCAGGTGGCCCAGTCCGGCGACGCCGATCCCGACCGCCGCGAACCGCCAGTGTTCGGGCCGGCGTACGGCGGTGGCGACCGATCTGAACAGGGACTTCGTATGGGGGCGCGAGGGACTCACGTCTTCACCTTGCGTGTCGGTACACGGTCAGTTAGCAGCTCCGGGAGCCGCCCCCGCCTGTCTCCGCAATGGCCTACCCCGGACGCCGAGGCACAAACAACGCATTTGAGTAGCGGCTCAATGACTCAGTGCTCAAGGCTCGGCCGATCGGCCGTTGACGTGGCTCGCCGGCGCGGGTGAGTGTGGACTCGGCGCTCCACCTGGCCCCCCAGCGGCGTCGCGATCATCCGCGGTGTCAACCGACCGCGGTGTCGGGACGTCGATGAGGAGTCGCCGTGAAAGCCCTCCGCTTGCTGGGACTGGCCGTCGCACTCCTCGCGCCCCTCATCGCTTCCCCCACGGGCGCGTACGCCGACGATCCGCTGACCGTGCCGACCACAGCTGGCCTGGTGCACGGGCTGACTGTCGGCTCCGTCGACGAGTGGCGCGGCCTGCCGTACGCGGCGCCCCCGGTGGGCCAGTTGCGGTGGCGGCCACCCGCGCCGGTGACGCCGTGGCCCGACGTACGAGCGGCCACCGGGTTCAGGTCCGAGTGTGCGCAGCCGAGCTTCGACGGGTCACCGGTCGGCAGTGAGGACTGTCTGTACCTGAACGTGTTCACCCCGACCGCGACGCTGACGGACGCTCGGCTGCCGGTGATGGTGCACCTGCACGGCGGCAGCAACAGCGTGTTCCACCCGTACACCAACGCGGACGCCTTCGCGGCGCGGGGCGTCATCGTGGTCACGCTGGCGTACCGGCTGGGGGCTTTCGGGTTTGTGGGTCATCCCGCACTGAGCGCCGAGGGTGGCGGCTCGTCCGGCGAGTACGGCGTCCTCGACCAGATCGCGGCGCTGCGCTGGGTGCGGGACAACATCCAGGCGTTCGGCGGCGATCCCGGCAACGTGACGCTGTTCGGCGAGTCCGCGGGCTCGTTCGACGCCGTCGCGATCGCGGCTTCTCCGCTGGGCGCCGGGCTGTTCACCCGGTTGGCGGCGCAGACCGAGTCGTTCTGGGCCGGTCGCGGCCACGACACGATCGCCGACGCCGAGCAGTACGGCCAGGAGTTGGCCGACGCCGTGGGCTGCTCCGGCGCCTCCGACGTGGCCGCCTGCCTGCGTGCCCTGCCCGCGGACACCCTGGTCGCGGCGCTCGGCTTCATCGACGTGGCGCCATGGGTCGGCGGCGCCGTGCTGCCGGCGTCGCCGCTGGAGTTGATCGCCGCGCAGCCGCGCCGGGTGCCGATGCTGCTCGGTTCGAACCGCGAGGAGGCCGTCGGCTTCCTGCCGGTGCTGGACCAGGACAACTACCGGTACGCCGACTGGGTACGCGACGCCGGAGCCCTCGTCGGTCCGCAGCGTGGCGCGGAGCTGGGCAAGCTCTACCCCGTCAAAAGCTACGACTCGGCGTTCTGGTCGGCGACCGCGATGTTCAGCGACGCGATCTACACCTGCCCGATGCGCCGGCTCGCGCTGACCGCCCCGGGACCGGTGTACCGCTACCTGTTCACCCACCGGTACGACAACAGCCCGTACCTCGCGTTGGGGCGTGCCGCGCACTTCTTCGACGAGCCGTTGCTGTGGCACGACGCCGGGTTGTTCGCCGGGCTGGACTACACCTTCAGCCCGCGCGAAGAGGCGCTGTCGAGCCTGATGACGGACTACTGGACCAACTTCGCCAAGACCGGGAACCCGAACGGCGCCGGACTGCCGCAGTGGCAGACGTACACGGCGGCCACCGAGCGGATCACCGTGCTCGACGATCCGCCCGCCAGTACGGCGTTCTACCACCGGGACGAATGCAGGTTCCTCGACGCGGTGCCTGACCTGTTCGCACCTCCCCGGTACGTCACGCCGCGCTGGATGGCCCCCGGCACGTCCGCCGCATGATCGATCGGGATAACCGGGTTGACGATCGCCTTGTCCAGCGCCTGGAACGCTCCGACGAACGTCCGGTCGTCGGTGCGGCCCAGACGGGCATGACGGTGTGGGCGTGGAGCCGCAGCACGCCACCTCCTGGCGGTCGGTAACCGCCGCACCCGGAACCGGTCCACCGCCGAGCCGTGCCAGAGTGAGCGGTATGAGAGTGGCGGTGATGGTCACCTGCGTGAACGACGCGATGTTCCCCGATACGGGGAAGGCGCTCGTGAGGCTGCTGCGCCGGCTGGGCGTCGACGTCGAGTTCCCCGAAGCGCAGACGTGTTGCGGCCAGCCGATGGTCAACACCGGCTACCTGGACGAAGCCATTCCCCTGGTACGCAACTACGTCTCCGCGTTCGAGAAGTTCGACGCGGTGGTCACGCCGTCCGGCTCGTGCGCGGGCAGTGTCCGGCACCAGCACGACATCGTGGCTCGGCGAAGCGGCGACGCCGGGCTGATCACGGCCGTGGCGGACACGTCGCCTCGGGTCTACGAGCTGAGCGAGTTTCTGGTCGACGTACTCGAAGTGACCGACGTGGGGGCGTACTTCCCGCATACGGTGACGTACCACCCGACCTGTCACTCGCTGCGGATGCTCGGGGTGGGAGACCGGCCGCGACGGCTGCTGGAGGCGGTCCGGGGGCTGCGGCTGGTCGAGCTGCCCCGGGCCGACGAGTGTTGCGGTTTCGGCGGCACGTTCGCGCTGAAGAACTCCGAGACCTCCGTGGCGATGGGATCCGACAAGGCCAACCACGTACGGGCCACCGGTGCCGAGGTGCTGGTGGCCGGCGACAACTCGTGCCTGATGCACGTCGGCGGACTGCTCTCACGGCAGCGAAGCGGGGTACGGGTGATGCACCTCGCCGAGGTGCTGGCCTCGACCGACCCATCCGGCCACCCCGTCGACTCAACCTCGGCGGGTGCCCCGTGACCGGCACCTTCGTCGGCATGCCGGCGTTCCCCGCGGCCGCCCGTACGGCATTGGCGGACAGCCAACTGCGGTCGAACCTCGCCCACGCCACGAGCACGATCCGCGCCAAGCGGGCCGCCGCCGTGGCCGAGGTCGCCGACTGGGAGGAGCTGCGGCTGGCCGCTGCCGCGATCAAGGACAACACGCTGCGGCACCTCGACGAGCACCTGCTGCAGCTCGAGTCCGCCCTGACGGCGCGGGGCGCCACCGTGCACTGGGCCAGGGACGCGGCAGAAGCGTGCGCGGCCGTCGCCTCGGTGGCCCGTTCGTACGGCGCCGACGAGGTCGTGAAGGTGAAGTCGATGGCCACCCAGGAGATCGGCCTGAACGAAGCCCTCGCCGCCGAGGGGATCGCCGCCTGGGAGACCGACCTCGCGGAGCTGATCGTGCAGCTCGGCGACGACCTGCCCTCCCACATCCTGGTGCCGGCGATCCACCGCAACCGGGCGGAGATCCGGTCCATCTTCGCCTCGGCCATGGGGCTGGCGGGTCGGGCGGCGCCCGATGACCTGACCGACGACCCCGCACGCCTCGCGGAGGCGGCGCGGCTGCACCTGCGGGAGAAGTTCCTGCGCGCGAAGGTGGCGGTGTCCGGGGCGAACTTCGCGGTCGCGGAGACGGGCACGCTGGTCGTGGTGGAGTCGGAGGGCAATGGCCGGATGTGCCTGACCCTGCCGGACGTGCTGGTGTCGGTGGTCGGCATCGAGAAGCTGGTGCCGACCTGGTCGGACCTGGACGTGTTCCTGCAGCTGCTGCCGAGGTCCTCGACAGGCGAGCGGATGAACCCGTACACCTCCATGTGGTCGGGGGTCACACCCGGCGACGGACCCGCCGAGCTGCACGTGGTGCTGCTCGACAACGGGCGTACCCGCGCGTTGGCCGACGAGGTGGGCCGCCAGGCGCTGCGCTGCATCCGCTGCTCGGCCTGCCTCAACGTGTGCCCGGTGTACGAGCGGACCGGCGGTCACGCGTACGGGTCGGTCTACCCGGGCCCGATCGGCGCGATCCTGAACCCGCTGTTGAAGGGCGTCGGCGTGGACGAGCAGAACGACTCCCTGCCGTACGCGTCGACTCTGTGCGGCGCCTGCTTCGAGGCCTGCCCGGTACGGATCGACATCCCCTCGGTGCTGGTGGACCTGCGCGCGCAGGTGGTCGACGCCCACCGGTCGACCCGCCGGCACTGGCGGCTGCCCAAGCCGGAGGCGGTGGCGATGAAGCTGACCTCGTGGGTGTTCACCAGGGCCTCCCGGTTGCGGTTGGCGGAGTCCCTGTCGGGATGGGTCGGTCGGTTCGCCCGGCGTACCGCACCCGGCGGCCGGCGGGTGCTGTCCCGGCTGCCCGGTCCCGCCGCGGCGTGGACCGACGCGCGGGACCTGCCCGCCCCGCCCCGCCAGTCCTTCCGTACGTGGTGGAAGCGGACCGGGGGTGGTCGCTCGTGAACGCCCGGGACGAGATCCTGACCCGCGTCCGCCGGGCCCTGGCCTCGGCGGACCGCAGCCCGGTGCACGTACCGCGCGGATATCGGACGCGGACCGTACCCGGCGACATCGTCGACCGGTTCGTACGGCGGGTCGAGGACTACCGCGCCACGGTGACGCGCTGCGCAGCCGAGGACGTGGCGTCGGCGATCGAGGCGGCGCTGCCTCGTGGCGCCCGGGTGGTGGTACCCGACGGGTTCGCGTGGCCGGTCGCGTCAGGGATCCCCGACACCGGGCTCACCGCGGTCGAGCTCGATGCTTGCGACGCCGTGGTCACCGCGGCGACGGCCGGGATCGCCGAGACCGGCACCCTCGTACTCACCCATGGCGCCGGGGAGGGACGGCGCGCGCTGTCCCTGGTCCCCGACCGCCACATCTGCGTGGTACGCACCGACCAGGTGGTCGCCGGCGTCGCCGACGCGGTCGCGCTGCTCGATCCCGACCGGCCGCAGACCTGGATCAGCGGGCCGTCCGCGACCAGCGACATCGAGCTGGACCGGGTCGAAGGCGTCCACGGCCCGCGTACCCTCCACGTCCTGCTGGTCACCTGACCCTCAGGTCGCGCCTCGGCCTGCCTTGTGACGGGCTATCACCAGCTTCATGATCTGCGCCGTGCCGTCTCCGATCTGCAGGCCGAGTACGTCCCGCAAGCGCTGCTCGTACGGCATCTCCGTGCTGTACGCCCCGTGCCCGTTGATCAGCAGACAGTTCTGTACGACCTCGAAGGCGAGCTTCGGTCCCCACCACTTGCACATCGCGGCCTCCGCGGTGTGAGGCAGTCCCTGATCGTTGAGCCAGAGGGTGTGCAGGCACAGCAGCCGGCAGGCGTGGACATGCGTCTCGGCCTCGGCCAGTGGAAACGACACCCCCTGGTACGCCGTGAGCGGCTTGCCGAAGCTCTCGCGTTCCGCCGCCGAGGCCCAGGTCTCCTCGAGTGACTGGCGTGCGACGGCCAGGCACTGCAGACCGATGAGCGCCCGGCTGTAGTCGAAGCCCTGCATCACCTGCACGAAGCCCTGGTTCTCCCGGCCGAGCAGGTGAGACGCGGGCACTTTCACGCCGTCGAGGTGCAACGATCCCCGCCCGGCGCACCGTCCGCCGAGGTCCTCGAACTCGCTGGTGGTAACCCCTGCCACGTCGAGCGGCACCAGGAAGGCACTGATCCCGCGAGCCCCGCTCCCGGCGGGCCCGGTACGCGCCCACACCACCGCGACGCCCGCCTGCGTGGCGAAACTCGTGGAGGTCTTCTCGCCGTCGAGCACGTAGGTGTCACCGTCCCGCCTGGCGCGTACGACCAGGTTGGCGGCGTCGGAGCCGCCGCCGGGCTCGGTGAGCGCGATCGCCGGGATCGTCTCGCCGGCGACCATGCGCCTCAGCCACGGCTCGACCACGTCCCGGTCGCCGTGTTCGGCCAGGATCGTCGCGGCGAGGGAGACGGTGACCAGAAGCTGCCCGATGTTGTAGTCCGCGGCGCTCAGGGCCTCGAGCACAAGCCCCGCGGTGACGCAGTCGAGTCCGAGACCGCCGTACTCCTCGGGCAGTTCGATCCCGAAGAACCCCAGCTTGCCCATCTCGCGCAGGGTCGGCCGGTCGAAGGCCCCTTCACGCTCTCGCTGCTTGTAGTACGGCGCCAGGCGCTGCTGGCCGAAGCGGCGGGCGATGTCGACCAGTGCGTCCTGCTCCGGGCTGGTGGAGAAGTTCATGTGCGGAATCTGTCCCGCAGCACGAACTTCTGGATCTTTCCGGTGGCGGTCACCGGGAATTCGGACAGGAACTCGATTCGCTCCGGAACCTTCCAGACGGCCATCTTGCGCTCGTTGGTCAGGAAGTCCCGTACCTCGTCGAGGGTGATGCCGGTCGGGCCGCTGGTCTCGATAACCGCACAGGCCCGTTCGCCTACCTCGGGGTCCGGCAGGCCGACCACCGCGACGTTCGCGATCTTGGGATGGGCCAGCAGGGCTTCCTCGACGGCCCGGGCGCTGATGTTGAACCCGCCGCGGATGATGATGTCCTTGATCCGTCCCGTGACGCGCAGGTATCCGGTCTCGTCGAGTTGGCCGAGGTCGCCGGTGCACCACCAGCCGTCCTCGTCGATGGCGTTCGCGGTGAGGTCGGGTCGACCCCAGTACTCGAGAAGTCGGCCCGGGCCCCGGTACCGGATCTCGCCGTCTGCCCCTGGTGCGGCTGGCTGGCCGTCGTGACCGACGATGCGTACCTCGACACCGGGGACCGGCCGTCCGTCGGAGGAGGCGACCCGCTCCACCGGGTCCTCCGGCCGGCAGACCGTCGCCATCATCACCTCGCTGGAGCCGTACGCGCTGACCACCCGGCAGCCGCTGAACTTGCCGGTGGCCTCGTCGACCAGTGCGGCGGGGATGGGAGCGCCGGCGGTCAGCCAGAAACGCAGTCGCGAGACGTCGTGCGCTTCGGGCTCGTACGCGTCGAGCATCATCCGGATGAAGGGAGCCGGGCTCGCCGTACCCGTGCACTGGTATTTCCCGATGCGGTCCAGTGCCGTCTTCGGGTCGAACACGTCCAGCAGGTGTACGGAGGCGCCGGCCAGCGTCGGGGCCATGACGCCCAACGTGAGACCCAGGGCGTGGGTGACCGGCGAGGGCATGAACATCACGTCCGAGCGGTCCAGCTTCAGGGCAGTCACCGCCTGCTTGGGCAGGAACGAGCTGGAGTTCCAGGTGTGCAGGCAGCCTTTGGGCCGCGACTCAGTGCCGGAGCTGTAGAGAATCAGGTGCGGATCGTCGGCCGAGGGAAGCGGCGGCAGCAGGCCAGAGTCATGGTCGGTCGCCAGCAGCTCCGCCAGCGAGAGCGCCCCGTCGCCGGGTTCACCGCGTACGACCACCCGGAACCGCAGGCTGCTCGCGGACGCCGCCACCTCGCTCGCCATCGCGGCGTGGTCGAAACGCCGGAACTCCCCGCAGGTGATGAGGGCGACGGCACCGGAGTTCTCGACCATGAACCCGACCTCGTCGGCGCGGTAGATCACGACGACGGGGATCATGACGGCGCCCAGCCGGGCACAGGCGGCATAGATCAGGAAGTACTCGTGCCAGTTCGGAAGTTGTACGGCCACCCGGTCCCCCGGCTCCACGCCGTGTTCTGCCAGCGCGGCAGCCAGGTTCCACGCCTGGTCCCGGAACTCGCCGTACGTCAGCTGTGCGGTGCCGTCGGACACGTACGGACGATCCGGGTCGTCGTCGGCCCATCGGTCTATCACCGTCGCCAGGGTGTCGTCGCCCCAGTAGCCGGCGGCCCGGTATTCGGCGGAGCGGCTCAGCTGGTCAGAGGTGGAGTTCATGAAGCCTCCTCGGAGGACGGGATACGCGGCAGCGGCGAGCCGCCGCCCAGCAGCTTGCGGAGTTCGGCCACGGCGTCGATGCCGGCCTCGTCGCCGCCGGCAAAGGGGATGAAGTTCAGCGTGGTACAGCCGGCCTCGATGAACGGCGCGACGAACTCGGCCACCTCGTCGACCGTGCCGTACGGGATGTAGCGCTCGAACTTGTCGAACGGGGTGCGGTACAGGCCCTCCATCGCGGGCGCGACCCGGTCGCGCGCCTGAGCCCGGTCGGCGCCGAAGCCGCACCAGAAGGTCATGCCGTGCTTCCAGTCCACCTCCCCGCGCCCCGCGTCCGCGCCATGTCCCTCGACGGCGTTGATCGCCTCGGCACAGCGCGTGGCCGAAGTCCAGATGCCGAGCCAGCCGTCACCCAGGCGACCCGCCCGTCGCAGTGCCGCCTCGGAACGGCCGCCCACCACCAGCGGGATCGGCTGCTCCGGTGCGGGCCGCAGCTTGGCCTGGTCCAGAGAGAAGAACTCGCCTTCGTACGTGACGGTCTCGCCGGCCAGCAGGCGACGGACGATGCCGAGCGACTCGTCCATCCGGCGCCCCCGGGTCCTGGGGTCCACGCCGCACGCGATGACCTCCCGCCGGTCGTCGCCGCCGATGCCGAGACCGAGTGAGAGCCGGCCGGGTGCGAACTGCGCCACCGTGAGAATCTGGCGGGCCACCAGCAGCGGGTGCCGCAGCACCAGCAGATAGACGGCCAGGTAGACGTCGAGCTCGTCGCTGGCGGTCACCACCGACGCCGCATCGGTCAGGCCGTCGTTGCCGACTCCACCGTGGAACATCACGTGGTCGCCGACCATCACGTGGTCGATCCCGGCTTCTGCCATGCGGCGGAACAGCCGAGCGCGGTGACTCATCAGCGCCTGGCCCGTCCTGACGGGCTGATCGACCCACAGTTGCGGCATCAGGTTCACGCCGAACCGCACCCTGCTCATCAGCCGCGCCCGACCGTGTCCCCGCGGCTGAAGAAGGCGTCCCTGCGGTCGACGATCTCGGGGTTGCCCATGATGGAGTAGCCGTACAGGCACTCGATGCGCAGCTGGTCGTCCAGCGGCCGGCCGGCGACCTCGAGGATGGTCTCCTTCGCCGACTCGACCGCGAGCCGAGGGTTGCGCAGGATCTTCGCCGCCATGTCCTCCACGGTGGACATCAACTCCGCCCGCGGGACGACCCGGTTGACCAGATGGCACTGCACCGCCCGCTCCGCGGTGATCGACTCGCCCATCAGCTCGAGCTCCATGGCGATGCCCACGCCACAGGTGTTGACCAGCCGTACGATCCCGCCGTCGGCGAAGTGCATGCCGCGCCGCATGTGGTAGAAGCCGAACTGGGCGTCGTCGGCCGCGACCCGGATGTCGCACGCGAGCGCCAGCTCGATGCCGCCACCGATCACCGACCCGTGGAGTGCGGCGATGATCGGCTTGTTCGTACGATGCAGGCCGCGGGTGATGCCACCGGCAAAGCCGCGTGCCAGCACCCCGCGACCCAGCTCCGGCCCGCTGTTCAGCCAGCCGTCGACATGGGTGGCAAGGTCGGCGCCGCCGCAGAACGCCTGGTCCCCGGCGCCGCTCAGGATCGCCAGTCGTACGTCCGGGTCGTCGCGGAACTCGCTCCAGGCCTCGAAGAGCAGGTCGTCGGTCTCGGTGTCGATGGCGTTGCGCTTCTCCGGGCGATTGAGCGTGACGTACGCGATCTCGCCGCGCTTCTCGTACAGCACCTTGGGCATCGGACTTCCTTTCTGTTCCGTCTTGGATTGCCGGACCGGCCGGTCAGCGGGTGCGCCTCGCCGGCAGCGCCGCGTCGTGGTCCAGGGCGCGGCGGCAGGCGCCGAGCAGGCCCGCCACGAGCGCCGGGTCGGCGTAGTAGGGATCGCCCCCGCCCGTAGTGGTCTTGCGGCGGTTGTACTCGAACAGGACCGCGAGCTTGAACAGCTGGAACGCCTCGTACCACGGCAGTCGGGAAAGGTCTCGGCCAGTCAGGTTGGCGTAGCGTGCCGCGAGCGCCCCCCGCCCGGGAAAGCCGTTCCGCAGCGTCGCGGTGGACATCTCCGTCAGGGCGTGCAGCGGCTCCCCGGGTACGGCATAGGTCGCCAGCGTGTACGCCAGGTCCGCGACCGGATCGCCGATCCCGGCCAGCTCCCAGTCGAGCACTCCGAGCACCCGTACGGGCGCGGAGCGGGCAAGCATGACGTTGCCGAACCGGAAGTCGCCGTGCAGCAGCGCCGGCTCGCCCGAAACGGGCGCGGTGACCCGCAGCCGGTCCCGGATCTCGCCGAACGGCGGCGGCAACGTCCCCTCGTCGGCCGCGATCAGGCGAGGCAGCCGGTCCAGTTGGCGTTCCAGAAAACCGTCGGGCCGACCCAGGTCACCCAGGCCGATGCCGCGCCAGTCGACGGTGTGCAGCGCGGCGAGGACGTCGATGAACGCCTTGGCGGCGGCGGATCGCGCCTCGGCGGTGTCCAGCTCCGGGGGCATCGCGTCGGTGACGACCACACCGTCGAGGTGCTCCATGACGTAGCAGGGCACGTCCATCACCTCGCCCTCGTCGGCGACCGCGAGGACCCGGGGGACCGGGACGCCGGTGCCCGCCAGCGCCCGCAGGATGCGCGCCTCGCGCCGTACGTCGTTCGCACCTCTGGGCAGCGGTGGCGGGGGCGGGCGGCGCAGCACGAGCGTCTGCTCGCCGGTAGCGACGGCGTACGTGAGGTTGGAGTGACCGTCGCCGATCCGGCTCACCTGGACGGACCGGTCGCTGAGGTCCTTGTCCCGCAGCCAACTCTCCAGCGCACCGATATCGAACGGGAGCGCCGGGTCGCCGCTGCGGGTTCCGGTCATGTCTCGGTCCTGATCAGGTGCGCGACGTACGAGCCGGGCCACTGCGTCTCGAACTGGCCCCAACCGGCCTCACCGTCGATGCTCGCCCGGCACGCCGCCTCGTTGATCACGGTGTCCGACCCGACCGGAAGCGCGAACGTCCCGTAACGTTCCATCACGAGGTCGGTCTGGCCGCCGAGCTCGTCGAACAGGGTCGCGTGCAGGCTCCGGCTGGTCATGTCGTCGTCGTAGTCGGCGTGGCAGCGCGCATCCACCAGCGCGGCCGGCTTGCCGTCGCGCAGCACATAGCCGTTGACTCCGGTCTCGCCCCGTACCACCCACTGGAACAGGTTGAGTCCGTTGCCCGACGGTGTCTGCGCGACGACCCACTTCCAGTGCTGGGGCATCCGCCAGTTGCGCCGGCCCCACGAGTGGTCGCGGTGCGCGGGCCGGTCGAACGGGATGACCCGATCGCCGAGGCGCAGCTCGCCGCGCGCCCGGCCGGTCTGTTCGAACCGGTTGACCGCCATCCACTGTGGACAGCCCACGGGATTGCGGGTGTAGTCGAACGCGTCGTGGCTGCCCTCGAAGTCATAGGTCAGGTCGAGCGACTCGCCGGCGAAACGCACCTCGGCGGTACGCAGTGGCTCGGGATGCCGCACCCGCAGGCCCGCGACGTTCCAGTCGTCGAAGTCCGCGTCGCCCATCGGTACGCCGTGCTCGACCTCGAACACCAAAGGCTTCGTACCGCGGTCCCAGACGGCGAACACCCGTCCCGCGATGCCTGCCTGGTCGACCCAGGTGTAGACGAACACACCCAGCTCGAGCTCGGGCAGCATCAGGTTGAAGTACAGGCTGTCGCGCCCCTTGACGCCTTCGGCCGGCCGGTGACGAAGATCGTCGGCTTCGCGCAGCACTGTCGATGCCGCTGGCCCAGCGTCAGACATGGAGCACCTCCCAGCACCGCCGTCGACCTGTGATGTCACATAATTGCATCGCGTGATGCACAAACGTATCATCGCAGCGTGCCGATGTCACGACCTAACTGTCGACCGCGTACGGCGGGGTATGTTTCCGCGGTGCAGAACCGTCACCTGCCGGCGATCAAGCCACTCACCGCCCGCTCGGTCGCGCTCAGCACGCTGCTCGGCTACCACCCGCCCGCACTGCCGGTCAGCGCGCTGGTCAGGGTCGGGGGGCTGTTCGGCATCACCGAGCGGGCCACCCGGGTGGCGCTGACGCGGATGGTCGCGGACGGCGATGTCGTGGCGGAAGACGGCGTGTACCGGCTCACCGAACGACTCGTACGACGCCAGCGACAACAGGACGAAGCCAGCTCTCCCAGAGCCAAGGACTGGGACGGGAGCTGGGAGATGGCGATCGTCACCACGCCGCTGCGACCCCTGGCCGAGCGGGTCGCGCTGCGCAAGAGCATGGTCCGGAGCCGGCTGGCGGAGCTGCGGGAAGGAGTGTGGATCCGCCCCGACAACCTGGTCCGCCAGCACGATGACACCGTCGCCGAACAGTGCACGTTCTTCCATGCCCGTTACCCGGACCCGCACGACCTGGTCAGCAGGCTGTGGGACATACCAGGCCTGGCACGCGAAGCACGTCGCCTCTGCACCGAGCTCGACCGCGCCAACAGTCTGACCGCCGGATTCATGGTCATCGCCGAGGCCATCCGGCACCTACTGATCGACCCCTGCCTCCCCGCGGAGGTGCTACCCGCGGACTGGCCCGGAGACGAACTCCGCGAGCGGTACGCACGCTTCAACGCCACGTACGCCGATCGCCTCCGCGACTACGGCGAAGGCTGACGGCTCGCATTCCTGCGACACAGTCCCGCGTCCCGGCGACGGCGCCCTCCGCCCGGGCGAATTCAGCCCTGCCCGAAGAGCTTGGCGTACGAGTCGACCCGAAGGTCCGCACCCTTGAGCCGTGCCGTGGTCTCCGCCCCCAAGACACCCGTTGCGGGTGAATAGGTTGCGCCACCGGTGGGCCCCAGCGGCAGCGAGATGCCGGCCGGACCAGGTGTGTACGTGGCAACTTCCCCGTCGCCGGTGACCAGCGTACGAATCGTGGCCGCGACGACTTCCGCGTGCTGACCTGCTGCTTTGGCAGTCTTGGCTTCCGGGATCGCGGTGAGGTCGCCGATGGCGAACACCCGCCCGGCTGCGGACGCTGACCGGCGACCTGTCCGCCGCCGACAAGGAACACCTGGCGTCGGTCATCACGCAGATCCTGGTGGCGCGCTCACGCCGGCCACGCCCGGCGTGAGGGTGGACGGCGTCAGGCCGCCAGGGCCGCCAGGTCGCGCCCAGTGGCGTACCGGTAGGACGCGCCGATCACGGTCTTCGCCACCGCAAATTCCTCAGCGGTACGCGGCCCGTACAGCATCACCACGTTCACCGACCGGGAGTAGAGCGGATGCCGTTCGCCCCAGCCCGTGGCGATGAGCGCAGCCTGGTCCTCCGAGGACAGCGCCAGGTGCAGACTGCCGTCGGTGTGCAGGTGGAGGAACTCGGCGTCGAGCCGCGGCGGCAGCAGCACCGCGCCGCCGGGCGGGACGGCACCGTCCGGCAGGAAGAACGCGAGCGATCCAGGTTCGGAGATTTCGCTGCGACGGATCGTCGCGCCGCCGGCCACCAGCTCGTGGGTCATCCAGACCCGCAACTCCGCCCGCAGCTCGTCCGGGCTGTTCTGGCTGAGCTGGATATGAGGCACCGAGGGACCGGTCTGCGGACGGTCTCCCGGGCGTACGGGAAGTGCCGGCAACACCATGATGAATCTCCTCTTCTCACCGGGGGCTTGGGACACGGCGACCTGGTCTTCGTGGCGCCGACCGAGATCTCCCGGATCAAGGGAACCTAACGTCCTGGATACAGCAGGTTCCAAGAGGAAAGTGCCGCAGCGGGCGCGGCGCCCCCTACGCCGTGCCCGCTGCGACCGATGTGCAGTGCCGCCGTAGCTCAGGAAGAGGCGACTCCGGTCGCACCCGGCAGAGCCACCGCCGGCGCCCCCGGTACGCGGCTGCCGAGCGCTTCGTCGTGGATGTCGACCTGGGAAGTCTCCGGCGCGAACTTCAGCGCGACCAGCGTGATCGCCATCATCGCCAGGACGTACGCGGAGACAGCGAGGCTGCCGCCGGTGGCCGATACCAGCTTGATGGCCACGATCGGGGCGATCGCGCCGCCGAAGATGCCGGCGATCTGATAGCCCATGGACGCGCCGGAGTAGCGCAGCCGGGTGCTGAACAGTTCCGCGATGAGTGCCGCCTGGGGGGCGTACATCGCGGCGTGGGCGAGCAGGGCGACGACCACGGCGACGATGATCACCGTCGTGCTCCCGGTGTCGAGCAGCGGGAAGAACGCGAACGCCCAGGCGGCCGCGGCGACGGCTCCGGCGGCGTACACCGGCCTGCGGCCGATCCGGTCGGAGAGCGCACCGAACGCGGGGATGAGCACGAGCTGCAGACCGGAGCCGACCAGCACCGCGGTCAGCGCGACCGTCCGGGGCAGACCGACCGTCTCGGTGACGTACGTGAGCACGTACAGGGCGAAGGTGTAGAAGGCGACATCTGTCCCGATCCGGGCTCCCATCGCGACCAGCAGGCCGCGGGGGTGACGCTGCAGCACCTCCACCAGGGGCATCCGTGACTTCGCGCCCGTGGCCTCGACCTCGGCGAACAGCGGGGATTCGGTGATCGCCAGCCGGACCCACAGCCCCACCAGGATCAGCACCGCGGAGATCAGGAACGGCACCCGCCAGCCCCACTGCAGGAATGCGGCCTCGGGCTGCACCGCGCTCATCACCCACATGACCGCGGCGGCGAGCAGGTTGCCGGCCGGGACACCGACCTGCGGCCAGGCGGCGTTGAGTCCGCGGCGGGCCGGGTCGCCGTGCTCGAGGGACATGATCACCGCGCCGCCCCATTCGCCGCCGAGGCCGAGACCCTGCAGGAACCGGAGACTGACCAGGCAGATCGGAGCCGCGATCCCCCACGTCTGGTACGTCGGCAGCAGACCGACCGCGAAGGTGGCCGCACCCATCAGCACCAGCGTCGCCACGAGCACGTTCTTACGGCCGATGCGGTCACCGAAGTGGCCGAAGAACACGCCACCGAGGGGTCGGGCGACGAACCCCACCGCGTACGTGGCGAAGGCCAGCAGTGTGCCCGTCGCCGGCTCGAAGGTGGGGAAGAACACCGACCCGAAGACCAGGGCGGCCGCCGACCCGTACAGGAAGAAGTCGTACCACTCAAGGGATGTGCCGATGAGACTGGCGATGATCACCCGCAACGCAGACCGGTGCTGCGTGGCGGTTGCTGCTGGTGGGCCAGGGGGGCTTGAAGCCATTACGGCCTCCTCCGGGTTTAGCGAACCATGTGAGTTGAGCCATAGACTAGAGGATTGTAGAACGAAATGGCAATCCTCAAGATGGAAGACAGCCAGGTTGCGGTCACCTGGCTACACCGGGCACCAGACAGCAGAGGAGGTCCACGGTGGTACGAGTGCTGCGGGCCGGTCCCGGCGCCCTGTTGCTGGAGTGCCCCGACACCGCGTCGGTGCAGGCGTGGCACGCGTCGCTGTTCGCGGAACGGGAGGCCGGGCAGCTGGACGCCGTGGAGATCGTGCCGGCGGCGCGGACCGTACTGCTCGACGGAGTCGCCGACCCCGCGGCGCTCGCGGCGAAGCTGACGACGCGGCCGGAGCCGGCACCCGTACCGTCGGGTGTCGGTCCGCTGGTGCAGATCCCGACCGTGTACGACGGGCCGGATCTGGCGGAGGTCGCCGATCTTTGGGACACCGACGTGGCCGGGGTGATCGCGATCCACACCTCGCTGGAGTTCCGGGTGGCGTTCTGCGGCTTCGCGCCCGGGTTCGCGTACCTCACCGGACTGCCCGCTCGGTACCACCTGCCACGTCGGGCCAGCCCTCGTCCGTCGGTGCCCCCCGGGACGGTGGCGCTCGCGGGCGCATTCGCCAGTGTCTATCCGGTGCGGTCGCCGGCCGGCTGGCAGCTGCTCGGGCGTACCGAGGTGAGGTTGTTCGACCTGGCCGCCGAGCCGTCGGCGCCGCTCGTGCCCGGCACCCGGGTCCGGTTCCGCCGGTGCGGACCATGAGGGCACTGGAGGTGCTGCGCGCCGGCCTGCGTACCACCGTGCAGGACGCCGGACGGATCGGTCTGGCGCACCTCGGCATCCCGCGGTCGGGCGCCGCCGACCTCGGTGCGCTGCAACTGGCGAACCGGCTGGTCGGCAACCCGCCGAACCGCGCCGGACTGGAGGTGACACTCTCCGGCTGCGCGTTACGCCCCACCCGCGCGGTCACCATCGCGGTGACGGGCGCCGCCTGCACGGTACGGATCGACGGCCGAGCAGCCGACTGGGGGCTGCCGCTCGCGGTGCCCGCCGGCGCGGCGGTGGAGATCGGCCCGGCGTACCGGGCGCTGCGCAGCTACGTCGCGGTCTCGGGAGGGATCGCGGTCCGGCCGGTGCTGGGATCCCGCGCCACCGACACCCTGTCCGGACTCGGCCCGGCTCCCGTCACGGACGGCGTGGTGTTGCCGGTCGGTGAGCACCGGGGCCCGCCGCCAGGGGTGGATCTGGCGCCATATCCGCCGCCTCCGTCCCGGCTGACCCTGCGGGTGTGGCTCGGCCCCCGGGACGACTGGTTCACCGACGCCGCGGTCACCACCTTCTTCCACACCGAGTACGCGATCTCGCCGCTGACCGATCGCATCGCGGCCCGGTTGACCGGAGCGGCGCTGCAGCGGGCGGCCGACGGCGAGATCGCCAGCGAAGGTGTGGTGCTCGGTGCCGTACAGGTGCCGGCGGACGGCCTTCCGTTGATCTTCCTGATCGACCACCCCACGACCGGCGGCTACCCGGTCATCGGCGTGGTGGACCCGGCCGACCTGCCCGCCGTGACCCAGGCACGCCCGGGAACCCCCGTACGTTTCGCCGCCGTACGCCAGCCGTAGCGGCCGTGGCGCATCGGACCGTAACGGGCAGATGCACGGGCGAAGTGTTCCTCTGGTTTTCGTTGAACAATCCTGCGATACTTCAATAAGTCTCGGCCGGGAGGGCAAAATGATCGACCTGAACAGTGACCTCGCAGAGGGCTTCGGTCCCTGGCGACTCGGCGACGACAGCGCGCTGCTGCGCATCGTGAGCAGCGCGAACGTCGCGTGCGGGTTCCACGCCGGAGATCCCACCGGGATGCGGCGGACCTGCGACCTGGCCGGCGTGCGGGGTGTCGCGGTCGGCGCGCATGTCGGGTACCGCGACCTCGCCGGCTTCGGGCGCCGCCGGATCGACTGCGATCCGGGCGAGCTGGCTGACGAGGTGCTCTACCAGATCTCGGCGCTGGACGGGTTCGCCCGGCGGGCCGGCACGGCGGTCTCGTACGTCAAGCCGCACGGCGCGCTCTACCACACCGCGTGGCACAACGAGCGTCAGGCGGGCGCGGTGGTGTCCGCGGTCGCGGCGTACGGCGGCGGGATCGGCGTACTCGGGCCTCCGGGGTCGGCGTTGCTCCGGATCGCCGCGCGGGCCGGCCTGCGCTGCGTGACGGAGGGCTTCGCGGACCGGCGCTACACCGCGGACGGCACCCTGGTTCCCCGCGGTCACCGGGATGCGCTGCTGACCGATCCCGAGGCCGCCGCCGAGCAGGCGATCCGGCTCGCCGTCGACCAGGAGGTCCTGGCGGTCGACGGGACGGTGCTCCCGATGCCGGTCGAGTCGCTGTGCGTACACGGGGACAGTCCCGGTGCGGTGGCCCTCGCGGAGGGCGTACGGACGGGCCTGGTCCATGCCGGTGTCCCGATCAGATCATTCACGACGAGCCCTGCGAGGTGCTCCGATGTGTGACGTCCCGCGATTCTTGTACGCCCAGGGGAAACACGGCTGGATCTGGCGCCTGATGATCCATCACCCCACCGGTTGCGACGTGCTGGCGCGCAGTGCCCGCTACTACCCCGACGAGGCGGCGTGCCGTGCCAGCTCTCACCACCTCACGGAGCTGCGCCCGGACCGGATCCACGCGCTGCAGTCCGACGACGGTACGTGGGGATGGCGCGGCTACGACCCCGGCGGCGAGGTCGCGTTCGTCTCCCCCACGACCTTCCCCACCGCCCGGCACTGCCAGCTGGAAATCGTACGGCTGCGGGCCGTGGTGGAGAACGGCATGATCGACAGGCTGTACCGGGGCCACCAGTGATTTGGATGGATTGTTCAAATGTCCACCGGCTCTGTATTCTTTGATCATGACCTCGTCCCGCGAGTGGTCGGACCGCCTGGCGGCCGACCGCGTAGCACTCGACCGCGGCAGCACCACCGAGCGGGTCACGGACGTGCTTCGTACGCGTATCACCGAAGGCATGTTCGCGCCGGGCACCCGGCTGTCGGAGGACGGACTGACGGTCGCCCTCGGGGTGTCGCGGAACACGCTGCGGGAGGCGTTCCGGCTGCTGTCCCACGAGCGGCTGCTGGTCCACGAACTCAACCGCGGTGTCTTCGTACGGATGCTGCCGGCCGACGACGTGGCGGACCTGTACCGGCTGCGTCGCATCCTGGAGCTGGCAGCCGTCGACGCTGCCGCTGACGCGCCGCCGGAGGCGCTCGACCAGGTGCGCCAGGCGCTCAGCGAGGCCGAGTCGGCCGCGGCCGAGGACCGGTGGATGGATGTCGGTACCGCCAACATGCATTTTCACCGGGCCCTGGTCGGCCTTGCCGGAAGTCCCCGGATGGACGAGGCGATCCGGCAGCTGCTCGCCGAACTGCGGCTCGTCTTCCACGTCATGGAGCCGCCCCGCGAGTTCCACGAGCCGTACGTCCGGGAGAACCGCCGGATCTACCACCTGTTGGCGGCCGGTGACATCGCCGGCGCCAGGGCGGCCCTCGCCGACTATCTCGACCTGGCCGAGAAGCAGCTCGTCGAGGCGTACTCCGAACGGGCGGCTGCCGTAGACACCGCGACCAGGCGCGGCGCCCGGCGCCGGTGAGCCCCGCTAGCCACGGCCCGGCGCGTCGGCGGCCGGCCACACGATCTCCCGGCTGGCGACATCGCGCGGGTACACCACCTGCCACTCGCCGCCGAGGTACTGCTCGATCACGCCGCGGGCTCCGGAGTTCTGGTGGTTGTCGTCGAACTTCACCCCGTCCCAGGGCACGATCAGATCACGTCCCGCGATGTCGGTGTTCTGTAACGCGGACCGGATCTGGTCCGGGTCCGGCGTACCGGCCTCGTTGACGGCGAGGGCGAGGGTCATCACCGCGGTGAAGGCGCGCGCCGAGTTCTCCGTCATCGGGTCGCCGAACTTCTGCTGGAACAGCTCGGCGATCCGCTTCGCGGTCGGGTTGCGCGCGGCGATCTGCGGCGACCAGGAGGTACGGCGTACCAGGCCTTCGGCGTTGGCCCGGTGCTCCTTGCCGGCGATGAACCTCGGGTCCGAGAATCCGGCGCCGTAGCCCATCACCGCCGGCGGAAGGTAGTCCAGCTGGTCGAAGGCCCGCTGCAGCAACAGCGAATCGGTGATGTACGACAGGACGAACAGCACGTCCGGATCCGCCGCACGGACCTGCCGCACGTACGGCGTGAGGTCGGTGGTCTGGGCGTCGTAACCGACGTCGAGCGCCACCCGGAGGCCGAACTCCGTCGCGAGTTCCGTGGTCACCCGGGCGCCGTCGCTGCCGTACTGGTCGGTGGTGTGCAGGATCGCGATGCTGGAGACCCTCTCGCCGGCGCCCTGGCGTTCCTTGATCAGCGAGAAGAACGGCTGCCCGAACGTCAGGTCGCTCGGTCCGGTACGGAAGAAGTAGTCCAGACCGCGGCTGGTGAGCTCGGTGGACGAGGAGTCGCCGTTCACGAACGGCACTTTCAACCGCTCGGCACGCTCGCTCGCGGTCTTCGTCACCGCCGACTGGTACGCCCCGGTCAGCGCGACCACGCGCTCGTCGGTCACCAGCCGCTCCACCTCGCGGGCTCCGGTGTCCGGATCGCCCTTGGTGTCGGCGAAGACCAGCCGGAGCTTCGCGTTGCCGAGCCTGGGCAGACCTCTGGCGCGCGCCAACGGCAGGGAGATGCCGGAGTGCTCGCCGTTGACGATCTCGGCCGCGAGCTCGGCACCGTGGCGCGCGTCCAGGCCGGTGGTGGCGTTCGCGCCGGACGTCGGGTCCAGGACACCGATCTTGACGTACGGGAGACCCGGCTCCGGCCTGTCCCCCGACGTGGTGCACCCGGACACCGACCCGAGCGCCACCAGCGCGACACCTGCGGCCGACCGCCACGCCCGCTGCCCGGTCATCACGGGTGCACCTCGTTGCCCGCCGCGTGCAGTTCGTGGCGCAGCTCGGGGGTGAGCAGATGGCCGACCCGGGTGACCAGCCGGCCCATCTCGTACCCGATCGTGCCCAGGTTGCACGGCCGGGCCGCGAGCACCACCAGGATCGAGCCGTCGCTGATCGCGGTGAGGAACACGATGCCCGACTCCATCTCGACCATGGTCTGGTTCACGTCTCCGCCTTCCAGACAGGTGGCGGTGCCGATCGCCAGACCCCACAGGCCGGACGTGATCGCGGACAGCTGATACGCGGGCTCTGCCGGCAGCGTGTCCGACCGGGCGAGGAGCAGTCCGTCCGAGGAGATCACCGCGGCGTGCGCCACGCCGGCGACCTCCTGGGCGAACCGGTTGACCAGCCAGCTCACGTTCCGCGCTGCGGCACTGTCGGACATCACCGATCCTCCTGGCGTTGCGGCGGCGCTCCGGGCTCCGGTCGCGGCTCGACGTCGTCCAGCGGCTCGTGGTCGCGGCCGTGCAGGTAGCTGTCGTAGTAGGTCGAGAGCATCGATCGCACGGCGTCGGGCCCGCGACCCGCGCGAGCAGTCGGCCGGTGTGCCGGCCCGTGGCCGTTGCGAGTCTCGGGAAGCGATCCGGAGATCAGATTGGCGAGCGGTTCGCGTACCGGCAGCCCGGAACCGTTGACGCGGTGGTAGGACGGCTGGCCGGCAGCGGCTCGCCAGGCAGCGTCGGCGGACTGCGGCCAGCGCGGCTCGGCAGGCGCGGGAACAGCGGGAGGCCCGGCAGATCCCGGATCCGGGGCGGAGTCCGGTGACGGTCGCGGCCCGGGTGCCGGCGGATGACCGGAGTTCACGGCTCGGGGTGCAGTGGACAGGCCGAACCGCGTCACGTTGGCACGCAGCCTGCCGTACAGCGAGTCGGCCATGGTCGGGTGGTCCGGGACAGGCGGTGTCTCGTCGGGCGGCACGAAGCTGAACCACGGCGACCTCGAGGTGACCGCGGGCGAATCCTCCGGCTGCGGCGCGACAGCCGCGGACGGTTCGGCGGCGCCCGCCCGGCCGGCCGGCAGCGCAGCGGGCGTCACGCCGGTCAGCAGCGAGGCCGGAAGCACCACCCGGGCGGTCAGGCCGACCTCGGCATGCCGTAGCAACTCCACCCGGATCCGGTGCTTCGACGCGATCCGCGCCACCACGAACAGACCCATCCGCCGTACGACGTCGGCGTCGATCACCGCGGGCGAGGAGAGTCGCTGGTTGGTGGCGCGAAGTTCTTCCGGGCTCATGCCGACGCCCCGGTCCGCGATCTCGATCAGTACGCCACCCGGGCGGGGCATGGTCCCGCACGAGACCATCACCTCGGTCTCCGGCGGCGAGTACACCGTCGCGTTCTCCAGCAATTCGACCAGCAGATGGACCACGTCGTTGACCGCGTAGCCGGCGAGCAGCAGCTCCGGGAACACCCCGCGGGTGATCCGCCGGTACTGTTCGACCTCCCCGACGGCCGCCATGACCACGTCGGAGATCACCGTCGCCGGGTTGTCGTGCCGCCCCGACGGGGCGCCGGCGAGCACCGAAAGACTGTCGTGGGTACGGCGCATCCGGGTCGCCAGGTGGTCCAGCTTGAACAGGTTCTCGAGCTGGTCCGGGTTCTCCTCGTCGCCTTCGAGTTCGTCGATGAGCCGAAGCTGGCGTTCGACGAGCCCCTGGCCGCGCCGCGACAGACCCACGAGCATCGAGTTCACGCTCTGGTGCAGTGACACCTGGTCCGCCGCCAGGCGTACGGTCGCGCGGTTGACCTCGTCGAACGCCCGCGCCACCTCGCCGATCTCGTCGGCCGAGTCGATGCCGGTCGGCTGGGCCGCCGCGTCGCCGAGTTCCGTGGTGTCGGGCCGGCGCAGCCGTTCCATCAGCTCGGGTAATCGTCGATTGGCCGTATCGAGCGCCGAGGTGCGCAGCACCCGCATCGGACGGGTCATCGTACGCACCATGACGACGAGTGCGAGGGTCGTCAGGACGAGCACCGTGAGCAGCTGGGACGCCGAGACGACCGCGGCGTCGTACGACCTGGACCGGAGGTCGCCGGCGAGCGACACCACCGTGTCGAGCAACCGCAGCTCGACGCGCCGCATCAGGTCGATCTTCCTGCTCTGGCTGTCGAACCACTGCCGTGCGGAGAGGTCGAGGGACACGCTCCGATGCCGCCGGATCGCGGCGTCCTGGATCAGCTTCGCCCTGCCGACCGCGTCGCCGCGTACCAGGTCGGCGTACCGGGCGAGCGTGTCCGGATCGGCGATGGCGCGGAACCGGTCGATCGCTGTCTGCTCGCGGGCGATCGCACCGACGTACTCCTCGAACTCCCCGACCGCGAACACACCGGCGTCCGGGCCTGAGCCGGATTCCAGTACGCCGTACAGCCCGGCGCGGACCTGGCTGCCGTACTCCTTGGCGAGGGAGAAGGCGCCGAGCATCTCGACCGCCGCGGTCAGACCGTGGTCGTCGGTCTGCTGCGCGATGCTGAGGTTCACGTCGAGCAGCGCCCGGATCATCGACGAGTACTGGGCGAGGATCGAGCTGCGCGTGAGGCTGGCGTTGTCGGCGGCCGAGCGCAGGTCGTCGCGGGCGGCGAGCTCACCGTTGACCCGGTGCACTCTGCGGAGCAGTTCGGCACCGTGTGCGCGGGTGATGCCGGCGGCGCCCCGGCGGTAGGACCGCACGGCGCTGTCGACCGTGTGGCGCTGCCGCTTCAGCGCTGGGCCGCCGCGCTCGCGGCTGCTGGCGAGATAGCCGGCGGAGAGGTCGCGTTCCAGTTGGACCTCGTGGACGAGCGCCGCGACACCGCGAGCCAGCGAGGCGGCCTGCGCTATCCGGGCGTAGGTCCCCGCCTGGCCGACCAACGACGTGATGCCCGTTCCGGCCAGTGCGGCGGTAGCGATCGTCGGCACGAGTACGGCCGCGGCCAGCTTCGATCGCACCCGCCAGTCGCGCAGTCGGCGTACGCGGTGCAGCACCGGCTGGACGAGCACCTGCCGCATGGGCAGCCGTACCTGCCGCGCCCGATGCGACGACCGGATCCGGTCGCCCGGTGAAAGTGAGGGTGAGCGTCCGGCCCTGAAACCCAGCTGGCGGCGGCTCACGTGCCCATCTCCTCGGCTATCGACGATCGATTGCCCGAAGATCTCGCGATCTCCGCACGGAGACACACATTAGCGGATCGTTGAACGATCCAGCAACCACCTCCGCTGCCCTTAGGAACTTGATCGCATCCGGAACGTTGTTGCTGGTTGAGGCGATAATTGTTCGACAATTCAGCGATAGCTGACCCCTAGCCGGCACGCACGCACGGCGTCATTGCAGCGCCACGTACTCCATATGACGGTCCCTACGAACCGTCGCGAAACGCAGCGGGTGGAGCCAGACGTGCCTGGCTCCACCCGCTGCTTCTGGCGGGTTCTCAGGTGGTCTTGGTGAGTTCCTCCCTGACGATGGCGGCGCCGTCGGCGAGAGCCCGCAGCTTGCTCGCCGCGATCATGCGCGGCAGGTTGATCAGGCCGCAGTCGGTGGACAGCCCGACCCGCTCGGCCGGTACGAACTCGAGCACCTGGCGGATCCGGTCCGCCACCTCGTCCGCGGTCTCGGTGACCGTGCTCTTGACGTCGATGATGCCGGCCACGAAGTCCTTCGACCATTCGTGGTCGACCAGCGGCTTGAGGTCGTCCGGTCCGGTACGGCCGACCTCGTAGTTCAGCGCGTCGATCCCGGCGCCGAGCACCTGGGGGAAGATCGGCTGGGCGCGCTGCGGCGCCGGCGCGTTGCTGGGCCGGTGGTCGAGCACCCAGGCGCCGAACTCGCGATCCTCTTCGTCCGGGAAGTACCCCGGCGTACCGGAGTAGTTGCCCCAGCAGGTGTGCACCCAGAACTGGCAGCCGGCGCCCTCCATCGCCGTGTTGAGCACCTCGATCTCCCAGTCGCCCATGCCGTACGGCCAGACGAACTCGTCGAGTTGCACGATGTCGCAGCCGGCGTCGGCGAGTTCCTTGAAGTCCTCGTTGTACGCCTTGGCGATGGCGAGGCCGAGTTCCTTGGTCTCCTTGTAGAACTGGTTGTTGGTCGCCGCGGCCAGCACCTGGATCCCGGTGTACGAGATCTTCACCGGCTTCTTCGTCGCCTTGCGTACGGCCCGGAGCGTGGCGAGGTGGAACGGGTGCTCGCGGCGTACTTCACCGACGCAGGTGGGTGCGTAGAGCGTGGAGTAGATCGGCAGGCCGATCGGGGGACCGGACAGCTTGTACCCGGTCATCCGCTCGACGTAGTGGTAGAGGATCTGCCCGTACGGGGAGTCGCCCCCGTACACCCGGCCGTCGCTGATCACGTCGAGGCCGGCAGATTCCTGGTCGTGGACGATCGCGCCGACCGCGTCGTCGAACGCTTCCCGGCTGATCGCGTCGTACACGAACTCACCCTTGGGGTACGTGGCGAATCCGCGCCCGTCGTACCAGCGGGGATTCGGATAGTTGCCCACCATGGCGGTGGGGAGCAACACCTGTTGAGATCCGACTCGCATCGGTGCCCCTCTCATCGGCAGGCCCAGTGGCCCCCGGGTCGTGACAGTGGCTGATGTCTCGAACGCTACGGAGAGCGGCCGATCGTTTCTCCGGTGTGACGGGGCGAATCCGAGGGCCGTTCTCTGTCCTGCGGGGTCGGGCTCTCGTCCTGGGAGGACGAATCAGCGAGCAGAATTCGCCAGTCCACCGCGACACAGCCGGCGCCGTCGGCGAGCACCGGGTTCAGATCCAGTTCAGCGATTCCGGGTACGGCTACCAGCAGGTCACCGACCCCGCAGACCACGGCGGCCAGCGCGTCCAGGTCGACGGGCTCGGCACCTCGGGCTCCGGTCAGCACGGCGCGACCACGCAGCCGCTCCAGCAGCCGGCGGGCGTCGCCGTGGCGCAGTGGCGCGACGGCGAGCGCGACGTCGTCGAGGGCCGCCACGTACACCCCGCCGAGTCCCACCATCACGGTCGGCCCGAACTGCGGGTCGCGGATCCCCCCGACGACCACCTCGACGCCGGTGGCCTGCGCCTGCAGCAGCACCCTGGCACCGGTGGCCAGGCCGAGCAGGTCCGCGACCGCCGCCCGGAGCTGCTGCGCGTCCCCGAGTCCCAGGCGTACCCCTTGGACGTCGCTCTTGTGCACCAGATCCGGGTGTACCACCTTGGCCACGACGGGGTAGCCGAGTCTCGCCGCGGCGGCCTCGGCCTCGGCCACACCGGCGCAGGTGCGTCCCGGCACCGTCGGGATCCCCGCGGCGGCAAGCAACCGGGCGGCGGCGGAGACGTCCAGCCAGCCGTCTGCCGGCGCAGCGAGATCCGGGATCGACGCGTCCGCCGCGGCGGACGACGGCTGCCGGGCCGAGATCGGAGGCCGGCCGCGGCCCGGCGCATCCGGGCGGCGGCGCGGCGGGTCACCGCCGAGCTCGGCGGACCCGGACGAACCAGTACGGAGGGCGCCGTAGCGTGCGGCGTGGCCCACGGCCCGGGCGGTGCGTTCGGGCCACTCGAAGCACGGCACGCCCGCTTCCTGCAGCGGTCGTGAATGGGATCGCGACGACCGCGGCGCGACCCAGCACACGTACACCGGGACCTGGACCCGGTCGGCCCGCAACCGGTCCACCGCGTCGCGGATCGCGACTGCCACCGCGTCGACCGCGGACCGCTGCAGCAGCACGGGCACCACCGCGTCGACCTCGCCGGAGCGGGCCAGGCGCTCCACCAGCAGCGGATACAGCTCGGTGAACCGGGGCCACACCGGCGTGATGTCGACCGGGTTGTACGGGCTCGCGAACGGCGGCAGCAGGTCGGTCAGCCCCCGCCGCAACCCGTCCGACAGCTCGGGCACCTCGAGCCCCTCGTCGGCGAGCAGGTCGGCCAGCTCGACCCCGGTGCCACCCGAGTTGGTGATGATGCCGATCCGCCTCCCGGCGGGTGGCGGCTGGCAGTCCAGGGCACGCGCCACGTCCATCATCTCCAGGCCGGAGCGGGTCAGGATGACACCCGCCTGGTCGAACGCGGCCCGCCACACGCGTTCGGCGCCGGCGAGACCGGCAGTGTGCGACCGGGCGGCCCGTACGCCGGCCGGCGATCGGCCGGTCTTGGCCACGATCACCGGCTTGCGAGGGGTGACGCGACGTGCCTGCTCGAAGAACCCGCGCCCGTCGGCCAGCGATTCGAGAAAGAAGCAGAGGGTACGGCTCGCCGGATCGTCGCCCAGGTAGCCCAACAGCTCGGCGTCGGTGATGTCGGCCTTGTTCCCGGAGGCGTACACCTTGGCGAAGCGCAGTTGCTCGTCGAGTCCGAGGGAGTGGACGGCCATGCCGTACGCCCCGGACTGGGTGACGAGGCTGATGCCGCCGCCACCGGACGGGGTTCCGGTGGACAGGGAGGCGTTGAGCGGCAGGTCGCAGTTCTGGACGCCGAAGCAGTTGGGCCCGACGATCCGTACGCCGCCGGCGCGTGCCGCGGCCGTCACCTCGGCCTGAAGCCGGGCACCGGACGGTCCGGTTTCGGCGAAGCCGCCGCTGATCACCACCGCCGCCGGGACCCCCTTGGCGGCCGCGTCGCGGATCACCGCGGGCACGCCGGGCGCCGGGACGACGACCACCGCGAGGTCGATCTCGCCGGGCACCGCCGACAGGGACGGGTACGCCTTGCGACCGGCGATCACCTCCGCCGAGCGGGTGACCGGCACCAGCTCGCCGGGGAAGCTCTCGAGGTTGCGCCACAGCAGTTCGCCGGTCTTGCCGGGCTGGTCCGACGCCCCGACCAGCGCGACGCGGCGGGGCCGGAACACCGCGTCCAGGGCGTCGTTCAGCAGGCGCATCCCGTGCCCTCGAGGTGGGTGAACGTACGCCGCAGCTCCTGCGGTGCGAACTCCGAGCGCCGTACGCCGAGCGGGTCGACCGCCCGCAGCGCGGCGAGCTCCGCAGGGCTCGGCAGCGGCACGGTACGAAGCTCCCCCGCCACCGCGAACTCGAAGCCGGTCGCCGACGTGACCTCGTCGAGGGTCACGTCGGGGAACAGCTGGCGGAGCCGGGCGCGGCCGTCGGAGTCGTAGTCGAAGACCCCGAGCTCGGTCACCAGCCACTCGGGCCCGCCACCGGTGAATCCCAGTTCGGCGCGGGTGCCCGCCGCCGTACGGTGGCCCATGTCGGTGACGAAGTCGCACCGCTGGACCAGGGTGCGGCCCGACCGGTGCCGGGTCGTCCACAGTGACAGGTGCCGGATCGTGGCGGCGAGATTGCACCCACCGCCGCCGCCACCGAGCTTGACCTTGGGCCGGTCGAGGGGCCCGATGGCGGTCACGTTGGTGTTGCCGTACGGGTCGATCTGGCCGCCGGAGAGGAACATCCGGTCGACGTCGCCCCGGATCGCGGCGTCGAAGAACTCCTCGAACCGCATCCGGTAGGTCGCGCCCCGCTGCAGGCTGAGGTCGTTGCCGGTCGGCGGGACGAACGGCGGGTCCGGGTTCACCGCGTACGTGGCGCCCTCGACCAGCAGCATGTCCCGGGCGTGGCTGTGCCGGGCGACGTGCATGGCGACCTGGGCGCAGGGGCTGCCGAAGCCGTGGAACACCACCTCGCGGTCGCGGATCGTACGGGCGAGGGCGACCACGAACCACTCGTCGATCGAGAACGTCATGCCCGCTGCGCGGGACTCCGTCGTTGCCTGGCTCATCCGAACAGCTCCTTCCAGGCGGCCGTGGAATCCGACCAGCGCCCCAGGGCGGCGAGCCGCTCCTCGCCGACGACCTTGCGGTACGCCTCCTCGGTCGGCACTCCGGTGACGTACCGGTCGAGGTAGCCGGCCAGGTCGGGGCCGCCGGCGGTCGCCGCGGCCACGTACTCCGCGAGGTGCGGCCGGTCGTACGCGTAGCCGGGGTAGCAGGAGCTGGGGTGCGCGCCGTACGGCACCTCGGCGACGGCGGTCACCAGGTGGGCGGGAATGGTGACGCCCGCTTCGGCCACCTCGTCGGTGGACGCGATCCGGTCCACGGTGGCGACCACGGCGGCCGAGGCGGCGGCGAACCGCTCGTCCAGCACGTACGGCTGGTCGAGATGGAGGTTGCCCCGCCTGTCCCCCAGTGGGGCGTGGATCAGGGCGACGTCGGGCCGCAGCGGCGGGACCGCGACCAGGACCTCGCCGGTGAACGGGCAGGTGACCTCGGCGTACTCGGGGTGCAGGCGCCGGATGTCGGAGCCCTTCACGCCGCGTACCGGCAGGAAGGGGACTCCGAACTCCGCGGCCCGCAGTTGCGTGAGCACGGTGACGCAGCAGCTCTCCCGGATCTCCACCGCGCCGGTCTCCGCCGCGCGCCGGAACGCCGGGGCGAGTCCGAGGTCCTGCTCGAAACCGACGTAGCTCTCCTCGCACACGGCGATCGCACCAGCGGCGACCAACAGGTCGACGTCGATGCTGTGCGCGGAGCCCACCACGTGCAGGTCGCGGCGGCGGTGCCGGATCAGCTCACGTACCAGGGCCATCGGCAGCCGGGCGGACAGCCCGCCGCCCAGCGCGACCAGGGCGCCGTCGGCGACCGTACGCGCGGCCTGGTCGAGGTCGACGCGCTTGTCGGTGTCGAGTCGGAACGACATGGGGCCTCCTACTGAGCGGTCATGCCGCCGTCGGCGGTGACGATCGATCCGGTGAGGAACGAGGCGTCGTCGCTGACGAGGAACAGGGCGACCCGGGCGATCTCCTCCGGGGTGCCGAGCCGCCCGATGGGGTATTTCAGCAGCGTCTTGGCCAGCCCCGCCTCGAGGTCGCCGCCGCCTCTGGCCCGCAGCATCGGCTCCATCAATGGCGTGTAGACCGTGCCCGGGCAGATCGCGTTGACCCGGATCCGGTGCGTGGCGAGGTCGACCGCCATCGACCGGGTGAGCGCGACGACCGCACCCTTGGCGGCGCAGTACGCCGCGAAGTTCGGTACGCCGACCAGCCCGGCCACCGAGCCCTGGTTGACGATCGCGCCGCCGCCGGCCTCGACCAGGTGGGGCACCGCCGCGCGGGAGCACAGGAAGGTGCCTTTCGCGTTGACCGCGAAGCACCGGTCCCAGTCGTCCTCGGCGGCGTCGGCGACCGAGCCGCTGCTGTCGACTCCGGCGTTGTTGTAGAGGATGTCGAGCCGGCCCAACTCGGCGACCGTACGGGTCGTCGCCTCCTCCACCTCCGCTGCGTCGGCGACGTTGGCGCGGATCGCGACGGCGCGGCCGCCGGTGGCGACGATCTTGGCGGTGGTCTCCTCGGCGGCGTCGGCACGCAGGTCGACCACGGCCACCGCGGCGCCCTCGTCGGCGAACAGTTCGGCCGCGGCCCGTCCGATGCCGGAGCCGGCGCCGGTCACCAGCGCCACCCGCCCGTCCAACCTTCCGGTCATGATCCGTCCTCTCCTGTCAGGGTTGTGGTCACAGCGCGGTCCAGCCGCCGTCGACCGCCAGGGCGTGGCCGGTGAGGTAGCTGAGCCGGTCCGAGGCGAGCAGCGAGATGGCGTCGGCCACGTCTTCGGGCTGGGCGACGCGGCCCAGCGGGATCTTCGCCTCCACCTCGGCGCGCAGCTCCGGTACGTCCAGCCGCCACTGCGTCATGGGAGTGGCGACCATGCCGGGGCAGACCGCGTTGGCGCGGATCCCGTACGCCGCGTAGTCGACGGCGAGGGACTTGGTGAACAACACCGCCGCGCCCTTGGAGGTGGTGTACGCGGACCGGCCGGGGAACGCCACCAGCCCGGCGACCGACGCCACCGTGATCACGTGGCCGGACCGTTGGCCCAGCATGGTCGGCAGTGCGGCGCGGGTGCACAGGAACGGGCCCCGTACGTTGACCGCGACCACCCGGTCCCACTCCTCGACCGGCGTCCGGTGGCAGACCGTCGCCTCGGCCGATCCGGTGATGCCGGCGTTGTTCACCAGCACGTCGACGCGCCCGAAGACGTCGACGATCCGCTGGAACGCCCGCTCCACATCGTCGTGGTCGGTCACGTCGGCCCGCAGGACGAGGTCGGCGTTGCCGCCCGCCGCGTCCGCGACGTCGAGTACGGCGACCCGGAAACCGTCGCCGGCCAACTGCTTCGTGGTGGCCAGCCCGATGCCTGACGCGCCACCGGTCACCACCGCGACCCGCTGCTGATCGGCCATGGCCTACACCTCCGCCGCCTCGGGCACCGGCGTGGCGACCGCGGGCGGGGTGGCGGCGACCGCCGCGTTCGCCGCGAGCAGGACCGGTTCGTAGACCGGGGCGTACGGCGGGGCGTACGACAGGTCCAGGTCCGCGAGATCGGCGACGTCGAAGCCGGCCTGCAACGCGACGGCGACCACGTCGACCCGTTTGGCGACCCCTTCGCCACGGCCCACGAACTGCGCGCCGAGCAACCGCCCGCCGATCTCGTGGACCAGCCGTACGGTCACCGGCTCGCTGCCCGGGTAGTACTTCGCGCGGGACCGGCCGACCGCGTCGGTGGCGACGGCGGGCAGCCCCTCCGCCAGGGCCTCGGCGAGCGTCAGCCCGGTGCGGGCGACCGCGAGGTCGAACACCTTGACCACCGCGGTGCCGACGATCCCGGGGAAGCTGGCGTCGCCGCCGGCGGCGACCGTACCCGCGACTCTTCCGGTCTTGTTGGCGGCGGGGCCCAGTGGGACGAACGCCGGCCGGCGGGTCAGCAGGTGGTGCGGCGCGATGCAGTCGCCGGCGGCGTACACGCCCGGCAGTGACGTACGCATCCGGTCGTTGACGAGTAGCGCCCCGCCCGGTCCGGTGGCCGCACCCGCCGCGGCGGCCACGCTGGTCGCGGCCCGTACGCCGGCGGCCACGATCACGACGTCGACCGTCAGCGCCGTACCGTCGACCGTCGCCTCGAGACCGTCGGCGGTACGCCGTACGCCCTGCAGCCGGGCGCCCAGTCGCAGGTCCACGCCGTTGCGGCGTACCTCCTCCTCGACCAGGGCGGCGACGGGCGGGTCGAGGTTGGCCATCACGCCGGGCAGCGCCTCGGCGACGACCACGGTCACGCCGCGGGCGGCCAGCGCGTCGGCCATCTCCAAGCCGATGTAGCCGGCCCCCACGACGAGCGCCCGGCCCACGTGCCCGGCGTCGAGCAGGCTGCGCAGCCTGATGGCGTCCTCCAACGTGCGTACGGTGAACACCCGCTCGTCGTCGAGCCCCGGGATCGGCGGCGTCGACGGAGCCCCGCCGGCCGCCACCACCAGCCGGCGGTACGACAGCCAGTGCTCGCGGCCACCGGTGCGGTAGTGCACGACGCGCCGTCCGGGCTCGACCCTGGTCGCCGGCGCATGCAGCCGCAGGTCGATCCGGCGCTGGTCCCGGAAGAACTCGGGCGGGTAGGCGAGCAGCGCCTCCGCCCGGGTGATCAGCCCGCTCAGGTAGTACGGCAGCCCGCACATGCCGTACGCGGCGTGGCCGCCGGCCTCCAGCACGACGATCTCGAGGTCCGGGTCGACCCGGCGCGCGGCGGACGCCGCCGACATGCCGGCCGCACCTCCGCCGATGACCACAAGTCGCTGGTTCACCACGCGCTCCTCTCGGGTCTGCGCTGAACGCTAGGTACGCCACGCGCCCGCCTCCACGACTCACCAGGGCGAAGGACCGGCGGGCGTTCGCCCTGGTGGGACACAGACGGCGTACCGGTCCCGGACTTACCGTCGAGCCCTGGTCGGAGAGTTGGAGGTGCGGTTGATGTGGCACGGTCCGGACTTCCTGGAACTGCCCGAACGTGAAGCGAAACCGCGATGTCGCGGGCTCACCCACGTACTGGACAAGGGCATGACCACGGCGGCGCTGGAGGCTCTGCTGGCCCAGGTCGGGGACTACACCGACGTACTCAAGATCGGCTGGGGCATCTCCTACATCGACCCGACGATCAAGGAGCGGGTGGCGCTGTGCAACGCCGCCGGCGTCGCCGTGTGCCTCGGCGGCACGCTGCTCGAGGTGTGCGCCGGGCAGGGCAAAGTGGAGCAGTTGCGGCGGTGGGCCCGGGAGATCGGCGTCGACGCGGTCGAGGTCTCCGACGGCCTGCAGCGCCTCACGTCCACTGAGAAAACCGCGCTGGTACGCACGCTGGCCACCGACTTCACCGTGCTGGCCGAGACCGGCGCGAAGGACGGCCACGCCCCGGTGCTGACCGACCACTGGCTGGCCGAGATGGAGTCCGACCTCGCCGCCGGGGCCCGCTGGGTCATCGCCGAAGGACGGGAGAGCGGCACCGTGGGGCTCTACCACGCCGACGGCAGCGTACGGGCGGAGCTGGTCGAGGCGATCGCGGCCCGGCTGCCGATAGACAAGGTCATCTTCGAGGCGCCCCGCAAGGCGCAGCAGACGTGGTTCATCCGCCGGTTCGGGGCCGGGGTGAACCTGGGCAACGTGCCGCTGGACGACGTACTTCCGTTGGAGACGCTGCGGCTCGGGTTGCGTGCCGACACCGCGGCAGGGGTACGGCCGTGATCGCCGACCCGGAGCCGAACACCGTCACCCGGCCGTACCGCGGGCTGTCGGTGCAGGAGGTGGACGTCCCGCTCACCGAGCTGGACCTGATGCCGTACCTGCTCGGGCGGGAGGTGTACCGGCGTACCGACTACCTGGTGCTGCGCAACGGCGGCCAGGCCGCGCTCGTGGCCGTACGCAAGGAATCCACCGACCCGCTGTTCTCCCCCGTCGTCGAGGCCCGGGTGCTCGCCCGCCCCGACGAGGTGGCCTGGATCCACTCACCGGGCACCGACGTCGGCAACGCCACCGCCCTGGCCCGGGCCGCCGCGGCCCACCCGGGCGCGCGGGCGTACGTGGTGCAGGGCCGGTACGAGCACGTCAACTTCATCTGGCAGCCCGCCCCGGTACGCATCCGGGTCACCGAAGTGGTGCCGCCCGAACCCCCCAAGCTGTACGCGATGGCCGAACAGGTGGTGGCGTTCGACGAGGACCTGCCCCCGGTCGACCTGGTGCTGGACGCGGTGGACATCGGGCAGCTCGCGGCGGACCACCCCGCGGCGCGCTACCTGCTGCCGTGCCGCGGCTCCGGGGTGGACCTGGGCGGCGAGGTGTCGTTCCTCGACACCCGACCCGCGCAGCGGCGGGACTGGCTGATGGTCGGCTGCGAGCGGTCGCTGCAGTTCCACCGCCACTTCTACGGCGACGAGCCGCCCCGGGTGGACATCTGCCCGCGCAACCGCGTCGAGGCCGCGCCGGACGGCCGGACCCTGGCCAAGTGCTGCCTGCTGGAACGCGGCATCGAGGTCGCCGGAGACCTGGCGGTCGTGCCGTGGGGCTCCAACCTGGACGAGATCAGGTCGGCCCTGCGCCACCTCACCGGAGTCACCCAGCCCGAAACCCCTCAGGGGGTACGTCAGTGAGCGCTCACCTCGCCGACTCGGTCGTCTACGGCCACCTCTGGAGCACCCCCGAGCTGCACCAACTGCTCGACGACGAGGGCCGGGTGCAGTCGTGGCTGGAGATCCTCGCGGCGCTGGCCGAGTCACAGGCCGAGGTCGGGCTGATCCCGCCCGACGCCGCGGCGGTCATCCGCAAGCACGCCGACGTGACGCTGCTCGACCTGGCAGAGGTCGGTGCGCGTACCCGCGCCACCGGCCACTCCACCCTCGGGCTGATCCAGTGCCTGCAGGAGGTGCTGCCGCCCGAGGCCCGCGAGTGGGTCTACTACGGCGCCACCGTGCAGGACGTGTCCGACACCTGGACCGCGCTGGTGATGCGCGAGGTCGGCGACATCGTCGAACGCGACCTCGACCACGCCGAGCGGGCCGCGCTCTCGCTCGCGGAACGACACCGCGACACGGTGATGTGCGGGCGTACCCACGGCCAGCCGGGACTGCCGATCACGTTCGGGTTCAAGGCCGCGGTGTGGGCCTCCGAGCTGCGCCGCCACCGGGCCCGGCTGGCCGAGGGTCGCCGCCGCTGGGAGGTGGTCCAGCTCGGCGGCGCGCTCGGCACGATGGAGTTCTGGGGCGACGCCGCCTTGCCGCTGCTCGACGCGTACGCCCGCCGCCTCGGCCTGGCCGCCCCCGACCTGCCCTGGATCACCGCCCGCGACGGGATCGCGGAGTTCCTCGGCCTGCTCGCGATGGTCACGGCCACCCTCGGCAAGATCGGCCAGGAGGTGTACGAACTCCAGCGCCCCGAGATCGGCGAGCTGGCCGAGCCGTACGCCACCGGCCAGGTCGGCAGCATCACCATGCCGCACAAACGCAACCCGGAGCTGTCCGAGCACCTGGTCACCCTGGCCCGGATCGTACGGGCGGACGCCGCGGTCGCCGTCGAGGCGATGGTGCACGAACACGAACGTGACGGACGGGCGTGGAAGACCGAGTGGGTCGTGCTGCCCGAGGCGTGCCTGCTCACCGGCGCCGCACTGGTCGCCGCGGGCCAACTGCTCGACGGGTTGCGGGTCGACACCGAGCGGATGCGGGACAACCTGGCGGCACGCGGCGGCTACGTCCTGTCCGAGCCGGTGATGCGCGCGCTCGCCGACCGCATCGGCAAGCACGCCGCGCACCGCGTGGTGTACGAGGCGACCATGGCCGGCCTGGAAACCGGCGCCGACCTGCGTACCGCCCTGCTCGCCGACTCCCGGATCACCGCGCAGCTCACCCCGGACGAGATCGACGCCTGCCTGGACCCGGCCGCCGCGCTCGGCGCCGCACCCGCCTTCGTGGACCGGGTGCTCGGTCGGGTGCCGCCATGAGTCGGGTGACGCAATGAGTCGGGTGCCGCCATGAGTCGGGCGACGCGATGAGGAGCCTGCGGTCGCTGCCACGGGCGCCGCTGGTCACGGCGCCGACGCCACTGCATCCGGCGCACCGGCTGTCGGACGCGATCGGCGTCGAAGTGTGGTTCAAGCGGGAAGACCTCACCGGCCTCGGCCTCGGCGGCAACAAGGCACGCGGCCTGGAGTACCTGATCGGCGACGCGCTGGCACAGGGCTGCGACTGCCTGGTCACCGGCGCGGGACCGCAGTCGAACTGGGCCATGCTCGCCGCCCTCGCCGCCCGCCGGTACGGCCTCGAGCCGTACCTGGTCTGCTACGGCTCCCCCGTTCCGGCGACGGGGAATCTGCTGCTCGACCAGCTCGCCGGCGCCGACGTACGGTTCACCGGCGAGCTGGACCGGGCCTCGGTCGACGCCGCGATCGAGAAGCTCGGCGGCGAGCTGACCGCGGCCGGCCGGCGCCCGTACGTCGTGCCACGCGGCGGCGCGACGGACCGCGGAGCCGCCGGCTACGTACGCGCGAGTGTGGAGCTCGCCGACCAGCTCATGACCACCGGGTTGGCACCCTCGGAGCTGTGGCTCGCCACGGGCTCGTGCGGCACCCAGGCAGGCCTGCTCGCCGGCGCCCGCTGGCTCCGCAGCCCGTACCAGATAATGGGGGTGACGGTCAGCCGCCCCGTTGACGAGTGCGTCGCCCGCATCGGGACGCTCGCCGCCGCCTCTGCCAAGTTGCTCGGGCTGCCCCGCGGCGGGGGCGGGTTGCAGGGGGTCGGCGCCGCGGGCAGCGACGTGTCCGTGGTGGACGGTTACCTGGGTCCCGGCTACGGGAAGGCGTCCGCCGAGGGCGAGCGCGCCACACGGCTGGTGGCCCGTACCGAGGGGGTGTTCCTCGACCCGGTCTTCGGGGCCAAGGCGATGGCGGCACTGCTGGACGCTGCGAACGCCCGGCGCGTCGAGGGTCCCGTCGTGTTCCTGGTGACCGGCGGCGCCCCGACCCTCTTCGCCGGCACGGGGGTGCACCCGTGAACCGACCCGCGCCGGAGGGCTACCTCGGCGCGGAGGCGCGGATCGCCAGCGGCCCGGCCCCCGAGCTCGTCGCGGCCGGGTACGCACTTGAGCTCGCCGACGCGCCGCTGCTGCACCGCGGCCTCGGGCTCGCCGACCTGGCACACGTGATCGCCCTGGCCGAGGCGGACGTGATCCCCGCGTCGGACGCGGGCGCGCTGCTCGCCGAGCTGCTCGACGTGCTCGACACACCCGCCGAGGCCTTCCCGTACGACCCGGTGTACGGGGACGCGTACAACAGCCGGGAACGGGAGCTGGAGCGCAGGCTGGGCAGCGTCGCCGGGTGGCTGCACACCGGGCGTACCAGGCGCGAGGCGGGGCGAATCGGGTTCCGGATCGCGCTGCGCGAGCGGCTGCTGGACCTGCACGCGGCGGTCGGCCGGTTCCTGGCCGCCGTCGCCCGGCAGGCCGAGGCCCACGCCGGGTCCGTGTGGGCCGACACCACCTACCTGCAGCCGGCGCAGCCCTCCAGCTTCGGCCACTACCTCGGCGGGTTCGGTGAGGAGGCGGCTCGGCACCTGCACCGGATCGAGGCGGCGTACCGCTGGGCCGACCGGTCGCCGGCCGGGGTCGGCGGGGTGGGCGGCAGCCGCGTGCCGATGGACCGCGAGCGGCTGGCCGACCTGCTCGGCTTCGCGGCACCGGGAGCGCACACCCGCGACGCCATGTGGGCGGTGGACGGCCTGGTCGACGCGGTCGTCGCCGCCGCGCAGGCCGCCGCCACCGTCGACCGCCTCGCCGAGGACCTGGAGATCTTCGCCAGCCCGAACTTCGGGTACGTCACCCTCGACGCCTCTCTGTGCCGCGCCTCGGTGCTGATGCCGCAGAAACGCAACCCGTACGCCCTCGCGGTGATCCGCGCCGGCGCCGGCACTCTGATCGGCAGGGCCACCGGGCTGCTGGTCACCCAGCGCACACCGTCGGCGCGTACCGACAACTGGCTGCACGCGTACGGCGAGGTCGCCGGCGCACTCGAACTGGCCCAGCGGGTCGTGGCACTCGGCGCGGCCGTGACCGCCACGCTGACCGTGCACCGCGACGTGCTCGCGGCGGCAGCCGGGGCGCACTTCACCGGCGCGGCGGATCTCGCCGAGGAGCTGGTGCTGCGGTACGGACTGGACTACCGGTCCGCGTACCGGGTCGTCGGCCGGGCCGTCGCCACCGCGATCGGGGCCGGCCGCGCCCGCCTGAGCGGGTCGGACATCGCCCAAGCGGCGGTCGAGCTGCTGGGCAGATCCGTCGACGTCGACGACGAGACCGTGGCCGCCGCGTCCGACCCCGCACGGGTCGTCGCGAGCCGCACCGTGCTGGGCGGGAGCGCACCGGAGCCGGTACGCGAGCACTGCGACCTGCTGCGGCAGCGGCACACCGAGGCGACCGAGTGGTGTGCGGCGCGACGGGACCACGCCCAGCAGGCGGAGGCACACCTGGTCACGCTTGCCCGCAAGGCGGCTGCCCTACAGCCTCGATGACGGCCGCCCCGCCCACCGCCATGACGGTCAGAGGTCGACCAGGTCGTTGTTGCCGGCCCGCAGCCGGGACAGCTGGATGAAGTGGTCGGGGTTGAGGAACAGTTCGTTCATCTCGCCCATCTCGTCGATGGTGATGCCCTTGCGGATGAGGTGGTCCAGGTACTGGAACGCGTCCTTGGCGCCGAAGCCGACGTGGTGAGCGCCGAGCAGTCTGCGGCTCCTCCCGTCGTAGACCGCCTTCTGGAATCCGGTGAGCTCGGGGCGGGTGAAGGCGTAGAGCATCGACCCTTCGGCGCAGGGCAGGGCGATCTCGTCGACCAGGCCCTTGGGCGGCATCTGGATCACCACCACGTCGTCGTACCGGTCGCGGGCCTCCGCTTCGGTCAACCCGACCCAGGTGACCTCGTACGTGGTGTGCAGGAAGTCCGGGTATTCGGAGAAGTCGAACTCGTACGGCTCCCCCATGATGTTGCGGGCGGCGGTCATGCCGCACTTGCGCGCCTTGAACATCTCCATCGGCGCGCCGATCAGGTCGCCGATCGCGTACACGTCCGGTACCGAGGTCCGCATCCGGGCGTCGACCTTGACGAAGCCCCGGTCGTCCAGGTCCACGCCGAGCGCGGTGACGTACGGACGTGCATCGGGCCGCTCGCCGGTGCCGATGAACACGAAGTCGGTGTCGATCGTGGTCTCGGTGCCGTCGGCGAGCCGCGCCCGTACGCCCGTCACCGACCCGTCGCCGACCACCTCGATCGGTTCGGCCCCTTCGTGGATCTCGACGCCGCGCTTCAGCATCCCGTCCACGACGTAGGTCCGGAGGTCCTCGTCGACGTGATGCAGGCTGGCGGTACGCATCAGCTTGCTGCGGGAGAGGATCGTGGTCTGGCAGCCGGTCGCCTGGAAGAACGATCCGTATTCGAGCGCGATCTTCGACCCGCCGATGATCACGCAGCGCGACGGCTCGTAGTTCAGCTCCTCGATCAGACTCGCGAAGTCGAAGACCCCGGGCAGGTGGATCCCCGGAATCGGCGGCACGTCCGTACGGGCGCCGGTGCCGAGCACCAGGCTGCGGGTGGTGTAGCGCCGGCCGGCCACCTCCACGGTGTGGGCGTCGACGACGGTGGCCGGGGCGTTGAGGACGTACTCCATCCCCAGTTGTTCCTTGCTCTGCCAGTTCATGAAGGCGTGCGCGTTGTTGCGGCCGCTCTTGAACAGGTCCACCAGATCCCGGATCGACGCGCGCTTCTCGTCGAACTCGCCGAACCACAGGGTCCCGGAGTTCCAGCGCATGTAGTCCATCTCCCGCGCCGCCTCGGAGAACAGATGATGCGGTACGCATGCCTGGTGCGGGCAGGAGCCGCCGAGGAACGGCCACTTGTCGATCACGAGTTGCCGGCCGCCCCGCGCCCGTAGATACGCCGACCCGAAACGACCGCCCGCGCCGCCGCCCACGAAGATCGCGTCGTACGGACTCGGGTCGTCGTGGTCGACGTTCTCCAGCGGCTCGGTCACCTCACCGACCTCGGCCCGGTGGATCAGCGCTTCCCATTCCGGAATGCTCAGTACGGTGTCGCGAAGCTGCATCTGGCCCCTCCTGAAGTCCGGTCCGGTCCGCCGAACGACGCGTGACCCGGCTGGCAGATAAGCAAAGCCTGCGGGTTGAGCCCGTCCGCAGCGATGTCCCTGCCGGCCGAAGTCCGGCCCCAGGTTGGTCCTGCCATGCCGAATCGCTCACCGGCCCACTCGCCGCAATGTGGGCATACGACCCCAGGGACCGAGGCGAGGAGCCGGCATGGACCAGGCGCAGCAACCGGAAGCGGTACGGCAGGAGGTCGCCGAGACCGTCGCGCGGGCCAGGGCGGCGCAGTCGGCGATCGCGAACTACACGCAGGAGCAGGTCGACGAGCTGTGCACCGCGGTCGCGTGGGCGGTGGCCCGCCCTGAGCGCGCCGAGAGCCTCGCGAAGCTGGCGGTCGACGAAGGCGGCTTCGGCAACTACGAGGACAAGGTCACGAAGATCAACAAGCGGGTGCTCGGCGTGCTGGCCGACATGCGCACCGTACCTACCGTGGGTGTGGTGGAGCGCGACCCGGAACGCGGGCTGGTGAAGATCGCGAAGCCGGTGGGCGTGGTGGCCGCGCTCATCCCGACCACCGGCCCGGACGCGACACCACCCCTGAAGACGCTGCTCGCGCTCAAGGGCCGCAACGCGATCGTCGTCGCGCCGCACCCGCGTACCGAGTCCACGACTGCGGCCGTCGTGGAGTACATGCGCGAGGCGTGTACGCAGGTCGGGGCCCCCGCGGATCTCGTGCAGGTGATGGCCGCGCCGTCGATCGCGAAGACCCAGGAGCTGATGCGCCAGGCCGACCTGGTGGTGGCCACCGGCGGCGCCGGGATGGTGAAGGCCGCGTACAGCTCCGGCACTCCCGCGTACGGCGTGGGGGTGGGCAACTCGGTGCACGTGGTCGACGAGACCGCCGACCTCGACGATGCCGCCACCGCCATCTCCGCCGCGAAGACCTTCGACTACGCCACCAGCTGCCTCGCCGACAACGCCGTGGTCGCCGAGACCAGCGTGTACCCGCAGCTGCTGAGCCGGCTCGTCGACCACGGCGGACACCTGTGCAGCCCCGAGGAGAAGGCCGAGCTGCGGCAGCGGATGTGGCCGGACGGCGGACACGTCCCGTCACCGGACGTGATCGCCAAACCCGCGGCCACCATCGCGGAACTGGCCGGGTTCGGCATCCCCGCCGACCGTACGTTCCTGATCGTCGAGGAGGACGGCGTCGGTCCCGAGCACCCGTTCTCGGGCGAGAAACTGTCCGTCGTACTCGCGCTCTACCGGTACGCCGGAGACATCCAGGGCGCGGTGGACCAGGTCAACGCCATCACCGACTACCAGGGCCTCGGGCACACCTGCGGCATCCACACCAGCCGGGACGAGCACGTCGACGCGCTCGCCCACGGCACCCGTACCGGGAGGGTGCTGGTCAACCAGAACCTCAACGAGGGCGCCGGCAGTGCCCGCAACGGCCTGCCGTTCACGCTGAGCCTCAGCTGCGGTACGTGGGGCGGCAACATCACCACGGAGAACGTCAACGCCCGCCACTTCGTGAACCTGACCTGGGTGTCCCGTCCCGTGACCCCGCGCCCGGTCAGTGAGCAGGAGCTGTTCGCCACCCACTGGGCGCGGTACGGCCGCTGAGTCGCCTGCGCGGCGGAGTCTTCAGGACTGGAGGCTCCGCAGCGTCTGCCAGGCCCGCGTCGCGAGCTGCAGGTTGAAGACCGTGTCCGGGTCGGCGAGGTCGTGGCCGGAGATGTCGCGGATCCGCTGCAGCCGGTACTTCAACGTGCTGCGGTGCACCGAAATCGCCAGGGCCGTGGCGTCGTAGTTGCCGCCGTGCTCCAGGTACCGGCTCAGGGTGTGGACCAGCTCGGATCCCTTGCGCGAATCGTAGTCCAGCAACGCGCTGAGCCAGCGGCGTACAAAGCGTTCCACCGCCACCGGATCCTCCACTTCGGACAGGATCCGGTAAACGCCGAGGTCGGCGTAACAGGTGGCGCGATCCTCGGCCTTGGCAACTCGCTGCATCTTCAGCGCGAGCTGCGCTTCCCGGTACGACCGCGGGAAGTCGCGCGGTCCCTCGCACCAGTCGCCGACCCCGACCCGGCACCGCCCGCCGCCCAGCTCGGTGACGACACCGAGGCGGAACCGCTCGAAGTCGATGTCCTCCTCGGCCAGCAGTACGACGCCCGCGCCGCGCGCGACCATCAGGGTGCCCAGGTGCGCCGTACGGGCCGCCCGGCGTACCGCATGGAAGAACGTGTTCTTGTCGTGCATCCGGCCGTGGCCCTCGACCACCACGACCCGGTGCCGCCGTTCCAGATCGTGACCCAGCGCCTGCGCCCGGGCCAACGCGCTGCTCTCGTCCGTACCCGACAGCAGCTCGTCCACCAGGTCCCGCCGCAGCCGCAGCTCCGTCTCGGCCAGACTCCGCAGCCGAGCCAGCTCCATGGCGAGCACCGTGGCGCCGTGCTCGATGGCGATCTGCTCCTGGTCGCCGGCATTCCCGGCCGGGTCCACGAGGGCGAGCACGCCGAGCACGTCCGCGGCGGGGCTGGCGATCGCGACCAGCCGACCCGCCTCACGGATCGGACGCCCCTCCCGCAACGCGCGCCGCAGCATCTGCTCCCGCCGCGCCTGCGGATCCTTCGGGTACGGGTCCGGACGGTTCGGCCCCGCCCACGCCCGCAGGTTGCCGTACCGGTCCTCCACCGCGACGGGGAATCCGGTGAGCTCGTGCAGCGCCCGAGCGATCCCTTCCTGCCCCTCGCTGGCCGCCGCCACCCGGGTGAACCGGTCGTGGATCTCGGTGGTCCGCTCCAACGCGCGTACCGTCTCTGCGAGCGCGGCGTTGGCATCGCGCAGCTCCCGGCCGGTGGCGCGTTCCTTGGCGTGCAGCCGGGCATTCGCCAGTGCCACCCCGGTCTGCTGCGCCAGCACCCGGAGCAGGAACTGTTCCGACGAGGTCGGCTGTTCGGCGGCCGCGGCGACGAAGTAGCCGACCTGACCCTCCAGGCTGCGCATCGGCAGCGCCCACGCCCAGGCCTCACCAGGGATCACGATCGCACCACCGGTGCCACCGAGGCCGCCCAACTGGGCCTTCATCTCCGCTGTCACGTCGACTGCTGAGGACGCCGTACCGGCCACCCGCCAGTCGTGGTCGGAGAGGTAGACGCCCACCAGGCGACACCGCCCGAACGACGGCACCGACGTGGCGGCCAGGTGCAGGATCTTGCCCTCGTCGCCGCTCTGCGTCATCAGCATCGAGAGCATCAGCAGACCCTGCAGGTTCGACAGCTGGTCCCGAAGCTCGGTGTCGGTCGCGGTGGCGTGGTGCCCGGTGACGGCAGTCATGTCGTCACCGGCTGGCGAGGAATTCTTCCGGCTCGAGGTAGTACGGGTTGTCCAGCACCATGCCTCCGAGCAGCACCTTCGGATGGGTCTTCAGTACGTCCACCAGGACCTCGCCGCTGAACCGGTCGAGCTCGTACAGACACAGCACCACCTGCGGATAACGCGGCAGGAACCGATTGAGCCTCGCCTCGTACCCGACGAGTTCCTCGACGCCGGGCATCTGCCGCAGCGCCCAGGTCATCTCACCCACCGCGCGGGCGAACGCGAACCCGCCCGCCACCGCCCCTCCGATCGACTGCTCCCAGAAGTCCAGCATCGAGTCGGTGGAGAAACGGCCACCCCTCAGGTACGTGTCCTGTGACCGCTGCACGTCGAGTTGTTGCCGATCCAGAGACGAGCCGATCTCTGTCTCCGCCCCGAGCGCGGCCAGTACGCCTTCGGTCTCGGTCGCGTCCACCACACAGACGCACTTGTCTCCTGCCGCCAGTCCTTCGCGAAGGTAGGGGATCAGGATCTCGTCACGGTCGGCCAGGCTCGGATAGAAGGCACAGATGTGGTCGCCGGGCAGGAGTTGCACGCCCGGGATTCCGAGAGGAAGCGACGTAGGAATCATCCTCATACACCTCTCTGCGGACGACCCGATACGCGAATGTTAAGGGGACGTTACACCGAGTTCCTAGGCCCGACAGGGCAAACCTAAGAGACCTTTTACCTCCACCAGGACAGACAGCGCCCACCAAGGACGGCTGTGTCGGGCCTCGCCGAGCCTTCATCGACGGGCGCTCGGCATAGTGTGTTTTCATGGCAAAGCGGATGTTTTCCGCGTTTCTCGGCGAGGGCCCCCGCGCCGCCGCCCGCCAGTACGCCGGGCTGATCGCCCTAGCGGCGGCGTTGGCGCTGCTCGGCGCGGCCAATCAGCCGGACCGTGCCGTAGAACTCCTGGCGATCGCCGCGGCTGACGAAAGCCTTGCCATCCTGGCCTGGGCCATGCCGTGGGACCGGTGGCACCGCAACTTCCCAGCCCTGCTGGCGTTGCCGGCGCTGGCCGTGCTGGCGTTCTCCACCTGGGCGTTCGGCGGGTTCGCCGCCGGCACCGGTCCGTTCTTCGTCCTGGTGTTCGCCTGGCTGGGGCTGCATTTCGGGCCCTGGGTGATCGCGGCGTTGACGCCACCCGCGGTGGCCGCCTATGTCCTGCCACTCGTCGTCACCCATCAGCCGCCGCAGGTGGTGGGCAGCGTGATGGTGCTGATCCCGACCGCGGTGGGCCTTGGCCTGCTGATGGCTGGGCAGGCGGCGTACCAGCGTCAGGCGCGGGAAGTGATCAGCCGGATGGAGCGCTGGCGGGCCGCGCTGAACGCGACGCTCGCCCATGACGTGCGGTCGCCGCTCACCACGGTGCAGATCGCCCTCGAGACGTTGCAGGAGAACGACGAGAGCCTGCCGGCCGACCAGAAGCAGATGCTGATCTCGGCGGCGCTGCGCCAGACGTCACGGATCCGCCGCCTGGCCACCAGCCTGCTCGACGCCGAACGCGTCGAACTCCGGGGAGATCTGCGGCTCGAGCGGCGCTGGGTGCCGCTTCGCGACGCGGTGGACGAGGTCGCCACCCACCTCAACACCGGCGATCTGGTCAACGACGTACAGCCCGGACTCCTGGTCTACGCCGACACCGACCGGTTGGAGCAGATCCTCATCAACCTCTGCAGCAACTCGCTACGGCACGGCAAGGCCCCGATCAGCGTCGCGGGTGAACGCGAGGAGCACGGCGTACGGATCGAGATCCGCGACCACGGCCCAGGGGTGCCGGAGCATGTGGTGCCGCAACTGTTCACCCGGTTCAGCGAGGCCGGCCGCAATCCAGGCTCGGTCGGGCTCGGGCTGTGGATCGTCCGTGAGCTGGCCCGGGCGCACGGCGGCGAGACCCATTACGAGGCTGCGGAGCCGGGCGCCCGATTCGTCGTCACGCTGCCCGCCCCAACGGCTGGTCCTGCCATCTGACGCTTTCAGCGGTCGTACCGGTAGAGGTCGTACTGCTTCATCAAACCCACAAGACTCTTCGTGTACGTGGGGCTCGTGGCGTACCCGGCTTTGTGGATCTCCGCTGCGAACCGGTCCGGGTCCTTGCTGTACCGGAAGGCGTCGGCGTACCGGCGGTTCGCCCGCAGGAACCGGCCGTGGTCGGCGAACGAGTCGCTGACCGTGCGGTAGACCCGGAAGTCCGCGTACTCCGGGTGGCACCCGGTCGAGTCGCACTCGGTGGTGCGGTAGCTGTGGCAGCCGATCGCGATCGGGCCCGGATCGCCGAAGCACTTGATCCCGAAGTAGTTGTTGTCGTCGCGGGCCAGCCCGCTGCGGCCCCAGCCCGACTCCAGGATCGCCTGCGCCATGGTCACCGACGCGGGTACGCCGTACTCCCGCATCCCGCGCTGCGCCGGCGCCGCGGTCCGACGCAGGAACCCGGCCTTGTCCACCACGGCGTTCGGGTCGCCGCCCGGGCCGGGCGCGGGGCAGCGTGCCACCGAGACCCGGCGGGAGACGTACGCGTCAGACACGTACCGCCCGTCCGGCAGCCGGTCCCACGCGGCCGTCGTACGCACGGCGCCACGGATCTTCTGCCCGGTCACCTGGCAGGAGAGCGTGATCCGCCGTCCGTCCGGGATCGTGGCCACCCGCGCATGGCTGGTCGACGCACCACTCCGTACGTTGAGCGGCCCACCACCGGTCCGTGCGGTCGCCCCGTATCCCGCGGCGTACGCCGGCTCGGCGACGGCACCGGCGCCGACGACCGACGCGAGCATCGACAGCAGCAGGATCGGCAGCTGGAGTCTCCGGTGCATGGTTCTCCCTAGGTGGACCGGACGTGGGGGCGGATGTCGCCGGTTCCCAGACTTGCCGGCTCGGCGTTCACTCCCGGTGCCAGACGGTGGCCGTACGGGTGCAACCTCCGCGCCTCCGCCGCCACTAGAGTGGGCGGATGGGACAGCTGGAAACCGAGCGCCTGGTGCTTCGGTCCTGGCAGATCGAGGACGCCGACGAGGCGCTCGGCATCTACGGAGACTCCGGCGTCGCGCAGTGGCTGAGTCCGGCCATGGACCGGGTCCCGGACGTCGAAGCCATGCGGCTGGTGCTGCAGCAGTGGCTCGGCGAGGCCGCCCGGCTGGTCTCACCTGCGGGCCGCTGGGCGATCGAGCTGCGAGAGGATCAGCGCCTGATCGGCGGGGCGGTCCTGCTGCCGCTTCCTCCCCGCGGGGAGGACCTGGAGATGGGATGGCAACTGCACCCCAAAGCCTGGGGACGCGGGTACGCCGCCGAGGCGGGCCGTGCGCTGGCCCGGTGGGCCTTCGACGAGGGGTTCGACGAGGTCCTCGCGGTGGCCCGGCCGGCCAACGTCCGCGCTGAGGCGACCGCCCGCCGGATCGGCATGGAGTGGGTCGGCGAAACGGAGAAGTACTACGACATGCGCCTTCAGGTGTTCCGGCTTCGCCCCGGCGACTTCGACGCACAACCGCAAACCAGCTGACACGCCGATGAGAGGAAGCGGGCAGCGTTGGGTTCCAATTTTCAGACCATCGCCGATGTGGAGGCCACCGCCGAGGAGGCGGACGAACTCGCCGACGCGCTGCTGGCCTGGCTGATCGAGACCGGTGTGGTGCCCTCCGCCGGCTGCGTGTCCCGCAACGAGGTCACTACCGAGGGCCTGGAGATCGTCACCGGCAGAAACGTCTTCTACTCGCTGACCGGCGACTGGTGGGTGACCTGTCCACACTGTGCCTGGTCGACCGACCCGGAGGACACCCGGATCGGTGAATCTGTCGGCGCCTGGCAGGACCTGCAGGACACCATCAGCGGGTGGCATGCCGGCGGTTCGGATCAGGTGCGCTGCCCGAACTGCCGTCGGGATGTCGGACTCAACGACTGGGGATGGTCACCGCCGTGGGGTTTCGGTTACCTCGGCTTCACGTTCTGGAACTGGCCCACCTTCAGTCCCGAGTTCCTGGCGGAGGTCTCCGAACGGCTCGGGCATCGCACGGTGCACCCGTACGGCAAGCTCTGACCAGGCGGTCTGGTGTGGTGACAGCTCTGGCAATATCCTTCGAGCCAGTCGCATGTGACGTAGAAGAGTCACGAGCAGCCAACTCGGAGGAGTTCTCGCCATGGATCGCCAACCCAGCGGGCTCGCACGTCGCCACCTCTTCAGGGCCGGCCTCGGAGCCGCGACGGTAGCCGTCTTCGGCACCGAGCTCGCCGCTGCCGGCACAGCGCTCGCCGCGCCCGGCGAGGACTTCCCGTGGATCATCGGCTGCGACGACTGGGGCGCCCGCCCGCCGGCGAGCACCCCGGTGCAGAGTGGCATCGCCACCAACAAGATCATCGTGCATCACATGGCGTTCCCGAACGTGACCGACTACTCCAGGGAGCAGGCCGTCAAGCTGGCTCGGGACTGCCAGAACCTTCACATGGACACCAACGGCTGGATCGACACCGGACAACACTTCACAGTGAGCCGCGGCGGGTACGTCCTGGAAGGCCGGCACGGCAGCCTGTCGACGCTGGAGCAGGCCGAGCGGCAGATCGTCTCCGCGCACTGTCCCGGCGAGAACGGCAGATCGATCGGCATCGAGAGCGAAGGCACCTACATCACCGAGATCCCCACACCGGCCCTGCTCGACTCGGTGACGAAGTTGTGCGTGGCCGTCTGCCAGCAGTACGGCCTGCACGCCTGGGACATCTTCGGCCACTGGGACTTCCGGGCCACCCAGTGCCCCGGCATCGCGTACTACCGGGAATTCCCCGCGCTGCGCCGCCGGGTCGCCGCGGGCCTGGGCGAACCGGCCAGCGCCGCACCGCCGCGCCGCTGGCCCGACATCTGGCGGTTCGTCGGCGGGCCGGTGGTCCAGGTCGCCCAGTACCTGTTGAACGCCCGCGGCTACCAGCTGAACGCCAACGGCGTCTTCACCGCCGACACCACCGCCGCCGTCCAGGACTGGCAGGCGCGTAACGGCATCCCGGTGGACGTCGACGCCACGCTGACCCCGCAGACCTGGGAGACGCTGGTGCCCCGGCTCGACGGCGACTCGACCGGCCTGCCGGTGACCGCCGTACAGTTCATCCTCGGCCTCAAGGGGTACGACGTCGCGAAGACCGGCGTGTACGACCAGGCGACGGAGCAGGCGGTCAAGCAGATCCAGCTGCTGCACGGGATCGCACCCGACGGCGAGGTCAGCGTCGAAACCTGGTGCGTGATCACCGGCGGCATCGTCCGCGACTCGTTCTCCGACGAGTGAGTCCCGCTTCGAAGGATCAACCCCCCTCGGGTACGGCCATCTCACCGAGACTGGACCAGTCGTCCTGCGGAATCGTCACGTTGACAATGCGGGGAGTCTCGGCGAGGTGCTGCGGCAGTGTCTCCTGAGCCTGCTTGAAGTGCGCGGACTGGACATGCGCAACCCCGGCGTCCTGGTCACGGAAGGCTTCGACCAGGACGTACTCGGTCGGGTCGTCGACGCTGCGTGCCCAGTCGAACCACAAGCAGCCCGGCTCACTGCGGGTCGCTGCGGTGAACCCGCCCGCGATCTGTGGCCACCGGTCGGCGTACTCCGGCCGCACTCGAAACCTTGCGGTAATGAAGATCATCGATACCTCACATCGGCTGCGCGGCGGGCGCCGTTGACCACCTTGATCACCTGTACCCTCCCATGATCGCCGTTCAGCCTCGATCGGTCGATCTCGAGATGAGACGATCCGGCCGGTCAACCACTCATATCGGCCTCGCAACTGAATCGGTTGCAAAATAGGGCTGGAACAACTGTTTCCGTGGCTGTATCGTGTCGTCAACTTCGGAATGGTCCCGCAGCGGGCCGAGTCGACACGGATTACGCAGGAGACGGTGTGCCCACCTCCGAGCACCGGATGCGCCCCGGGCAGGTGCTGGTTCACGTACCTGCACCTGGCCGCATCGAAGCCGTGCACCGACGCGCTGCTCGACCGGCGCGTCACCGCGATCGCCTACGAGACCGTGGAAGCCGCCAGGCGGTCGCTGCCGTTGCTGGCGCCGATGAGCGAGGTGGCCGGGCGGTTGGCGCCGCAGGTCGGGGCGTACCACCTGATGCGGCCAGCCGGTGGCAGGGGCGTGCTGCCCGGTGGGGTGCCGGGGACGCACCCGGCGCGGGTCGTCGTGCTCGGGGCGGGCGTGTCGGGGATGAACGCGACGGCGATCGCGGTCGGCCTCGGCGCCGACGTGACGCTGCTCGACATCGACGTGGACAAGCTGCGCGCCGCCGACGCCGTCTACCGGGGACGGGTCCGTACGGTCGCCTCCAACGGCTTCGAGATCGAACGGGCGGTACGCGACGCCGATCTGGTGATCGGCGCGGTCCTGGTGCCGGGGGCGAAGGCACCGACCCTGGTCTCCAACGAGCTGGTCGCCCGGATGAAGCCGGGCGCGGTGCTGGTCGACATCGCGATCGACCAGGGCGGCTGCTTCGCCGACTCCCGGCCGACCACCCACGCGGAGCCGACCTACCCGGTGCACGACACCGTCTTCTACTGCGTGGCGAACATGCCGGGCGCGGTGCCGTACACCTCGACGTACGCGCTGACCAACGCCACCCTGCCGTACGCGGTCCGGCTCGCCGACCTGGGTTGGCGGCGAGCGCTGCGCGCGGACCCGGGGCTGGCCGCCGGCCTGAACACCCACGACGGCCACGTCACCAACCAGCCGGTCGCGACGGCGCACGCGCTGCGGCCGGTGCCCGTGGCCGACGCGCTCGTCATTCGCGGATGATGGCGTAGTGGGCACCTACTACCTGGAGACCGAGCGTCTGGTGCTTCGTGAGTTCACGGAGCGGGACGTCGACAACCTGGTCGAGCTCGACGCCGACCCCGAGGTCATGCATTTCATCACCGGCGGGCAACCGACGCCGCGGGAGGACGTCGAGCAGGTGATCCTGCCGCGGTGGCTGAGGTACTACGCGGAGTCGCCGGGACTAGGGTTCTGGGCTGCCGAGGAGAAGGCGACCGGGCAGTTCCTCGGCTGGTTCCACTTCCGGCCCGGCGAGGGACATCCGCCCGACGAGCCGGAGCTGGGGTACCGGCTTCACCGGTCGGCCTGGGGCAAGGGGTACGCCACGGAGGGCTGCCGGGCGTTGATCGACAAGGGATTCGGCGAGCACGGCGTGCGACGGGTGTTGGCCGAGACCATGGTCGTACACACCGCCTCGCGGCGCGTGATGGAGAAGTCCGGCCTGCGGCTGGTACGGGTGTTCCACGCGGACTGGCCTTACCGGATCCCCGGTGACGAGCACGGCGACGTCGAGTACGCACTCGACCGAGAGGAATGGCAGGAGGAGCGGGCAACCGGAGCCTGGGACGGTCACTAGGATCCATCGAGGTCCAAGGACTCAGGTCAAGTCTCAGGCGGGTCTGCGGAACAACGCCACGTTGAGGAAGTCCTGTGTGAACACAGGCTCTCGACCGGGCACCGACGCGGGCATCGGCCCGGCGTCGACCGCCTCGAGCCAGGAGAACATCTCCCGCAACTCGTTGAGCGTGTAGCCGACCCCGCCGCCGAGTTGCCCCTGGCGGAGCAGGTCGGCGTCGGCGGAGCTGGTTCCCATCCGGCCCGCCGCGAAGGTGCAGATGCCGAACAGCCCACCGGGCGCGAGGGCCGCCCGGAGCGCCCGCATGTAGGAGATCCGTCGGTGTGGGGCGAGGTGGTGAAAGCACCCCGAGTCGTAGATGAGGTCGAACCACACCCCCGTGGGACTGGCGCGTACGAAGTCCCGCCGCAGGTACGTGACGCCGTGCCCCCGTGACCGTCCCGCGGCCCGCTCGAGCGCGTCCGGCGCGATGTCGATGCCGGTCGTGGTGAACTCCTGTGCTGCCAGCCAGCGGCTGTTGCGGCCGAGTCCGCAGCCGATGTCGAGGGCCGTACGGCCGGGCTGATCTCCGAGGAGTCCTTCGGTGTGCCAGGCGACGAGACTGGCGTCGGGCAGGTCGGAGTTCAGTGGGTGGTCCTTCTGCTGGAACAGCGCATCCCAGAACGCCGCCGCATCGCTGCTCGTCCTGTCGTTCCCGTCGCTGTACAGGCTGTCGAGCAACACCATGAGGTGCTCGTGAGTGGTGACACGCATCGCGGACTCCTTGGTTCAGCGCAGCTCCCCCCGCCAGGCATCATCGCAAGGGCCACCACACTTCGATCCCCACATGGCCCGCGACGCGGCGCAGACGCGCGTGTGTGTCAGCTGCCGTCAGCTCGTACCGCCCAATGGGGCCGTGCCGACTCCCTCCGCGTCACTGGGGGTTGGAGTCGGCGAGATGCTGGGAGATGTGGAAGGTGACGCTGAGCCCCACCGTACCGGAGATGACCGCGCCTGCCGCTACGAGCGACAGGCCCGACCAACGGATCCAGGTGGACTCCTGCTTGCCCCGATCTACGACTACTGAGGACATCGGGGCAGTGGACTTGACGTTTCCCTTCAGGAAGGGCGAACGGGTGACGCGATCGCGGCGGTCCTGCCGGCACGCCAGGTGAGAACCGCGACGGCCACGGTCACGGCCGGCACGACGAGCAGGGTGAGAAGCCACTGCACCGGCAGGTACGGCCCGCCTGGATCTACCGGGTTCTCAGCCGACAACAGCGGAGACAAGCTGAACGGCAGGTGTACGAGCAGGAATGCGGCGGCACTGACACCGACGAAGACGACGCCGCGCCGGTCGTTGCCGCGCAGCCGCCACAACCCCGCGAGCAGCAGCACCGGGTAGACCACCCACGACGGGGTGAAGCCGTCGCCGAGCCACGACACCGGCGCACACGACACACCGACCACGGCGCACCCGCGCAGCAGCCGCTTCCACTGTTCCCGGTTCCACGTCATGGCAGGCACTCCTACTCCTCAGTGGCCCTCCTACAGCGGGCCCGATGTGCGCGCGTCGATGAAGCACGCCAATGACGTTAGGGAGGCCCGAGCGCCGGAGCGTCCTGCTCGCGGCCGGTTCGCATCCTGCGCCGGTGCCGTCGACCGGCTTGTCCACTCGTACCGGAGGAGGAACCGGCTCCGACCCCGGACCGCGACGGATCGTGGACGCGGAGGATCCGCGGACAGGTGCCCCGGGCCTAACGTTGGTACGTGAGGTACAACGCAGCGCTGCCGGCCCGCGTCTTCGACGCCGTGGTCGTGGCGGTCGCGGTGGCGGTGGTGGCGGAGATCCTGTTCACCGACGTGACCGGCCCGAAGGTGGTGCTCGTACCGGCCGCGCTGCTCTACACGCTGCCGCTGCTCGCGCGGCGGCGGTACCCGTTCCTGGTGCCGGTGGTGGTCTTCGCCGTACACACGCTCAGTTCTTTCCTCGACGTGCCCGGCGGCAGGCGGGAGTTCACCGGCGTCCTCGCGTTCCTGCTCGCGCTGTGGGTGGTCGGCGCGTGCAACCCCCGGCAGGCGGCCGTGGCCGGTCTGGCGATCGCCTCGGCGTGCATCGTCGTGATCACCGTGGAGGATCCCCGTGTCACCGTCGGCGACTCCGCGAACGTCGCCGTCATCGGGTTCTTCGTCTGGCTGGCCGCCGTCGTCCTGCGGCAGCGGTCACGGCGGGAAGCGGACGCCGAGCAGCGCGCGTCCCGGCTCGAAGCAGAGCGGGAAGCGCACGCCCGCGCGGCGATCGCCGAGGAACGCACCCGCATCGCCCGCGAGTTGCACGACGTCATCGCCCACAGCGTCAGCGTGATGATCGTGCAGGCCGGCGCGGCGCGCCTGCTGCTGCCGACCGATCCGCGGCGGGTCGTGGAGCCGCTGCTCGCGGTCGAGGAAACCGGGCGGCAGGCACTCACCGAACTGCGGCGGCTGCTCGGCATCCTCCGTGAGGACACCGGCCCGCGCGCGCTGGCCCCCCAACCAGGCCTCAAGGACCTCCCCGCGTTGGCCGAGACCGTACGCGAGGCGGGCCTGCCGGTCGACCTGACCGTCGAGGGCACAGCCCGACCGCTGCCGCCCGGCCTCGGACTGGCCGCCTACCGGATCGCCCAGGAAGCGTTGACCAACAGCCTGAAACACGCCGGCCCGGCACGAGCCCGCGTTGTCGTGCGCTACACACCGGACGCCGTACACCTCGAACTCACCGACGACGGCTGCGGCGGGAGCATCGACGGACCCGGACACGGGTTGGTCGGCATGCGGGAACGCGCCGCACTCTACGGCGGTCACCTGGAAGCCGGGCCCCGCCCCGGCGGCGGCTTCGGCGTACGAGCCAGCCTTCCCGTCGAGGCGGTGCCGCGGTGATCCGGGTCCTCGTGGTCGACGATCAGGCACTGGTACGAGGAGGCTTCCGGCTCATCCTCGAAGCGCAGCCCGACATGCAGGTCGTGGGCGAGGCCGCCGACGGCCGGGAGGCGCTCGCCGCCGCGCGCTCGCAGCGACCTGACGTCGTACTCATGGACATCCGAATGCCGGGCATGGACGGGCTCGAGGCGACGCGGCAACTGCTGGCCGCGGTCGACCCGCCACGGGTGCTCATGCTCACCACGTTCGACCTCGACGAATACGTCTACGACTCGCTGCGAGCCGGAGCCAGCGGCTTCCTGCTCAAAGACGTCCGCCCCGAACAACTCGCCGACGCGGTACGCGTCGTCGCGACCGGCGACACCCTCCTGGCCCCCGCGATCACCCGACGGCTGGTGGAGCAGTACGTACGGCGCCCCCGCCCCGGCGCCGCACGCCCCGACCGACTCGACACCCTCACCGAACGGGAGACCGACGTGCTCCGCCTCATCGCACACGGCATGTCCAACGCGGAGATCGCCCGGTCGCTGTTCCTCGGCGAAACCACCGTCAAGAGCCACGTCACCCACCTGTTCACCAAGCTCGGACTCCGCGACCGTGCCCAAGGAGTCGTCGTGGCGTACGAGACCGGCCTCGTCGAACCCGGCGGCGACACACCGGCGTGAGCCCGGCGGATTCGACCTGGTCGCCTCGGACAAGATCATCCGGCGCGGTGGAACAATGAGCCGGACCCGTCCCAGCGGACCCCGGAGTACAGCGAATGATCAACGCCCTGCGCGAGTCGGGCAGGGGACCGCGACCTCGTGACCGGCTTCGCCCGGCCCTGGTGCCGCTGATCCAGGCGGCGGTCGCGGCGGGCCTGGCGTGGTTTCTCGTCCACGACGTGATCGGTCACGAGCACGGGATCTTCGGGCCGATCGGAGCCCTGTACGCGCTCAGCCAGGCCCCCGGACGTCCCAGCAGACGAGTGCTGGAGGCGGCGTTGGGCGCCGCGCTCGGGGTGGCGGTCGGGGACGTACTGATCGGCGTGATCGGCACCGGCCCGGCGCAGGTCGGTCTGGTCGCCGGGCTCGCCATGGGTGCCGCGATCCTGCTCGGCGCCGCTCCCGGGGTGGTGGCTCAGGCCGGCATCGCGAGCGTGCTGATCGCCACGGTGCAGCCTCCGCACGAGCTCTACAGCGCGCTCGCGTCGGAGCGGCTCGTCGACATACTGGTCGGCGGCGGCGTCGGCCTGGCCTTGTCGGTGGTGCTGCCGGCGAACCCGCTGCGGACGACGTACGCCGTGCTGGACCGGTTCTGCTCCGAGGTGAGCGGAACGCTGGAACAGGTCGCCGACGCCCTCGACGCGCACGACCTGACCGACGTGGAGGACGCACTGCAGCGGGCCCGTACCCTCGACGGCCACATCCGCGAACTGCACCACACGCTGGAACCCGCCCAGGAGACGGCGCGACTCGCTCCGATCCACTGGGGCAAGCGGGCCGCGATCTCACGGCTCGCAGGTGCGGCCGTCCCGCTCGAACTCGCCGCCCGCAACGTACGCGTGCTCGCCCGCGCCGCGGTACGCGTGGTCGAACTCGAACCGGGTACGCCGCCCGAGCTGGCCATCGCCGTACGCGACCTCGCGTCGGCGGTGCGGGCGCTGCGATCCGGACTGGAGCGCGACCACGACACCACCGAGGCGGTCGACGCGGTGGTGCGCGCCGCGGGGCGGGCCACCCTGGTGGTCGGAGACGGCGCGAGCATGGCGGTGAGCGCGCTGGTGGCGCAGGTACGGTCGACCGCCACGGACCTGCTGCGGGCGCTCGGTCTCGACCGCTCCGACGCCGTCGAGCGGGTACGCCGCGCCGCGGACGCACTGGCCGGCCCGGAACCGCCGGACGGGCGCGCCCCCGGGTGACGATCCACGAAGCTAGGCCGCGTGCTGCGGGTTGGTGGGGGCGAGGATGTCGTGGTTCGCTGGTGCTGATCTCAATACGCTCGACGGGGGTTTCGCCATGGACGCCGACCGGGGCAGTCGTACCGCGGTGATGGTGTGTCAGGGCCGCGCGGCTGCACACGGGCGTATCGCCGAGGGCCGATTCGCTGACCCGGTCGCGATGGCGTTGCTCCGGGACGACGAGCGTGTCGCCGTACAACGGGTACGTGAGGGCGTCCCGCCCAAGGGTTGGGGCGAGCGGCTCCAGTTCGAGATGGTACGGGCCGGCGCCGAGGTGATCGTGCCGCGCACAGTCGCCATCGACGATGCCGTCCGCGCTCGGCTGGCGCCACAGTTGGTGATCATCGGTGCTGGCTTGGACGGCCGGGCCTGGCGGATGCCGGAGCTGGCCGACGTCGAGGTCTTCGAGGTCGACCATCCGGCCTCACAGCGGGACAAGCGCAGCCGGGCCGGAGATCTTCAGCCGCTGGCGAAATCCGTACGGTTCGTGCCGGTCGACTTCACTCGCGACCGGCTGGACACGGTTCTCGCCTCGGCAGGCCACCGGCCCGAGGAGGCCACGACCTGGATCTGGGAGGGCGTCGTGCCCTACCTCAGCCGAGCCCAGGTTGCTGCCACCGTCCAAGCCGTCAGCGGCCGATCGACGGTGGGCAGCCGCCTGATCGTCAACTACCAGTCGCCGGCGCTGGCGGCCGTGTTCGGTCGCCTGGCGGCACGGGCGATGACGGCGATCGCACGGCAACGCAGCCCCTGGGCGGACGAGCCTCGACGCTCGTCGTGGACCCCGGCAGCCATGGCTGACCTGCTCACCGGCTACGGCTTTCGCATCAACCGCGACGACGACCTGATGTCCCTCGCGCAGGAACTGTCCGTCCGGGTCCGGCAACGCCGCTCCCTGCGAACCGGACGCGTCGCCATCGCCGACCGTTAAACCTGCAGGCACCCAGGGTTTCCGGTCAGCGGCGCACCACTTCGAGACATCTCATCCTGCGGGTGCGTCGTAGAACGCGCGCACCGTACCGCCGGGGTTCAGCAAGGCTTCTACCAGGGCGTGCGCGCGTTCGGGCTCGCGGTGAAACAGCCCTACCCGGACGGCGAATATGACGTCGAATCGGCGACTGCCCAGATCGAGGTCCTCGAGATCCATCACCAGGAACTCCGCCTTGCCCGCGGCGACGGCCTCCGCGTTGCGACGGGTTGCCGCCTCGATCATCTTCGATGACCGGTCGACACCGGTCAGTCGACCGCCGTCGAGTCGTTCGCAGATCATTGTCGCCGCGACTCCGTGGCCGCAACCGATCTCCAGGACACGGTGGTCCGCACGAATGCCCAACTGCTCGACGATGTCCCGCAGTCGCGTACTCACATCAGGATCATGGCTGTCACCGCCGAATGCCGCAACGCCTCCGGCAAGGAGGCCCCTGCGTCGACCGGATCGACACAGCCCTAGTCGATGAGCTTGTCGAGCAGTTCGAAGGTCTGGTACGGCTGGTCGTAGTCGCCGAAGTGCCCGTCGTCGCGGACGATCTGCGTGCCGCCCAGTCGCTCGAACATGGCGCGTCCCTGCGTGTCGTCGCAGCCGTACGGGTCGTTGCGGGAATTGACGAAGTACAGGTCGCGGGCGTGGGCCTTGATCGCTGCCCAGTCGTGCCCAAGGTGCTGGCCAACCACAGCTTCGACGAGCACACGGTACTGCGACGGTATCCGAGGGTCGATCAGCCCTCGATCGCCCGGTAGGCCCCTTCGTCACCAGGTGGTCGGCTGAACTATGAGCGCGGGACGAGTTTGATCGTTGCTGACCGCGCCTTCGGGCTCACGATGGTGCCGACGATGCTTTCGCCGTATCGGCGGTACTTGGTTCGGTACGCGGCATCGATCTGGTTGTCGATGTTCTGATCGGCGTCCACAAGTGAGACGTCCTTGTCGACGCCGCCAGCCCGGATGTGGCCTTCGTGGCGCGCCTGCGTGCCACGAAACCACGTGCCTTCGCGCCCGTTCATCGATCGCACGTAGAGGCTGTCCCCTTCGCGGACCACCCACATGGTCACAGGGTTTCGCGCCGTGCCGTCGCGGCGCAGGGACGCGAGCTCCAACTCTTCCGCTGTCCCGATCCTGGCGAGTTCGTCGCTCGTCCACGCAACCATCGGTGTCTCCTTCGTCAACGAGTGTTGTGCGATCGCCGTACGTCGCGTCGGCATTGATCTGCGCCCGCGGATCAGTAACGGGCGCCCTCCGGCGCGGGCAGGGCGTCGAGTTCGGCGAGGTCCGCCGCGGTCAACTCGATGTCCGCCGCGCCTGCGTTGTCCGCCAGGTACTTCGGGGTTTTGGTTCCGGGGATGGGCACCACGTACGGGCCCTGGGCCCGGATCCAGGCCAACGCGACCTGCGCCGGAGTGGCCCCGACCCGTTCGGCGATCTGGCGCACCCGTTCGGCGATGGCGAGGTTGGCGCGCAGCGCGTCCTGCTGGAAGCGCGGCAGCCGGCGCCGGAAGTCGTCCTCGGGCAGGTCGTCGAACGAGGAGAACCGCCCGGCGAGGAAGCCCCGTCCCAGCGGCGAGAACGGCAGGAACGCAATCCCCTGCTCCTCGCAGTACGGCAGCACCCCGGCCAGCACGTCCCGGGTCCACAATGACAGCTCGGACTGCACCGAGGTCACCGGGTGCACCGCCTGAGCCCGCTTGATGTGGTCGACCGTGACTTCGGACAGGCCCAGGTGCCGTGCCTTTCCCGCGACCACGGCCTCCGCCATCGCGCCCCAGGTCTCCTCCAGGGGCACGTGCGGGTCCACCCGGTGCAGCTGATAGAGCTCCACATGGTCGGTGTCCAGCCGGCGCAGGCTGTCGTCGATCGAGTTGCGGACGTGCTCCGGCCGGCCGTTGTTGACGATGAGGGGCGAGTTGTCAGGACCGCCTGTCGGGTCGCTCACGACCAGGCCGACCTTGGTGGCCAGCACCGCCCGCTCGCGGTGGCCGCCCGCGAGCGCCCGGCCGACCAGCTCCTCGTTGGTGTACGGCCCGTACACGTCGGCGGTGTCGATCAGTGTCATGCCCAGGTCGAGCGCCTGGTGGATGACGGAGACGGACGTGTCGTCGTCACGCGGGGTCTTCATGTCGTACGAGAAGGTCATGCCCATGCAGCCCAGGCCGATGACGCCGACCTCGGGGCCCTTGTTGCCCAGTGTGGTGGTTCGCATGGTGTGGAGCCCTTTCAGGGACGGATGAGGACTTTCAGCGCCTCGCGGTCGGCCATGGCGCGGTAACCGTCCGGCACTTCTTCCAGGCCGACGGTGCGGTCGAACACCCGGCCCGGCTCGATCGTGCCGTCGAGGACGTCGGGCAGCAGCTCCTCGATGTACGCCCGAGCCGGGGCCACGCCGCCCGTGAGGGTGATGTTGCGCATCACGGTGCCGAAGTCCATCGGCACCTCTGCGTACTGCGCGGCGCCGACCCTGCCGATCACACCGCCGTCGCGTGCCGTGCCGATCGCCATCTCGATCGCCTGCCTGGTGCCGACGCACTCCAGCACCGTGTGGGTGCCGTCGCCGCCGGTGAGGTCCCGTACTCGTTCGATGCCCTCGTCGCCGCGTTCGGCGATGACGTCGGTGGCGCCGAACTCGCGGCCCAGATCAGTACGGTCCTTGTGCCGGCCCATGAGCAGGATCCGCTCGGCGCCGAGCCGCTTGGCGGCCAGCACCGCAGACAGCCCGACGGCACCGTCGCCGATCACCGTCACTGTCGTACGCGGGCTGACCCCGGCCGTGACCGCAGCGTGGTGGCCCGTGCAGAAGACGTCGGACAGGCTGAGCAGTGACGGCAGCAGTGCGGAGTCCTCGCCGACGGGCAGTTTCACCAGCGTGCCCTGCGCCTGCGGCACCCGCACCGCCTCGCCCTGACCGCCGTCCAGGTCGTGTCCCCACTGGCCACCGTTCCGGCAGGAGGTCTGCAGTCCCTCGGTGCAGAAGTCGCACGTGTTGTCCGCCCAGACGAACGGCGCGACCACGACGTCACCGGCCTTCAGCCCGGACACGTCCGAACCGACGTCCGCGACGACGCCGAGGAACTCGTGACCCATCCGCCGGCCCTGCTCCGAGGCCGGCATCGACCCGTACGGCCACAGGTCGCTGCCGCAGATGCACGAACGCAGCACCCGTACCACTGCGTCGGTGGGTTGCCGCAGCGTCGGGTCCGGCACTTCTTCCACCCGTACGTCACCGGCGCCGTACATCACAGTTGCTCGCATGAGACCCTTTCCGATCATGAAGGAGGACACGCGTGTTGTCCGTCGTACCCGGGCAGTTTCCATGGAAACGGGGACTGCGCCGATCAGGGAGAGCCTGTCGTTCCGGGTACTGGCAGAACCCCTGTCGAGGCCGTCGGGGAGGCCGGCGGGCGGGATGGATCAGTCGACCATCTCGCGTCGGGACAGGCGTACTTCCTCGCGTGGGCGAGAGCCTGTTGATCCAGGTAATGGCAGAACCTCCCAGCGCGGTCCGGGCGGACGTAGCGTCGTAGCCGTGGACAGCCGAAACGAGATCCGTGACTTCCTGACCTCGCGACGGGCCAAGATCACGCCGGAACAGGCGGGACTGCCCGCGTACGGCGGCAACCGGCGCGTTCCCGGACTGCGCCGGGAGGAGGTCGCACTGCTCGCCGGGGTCAGCGTCGACTACTACACCCGTCTGGAACGGGGCAACGGACGCGGCGTCTCCGACAGCGTGCTGGAAGCGCTCGCCCGCGCGCTACAGCTTGACGACGCCGAGCGCGCGCACCTGTTCGACCTGGTACACGCGGCGAATACCACGAACCGGAAACAGCGCCGAGCCGTCAAGCAACAGGTGCGCCCGAGCGTGCAGCGCGTCCTCGACGCCATGACCGGATCACCGGCGTACGTGCGGAACGGGCGACTGGACATCCTCGCCGCCAACCGGCTCGGCACGGCCCTCTTCTCGCCGATATTCGCCGACCAGGCCCGGCCGACGAACATCGCCCGGTTCATGTTCCTGAACCCTGGCGCGAGCGAGTTCTACGTCGATTGGGAGCGCCTGGCCGGCGACTCGGTCGCGCTGCTGCGAGCCGAGGCCGGACGCAATCCGTACGACAAGGCGCTGTCCGATCTCATCGGCGAACTGTCCACCCGCAGCGAGACCTTCCGCACCCGGTGGGCCGCACACAACGTGCGTTTCCACCGCACCGGGGTCAAGCACCTTCACCACCCGGACGTCGGCGACCTCACCCTGACGTACGAGGTAATGGAACTCACCGCGGACACCGGCCTGACGCTCAACGCATACAGTGCAGAGCCTGGCTCCCCGTCCCAGGACGCGCTGAACCTCCTCGCCACCTGGGCGGCAACACTCGACCAGGCCGAGACAACACACACAGCCGACCAGACGTGAGCTGCGATCGACCTCGCAGCTCAGACACCGCAACAACCGGGGAAGACACCATGGAAATCCTGGGCAAGCAGCCGACGGTCAAGGGACCGGAGTACGGTTCGCCCCCGGCGCCCGTACCGCCTGGCACTCGCACGCCGTCGGGCAGATGCTCTACGTCACCGAGGGACGCGGGTTCGCCCAGTCCCGAGGGGGCGAGATCATCGAACTGCTCCCGGGTGACTCGATCGACACGCCTCCGGGCGAGTGGCACTGGCACGGCGCGGCTCCCGACCACTTCATGATCCACATCGCCGGGATGCACCCGAAGCAGGCCCCGAGTCCGAATGGGGCGACCACGTCACCGACGACGAGTACGGCCAGTGCGGACATCGCCGCCTCACCAGCGAGCCGAGTGGCTGAGGTCCGGGCGGTCTACCCTGCGTCAGGTACGGGCGGTGGTTGCGTCCGCTTCAGCCATACCGGTGACAGGGGCGTCATCCCAGTGCGCGCTGCGCAGTGCGGCCGCGGCTCCGCGCTGCCAAGCGACCGCGGGTGCCCAGGTACGCGTCATCATGGCGGTGGCGTGCATCGCGCCGAGATGCCGGGTCGCCCGGGCCGGTACGCCGGCTGCATTGAGGCGAGCGGCGTAGCGTTCGCCCTCGGTGCGCAACGGGTCGTGCTCGGCGGTGAAGATGACCGCTGGTGGTAGACCGTTGAGGTCGTCGGCGAGCATTGGTGAGGCGAGCGGCTCCCGGGCCGCACCGGGGTCGGACAGGTACCGCGCGACGGCCACGTCCAGCTCGCCGGCCATGTCCTGGCCGCCGGCCGCCGCCGCTTCGCGCGCCGTGGCGAGGGTGAGGTCGAGCGCGGGAACCTCGAGGAGTTGCAGGATCGGCTGGGGACCGCCGGCGTCGCGTACCTTGCGGGCGAGCGCCGCGGCGAGGTTCGCGCCGGCCGAGTTCCCGCCGATCGAGATGCTGCTGCGGTCGACCCCGAGGTCCTCGGCATGTTCGACGAGCCAGTGGTACGCGTCGTACGCGTCGTCCAGCCCGGTCGGGTACGGGTGTTCCGGTGCCAGCCGGTAGTCCACAGCCACGACGACGAGGCGCGCCTCGGCGCAGCGCTGCCGCGAGATGGCGTCACAGATCAGGTCGTCGATGGAGCCCTGCCACCATGCGCCGCCGTGCAGTGTGAGGTGCGCGGGCAGCCCGGTGTCCCCACTCGGCCGGTAGACGCGGCACCGGATCTCGCCACCGGGCACCGCGACACGGTGGTCGGTCACGGAGTGCACGGCGGGTCCGGGGCTGCTGAACCGCAGGAAGTTCAGATCGGTCAGCAGACGCATGTAGCGGCGCTGCTCGCAGGTACTCAACCGGTTGAGGAACTGCAGCTCGCCGGCGTTGACCTCGAGAAACTGCTGGACGGGCGGATCGAGCTCCATGCGGTCTCCTTCACTGCTGTGGCGTACGGAGCAGGGCGGCGGTCCCTGTCGTGGGCGGCGTGGCTGCGCTGCTGAGGTCGGTCTGACGGGTATCCGAGGAGTCGTTCCGGTGGCCGTTGCCGTGCGGCGACGGAAGGTCGCCGTACCGGTGGCAGGCCGCGAGACCTGATCCCGTGTCGTGCACCGGGAGTGGGGCCGCGCAGAGGTCCAGTGCGTGGGGGCACCGGTGGCGGAAGGGGCAGCCGGCATCCGTGACGGGCGCGTGATCGTCCACTGTGGTGACGGGTCGGGTACGCCGGTTTCGCTGCTGAACCGGGTCGGGCACCGGGGCGGCGGCGAGCAGCGCCTGGGTGTAGGGATGGGCGGGGCGTTCACAGACGTCGGCGACGTCGCCGGTCTCCATCAGCCGGCCGCGGTAAAGGACCGCGACGCGGTCGCAGACGTGCCGCACCACGGCGAGGTCGTGGCTGATGAACAGGTAGCTCAGGCCGAGGTCGCGTTGCAGCGTACGGAGCAGGTTGAGGATCTGCGCCTGGATGGACAGGTCGAGCGCGCTGACGGCCTCGTCGCAGACCACGAGCCGGGGCGAGAGCATCAGCGCCCGAGCGATCGCGATGCGTTGCAGCTGCCCGCCGGAGAACTGCGCGGGGTACCGGCGCGCGGTGTCGGGATCGAGCCCGACCCGCTCCAGCGCGGACGCGACCTGTGATCGTCGTTGTGCCCGGGTCATCGCCCGATGGGCGATCAGTGGCTCCTCCAGTGTCTGACCTATCGTGCGCACTGGATTCAGCGAGCCGTGCGGGTTCTGGAAGACGACCTGGATGTCCTGCGTGAGGCTCCGCCGGCGGCGCGCGGTGGCCGAGCTGATCTCTTCGCCGGCGAACCGGATGCTGCCGGCGGTCGGCGTGACGAGACCGAGCACCGCGTTGCCGAGGGTGGTCTTTCCCGATCCGCTCTCGCCGACGACGCCGAGGGTCTCGCCGGACGCGATGGAGAGGTCGACACCGTCGAGGGCAGTGAGTGGCGGCCGCCCGCGACCGCGACGGTACGTGACGGTGAGGCCGCGGACGTCCAGGACGGGCTCCTTCGCGGTCATCGCCGCTCCAGCTTCTCGACTCGGATGCACCTGGATGCGTGTCGCGGGGCGGTCGACGTCAGCGCGATCGGGCCTTCGCCGCAGGCCGGTGCCGCCAGGGCGCAGCGGGATTGGAAGTGACACCCGACCGGCCAGTGGCCGGGCCTGGGTACGGCTCCGGGGATCGACGGCAGCGGGCGGCCGGTACGGGCCAGGTGCGGGTTCGCGGCGAGCAGCGCCGCCGTGTACGGATGGCGAGGCTGGGTGTAGAGCTCGGCGACCGTCGCGGTTTCGACGACCTCGCCGGCGTACATCACGACGGCTCGTTCGCACGCGTCGGCGACGACGCCCCAGTCGTGTGTGATCAGCAGGACGGCCATGCCGAGCCGGCGCTGCAGATCCTGTAACAGGGCGAGGATCTCCGCCTGTACGGTGACGTCCAGCGCGGTGGTGGGCTCGTCGGCGATCAGCACCTTCGGCTGTGCGCAGAGCGCCATGGCGATGCTGACGCGTTGCGCGATGCCCCCTGAAAGTTGGTCGGGGCGGCGCCGCAGCACGTCGGCGGGGTCGGGCAGCCGTACCAGTCGCAGCAGCCGTATCGCCTCGGCCTGCGCCTGCCGGCGCGACTGCGGGTGGTGTCGCCGGATGACCTCCCGGAGTTGGCTTCCGACTGTGAAGCTGGGGTCGAGGCTGTTGGCGGGGTCCTGCGGGACGTACGCGATCCCCGCGCCGCGGACGCGGTGGAGTTCCTTCTCGCGAAGTCCGGTCAGATCGCGCCCGCCGAAGAAGACGCTACCGGCGGTGATCTCGCCGCCCGGCGGAAGCAGCCCGAGCACCGCCCTGGCGGTCATGCTCTTGCCGCAGCCCGACTCGCCGACGATTCCGACCGCCTCCCCCGCAGCTATGTCGAAGCTGACGTCACGCAGCACCGGGACCCCGCCGAGGGTCACCGTGAGCCGCCGTACCCGCAGGATGTCTTCCTCCGACCCGGCCGGCGCCGGTTCCGGTCGGCGGACCGGCCGGCGTCGCACCAGCGGTACGGTCGACGCGGACCTACCCATGGTGGCATCGCGTACGGCGTCCCCGACGAGCCCGAAAGCCATCACGGTCACCATCAGTACGCCGCCGGTCGGCACCAGCAACCAGGCGCTCTGGCTCATCGCGTTGGACGCTTCGGCGACCATGTTTCCCCAGCTGGGACCGCGGGTCTCCGGTCGGGTCAGGCCCAGGAAGGACAGTCCGCTCTCAGCGAGCAGCGCTGTGGCACAGAACAGGGACGTCTGGACGATGATCGGCCCGGCGATGCGGGGCAGCACGTGACGCCGGAGGATCGCGGTGCTGTGCAGGCCGGACAGCTGTGCCGCCTTGACGTACAGCTCACCGCGGATCGCCAGGGCCGAGCCTCGTACGATCCGCAGCAGGGCGGGGCTGCCGATGACGCCCAGCGCGATCATGGTCGCGATGTCGTTGCCGGGGAAGATGGCGACGACCATCAACAGCACGACGATCCCGGGTACGGCGAGGACGAGGTCCGAAAGCCGTACGACGACCCGGTCGAGCCACCTGCCGTGGTAACCGGCCACCACTCCCATCGGGACCCCGATCGCGAGGAACACGGCGGTGGCGACGGCGACATCGAGCAGCGTCACCTGCGCCCCGACCAGCAGGCGGGCCAGCACGTCGCGGCCGAGCCGGTCGGTGCCCAGCCAGTGCGCCGCCGACGGACCGCTGAGCACGCGTGAGAGGTCCTGCTCGTCCGGATCGGACGGGACGACGAAGCTGGTCACGGCCGCCGCGACGACCAGCGCGGCGAGGTAGGCCGCGGCGACGGCCGCGGTCGGATACCGGGTGAGGGCGGTACGGACCGGCCGCCGTGAGACCGCACGGTCGAGCCGCGCCCCCGACAGCGTGTCGGTGGTGGCCGTTGCGACCGCCGTCATGTGGCACGCACCTTCGGGTTGAGCCAGCGGTACGAGAGGTCGACCACGAGGTTCACGACGATCACGATGACCGTGAAGTAGAAGGCGACGCCCTCGATCATGGGCAGGTTGTGGGTGCTGCTCGCGGCGACCGCCTGCTGACCGAGGCCCGGGATCGCGAAGACGTTCTCGATCAGGACGCTGCCGCCGAGCAGGCCCACGAACATCAGGCCGAGCAGCGTCACGACCGGGATCGCGGCGTTGCGTAACACGTGCTTGAAGATGATCGACCGCAGCGGCAGGCCGCGGGCGCGCAGCGCGACGACGAAGTCGCGGGCCAGTACGTCGGCCATCGCGTCACCGGTCTGGCGGGCGATGAAGGCCGCGCCCCCCGCGGACAGTGCCAGCACTGGCAGTACCAGGCTCCCGAGCCACCGCCAGGGATCCTGCTGGAACGGTACGTAACCCGTCGCCGGGAAGATCGGCAGCTGTACGGCGAGCATCTCGACCAGGACGAGGGACAGCCAGAAGTTCGGTGCGGCGAGCCCGAACAGCGACACGCCGTTGACGAACCGTCCGGCCAGCCCGCCGCGGGTGGCGCTGAAAACCCCGACCGCCGCACCGACGACCGCGGAGACCAGAACCGTACCGACGATGATCGACAGACTGGCGGCGAGCCGTCCGTTCAGTGCCTCGGCTATGGGTTGGCCGCTGAACAGATCGGTGCCGAGGCTGCCGTGCAGCAGCCGATCCAGCCAGTGCCAGTACTGCACCGGCAGCGGTTGGTCGATGCCGAGTTCGTGTCGCAACCGGTGGTACTGCTCAGGTGTGTAGCTGGTGGTCTGTCCGGACAGGATCGCCTTGGCCGCGTCGCCCGGTGCCAGCGCGCTGAGCAGGAAGGTCAGCACGGTCACCGAGAACAGCAGCGCGATCGAGGAGCCGAGCCAGCGTACGGTCGCCCGGATCATCTGCTCTCCCTTCCCTGTGGCCTGAATGAGTCCCGGACGGGGCGGAAGTGGTCAACCGCCCCGTCCGGGGGCTTGCTAGACGGCGGGTTGCACCTCGTAGATCGACGCCAGCGGCGCCTTCGGCGACACCGCGGTGCCGGTGACCTTCCTGGTGGCGTAGAACGGCAGGCCGACCGCGACGACGGGGACGAACCAGGCCTGGTGCACCAGCCACGCCTCCACCTCCCTGTCGGCCGCGGCCTTGGCGTCCCCGCTCGCCTTCGCCGCTTTGTCGTAGCGGGCCTGCAGTTCCGGATCGGCGGTGTGGAACGGGTTGAACAGCGCTGACGGCAGGAACAGCGACGGCCCCTCCGTCCAGATCGGCTGCTGCCCGAAGATCGTCATGAACGCCGGGTACTTGGCCCCGAAGGCCTCGGAGGTGTACTGGTTGGCGTTGGCACGGTCGGTGACCTGGAGCGACACGCCGACCTTCTTCCACTGCTGCGCCAGTGCCTGCGCCACCAGGTGCATCGACTGGTACTCGGCGGTGACGATCTTCAGCGAGAAGCCCTTCGGGTAACCGGCCTGTGCCAGCAACTCCTTCGCCTTGCCGACGTCGTGCGGGTACGCGTTGTCGAGTGACTTGTCGTAGCCGTACCCGCCCGGCACCGTGAGCTGCGAGGTCGGGCGGCCGCCGTTCGGGAACAGCGCGGAGGCGATGGCACGGCGATCCGTCGCGTAGTTCAGCGCCTGCCGTACGCGCAGGTCGGCCAGCGGCTTGGCCAGCTTCCCGTCGCGGTCGGCCAGCGTGGCGCCGATCCAGAGCAGCGGAGTCATGGTGACCGTCAGCCCCGCCCGCTTGGCGGCGGCGAGCGTGCTCACGTCGCCGACCGCGAAGTCGACCTGGCCGATCTTCATCGCGTTCAAGGTCGCCTGTGGACTGGTGATCGCACGTACCACGACCTTCTTCCAGTGCACCGCCGACTTGTCGTAGTAGTTCGGATTCCGTACGTACGTGTAGTGGTCGCCCGCGACCGTCTGTGCGGGATCGAGCTGGTACGGACCCGCCCCGAACGTCCGGGTGCCCAGCTTCGACTTCTGCTTCAAGCCGGTCGGGCTGATCACGCCGCCGACCACGTCGTCCTGGGTGAGCAGCGTCGGCAGGTCGGGATTCGGCTTGGGAGTCTTGACCACCACGGTGAGCGGGCCGGTCGCCGTGAACGTGTCGCCCGCGAAGAGCGGGGCGAACTGGCCGCCCGCCTTCATGACGTAACGGAAGTGGTCGACCACGTTCCGGGCGGTCAGCGAGGAGCCGTCCGAGAATTTCACCCCGGAACGCAACTGGAGCTTGAGCTGGGTGTTGTGGCTGCCCACGTACTTCCAGGACGTGGCGAGCCCCGGCCGCAGGCTGCCGTCGGAGCGGCGCACGATCAGCGGCTGGTACGCCAGCGCCTGATACAGCGAGTTGTTCTGCACCGTCTTCGCGGGGTCGAGCGTCTGCGGCACCGAGGAGTACGCGACGGTCAGCGTGTCGCCGACCTTTCCGCTCGCCTTGGGCTGCCGACTCGCGTCGCCAGCCTCACCGCTGCAGCCGGCCATTCCGGCGAGCAACATCGCCGCTGTGGCCACGATGGCGGTGTATCGCGGCGCGGTTGTGGCAGGGCGTCCACATGCGCCGTGCGATCCGATGGGTCCAGGCACGTCTCCTCCTGCTGTCTGCGATGCGGGGCGTGCCGTACAGGAAACTCCTCCTTAACGAGGCTGTCAAGGGATTGTTGTAAAGCACTTCGCACCTGATCAGATGCGTGAGCGTGCCTGACTATGCGCTTTGTGCAAAGCGCTTGACAGACGCCGATTGCCGGAGTTGGAATGGGCAGGCGACGCTGACGCCGCCCGAGACGACCCTCGGGTCAGGCGCCCAGGCGTCGTCGCGGCTGAATCGCCGCGTGGCCCGACCTCGAGGAGTTCCGTGACCACCGTCAGGCTTGCGCCCGCCGTCCAGAGGTTGATCGACGAGACGCCACGAGGCGTCCCTGAGCACCTCGTACCCCACGAACAGCGCGACTACCTGCGGCTGCTCAGCGACCTGGTCTTCTACCGGTACGGGTCACCCGGCCCGGAGGTGCGCTCGGTGACCGACCACGAGGTGCCCGTGGCGGGCGGGCGCATCATGGTGCGCGTCTACCGGCCCAGCGACGCCGCGCCCTTGCCCGGGCACCTCACACTGCACGGCGGGGGCTGGAAGGCCGGGTCCGCGTACGAACGGATCACCGACGCGATCTGCCGGCAACGTGCTCGCGAGGCCAACTGCGTCGTACTCGGCGTCGAATACCGCCTGGCACCCGAGCACCGCTTCCCCGTACCGCTGGACGACTGTCACACCGCGCTGTTGTGGTGTGTCGGGAACGCCGACGAGCTCGGGATCGACGCCGGGAACGTCTCCATCGGCGGCACCTCGGCGGGCGGCAATCTCGCCGCAGCTGTGGCCCTGCGGTGCCGCGACGAAGGCGGGCCGGCACTCGCCTTTCAACTGCTGGAGGTTCCCGCGCTCGACCTGACCCGCGAGACTGCGCGTGCCACTCTGGGCTCCGGGGTCCTTCCCGACGTACCGCAGCCCACCATGGACGACGCGACCGGCAGCTACCTGGCCGACCCGGCACACGCCCGCGACCCGCTGGCGTCGCCGCTGCTCGCCGCGGACCTGAGCGGGTTGCCGCCGGCCCACATCATGACCGCCGAGTACGACGTGCTGCGCACCGAGGGCGAGCGGTACGCCGAGCGCCTCGCCGCCGCCGGAGTGCCGGTCACGCACCGCAGGTACGCCGGCGCGCTCCACGGCACGGCGATGCTCACCAGAACCTGGGACGAGGCGAGGCGATGGCAGCACGACGCCGCCGAGTCCCTGCGCCGGGCACATTGGACCGAGGCGGAGGCCGGCGCACCGTCCGTGGCCTCGACGTGAAGCGCAGACGAGCATCCGGCCAGCGCGCCGGCCGTACTCTGACTGACGCACCTGGGACGTGTCACACAGCGAGGAGGCTGCGGAAGTGACCGTTGAGCACGCGACGATCTACGACGTCGCCAGCCGTGCCGGGGTGAGCATCTCCACCGTGTCGCACACCCTCAACCGGCCACAGCGGGTCAACGCCGTCACCCGGCAACGCGTCCTGCAGGCCATCGACGAACTCGGCTACGTACCGAAGGCGACAGCGATGGCGCACGCCCGCAAGGCCGTCGGCCGGGTGGGCGTACTCGCTCCGTTCAGCTCGTACGAGTCCTTCTCCCGTCGCCTCAAAGGGATCCTGCGGGAAACTCAGGGCGACGCCACGGAGATCGTCATCTACGACCAGGAGTCCGCGGCGTCGGCGACGTCTCCCCTGCTCAGCGCCCTACCGGTGAACCGCCGACTCGACGGACTGGTGATCATGGGGCTGCCGCTCGACGACCGGTTGGCCGAGCGGCTCCTCACTCAGGGGCTGCCCACGGTGCTCGTCGACAGCGTACGTCCCGAACTCGACTCCATCACGATCGACGACCAGGCGGCCGGTCACCTGGTCGGCACGCATCTCGTCGAAGCTGGTCGACGTTCCTTCGCGTACGTCTCGGAAGCCCAGCGCTCCGATGCGTACCTCTCGCAAGGCCAACTGCGGCGGAGCGGACTCCGGCGCGCCGTCACCGATGCCGGCCTCAACCCCGACCAGGTCCGCCACGTTCAAACCAGCAACGACCTCGCCGGCGGCCGTGCCGCCGTCGAGCGGCTGCTCGCCGAGCACCGGCTACCGGACGCCTTCTTCGCCCACCAGGACGTCATCGCCGCCGGCGTACTGCTCGAATGCAGACGACAGGGGGTACGGGTACCCGACGACATGGCGGTGGTCGGGTTCGACGACGGCGAGCTCGCCGAGGCGCTCGACATCACCACCGTCCGGCAACCGCTCGAAGAGTCCGGCCGCCTCGGGTTCCGCCATCTCCGCGAGGCGATGGCGGGGCACGTCGGATCCGCCCGTCACGTCACCCTGGGCGTCGAACTCGTCAAGCGAGGCACCGCCTGATCCACAGACCCCAGACGCGTGCGACGGTGTTACGGGTTGAGGCCGAGACCTGCCTGCCTGGCCCGGATGATGGCCTCGGCACGGTCGGCGACCTGGAGTTTGGCGAAGATCGCGGAGATGTGGTTGCTGACGGTCTTGGTGCTGATGACCAGGTGCTGGGCGATGGCGACGTTGGAGCGGCCGGCGGCGATCAGGTCGAGCACCTCGCGTTCGCGCGCGGTCAGGCCGGGGAACGGCTCGGCGGTGGGGGCGGCCCGGATTCCGCTGGAGAAGAAGGCGATGATCCGGCGTGCCACGCTCGGGCCGAAGATGGCCTGGCCGGCGGCGACGGATCGGATCGCTCGGATGATCTCATCCTGTTGGGCGCCCTTGATGAGGTAGCCGGAGGCTCCCGCGCGCATGGCGGCGAACACGGATTCGTCGTCTTCGAACATGGTCAGGACGAGGACCCGGGTGGTGGGCACCGACCGCAGGATGGCGCGGGTGGCGTCGACGCCGTTGGTGCCGGGCATGTGCAGGTCCATCACCACGACGTCGGGACGGGTCAGCTGGACCTCCCGGCGGGCGGCCTCGCCGTCGCCGGCTTCCCCGACGACCTCGACATTGGTCAGCGAGGCGATCAGAGCGCGGAGTCCGTCGCGCATCATCGGGTGATCGTCGACGATGACGACCCGGATCGGCTCAGCCGCCGTCATGATCTCTCCAGTGGGAGCAGGACGTGCACCCGTCCGCCCAGGTCGGTCGGTCCCGCGGTGAGGCTGCCGCCCAGCTCGGCGGCCCGTTCGTACATCGAACGGAGCCCCACACCGTGCCGCCACGGGCCCCGCCCGGAGCCGTTGTCGGTGATCTCCAGATGCAGGGCACCGTCGATGCGCATCATGACGTGGCAGCGGCTGGCGTCTCCGTGGCGGAGCGTGTTGGTGACCGCCTCGGTGGCAACCCGGTACGCGGCCACCTCCACCGCCGCGGGCAGCGACGGCATCGCGCCCGGGGCGTCTATCACCACGGCGAACGGGGCGTCCTCGCGCCGCCAGGACTGCTCGGCCCGCTGCCGCAGGGCGCCGACAAGACCGAGTTCGTCGAGGTCGGGCGGGCGAAGGTCGTACACGAGACGGCGGATGTCGGCGATCGCTGCCGTGAGCTCGGCGCGCAGGTCGAGCAGCAGCTGCGACGCCCGCTCCGGATCACTCAGCTGCAGGTTGTGCGCGGCGTCGGCCTTGAGCGTCACCGCGGTCAACGCCGTCCCCAGGCCGTCGTGCAGATCGCGGCGCAACCTGCGGCGTTCCTCTTCCCGCGCGGCGACGATGCGGGTACGGGATTCCCGCAACTGCTCAGACAGGCGTACCGCCTGGAGGGCAAGGCCGATCGGGGCCGCCAGCAGGTTCAGTGCCCGGCCGTCGGTGGCCGACAGGTGGGATTCGCCCGCCCGCAGCCCGATGAGCAGGTCGGCCGGCGAGCCGTCGGCGACCTCCAACGCGACGGTGTGGCGTACCTCGGGAGGTACGCCGTAGGTGGCGACCAGCCGGCCGTCCGCGCTGATCGCCGCGTACGGCAGGCGCAGCGCGTCGCACACGGCACGCAGCACTCCGTCGAGCCCGGCGCCGAGGCGCACCCCGACGCGGGCCGCGGCCTGAGCCGGGTCACGGCGCTGGCCGTACATCAGCCGGTCGACGAGGGCCTGCAGGCCGGTACGGGCCGGGGCGAACGCCACTGCGATCACCCCGGTCGCGACCAGCGGCGGCACGGACAGCCGATCGCTGGCCAGCGCGCCCAGCCCGGCGACGATGCCCAGATAGGTGACGATCACTCCGAGCGTGAGCAGCCCGTACACGATGGAACGGTTGACGATCAGGCGGATGTCGTACAGCTGGTGCCGTACGATCGCCACGGTCGCGGCGGCCGGGATCAGCGGCAGCGTCAGCAGGAACAGGATCGGTCCGTCCGTGGTGACGATCCGCTGGGCGTTGAGGATCACGAAGACGACCACCGCCCACAGCAGCCACATCACCTGCAGCCGCTGCGCCCCCCGCGACCGGTACGCCCGCAGCCCCAGTACGAGCAGGCTCGCTACCAGCACCAGCAGGTCGGCGACCAGGAACACCGGCAGCACCGCGGCCACGACTCGGCCGGCCGCCTCGGACAGCAGCGGGCTGCGGTCGGCGATCGGCTCACCATTTATCGCGCCGGGTGCGAGGATCATCGTCGGGACCAGCGGCAACAGCGCGATCGTCGCGACGACCAGCGGCCGCCACCGGGGCGACAGCGGCCGTCCGTCCGGGAACAGCTGCAGGATCAGCGGCAGGCACACCACGACCGCCGGGGCCCACACCGTGACGCCGAAGACGTCGACCGCGCGCTCCCACCCCGGTGACAGGAACCCGGCCGACAGCACGCCCAGGCAGGCGACGCTCGCGGCGTAGCACCCGCCGAAGATGACGAACAGCCGCCCGATCCGGTGGCGCGGCCGATGAGCCAGTACGAACGTACCGAACGCGGTGAACGTCACCGCCATCGCGCTGTTCGTCAACAGGTACGAATCCGCCGAGTCGGCCACGGTGTGGCCGTTGGACAGCCACGACACCCACGCCGCGAGGACGACCACCGACACGGTGGCGAATCCCGCGATCGGCCAGGCCTTACCTGCCATGCCCACATCATCGGCCCCCCGACCCCCACGGCACATGGGAACGCACCCCTATCGGCCTGGGAGCGTCGGGAACGAGATAGGCGTACGCACCCAGGACAGCGGGCGCCCACCGGGCCGAGCCTCGGACATGACAACACCACCGCACGCCCTGGAGGCTGACATGCAACTCGACAGCACGACGTCCATCGCCCCGCCCGCCACGAAGCCATTGCGCGACGTACGCGGCTTCTGGCGGATCCTGCTCGCCGTCATCGCACCGCTTCCGATGCTCGCCAAGGGCATCTTCTACCTGCTGAGTCCCGTCGAGGGCGACGCCGGGTTCAAGGAAACCGTGACCGCGTACGCCGCCCACCAGCAGCTTGTCGGAATGCTCAAGTGGTTCGACGTGGTGTTCGTGGTGGGGCTGATCCCCGCGACGTTCGCCGTTGCCTGGGTGGCGCGCCGCGGCGCACCACGACTGGCCACCGCCGGCGCGGTCATCTCGCTGCTGGGCTTCTTCGCCGGAATCGCACTCCTCGGAGGCGTGGAGACCCCGGCACTGGTCACCGTGCAGCACGGCCTCGACGTCGACGCCATGGCGGCGCTGGACCAGGCCCTCCAGACCGAAGCCCTCCTCGGGATCGCCGGGTTGCTGTTCATCGTCGGCATCGTCTTCGGCCTCGGCCTGCTCGGCGCAGCCCTGTGGCGCAGCCGCTACGCCCCGGCCTGGATGGGGATCGCCCTGCTGATCGGCGGCTCCACCCACCCGTTCATCCCCAGCCACGTCGGCCAGGGCATCGGGCTCCTCGTCGCCGCCGTCGGTTTCGCCGGCGCCAGCGTCGCCCTGCTGCGGATGCGCAACGACGAGTTCGACCTGCCCGCCGCGCCGGGTCCGGCAAGCAGGAACGGCAGGAGTGTCACGTACCCCGCATAGGCACCGAAGACGATGAGAGCCCGCCAGCCGAATCAACTGCATGATTTCGACGGACGGTCCGCCGGCTCACTCGCGTAGCGAGCCGGCGTGACCGCCACCCGCGTTGCAGACCTGTTGATATGCAAGTAGCGACTTGCCTATAATCGGTGCCGTGGGCGACGTCTTCAAGGCCTTGGCTGACCCCACGCGAAGGAAGATCCTCGACGAGCTGGCCGAGCGGAACGGGCAGACGCTGTTCGAGATCTGCTCGCGGCTCGCCACGAAGCACCAGCTGGGGTCATCTCGCCAAGCGATCTCGCAGCACCTCGACGTGCTCGAAGGCACGGGCTTGATCGAGACCCGGCGGCAGGGCCGGTACAAGTTCCACTACCTCAACACCGGACCACTCGAACGCATCCCCGACCGCTGGCTCAAGCAACGTTCTATGGAGGCCCCGATGAGAATCCATCTATCCAGCGTCTTCGTCGACGACCAGGACAAGGCCCTCCGCTTCTACACAGAGGTGCTCGGCTTCGTGAAGAAGACCGAGATCCCGCTCGGCGAAGCCCGGTGGCTGACCGTGGTGTCGCCCAATGATCCGAACGGCACGGAACTCGTCCTCGAACCGGACGGACACCCCGCCGTCAAGCCGTTCAAGGAGGCGCTTGTCAGGGACGGCATCCCCTTCACGTCGTTCGCCGTCGACGATGTCCACAACGAGTTCGAACGGCTCCGAGAGCACGGGGTGCAGTTCACCCAGGAACCGGTCGAGATGGGGCCAGTTACCACCGCGGTGTTCGACGACACCTGTGGCAACCTGATCCAGATCGCTCACCAGAACTAGTCCGGGGCCGCCCGGGCGTCAGGAAGCGGTGACGCCCGCGACGATGACCGGTGGCTGGGTGGGGTCGAGCTCCTCGGCCTGGCTCACGCCGGAGGGCGTGATGACGTCCAGTGCCTTGGGCACCGTACCGGGGTCGACGAGGCAGATCGGGTTGCCGGCCGCCAGCGCGTCCTCGGTGCACACTCCGAACAGGTACGGCTGGGCGGTCTGGGCGAAGCCGCGAGCCTGGTCCGGGCTGAACCCGTCCTGCCCGGTGAGTACGACGGTGAAGCCCCAGCCGCTACCCGGGGTGCCGCCGAGATCGGCCTTCGAGACGGTGAACGTGATGTAGCGGGTCACCGCGTTGGCCCCGATCTGCACCGAGCCGACGGTGTTCCCCGTGCCGTCGATGAACCGCTGCCCGAATCCCTGCACCTCGATCAGCCGGTTCCACGCCGAGGCTTCATCGATCGTGTAGTTGCGCTGCGGGTACGACGCGGCCGTCGACGTCGGGCCGCCCGCCGGGTTGCGTACGTAGACGTCGACCAGTTGTGCGCCGAGTGGGCTGCCGAACGTCGGGGTGAGGTCGCGGGTGCGTACCCGGAAGGTCACCGTGTCCGGGCCGCTGTCGAAGACCTGGAAGGCCTGCAGGTCGTACGCGCCCGGCTTGAAGTCGCTCGCGGTCGGGTAGGCGTACGTGCCCGGGCCGTTGTCGTCCCCGTCCGGGTCGGTCGCTTCGAACAACAGCGTCCCCGGAAGTACGTCACGCACCACGGTCCGCCGTGCGTAGCCGGTGGCGCCGTCCGGCGCCGTGGCCACCGCGACCAGCGCCGCGGTTCCGGGTGGTACGGCGACCTCGACGGAGAACGCGCCGTCGGGCCCCGCTGTGGTGCTCGCCGAGGTCGCGGCGCCGTCGACGTCGACGTTGATCGCGGTGACGTCGACGACCGCCTCCGGTGTGGTGTTTCCCGACACCGTCGTGGTCGCCCCGACCAGGGCGTTGTCCGCGGGCGCGGTCAGCGTCAGGTCGATGCCATGCTGGGTGTGCTCGATGTAGCGCGCGACGGTGTCGGAGGGCTGCTCGGTGATCCGGCCCTCACGCAACGCCGCCACCAGCCTGGTGAACTGCGCGACCGACCACGTCAGAGGCGACGCGCTGCCGGCCGCCTCGCCGTTGCGGAACCCGATGGAGGCGCACTCGGGTGGCGTACCGAACGGTGAGGCCGGAAGGTCGGGGTTCTCCCACGCCTGTTCGGGGATCAGCCCGATCCCCGAGCCGGTACGCGCCATGCCGCTCAGCAGCGCGGCGGCCCCGGCCGGGTCACCCAGCGCGACGTGGTGCTCCGCCCGTTCGCCGGACAGCACCGGCCACAGGTGTCCCGAGCCGTGGTTCTGCGGCTGCTCCTCGCAGCTCCCCGCCCAGGGTTTGCCCTGGACCGTGCAGTCGGTGGCGTCGCCGACGTTGCAGTCGCCGTACCCGTCCTCGGTCCCGGTGTCCCCGGGAGCGACATCGGTGCCGTAGCGGTAGAAGCCGGTGCCGCTGGTGGACTGCCGCGAGATCACCCGGTCGACCACGCCGAGGGAGCGAGCCACGTCGGGGTCACCGCCCGGCAGGATGCCCAGCCGGGGAAGCTCGAGGAAGCCGGCGTCGACCACGGCGCGTTCGTCGCGGGTCGGTCCGCCGTTGCCCAGGTTGTACTGCGCCCCGGCGTCCGGGTCACCGGTCTTGGACAGCCGGATGAAGTACGGATCCGAGCCGTACGGACCGGTGTGTGTCACCGTCCACTGCTTGATGTTGCGCTGATAGTGGTCGGCCGTACCCCGGTAGATCCGCGCGCTCGCCAGGTCGCCGTGCTGCTCCGCCACGGCACCCGCGGCCACCAGGCCGGCGATCTCGGCCGCGATCGTCGACGGCGAGTAACCGCTCTGCTCCTCCCACCGCTCCGACCCGAACGCCGGGCCGTGAGCCACCACGAAGTCCGCCGCGCGCTTCAGGTGGTCGCGGTAGAACGCCGCGTCGGTCAGCCCCACCGTGCGGGCCATCAGGATCGGGTACGCCACCTCGTCGAGCTGGATGCCGAAGGAGTCCGGCGCGGTCTTGCCGTTGACCAGGGAGTTACGCGGCATCGACCCGTCCGGCAGCTGCTGCCGCTCGAACAGGAACCGCACGGTGGCCCGGGCAGTCGCGACATCGCCGGTGGCGAGAAGTCCGGTGAACGTCTCGTACAGATCCCGGGCGAACACTTCGCGGTACGAGCCGAAGTAGGTGTTGGCGGGATCGCCCGCCGAGACCGCCTGCCCCCACGGACTCGCCAGCGACGCGACGATCGCGCCGGGGAACGTCTTGTCCTCGCTCGCCTTGAGCACGTTCGCCGACAGGTAGTACGCCGACCGCAGCCGCGTCGCGTCCGCCGACGACAAGCCGGGGTACGACGCCGGCGGCTTGTGCAACGCCTTGTCATAGTTCGCCCAGCCGCCCTCGTACGACCGCAGCGCCTTCGGGAACGACTGTCCGGCACTGTCACCGGCCTGCTGCACGGCCGCCGCTCGCGTCGTCGCGAAACTGAGCGCCAATTGAGCGGACAATCCGTCGCCGGTGTCGAGCTGCGCGGTCTCCACGATGTTGCCGTCGGCGGCGGAGTCGTACCGGGTCGTGAGGTTGTGGGTCGCGTCGAGCTCGGTGAGCCCGTCGCTGCCGGTACCGGCGAAGCCGACACTCACCGCCGGGTACGGCCGGTCGGCCCGCAGCGCGGCGTACAGCGGCACCGCGTAATCCCGGTTCGCCGCGGTGGTGGACGTGTTCGTGTCGTACGCGACCGGCACCGCCTGGCCGGTCGACGAGTCGACGACAGCGTTGTCCGCTCCGCCGTTGCCGCTACCTCCGCCACCGTTGCCGTTGACCGAGGGGTCGAGGCGGACGTACAGGCGCAGGTCCTTCGCGCTCACCGTCAGCGGTACCAGCCGCACCCGTACCAGCACACTGTCCCGGACCGGATCGGTGAGGTACGTCGTGACCAGCTGGTACTTGCCCGAGGTCGCCGTGCTCGTCACCTCGCACGACATCCCGCTCTGCCCAGCGGCGCGCACCGTGTAGGTCATGTCACGCGACTGCAGATCGGTGAACGTCGCACCGTCGGTGACCACGAACTGCATCGTCTCGACGTTGGTGTTGTCGACCGTCGGGCTGTACACATCCGACAACACGCCGCCCGCCACGGTGAACCACACCTTCGAACGGGTGCCGGTCGCCGTACCGAGGCAGTCCTTGCGAGCCAGGTCGAAGTGCGACAGCGAACCGGGCCCGTCGGTCGCCGCCGAAGCCGCCCGCGCTGGAGCGGACACCCCGCCCAGTGATGCCGTGACAGCGGCGACCACAGCCAGGCACGCGATGCCCAGTCGAACCGGCCAGCTGATCAAGCTCGGATGTGGGCGACCTCGCGACAGGCTGGGTGCAGGGGGTACCGGCAACATCGCGCATCCCCTCCGGTATCGAAGGTGTCTGAGCAATCTCTCCTGAAACTACTCACAACCGCGGCTGCGGCGCGTCGCCCAAACAGCCACCTGGTCCGGGCGGAGCCGGGTCAGGTGGTGGCGGGGCCGCGCCGGGCGTGGATGACCTCGGCGATCGCGACGGCGGGGTGCCGCTCGGTGGGGATGAGCTGCCGCATCAGGTGGATCACCGCGGTGGAGAACAGCGGGTAGAGCGCGCAGTCGTCGATGCTCATCGGCTCGCGGCTGAGGATCTCGATGTCCTGGAAGCCGACCTTGTCGAGCCGGCGTACCAGGTCGGCCTCGGCCATCGCGCCGGCGACGCAGCCCGCCCAGGCGGCAGGCTGGGTGAGGATCTCGGGCGGCAGGTCCCCCTGGTCGACGGTGAGGTCGGAGATGCAGAGCCGGCCGCCGGGGCGCAGCACCCGGGCGCACTCGGCCATCACCCGGGTCTTGCGGGGCGAGAGGTTGACGACCCCGTTGGAGATCACCACGTCGACGCTGGCGTCCCGCAGTGGGATCGCCTCCATTTCGGCTTCCAGGGTCCGTACGTTTCCCAGGCCGGCGTCGGCGACCGCGTCGCGGGTGCGTTGCAGCATCTCGGGCAGGAAGTCCAGCGCGATCACCTGGCCGGTCCGGCCGGTGAGGCGGGCGGCGAGGATGGTGTCGATCCCGCCGCCGCAGCCCAGGTCGAGGATGATCTCGCCGGGCTGGATGTGGGCGTGGCGCAGGTGGTTGGCGACGCCGAGCGCGCGCCGGATCGCGGATCGGGGCAGTTGCGAGAGTTGGTCGGCGGTGTAGAGCTTGTGGGCCACGGTCGCGGTGGTGGCGGGCACCTGCCGGTACGCGTCGCGTACCAGTTGTTTGATCTCGGCGGTGTGCATCAGGTCTCTGGTCATGTCCTGCCTCCGTGCGTTCATGGGCCCAGGTCGTCCAGGGTGTGGTGGAGGCGGCGTGCCACGTCGTCGGGGAACTCCACCGCCGTCGAGTCGGCGAGTACGCGGCGCAACTCCTGTGCGAACTCCAGTTCGCCGCAGCAGCGCCGGCACCGGTCCAGATGTTCTTCGACAAGCGCCCGTTCGGCCGTGTCCACCACGCCGTCGAGGTAGGCCCAGAGCTGGTTGATCGCCTCGGAGCAGCTGATCATCGTGGACGCTCCTTCAGCAGGCCGTGGGTCTCGGCGTACCCCCAGAGGTTTTTCTCGAACAGCTTGCGGCCGCGGTGCAGGCGGGCGAGTACGGTGCCGAGCGGCGCGCCGAGCATCGCGGCCACCTCACGTGCCAGGAACCCGTCCATGTAGACCAGCACCAGCGGGATCCGGTACAGCGCCGGCAGGTCGAGCAGGACCGCCCGTACGTCCTCCGGCCCGAACCCCTCGAGGAAGTCCAGGTGCAGCGAGTCGGAGTACGGGAACGGATCCTCGTAGACGAGCTTGCCGTAGAGCGAGAAGTCCTCGATGTCGTCGACGGCGAGCTCGTCGGGTCGGCGGGACTTCGCGCGGGCGCGGTCGCGGCAGCCGTTGACCAGGATGCTGGTCAGCCACGCCGGCGCGGCCGCCGGGTCGTGGAGCTGCCCGAACCGCTGGTACGCCTTGAGCAGGCAGTCCTGCACCGCGTCCTCCGCGTCGTCACCGACCAGGCGCCGCGCCAGCGAGTACAGCCGGGGCAGCTGCTCGCGGGCCAGCATCTTGAAGCGGTCGCCGGAGATCGCCCCGCCCGTCGGGCGCGCAGTGTGCATGGCTGGCCCGGCGGCGATGGCGCACCTCCTCGACGGAGCTGTCACCAGTAGAGACGACAAACCGGCGGCGTGTATTGCGTCTGGCGGCAGTGTCGGATACCCGGCAGTCGCCGCACCGGTGCGCGGCGGACCCGACGCAATAGCGCCCAGGGTTGCGGCGTCTCTCTTCTCAGAAGGATCGGAATCCGCGCCAAGGAGGCCAGCGATGGTGACCACGGTCGACGTACAGGCGCTCGACGCCAAGGTGCAACGCATGTACGGCCTGGTCGCCGAGCAGCCGCTGGGCTCGTACCACTTCGAGCTGGGCCGGGCCCTGGCGGTACGGCTGGGCTATCCGGCCGCGCAGCTGGACCGGATCCCGGCCGGCGCGGTGGAGTCCTTCGCCGGGGTCGGCTACTTCTTCGACCTGGCCGCCCTCGCCCCGGGTGAGCGGGTGATCGACCTGGGCAGCGGCTCGGGCATGGACGTGTTCCTCGCCGCGCGCCACACGGGTCCGCAGGGACGGGTCCTCGGAATCGACTTCACGGCCGCGCAGCTGGCGAAGGCGCGTCGGCTCGCCGCCGGCTCTTTCGACGTCGAGTTCAGGCAGGGCCGGATCGAGCACCTTCCCGTCGAGGACGCCAGTGTCGACTGCGTGATCTCCAACGGGGTGATCAACCTCGCCGCGGACAAGGCCGCGGTGTACGCCGAAGCCGCGCGGGTGCTGCGCCCCGGCGGACGGATCGCAATCGCGGACATCGTCACCGAGCGGCCGCTCAAGGACTCGATCGTGTGCGACGTGGACCTGTGGGCCTCGTGCATCGGCGGGGCCGCGCAGCGGGACGCGTACCGGGAGGCGATCGAGTCGGCGGGGCTGCGGATCACGCAGATCCGCGAAAACCCGTACCGGTTCCTGTCGCAGCAGGCTCGCGACGCCAGCGCGACCTACGGGGTCAAGAGCATCTCCCTGCTGGCGGTCAAACCCGGCCACTGAGCAGGCGGAACAGGCCCGCATCCGGGCACAAACCAAGGAGGCGTTCCATGGCAACAATCGCTCACCGACCCACGATGACGGCGTCCGGCGCACTACGGCTCGGCGCCACCCTGATGGCCGTCGCCGGCGTGGCATTCATCGGGTACGCGGTGATCTTCTTCGTACGGAACTTCAGCGGCGCGTTCCTGGAGCTCGGCATCGGCCCGGGGCAGGTCGACGTCGGCCGTACCCAGATCGAGTCGTTCAGCCCCAGCCTGTACCACTACATCTCGCACCTGCAGATCGCGATCTCCGGCTTCATCGCCGCCGCCGGGTTGGCCACCGCGTCGCTCGCCTGGTTCGGGGTACGCCGCGGCCAGTGGTGGGCGTACGTCACGGCCGTGGTCACCCCGGTGCTGGCGCTGGCCGTGGCGCTGCCGGCGCACTACCCGTGGGGCTTCGCGACCATCGGCCACCTCGGCCTGATCTACCTCGCCACCGCCATCTTCGTGGCCGGCGCGGCGCTGGCCTTCAAACCGATGTGGGACGCCCGCGCATCCTGAGCCCAGCGTCGGAGGCGTCAACTGCCCGTTTCGGGCGTCGCTTTCGAGCGGCCGTCCGTTTCGGGCGTCGCTTTCGCGCGGCCGTCGTGGTAGGCGGCCTGGTAGGCGGCGGCTTGGAGCGTGAACAGCTCGGCGTAGGTACCACCGAGCGCCAACAGCCGGTCGTGGCTGCCCCGCTCCACGATCTGTCCGTTGTGGAGTACGTAGATGTGGTCGGCTTCTCGTACGGTGCTGTAGCGGTGCGAGATCAGCAGGACGGTACGGCCGGCGTACAGCTTGCGGATGCTGGTGAACAGTTGGTGTTCGGCGCGGGGGTCGAGGGCGGCGGTGGGCTCGTCGAGGATGATCAGCGGGGCGTCGCGGATGAACGCGCGGGCCAGGGCGACGCGTTGCCATTGGCCGACGGACAGGTCGCGGCCGCCGTCGTACTCGGGAGACAGAATCGTGTCGTAGCCGTCGGGGAGGGCGATCAGGTAGCTGTCCGCGCCGGCGTGGCGGGCAGCTTCCCTGACCACGGGCAGGTCCTCGATGTGCTCGACCGCGCCGAGCCCGATGTTCTCCCGAGCGGACAGGTCGAAGTGGGCGAAGTCCTGGAAGATCACCGCGATCCGCCGCCGCAACTGGTACGGGTCGACCTGCGAGGTGTCGGTCTCGTCCCACCGGACGGTGCCGCTGTCGGGGAGGTAGAGCCGGCAGAGCAGCTTGGCGAGCGTGGTCTTGCCGGAGCCGTTCTCGCCGACCAGCGCGACCACGCTGCCGGCGGGAATGTCCAGTGAGACGTCGCGCAGTGCGGGTCCGTCGGCGGACGGGTAGGTGAAGGTGACCGCCTCGACGGTGATCCGGTCGAAGTTCGGCGGTGCCGGCAGGCTGCCGGTGGTGGCGTGGTCGACCGGCGCGGTGGCGAGGAAGGTGGTGTAGTCCTCGACGAACAGGCCGGCTTCGTAGATGTTGCCGATGTCGTTGACCAGCGTCATCACACGTTCGCCGAGGATCAGCAGCGCGCCGCCCGCGGTGGCGGCCTCGGCGAGCCCGAGGGTGCCGTTGGTCGCCAGCGCGAGCAGGCCGGTGATGCCGGCGCCCAGGGCGAGTGCGAGTATCGCGATGCCGGTCACCGCGATCCGGAACCGTCGCCGGGCGGTGCGGCGCAGCTCGGTCATGTGCAGGTCGTACAGCCGTGCGTGGCGGTCTGTGAGGTAGCCGGTCAGGCCGAAGGCTCGTACCTCCTTGGCGGGGTCTTTGCGGGTGAGCAGCCGGTAGAGATAGTCGCGAGCGCGAGTCGCCGCGGTCATTCGCATGTGGAACCCGAACAGCGCCTGCCCCGCCTTGAACACCCCGGCCAGCAGCGGCAGGCCGGCCACCAGCAGCAACGGCACCAGCAGCGGCTGGACCGCCAGCAGCGCCACCGTGATCCCGACGATGCTCGCCACGTCGCCGATCGCGCCGATCAGCCCGTCCACCAGCTGGATCGGCCGGTGCTCGCCCGTGGCGGCGCGCGCCAGCCGGTTGTGGAACGACGGAGTCTCGTACGCGGAGAGTTCCACCGCCGCGGCCACGTCGATGATGCGCTCCTTCGCGTGGCGGGCGGTGGTCTCCGAGAGCACCTCGCGGACTTCGCGGCCAGCGGCGGTGACCAGGCCCAGCAGCACGATGGTCCCGATCACGGCGGCCAACTGCGGCGCCACCGCGAGGAACCCGGACTGGTGGGCTCCAGCGGCCAGCACCGAGGCGACCAGGTCGCGGCCGAGCAGCAGCGCGGCGCCCAGCGCCAGGCCGTTGAGCAGCTTCAACCCGACGCTGGCCAGCAACGCACGGGGCGAGGCCTGCCAGACCAGGCTGAACGCGTCGCGACAGATCCTGGGAAGCAGCCGCAGCGACTTCGGCCGGCTACGCGCCTCCTCGTTCAACTGTTCGCAGTTCGGGGGCGGCGACTCGGCGCCGTCGATGTCCGTCAGGTCGCTCACCACGGTCTCCTCGGCAGAGTGTCCCGTTGCATCGTGAAACACCCGACCGGTACGCGACCTTACCCGCTCCCCCGGCCAACGACGGCGCGAGCTGCGTCTGACCTGCATCACGCGCGGTCATCGGCGTACGGGTGCGGCCTATCATGTCGACTGATGGGTCAATCGGGCCAACAGGGGTGGACATGAGCGGTCCGCGGGTGGATGCGGAGCGCAGGCGGCAGTTTCTCGAGGCCACCTGGCGGCTGATCGCCGAGCGGGGCTACCACGTCGTACGGGTGTCGGACATCGCCGAGGTGTGCGGCACCAGTACGGGCACCGTGCATTACTACTTCCCCGGCAAGCAGGACGTACTTGTCGAGGCCCTGAAGTACTGCGTCGAGCAGGCCTTCACGCGGCAGAGCGCGGAGCTGAAAGGGCTCAGGGACAGCCGGGAGCGGCTGTTGCGGCTGATCGAGCTGCAGCTGCCCACCGGCCACGTCCGAGACGAGTGGCTGATCTGGCTGCAGTTCTGGAACGAGGCGGCGTTACGTCCGGAGTTGCGCCCGATCCACAACGACTACTACGCCCGCTGGCAGGACGCCGTCGCCCGGATCGTACGGCGCGGGCAGAGCCAGGGCGTGTTCGGCGACGTCGACCCGGAGTCCGCCGCCCTGCGGTTCACCGCGCTGGTCGACGGCCTCGCCATCAAGCTGCTCACCGGCGCCCCCGGCATGACGGTCGAGCGGATGCGCGAGCTGCTCGTCGACTTCGTCGATCGTGAGCTGGTGAAGCCCGACCCCGCCAGCCGCGCCGCTGAGTAGCTCCCTCCCCTGCGGGCCCACGCAGTGGGCAGACCGTTGACAATGGCCCTGGAATTGCGCATAGTCGAGCCTTGACTGACGCGTCAGTCAAGGCTCGATGCGGACGCCGCAGAGAGCCGCCAGGACTCGCCAACGACGCGGAAAGGGATCAGTCATGTCGGAATCTCGCAAGGTCATCATCACCTGCGCGGTGACGGGCTCCGGGCACACGCCGACGATGTCGCCGCACCTGCCGTACACGGTGGAGGACGTCGTCGCCGAGTCGGTGGCCGCCGTGGAGGCGGGCGCCTCGGTGATCCATCTGCACGCCCGCGACCCGCGCGACGGCCGGCCCACCGCCGATCCCGCGGTGTTCATGGAATACCTGAAGCCGATCAAGGAGGCCACCGACGCGGTCGTCAGCATCACCACCGGCGGCGGTACGGGGATGACCGTCGAGGAGCGCCTCGAGATCGTGCACGTCGCCCAGCCGGAGCTGTGCACCCTCAACCTCGGCACCATGAACTACGGCGGCTTTCCGATGATCGACAAGTACCGCGGCTCCTGGCAGTTCGACTGGGAGGAGCCGTACCTCGAGAGCACCCGTGCGCTGCCGTTCGTCAGCAGCTACGCCGACATCGAGCACATGCTGCGTACGGTAGGCCCGCAGACCGGTGCCCGGTTCGAGTTCGAGGCGTACGACGTCGGCCACCTCTACACGCTCGCCTACTACCTCGACCAGGGCCTGGTGCAGCCGCCGATCTTCCTGCAGACCGTGATGGGCGTGATGGGCGGCATCGGCGCGGAGGTCGACCACATCGTCCACCTGAAACGTACGGCGGACCGGCTGCTCGGCGACGCGTTCGAATGGTCGGTGCTCGGCGCCGGCCGGCACCAGTTCAACGCGATCACCGCGGCGGCGATCATGGGCTCCCACGTCCGGGTCGGTCTCGAGGACGGGCTCTACCTCGGAAAGGGCCAGCTCGCCCCCTCCAACGCCGACCAGGTACGCAAGATCCGCCGGATCCTGGACGAGCTCTCCCTGGAGCCCGCGACCCCCGCCCAGACCCGGCAGATCCTGGGCCTCAAAGGGCTGGACAAGGTGGCGTTCTGATGCCGGCCCCGCCACCGGTGGCGCCGGAGTCGGTGCGGACTGTCGGCCTGGTCGGGACGGGCGTGATCGGTCGCGGCTGGGCGGTGCACTTCCTGCGCGAGGGGTACGACGTCGTGGCGTACGACCCTGGGGCCGAGGCCGAGCGGCGGCTGCGGGATCTGGTCGAGGACGCCTGGCCCGCGATGCGGCGGCTCGGGCTGGCCGCCGGGGCGTCCCCGGACCGGCTGACGGTTGCCGGCTCGCTGTCCGACGCAGTGTCCGGTGTGGACTTCGTACAGGAGTCGACGCCGGAGGTGCTCGACGCGAAGATCCGGCTGCTGGCCGAGATCGACGAGGCCGCCGCGGCCGGGGTGGTGGTCGCTTCGAGTACGTCCGGCTTCGCGATGACCGACATGCAGGTCGCCTGCCGTACGCCGGAGCGGTTCGCCGTCGGGCATCCGTTCAACCCGCCGTACCTGATTCCTGTCGTGGAGGTGGTGGGCGGGAAGGCGACAGCCGCGGCGACTGTCGACTGGCTCGACCGGTTCTACTCGGTGGCCGGGAAGGTGTCGCTGCGGATGGAGCGGGAGCTGCCCGGCTTCATCGGTAACCGGCTCCAGGACGCGATGTGGCGCGAGGCGCTGCACATGGTCGCCGCCGGGGAGGCGACCGTGGAGCAGATCGACGCCTCCATCGCGTACGGCCCCGGGCTGCGGTGGGCGCTGATGGGTCCGTGCCTCACCTTCCACCTCGCCGGTGGGCCGGGCGGCATGTCGCACATGCTCGACCACTTCGGGCCGGCCCTGTTGGAGCCGTGGACCCGGTTGGTCGCGCCGGAGCTGACCGGCGAGCTGCGGGATCGGATGGTCCGCGGCTGCGAAGCCGAGGCCGCCGGCCGTACGGTCGGCGAGCTGGAACGGGAACGCGACGGCTTCCTGGTGGAGCTGCTCCTGCTGCTCGACCGCCACGCCGCCCAGTACGGTCAGCGGCTGCCGGTGGGCCCCGATGCCTGACACCGGCCGCCTCGTGCCGTTCACCGGCTACCGATCCCCGGTACGGGACGAGTGGATCGACTACAACGGCCACATGAACGACGCGTACTACCCGGTGGTGTGCACCGAGGCCGCGGAGGTGTTCCTCTCGGCCCTTGGTCTCGGAGCGGAGTACCACGCGGTCACCCGCTACGGGATGTACACCGTCGAGGCGCACCTGCGGTACCGGCGGGAGGCGGTCCGGGGCGACGTCCTACACGCCGAGACGTTGCTCGTCGCCGCGGACCGCAAACGCCTGCGTGTCCACCATTCGCTGCGACGCCAGTCGGGGGACGAGGTTGCCACCGGCGAATTCCTCTACCTGCATGTCGACCAGGGGGCGGGCCGGGTGGCGCCGATGTCTGGCGAGCGGTGGGCGGTCGTCGCTGAGGTGCTCGCGGCGCACGCGACCGCGGCCCCGCCCCGGCACCTCGGCCTGGGCGTCGGCGCGTCCCGCTGACCGGCGGGCGGTGTCGGCGCGTCCCGCGAAACCGTCAGCCGGGTTTCTGGGAGTCGGGCAGCGCCAGCTCACGGTCGACGAAGTCGAGCAGCGCCTGACGCATCCGGTCCACGGTGACCCCCGGCGCCTCGGTGAGCACCTGGACTCCCAGCCCGTCGGTGAGCGCGGTGTACCTGAGCGCGAAGTCCTCGGCGTCGACGTCGCGGAACACGCCCTGCCGCTGGCCGCGCCGTACGATCCGGATCACGGTGTCCCGCCACCGGGCGTAGAAATCGTTGTGGATCGGGCGCAGCTCGGCCCGCAGCGCCGCCTCACTCCAGAACTGCAGCCAGATCGACCACTCCTGCCGCACCTGGCCGGGCTGGGGCAGTTGCTCCTCGATCAGCTTGAGCATGCGCTCGCGCGCGTCGTCGATCGCCTTCAGCTCACTGCTCTGGCGGGCGAACGCCTGCTCCACGCAGTAGTGCAGTGCCGCGCTGAGCACGTCCTGCTTCCCCGGGAAGTAGTAGTGCACGGCCCCGCTGCTGGTGCCGCAGGCGTGAGCGATGTCGGCGATCCGGACGGCGTGGTAGCCGCGTTCGGAGATCAGTTTCCAGGCGGCCTCGAGAAAGTCGCGGCGACGCGCCTCGTCACCGACGGGCGAGCCGGCCCCGGTCTGCTCGGCGGGGCTCGGCTCTTCCGGGCCGGCGCCGTTGCCGTACAGCAGCCACTGAAGGCTGACTCCGCCGGCGGCCGCGACGGCGGCGAGTTCGGCGGCAGTGAACCGGCGCTTGCCGTGCAGCGACTTGGAGAGCTTGGTGGGCTCCAAGCCGACCCGCACGGCGAACTCCCGCTTGGTCTCGGGGCGCGCATCAATGAGTCGGCGTACGCGTTCGCGTACCACTGCGTCGGCTGCTGGCATGACCCGAGGATAACAAGTGAGTGCGATTATCGCAATCGACAGTCGCCGCACACCTATTGACACCGCAGGAAGCGGGGAGCATAGTTCTGCACGGATGACTGATTAGTCAGTCAGAGTCAATGCGATGTGCGCTTCCGATTCGACCCTCCGACACGACGAAGATGAGGTACCCGAGATGGCATCGCAGTTCTTCTCCAGGCCCCTGTCGCGGCGAGACCTGCTCGGCCTGGCGGCCACGAGCGCGGCGGTGATCGGGGCGGGACCGCTGCTCGCCGGCTGCTCGGCGCAGCCGGCCCCCGGCGCGGAGAGCGGAAGTCCCCGGCGCGGCGGCCGGCTACGGGTTGGGATCGTCGGGGGCTCGGCGAAGGACTCGCTCGACGCACACGGTCCCGTCACCCACCCCGACGAGGCACGCGTCATCCAGCTGTACGACACCCTCGCCACGTACGACACCGACTTCGGAATCAAGCTGGTGCTCGCCGAGGAGATCGAACCGTCCGCGGACGCCAAGGTCTGGACCATCCGGCTCCGCAAGGGCCTGGAGTTCCACAACGGCAAGGACGTCACCGCCGAAGACGTCGAGTACACGCTGCGCCGGATCCTCGACCCGAAGTCCCCGAAGGCCGGTGCCGCCGGGCTCGCCTCGGTCGACCTGAAGGGCATCAAGGTCCTGGACCCTCGGACGCTGCGGCTGGCCCTCAAGTCCCCCGACGCGGTGCTGCTGGACCAGTTCGCGCAGTACCTCAACGGCATCGTTCCGGTCGACTACGACCCGAAGCGGCCGGTCGGGGCGGGGCCGTTCAAGTTCTCCAGCTTCGAACCCGGCCAGCAGAGCGTCTTCGCGCGCCACCCGAACTACTGGCGCGACGACGGCCCGTATGTCGACGAGGTCGTGATCATCGACTTCCCGGACGACACGGCTCGGGTGAACGCCCTGCTCGGCGGTCAGGTCGACGCGATCGACCAGCTGCCGCTCAGTCAGATCGACGTCGTCAAGCGCAACTCCGGACTCAAGGTCCTGGAGTCCAAGACAGGCGCCTGGCTGCCGTTCACGATGCGCGTGGACCGAGCGCCGTTCGACGACGTACGGGTCCGCCAGGCGTTCCGGCTCATCGTCGACCGGGAGCAGATGGTCAAGCAGGTGCTCAGCGGCCACGGCACCGTCGGCAACGACCTGTACTCCCCGTACGACGAGTGCTTCGCGACCGATCTGCCACAGCGCAGGCAGAACATCGGCGAGGCGAAGAAGCTGCTGCGCGCCGCGGGCAAGGAGGGGCTGACCGTCGAACTGGTCACCTCACCGGTGGCCGCAGGACTGGTGGAGGCCGCCCAGGTCTTCGCCAACCAGGCGAAGGCCGCCGGCGTCACGGTGAAGGTACGCAAGGTCGAGTCCGGCGAGTTCTACGGCGACAACTACCTCAAGTGGGACTTCGCCCAGGACTTCTGGTTCACCCGCAGCTACCTGCCGCAGACCGGCGCGGGCAGCCTGCCGAGCTCGCCCTACAACGAGACCCACTGGGCCGACAAGACGTTCAGCGCGCTGATCACCGAGGCTCGCGCCACGGTCGAGCAGTCGAAGCGGTGCCAGCTGCTGCACCAGGCGCAGGAGATCGAGTACGCCAACGGCGGCCACATCATCTGGGGCTTCCCGAACCAGGTCGACGCGCACTCGTCGAAGGTGAGCGGCTTCACCGAAGACGTCGGCGGCATCCCGCTCACATCGTACGGTTTCCGTAGGGCGTGGCTGTCCGCCTGAGTATCGACAGCGAGGTCACTTCCATGATCAGACTAGTGGTCAGACGACTCGGCTTCGGCGTACTCACGCTGTGGGCGGTCTCGTTGATCGTCTTCCTCGCCACCCAGGCGCTCCCCGGTGACGCGGCGCAGGCGATCCTGGGCCGCGAAGCCACCCCCGAGCGGCTGGCCGCGCTGCGCGCCCAACTGCATGTCGGCGACCCGCTCATCACCCAGTACCTGCAGTGGCTGCGCGGCATCGTGACCCTCGACCCCGGCAACTCGCTGGCCAACGGCCTGCCGGTCGGCGAGTTCCTGGGGCCCCGGATCGTCAACTCGCTGGTCCTGATGCTGTGCGCCGCGGCGATCAGCACCCCGATCGCGATGCTGATCGGCACCTGGACCGCGCTGCGCCGGGACCGGCTCGCCGACCACGCGACCGCGCTGGCGACCCTCGTGCTGGCGGCGCTGCCGGAGTTCGTGGTCGGCATCCTGCTGGTGATCGGGTTCGCCACCGGCCTGCTGCACGTACTGCCGGCGGTGTTCGTCGCCGGCGGGTCCGGGCCGGCGTGGGCGGATCCGGTGCAGCTGGTGCTGCCGACGCTCACCCTGGTGCTCGCGGTCGGTCCGTACATCGTGCGGATGATGCGGGCCACGATGGTCGAGGTGCTGGAGAGCGAGTACGTCCAGCAGGCCCGCCTGAAAGGGCTGCCCGAGCGCGCCGTACTGCTGCGGCACGCGCTGCCCAACGCGCTCGGCCCCGTCGTACAGGTGATCGCGCTGCAGCTCGCGTGGCTCGCCGGCGGCGTGGTCGTGGTGGAGTTCCTGTTCCGGTATCCCGGTGTCGGGTTCGCCCTGATCGACGCGGTCAGCAACCGCGACCTTCCCGTGGTCCAGGTGCTGTCGCTGCTGATCGCGGGCGTCTACATCGTGGTCAACCTGGTCGCCGACCTGATCAGTCTCGCGACCAACCCCAAGGTGAGGACGGCGCCCGTATGACTGCCGTCAGTTCGGCCGCGGTCGCCGCACCGATCGTCGCGCGCCGCACCACGCTGCTGCGCTCGGCGCTGCGGATCCGCCGAGCCCAGGTCGGGCTGGTGCTGTCGGGGGCCGTCGTCCTCACCGCCCTGCTCGGCCCCCTGGTCGCACCCCACTCCCCCACAGATTTCGTCGGTACGCCGTTCTCCGCGACCGCGCCGGGAGCGCCGTTCGGGACCGACAACCTGGGGCGCGACGTACTCAGCCGGTTCCTGCACGGTGGTCTGACGCTGCTCGTGCTGGCGAGCCTGGCGACGCTGCTCGGCGTGGGGCTCGGCGCGGCGATCGGCATCGTGGCCGGCTACCGGCGGGGCTGGCGGGACGAGGTGCTGATGCGTACCGGCGACATCGTCCTCGCGTTCCCGCAGGTGGTGATCGCGCTGCTGTTCCTCAGCATTCTCGGCCCTCGGCTGTGGCTGCTGGTGGCGGTCGTCGGCGGCAGTCACACCCCCCGGGTGGCCCGGGTGATCCGGGACGCGACGCTCGGCGTGGTGGAGCGCGACTTCGTCAAGGCGGCCGAGGCGATCGGCGTACGCCGCTGGCGGATCATGGTCGGCGAGATCCTGCCGAACGTCACCAGCGCGCTGATGGTGGAGCTGGGGCTGCGGCTGACGTACTCGATCGGGCTTGTCGCGGCGCTGAGCTTCCTGGGACTCGGGCTGCAACCGCCGACCGCCGACTGGGGCCTGATGATCAACGAGAACCGGGTCGCGCTGACCGTGCAGCCCTGGGCGGTGGCGCTGCCGGCGATCGCGATCGGGGTGCTCACCGTCGGCACCAACCTGATCACCGACGGCCTCGCCAGGGCCTCGATCGGCATCGACAGAGGGGTCGGGCGATGAGTGCGACGACGACCGTCAAGAACGGCCTGACCCTCGACGTCGAGGGGCTGCGGGTGACCGGTGTGCCGTCCGACGCCGCGATCGTGGACGGCGTCGACTTCGAGGTGAACCCGGGCGAGATCGTCGGCCTGGTGGGCGAGTCCGGCTCCGGCAAGACCACACTCGGCCTGGCCTTCCTGAGCTACTGCAAGCGCGGGACGCGGCTGGCCGGCGGCCGGATCTCGCTCGGCATCACCGACATGCGGGGGCTCGCGCCGGACGCGCTGCGGCGGCTACGGGGGCGGCGGATCGCGTACATCCCGCAGTCGCCGGCCTCGGCGCTGAACCCGGCGCTGCGGATCGGCACCCAACTTCGCGAGTGCCCGTACGACGGCGACGTCGACGCCCGGGTACGGGAGGTGCTCGGCGAGGTGGCGCTGCCCGGCGCCGATGAGTTCCTTGGCCGCTACCCGCACCAGCTCTCCGGCGGGCAGCAGCAGCGGGTCGTGATCGCGATGGCGTTCCTCAGCCACCCCGACCTGATCGTGCTGGACGAGCCCACCACGGGGCTCGATGTGACGACCCAGAAGCACGTGCTGGAGACCATCCGCACGATGTGCCTCAACTACGGCAGCGCCGGCGTCTACATCAGCCACGACATGGCGGTGGTGGCCGAGCTCGCCGACCGGATCGCCGTGATGTACTCCGGTCGGATCGTCGAGGTCGGCCCGACGGCGTCCGTGCTGCGGTCGCCGCGGCACCCGTACACGACCCGTTTGTTGATGGCCGTACCGGATCTGAACGGGCACCGCGAGATGCTCGGCATCCCGGGCCACGCGCCGTCGCCGCTGCACCGGCCGAACGGGTGCGCCTTCGCGCCGCGCTGCCCGCTGGCCGACGACCGCTGTCGCAGCCGGACGCCGCCCGCCGAGCCGGTCGGAGTCGACCACCTCGCCCGGTGCTTCAAGGCGGGTAGCCAGCGGCTGCAGATCGTGCCGCGGCCGGAGGAGCCACCGGCCGACGTACCGGCGCCGGTGTTGACGGTCCGGGCGCTGGAGGCCAGCTACGGTCCCGTACGCGTCCTGGAGGACATCAACCTGATGGTGCCGCGCGGGCACTGCGTGGCGCTGCTCGGCGAGTCCGGCAGCGGGAAGACCACACTGTCGCGCAGCATCGCCGGGCTGCACCGGCACCACATCGGCGAGATCCGGCTCGGCGGCGAACTGCTGGCCCGCGGCAGCTTCGACCGCACCCGCGAGCAGCGCCGCCGCGTGCAGTACGTGTTCCAGAACCCGTACGAGTCACTGAACCCCCGCAAGTCCGTACGCGAGCTGATCCTGGGCCCGGCGCGGCTCCTGCTCGGACACCTCGCCGATCCGGAGGCGACGGTCGCCGGCGCCCTGCAGCAGGCGGCGTTGCGAGCAGACATCGCCGACCGGTACCCGGATCAGCTCAGCGGCGGCGAACGCCAGCGGGTGGCGATCGCCCGCGCCCTGGTCGCCCGGCCGGAGGTGCTGATCTGCGACGAGGTGACCTCGGCGCTGGACGTGTCGGTGCAGTCGGCGATCGTCTCCCTGCTGAGCCAGCTACAGCAGCAGATGGGCCTGACCCTGCTGTTCGTGACCCACGACATCGCCCTGGTGCGCAACGTCGCGCAGTCGGTGGCGGTGCTGGAGCGGGGCAGGATCGTGGAGCACGGCGGCGTGCTGGACGTGTTCCGCCGGCCCAGGCACCCGTACACCAGGGCGCTGATCGAGGACACTCCGAACTTCCAGTTGGTCGACGAGTCGGAGCAGCCGCCGGCGCTCGGAGGTGCCCGGTGAACAGTGTGCTGCGCGACGACGCGCTCGCCGGCCGGGTGGTACTGGTCACCGGGGGCGGCACCGGGATCGGCCGGGCGGTCGCCCTGGCCTGCGCCCGCGCCGGCGCGAACCTGGCGGTCTGCGGTCGGCGCTCCGAACCGCTCGCCGAGGTGGCGAAACAGGTCGCCGACCTCGGCCGGGAGTGCCTCACCATCTCGTGCGACGTACGCGAGCCCGAGCAGGTCACGCGCCTCGTGGACGACGTACTCGCCGGGTACGGGCGGATCGACGTCCTCGTCAACGGGGCGGGCGGGCAGTTCATGGCCGCCGCCGAGCAGATCTCCGTCGGGGGCTGGCGCGCCGTGCACCGCCTGGCGGTAGAGGCCGCGTGGAGCGTCACCCGGGAGGTGGCGATCCGCGCCATGATCCCGCACCGGTCGGGCCTGGTGGTGTTCGTGGCGTTCTCGCCACGGCGGGGCATCCCCGGCATGGTGCACGCCACCGCCGCCCGCGCCGCGGTGGAGAACCTCGCCGCCGGCCTGTCCCTGGAGTGGAGCCGGTACGGCATCCGCAGCGTCGCCGTCGCGCCGGGAACCATCCTCACCGACGGGCTGCGCGTGCAATACCCGCAAGAAGCCATCGACGAGTGGACCCGGGCGGTGCCGCTGGGCCGGCTGGGCGACCCGGACGAGGTCGGCGAGTTGGTGGCGTACCTGGCCACCGACGCGGCCCGGTACGTCACCGGCACCACCGTGGTGATCGACGGCGGCGCGGACGCCTGGGGCACCGGCCGCCCGGTCCCCGACCCGGAGCCGGACCGATGACCAGCGTGTCCGAGCCGAGGCCCGCGCCGGACGGTGCCCTACCGGCCGCAGGACAGCCGAAGCCGGCGCCCACGGGCAGCCGGGACCTGACGGCGCTGTTCGCCCCGCGGTCGGTCGCGATCGTGGGCGCCAGCGACGACACGTCCAAGTACGGCAACTGGATCGCGGTGCACGCGCTGCGCGGCGACCGGCCGGTGCACCTGGTGAACCGGAGCCGGTCGAGCGTACTGGGTCGGCCGGCGGTGCCGAGCCTGCGGGAGATCGGCGAGCCGGTCGACCTGGCGGTGATCGCCGTCCCGGCGGCCGGCTTCGAAGCGGCGGTCGACGACGCGCTCGCCGTGGGCGTACGCGCCATCGTGGGGATCAGCGGCGGTCTCGGTGAGGCCGGCGAGGACGGCAGGCGCCGGCAAGCTCGAATTGCCTCCCGAGTACGCGCCGCCGGCGCCTGCCTGCTCGGCCCCAACTGCCTGGGCGTACTGGACCACACCTCGGGCCTGGACCTCACCTCCAACGACTTTCCCAGGGGTACGGTCGCGCTGCTCTCGCAGAGCGGCAACATCGCGATCGAGCTCGCCTCGCTGGTGGTCGACGACGGGGTGGGGTTCTCCCGGTTCGCGAGCCTGGGCAACCAGGCCGACCTCGACATCGCGGACCTGATCGACGCCTGCGTCGAGCACGACGGCACCCGGGCGATCGCGGTGTACTGCGAGGACTTCCACGACGGGCGCCGGTTCGCGGCGGCGGCGTTGCGGGCGTACCGGGCGGGCAAGCCGGTGGCGTTGCTGGCGGTGGGCCGGGGCGCGGCCTCGGCCCGGGGAGCCCGGTCCCACACCGGGGCGATGGTGACGCCGGCCGTGGTGGTGGACGCCGCTTGCGAGGCCGGCGGCGTGGAGCAGGTCCGTACGCCCACCGAGCTGGCGCATCTGCTGCAGGCGCTGCTGCGGGTCAAGCCACCGCGCGGTGGCCGGGTCGCGGTGCTCGCCGACGGCGGGGGTCAGGCGTCGGTCGCGAGCGACTGCCTGGAGCATGCCGGGCTGCGGGTGGACGAGTTCTCCCCGCACCTGGCCGCTGAGGTGGCCGCCGAGCTGCCGCCCACCGCCTCGGTCGGCAACCCGGTCGACGTCGCCGGCGGCGGCGAGCAGGACATCACCTGCTTCTCCCGGGTCACCCGCCGCCTGGTGGACAGCGACGAGATCGACACGGTACTGATGACCGGCTACTTCGGCGGGTACGTGGGCTACAGCGCTGAGCTCGGCGCCGGCGAGTTCCTGGCCGCGCACCAGATCGCGAAGCTCGCCCGTACCCACGAAAAGGCCGTGGTGGTGCAGACGATGAACTGGCGAACGGCGGCCGCGGACGCACTGCGCGAAGGCGGGGTTCCCGTCTACCGCAGCGTCGAGGACGCGGTGTGGGTGATCGACCGGCTGACCCGCCGCGGGCAGAGTACGCCGCCCGGGCTGCCCGAGCTGCCACCGACCGCGGAGCCGGTGTACGAAACGGGCTACTGGCCGGCTCGGCGGCTGCTCACCGAGGCCGGCCTGCCGTTTGTACCAGCCGTGGAGGTACGCACCCTCGAAGAGCTGCGTACGGCGGCCGCCGGGCTCAGGTTCCCGCTGGTGCTCAAGGCGCTGGGCGACGAGCACAAGTCCGACCGCGGCGGCGTGGTGCTCGGCATCCGCGATCTCGCCGCTCTGGAAGCGGCATGGCAGGAGGCGCAGGCCCGGTTGGCGCCGCCGTCCTGCTCGGTGGAGGAGTTGGCCGACCTCTCCGACGCCGTGGAGCTGATCGTCGGGGTCCGCAGGGATCCGCGCTTCGGGCCGGTCGTGCTGGTCGGGCTCGGCGGGGTCCACACCGAGCTGCTCCGCGACACCGGCTGCGCGCTGGGCCCGGTGGACCGGGCGGCGGCGCGGCGGCTGCTGCTCTCGCTGCGGGGCTCTCGCCTGCTCACCGGTTTCCGGGGACGTCCGCCGGTGGACCTCGACGCGGTTGCCGACCTGGTGTCCCGGCTCTCGAGGCTCGCCGCGGCGCACCCCGAGATAGCCGAGGTCGAGTGCAACCCGGTGGCCGCCTCACCCGACAGCGTGCTCTGCCTCGACGCCCGAGTCGTGCTCGACAGCTGAATCTCCCTACGACCGTTTGGAACCGACGATGGACCTCACGTTGACCCCGCGCCAGCTCCACCTCAAGGAGCAGGCGGCCGCACTCACCAAAGTGATCATGCAGTACGAGGACGAGTGCGAGGCGAACAACGGCCTCTCCGCCGAGACCCACGCCGTGCTGCGGCAGGCCGTACTCGACCACGAGCTGCAGGCGATCAACATGCCGGAGGAGTGGGGCGGCGCGGGACTGTCCATTCTGGAGCAGGCGATCGTGCAGGAGCAGCTGGGCCGGCTCACCGGAGCGCTGTGGGACGTGGTGTGGCGACCCGCGAACGCGCTCCGGGCCTGCACCGCCGAGCAACGCGAGCGGTACCTGCTGCCCGACATCCGGGGCGAGCGCCGCGACGCAGTCGCGGTCACCGAGGCCGACGCCGGGTCCGACCCGCTGGCGTTGGAGACGACGGCGGTACGCGACGGCGACAGCTACCTCCTCAACGGCGACAAGTGGTTCGTCACGGTCGGCGACACGGCCGACTTCCTGATCGTGCTCGCCCTGGTCGACGGCGCACCCACCACGTTCCTGGTGGACAAAGACCTTCCAGGGGTACGGGTGGTCCGCGTCCCCCGGTTCACCCACACCTTCGTCTACGAGCACCCCGAGTTCGCCTTCGAGGACGTGAAGGTCCCCGCCGACTGCGTACTCGGGAAGATCGGGCAGGGGTACGACCTGATCCGGGACTGGTTCGTCGAAGAGCGCCTGATGATCGCCGCCCGTACGATCGGCGCCGCCACCCGGGCCACCGAGCTCGCCGCGGAGTGGGCGAACTCGCGGGTCCAGTTCGGACAGCCGATCTCCCGGTTCCAGCTGGTGCAGGCGATGCTCGCCGACAACGTCGTGGACGTCGCCACCAACCGGGCGCTGCTCTACCAGGTCGCCTGGGAAGCCGACCAGGGCGTGGACCGCAAGACCCTGCACGCCAAGGCGGCGATGGTGAAGCTGTCCGCATCCGAGGCCTCCGGGCGGGCCGCCGACCGGGCGGTGCAGATCTTCGGCGGCCGCGGCTACATGCGGGACAACCCGGTGGAGCGGCTGTTCCGCGAACTGCGGGTGGACCGGATCTGGGAAGGCACCTCGGAGATCCAACGGGTGATCATCGGCAACGAGATCGCGAAGCGGGGGGTCGGAGACGTGCTGTCGTACCTGGGAGGGACGTCGTGGACGTGACCCCGCTGGTCACCGCCGAGCGGGACGGCGACGTCGCCGTCGTGACGCTGCGCCGGGAACGCAAGCTCAACGCGCTGTCGATGGCGGTGGAGCGGGAGCTGCTCGACGTACTGGACGGCGAGGCGGTGAAGACCAGCCGGGCGATCGTCGTCACCGGGGCCGGGCGGGCGTTCTCCGCCGGCGCTGACCTCAGCGAGATCCGGGATCTCGATGTCGACGCGATCGCGGCGTACTACCGCGACAGCGGCCGGGTCTACGAGACCGTGGCGGGGCTGCCGCAGGTCACCGTCTCCGCGATCCACGGTTACTGCCTTGGTGGCGGGCTGGAGCTGGCGCTCGCCACCGACCTGCGGATCGCGGACGAGACCGCGGTCTTCGGCCTGCCCGAGGTCGGCCTCGGCATCCTCCCCAGCTCCGGCGGCCTCACCCGGCTGGTACGCATGCTCGGCACCGCCCGCGCCCGGGAGCTGATCCTGGTCGGCGACCAGATCGACGCCACCGATGCGTACCGCATGGGGCTGGTCACCACCGTGACCCCGGCCGGGGAGGCGACCGTACGCGCGCTGGAGCTGGCGCATCGCCTGGCTCGGAAACCGGCGCTCGGGCTCACCGTGGCGAAGCAGGCGATCGACGCGGTCGCCGAGTCTTCGACCGCGGCGGCGCTGCTGATCGAGCGGCTTGGCTACGGCATGCTGAACCAGTCGAAGGACGCGCGCGGCTAGGGCCCATGCGCCGCCGGATGGAAAGTCCGAAGTAGGCGATCAACCTCGGCCTCGTCCGGTCTGTCGGTTCAGATTGGACCCCGGTGCAGGTCCTGTCGCTAGCCAACAGCCCCGCATGTGCGTCGCACTTCTGTGTGCCCTGACGGCACACATCTGTGCCGGCAACTCACATGTCGTTCCAGGTTCGACTGGCGCCGCCGATAGCCCCACGTCGTACCGGCGCGCCGGCTGAGTACGCCGCTGGTTGTACGGCCCCGGCTTCGGCGTGCGCTCACGCGCGTAGCGCAAGTGCCGTCCAGGTGCCGATGAGTTTCCCGCGCCGCGGCGGTCTCATCTGTCAAAGGACATGTGAGGAGCGCGGCGATGACTACCCCGACACTGCTGAGGAAGGCCGAGACCGGCGCGGGACAGGCCCTGCAGACCCTGCGGCGCGCGCTGCCTGGCGCGGTGCACGTGCCCGGCGACGAGCCGTACGAGCAGCGGCGGGCGGCGTACCGTGGGGCGCCCGCGATCGTGGTTGAGGCGCAGAGCGCGGCCGACGTGCAGACCGCGGTGCGGGTGGCACGGGAGAACGAGCTGCCGCTGACGGTGCAGTCCACCGGCCACGGCACGTTGGTCCCGCCGGACGGCGGCATCCTGCTGCGGACCTCCGGGATGGCGCAGGTGCTGGTCGACCCGGGCAGCCAGATCGCGTACGTGGGCCCGGGCGCGCGGTGGAGCGAGGTCATCGCCGCCGCCGAGCCGTTCGGGCTCGCGCCGCTGTCCGGTGACACGCCGTCGGTCGGCGTGGTCGGCTACACCCTGGGCGGCGGCCTGAGCTGGCTGTCCCGCAAGTACGGGTTCGCCGCCGACAGCCTGCGCGCGGCCGAGCTGGTCACCGCGGACGGCCGCCTGGTCGTGGCGGACCAGCACCGCCACACCGACCTGTTCTGGGCGCTGCGCGGCGGCAGCGGGAACTTCGGGGTGATCACCGCACTGGAGTTTCGGCTGTACCGGGTGCCGCAGGTCTACGGCGGCACGGCGGTGTTCACAATCGAGCGGGCGGCCGACGCCCTGTCGTTCCTGGAGCACCACGGCGACCTGCTCCCCGACGAGCTGTCCTTGTCCATGGTCGTCACCCGGCACGCGCCTGAGGTCAACGGTCCCGCGCTGGTCCTCCGCGCGGTGTACGCGGGCGCCAAGGCGGATGCCCAGGCGGCGCTGGAGCCGCTCTACCACGCCGCGGGCTCCCCGGCGGTCGAGAGTATGCGTCCGATGCGCTACTCCGATGTGGCCTCGATCGGCGGGACCCCACCGCGCGGGTTCGCCATGTTCGACAGCCTGTCACCAGCGCTGACCGGGCAACTGGTCGACGCCGTGCGCGACCCCGACTCGGGCGTGAACGCGGTGGAGGTCAAGCACTGGGGCGGCGCCATCGCACACCCGGCCCACCCGGCACCCGGCCCGGTCAGCCACCGCGACGTGCCGTTCGTGATGAAGCTCGACGCGTCGCCGCACGCCGTCGCCGCGCTCACCACTGAGGCGACCGGCGGATCGTTCCTGAACTTCCTGCACGACACCTCACAGACCCACACCGCGTACACCCCGGACAACCACCGGCGGCTGCGCAAGGTCAAGGCCCGCTACGACCCGGACAACTTCTTCCGCCGCAACCACAACATCCCGCCAGCGTGAAGCTACTCAAATCGTCGGCTGGGTACGGCACAGTGCTCGACCCATCTGGACGCCTGCCCCGAAGACGATCCCGGACCCACAGCCGCGGACATATGCTGGCCGTCGAGGGCTCACGGCCGTCGTGTCGGGCCGGTCATCAGGGTGAGGGCGAACGCGGTGCAGATGGATCGGCAGTCGGATCTCGATCGCGGGCGCGCGGCAGGCCGGCGTTTCGGGTGGGCCGAGGCGTACCAGGCGCTATCGTCGGCCGACCGGGCGTCTCCGCTGGGCGCGGACGATCTGCACCTGTTGGCCACGGCGGCGTACCTGCTGGGAAAGCTGCCCGAGTCGGTGGCCGCGCTGCGCCGGTCGTACGAGTCGCATGTCAAGGCGGGACAGCCGCGGCGCTCCGCGCGGGCGGTGTTCTGGATCGCGTACGCACTTGGCAGCAACGGTGAGACAGCGCAGGCGGCGGGGTGGTTGGCGCGTGCCGTACAGCTGCTTGAGTCGCAGCCGCCGGACTGCGCCGAGCAGGGCCTGGTGGTGGGCGCGATGGCGTTCCGGGCGATGGACATCGGCGAGTACGACGAGGCGCGGCAGCTGGCTTCACAAGCCGCCGAGATCGGCCGGCGTACCGGTGATTCCGATGTCCGGGGCCTGGCGCTGACCCAGGCCGGCAGCGCGCTGGTCAGGTTGGGGCGCGCCGAGGAGGCGATGGCGCTGCTCGACGAGGCGATGGTGGCGGTCGTGTCCGCCGAGATCTCGCCGATCGCGGCCGGCACCGTGTACTGCTCGGTGATTTCGCTCTGCCAGGAGCTGGCCGAGCTGCGCCGGGCGCAGGAGTGGACCGAGGCGCTGACGTCCTGGTGCGGCAAGCAGCCGGACATGCTGATGTTCAGCGGACAGTGCATGGTGCACCGTGCGGAGCTGCTGCAGCTGCACGGACGCTGGCCAGAGGCGGTCGCGGAGGCCGAGCAGGCCTGGAAGCGGTTCGCCGAGGCACCGCACACAGTCGCCGCGGGCGCGGCGCGATACCGGCAGGCGGAGATCCACCGGGTGTCCGGCGATGTCCCGGCCGCCGAGCGGGCGTACCGGCAGGCCAGCGAGTGTGGGCAGGAGGCATGCCCGGGTCTGGCTCTGCTTCGGATGGCGCAGGGCGACACCAGGGCGGCGGTGGCGGCGATGCGGCGGGTGCTCGGCGAGACGACCGACCCGTTGCGGCGGGCCAGATTGCTGCCGGCACAGGTCGAGATCACGGTCGGGGCCGGCGATCTGGCCGCGGCGCGGCAGGCCGCCGACGAGCTGACCGCGACGGCTACCCGGTACGCCACCCCCGCGCTGCGCGCCACCGCCGAGCACGCCCGCGGCGAGGTCGCGCTCGCCGACGGCGATCCGGCGGGGGCGTTGACCTCACTGCGGGCGGCGGCCACATTGTGGCGGGAGCTGAAGGTGCCGTACGAAGCCGCGCGGGTACGGGTGCTGATCGCCCTCGCCTGCCGCGAGCTGGGCGACGACGACAACGCCCGCCTGGAGCTGGAGGCGGCCGGACGGGTGTTCGCCCAGTTGGGCGCCCGACCCGATCAGGCCCGGGTCAGCGCGCTCGCCGGACAGCGGCCGGAGCCGTCGCACAACCTGACCGGACGCGAGATGGAGGTGCTGCGGCTGGTCGCGACCGGGATGACCAACCAGGCGATCGCCAGGCACCTCACGCTGTCGGAGAAGACCGTCGAGCGGCACCTGAGCAACCTGTTCGGCAAGCTCCGCGTCACGTCCCGCTCGGCGGCCACCGCGTACGCGTACCAGCACCGCCTGGTGAGCTAGCACCACTACGGGAAATCCCCCATGGGCCGCTGATCCCCGATTGCGTGATTGCCCCGAAGCGCACCGCGCATGCCCCTGCCTAGCGTCGTGAACAGGGAAAACACAGCGCGAGCAGCAGAGGCGGGCGACATGGACACCGTACGTGGAGAACACATCGAGACCATCGTGATCGGCGGCGGGCAGGCAGGACTGTCCGTCGGGTACCACCTTTCCCAGCTCGGTCGCGACTTCGTCATCCTGGACGCCGGCGAGCGCGTCGGCGACGCGTGGCGGTACCGGTGGGACTCACTTCGGCTGTTCACTCCCGCCAAGTTCGACGGCCTGGACGGCATGCCCTTCCCGGCACCGGCGAACTCGTTCCCCACCAAGGACGACATGGCCGACTACATGGAGTCGTACGCGGATCGGTTCGCCCTGCCGGTGCGTACCGGGGTACGCGTCGACGGCCTGACGCACGACGGCTCCCGGTTCGTTGTCCGCGCCGGTCATCGCGGGTATACCGCCGACAACGTCGTGGTCGCGATGTCCAACTTCCAGCAGCCCCGGATCCCGGAGTACGCCGCCCAGCTCGACCCCGGCATCGTCCAGTTGCACTCGCACGAGTACCGCAACCCGGACCAGCTCCGGCCCGGTGGCGTGCTCGTCGTCGGAGCGGGCAACTCGGGCGCGGAGATCGGGATCGAGCTCGCCCGTACCCACCCGACCTACGTGTCCGGACGCGACACCGGCCACATCCCGTTCCGGATCGACGGCACCGCGAGTCGGTGGGTGCTCGCCCGCCTCGTGCTGCGCGGGGTGTTCCACCGGGTGCTGACCGTGGCTACGCCGATCGGCCGCAAGGTACGCGGCAAGGTGCTCGGCATCGGTGGTCCACTGATCCGCCTCAAGCCCAGAGACCTCACCGACGCGGGAATCCAGCGCGTGGCCCGCCTCGCCGGCGTACGCGACGGCCTGCCGCAGCTGGCCGATGGACGGGTCCCCGACGTCGCCAACATCGTGTGGTGCACCGGATACCGGCCCGGATTCTCGTGGATCCGGCTGCCCGTGCTGGAAGGTGAGGAGCCCCGCCACGACCGCGGCCTCGTACCCGACCTGCCCGGCCTGTACTTCGTCGGCCTGCACTTCCTGTACGCCTTGTCCTCGGTCATGATCCACGGCGTAGGCCGCGACGCACGCCGTATCGCGTCGGCCATCGCGGCGGTCGACCGGGCACCGTCCGCGACACGCGACGCAACGGCCCGCTCAACCAGCGATGTCGCGGCCGCCGCCGGATCAGCGGGCGTCGTGAGGGGCTAGACATCCCACGGCTCCAAGTCGCCGAGGGGCTGGCCGTCGACGCGCTTGACGACGATGGTGGTGCTTGCCCCGGCACCCTGGCCAAGGGCGCGGTCTGCCAACTGTTGCGCCTGAACCGACTCGTAGCTGGAGGGCAAGAAGCTGGCCTGATCGGTGCTGACCTGGTCAGCCAAGCGGGGCGCAAAGAATGAGCCGACGAGCAGCACGAGCCATACCGTGATGACCTTCCATGGATTGAGGACGATAGCTCGCCCGAATTTAGTGAACATCGGGAAACCTCCGGTAATGAGTCGGCGCATTTCAAAGGCACGGGATTGAGTTTCCGCGCGTGCTGCCACGAACGCCCGCAGGGCATGGAAGCGTCAATCTCGGGCTCCATCCGGTCAGGAAGGCTCGCGGCTCGGCCTTTTCGACCATGCGCGATGATTCGATCGGCGAGCGAGCCACCGGGGTTGAAGGATTCGACCGCGGCGAGCAATATCGCTTCGATGCCGGCCGTCACGCTGCGTAGCCGTACGAACGGGTACTACCAATCATGTCGACGACGGTGTCGTCGAGATCTTGACTGCGCCCTCGGCTGTCCTCGCACGGCCAGGCACGGGCACGTACGCAGGGAGTGCAGGGCAACGGACGTTCCGGCCCACACCGGTTTCCGCGCGCCTGGTTGGCCATTTGGCTGGGTGGGTCACTGGCCCATGCGTCCGTCGATCCGCTCGCGCAACAGGTCCGCGTGACCCATGTGGCGGGCGTACTCATGGATCATTCCGACCAGCACCTCGCGCAGCGACATCGGCCCTCCACCGCTGCCATGCTGATTCAAGGGATCATCGCCGGTGATGTCGAGATTGGGCGCCTCGGCCACGAACCGCGTCGCGAAGTCCACCTCCGCACGCCATGCGTCCCACGCCTCCGCAACCACTTGGGGGTCGGGAACAGCACCATCGAAATCACCGTCACGGTCGGTGTCGGAGCAGAACAGCCGGGGCACGTCCTGTCCCGCCATCATCTTCCGAAACGTCCCACGCTCTATCTCGGCCAGGTGTCGCACCAACCCCAGGAGCGACATCGTCGATGGCTCGACGGAACGCCGCGCCATAGCCTCCGCATCAAGCCCTGAGCATTTCATCTCCAATGTGAGGCGACAACAGCGCAGGACTTCGACCAGCGTCGTGCGCTCGTCGCCCAACGTTGGTCCGTTCTCACGCGGGTCGTCTTTGAGATCGATGAACATGTCGGCTCGTCGGGTCGTGGCCATGGCCGCAATCATCGGCGATGCGCAAGGCGGCCGACAATCGATTAAGAGCACGTCTCACGTGGTGAGTTCGAGGTAGCGGTTGTGGCAGGTCAGCGCGGCGGCGAGGGCGAGGAATGCGCGGCTCGGCCACCGCCCACAGCCCGTCGGGTGCCACTCGCGCACCAATCGTTCATCCACAGTGGACTGATCTACCACAGGTCAGCGCGTCACTACGCGAGACACGCTCTTAAGTCAGGCGATCTTCAATGTCGCACCGTCTGGAGTGGCGGTGCTCCTATGGTTGGTCGGGTGCAGCGCGAAGACAGCGGTTTCGTCGACCAGCTAATCGACCCCAGCCCTCTGGTCCAGCTCAACCATTACGGAACAGCCCGCTGGCGTCGGGCACGTTACGTGGCTCGCGAGCGGCCAGTGGGTGTAGTTGGCGCCGCCAGGGACTCTAACCCCGAAGCCGCCCGTCCTTGCCTTGAAGAGTTGTTTCTCTGGTGGAGGCAAAGAACTTCACGGAGTCGATCTTCGCCGTGGTTTGAGTGTTGGGAGCAGCGCGGATCTGCCGATGAGTGCGCAGGGTCAGTCGTTGGGGCGGCGAGCCTGATT